>Ga0209624_10000217_pt1 | contig 52508 bp, 57 predicted proteins | sample JacPinW_OM2H0_O1_FD_188565 | JGI IMG/M metagenome (GOLD analysis project Ga0209624, IMG submission 188565) | Forest soil microbial communities from Algoma, Ontario, Canada - Jack Pine, Ontario site 1_JW_OM2H0_O1 (SPAdes) (version 2) | ecosystem: Environmental > Terrestrial > Soil > Boreal...
AACAGGCTCGGCTGCGGATTTTCGGCGGAGACACGAAGTCGCCGGGAAAGATCGTGAGCGTGTTCGAACCGCACACGGAAATTATTCGCAAAGGGAAAGCGAGCAAGCCCAATGAGTTTGGCAAGCTGCTCAAGATCCAGGAAGCGGAAAACCAAATCGTAACCCACTTTGAGGTGTTCGCCGAGCGTCCCGCGGACTCGACTTTGTTACTGCCCTCAATCGAGGTGCACCAACAGAGATTGGGACGAACCCCGCGCGTGGTGGCGGCCGATGCGGGCTTTTATTCGCTCAAGAACGAGAAAGTGGGACAAGCGCTCGGAGTGCGGTGGATGTCGGTGCCAAACAAGAAAACGAGCAGTAGCGAACGGAAACTTCTTCAGCATGAGCGTTGGTTCCGCAGTGGGCAAAAGTGGAGAACGGGGTCGGAGGGTCGAATCAGCGTGCTGAAACGAAGACACGGGTTACGTCGTAGTCTCTATCCGGGACTGGAGGGCATGCGACGATGGGTAGGCCTGGGCGTGATTGCGGACAATGTTATCCAGATGGGTTGCTATCTTGCACGACAAAGCACCTAAGTCGGAACGGTCCACTCGCCTCGCACGCGAGAACGGGGACCGCCAAAATCGCCACCCAAGACCCGATCCGTTGCCTGTTACACAGGGCGTGTCTTAGAAAACGCATTTTTGCGACGGAAAGTAGCTAAATCGGCACTACTTCATCGGCGAAAAATCCGTCGGACGCATGTACGTCGAGTCTATTTTTTCTACCAGTTTGTTGGCCTGCTCGGATTTGATCACTTCTTGAAACTCCGGGTCGGCCATCATCGCATCCCAGTTCTCGTTCGCTTCCTCCCGGCTGGCATAGGCCGTAATATCGACGATTGTATTGTCCCAAGCCTGAGCTTCCTCGGGTAGCCAGCAGCCCACAACCTTCAGATCGTATTGGGCGAGTAGCTTTGAGGTCGTGTCGCGAAACCGTGACTCCAGCGCCGGTAGCTTGCCCGGCACAGCATGATAAACGCGAAGCTCAAAGACGCGATTGCTATCGGCCCTCACTTGGTTCAAGTGCACCAGGCGGGCAGTAGTGAGCGATCCGGCAGCAAAGGAAAGCACGGCAATGGCGCAAACAGTTCATCCCTTAGATTTCCAGCCTTTGAACGCCCAGCAGTTGAGTGTCATGGAAGTCTCCTTTGTTATCACCGCTGAGTATTGAATCGAGCCCGACAAGTTCACGCTTCCCCAAGGGCAATCATCGGGCTCACCTTCGTCGCTCGCCGGGCTGGAATGTAGTCGGCCAGAAAAGCATGATCCCTCCTGAACGAAGCTAATTGAGTGCCTCACGCCGGCATACACGTCAGGTCACCTTGCTTCGCTTCGTGGAACTGCGCTGTCCAGTACTGGAAGTCATATCAAGCCGCCTGTGAACATAGTATTTTCGGCGACGAAACAAAGTTTGTTATCAAATGGGTCCGTGCAATAAAAACTGCGTTCGCCCCAGGGTTGTGTTTCAATCGGCCGGAGGATGGTACCGTTCGGTCGTTCGCTCACGCGCCGATAGTACTCATCGAGATTGTCCACCGCGAAGTAAATATGGTCTGGATTCGGCCTCGGGTCCCAAGGGTCGCCATCAGCCCTCGGATCGAAGCATGCGAGGATGATACTGCCACACCCGAAGTAATGGCGCCCGGGAGAGATTCGAACTCCTGGTTGCCCCAACACAGCAGAGTAAAAGACTGCGGCGTCCTCGATACTTGAGACGGGGAGGATCACGCGGAACAATCGGACGGATGCCATATTTCTGGAGTGTAGGTCTGTTCGAGCAGGTTTCGCAAGTCGGCACTTTAAAGTACCCTGTTGCTTGGGTGCTAAACATGAGCAAGCACGGTGCAATCTATGTCGAGCGGGATCAGTGTCCCGTTTACACGGCGATCCGGGTAATTGAGGGCCGCTGGAAGCCAATGATTGTTCGCCGCCTCGGCGATGGCGCTCTCGGATTTGGCCAGCTTCGGCGCACCATGCCAGGAGTAACAATCAAGGTGCTTAGGCAACATTTGCGGCAGCTGGAAGCTGAAGGCGTCGTGACACGATCGGCAGAGCCGAGACCGACGCTGAGAGTGCGCTATCAGTTGACGCCGCACGGCCGTACTCTCGGCTCTGTGTTCGAAGCGTTGTGGGCCTGGGGCGTGGTCCATCTGGCGCACCTAGAAGGTGCGAGAGCAAAGCTCACCAAATCACAAGATTGTTAACGGACAACTTTATCGCCATTCTATCCACAATCGCATAGAAGAGTGAACGAAATAGCATACGCGGAAGGCGCATTTTTATTGGGCTTCCCGATACGTTCGCAAAACCGGCATTCTATGCGGGTCTCAGGAGCCTTGATTTTACTGGGGATAACCGCCGTGGTGCCCCACAGCGTTCAAATCAGTGCGCTGATTGCTACTCAATTCCAGAAAAGCGTGCATAACTCAGGTTGCGCTGTACCAACCGAGCAATCGATTCTCCAGTTACGGAAGTATGGGATATGGCTATGAAACGCAGACAGCGTGCGAATGAGCCGTGGTCCCAAAGTCTGAGGGCCACTGATTAAATCCGGAATCAATCCGACCACAGTACGCCCCGAACTCTGCGGCTCGCCACAACTCTCGATGTCACGATCGTATCCACCTTCGGTCGAAACGGGACGGTGGACTGGCAACGGGTGGAAAGCCAGGTTCTAACCAGCGGACTGGAAGAAATGCCCTTACGCTGGCGGAGGTGTAGTTGCAAATTGTTCGTCATCGAAGACAAGCCAGTGCTTCTTGAGGACTTCAATGAAGTTCGCGACGTCACGTGAGGCTTGTTCCTGGGAGGTGCCGAACAACGTCACGAGTCGGTCCACGATTGCCTCAGGCGGCATGTGACTTGCCAGTTGTTGCCAGATAATTGCCGCGACTGGATTGAGTTCGAACATGGACCGGCCGGCAACTTCTAGTTGAGCCTTGCCAGTCGAACTTGATATTAGACGCGCCACACCGGATACCTTCATATTCGCACCGCCGCAGCCTTACACCCTTGGAAGACTATCCTCGTGTCGTGACGAATCGACTCCGGAGGCAAGTCGCTTCCCGGAGGCTGATTCCAGGGCAAGAATAAGGAACGCAACAACAACCGTGGATCTGGGCGAAGCATTGCTCAAGCGGAAACGCTATAGAATCGAGGAGGACATCACTAGGCCGTACTTAAATAGCCGTGCCAGAGCCCAATGCATTTCATCGACAGATGTCGAAAGGTCGTCAGAGCAAGCCAAGTCGACCACTTGCCCCAGCGGGACGCCCGGACGATCGCCGATAGTCCGTAATAGCTCGCCAAAATGCCGCGGAGGCAGGCGGCCGTCCAAAGGGCAGAGGAAGTAGAAGCGATCCGGTCGTCGCAACCACTCTCGACCCTCTGCAGTGATGAAGCACTTCGATCCAGCACTTCGCTTGGCGCTGGCAAAGTGGCCGAAACACTTTTCCAGTGGAATGCGGAGTACTGGACTTCGAATATTTCCACCTCGACATGCGGCCTTGGCCATCTGGCTGGATTCTTGCCACAACTCTTCATATCGATTGACAATGACCCTCCAACTGCAGTGGCGCTCTGCAAATTGTCTTGCGGCTTTCCCCATTCGCAATCGAAGTGCTGGGTCCCGTACGAGCTTCTCTAGCTTTTCACATAATTCACCAAAGTCGATAGTCGTTGACTGTGCCAATGAGTCTTCCTCTAACATTGAACTCATGCAATCGGCTAGCTGCAGATGGCCGACGTGCGGCGGGAAAAACGACCGAATTAGGAATCCGGTTTCACCATCGGCCACTAGATCTCGATATCCGTCCCAGTCTGAAACGACCGCCGGCACGCCGTATGCGAGCGCGTCAGCCACAGTTAAACCGAAAGTTTCCTGGATGTTGTCGCTGGGTGAAACGAAAATGTCCGCCCCGGAATACAGCAGATGCTTATCCTCTGCCGAGGGATTTACCCATAACGTCAGGTTCGGGAGACAGTTAAGCTCCGCCGCCAACGCCCTCAGTCGGGGCGCTTCATTCGTTTGCGTGTCGTCCCCCGCAACGACCAAGTGGAACACGGTACCTCCGCGTGACACCAGTGACAGGGCCAAGAGCAAAGGCCCTAAATCGGCTTTGCTCATCTGGGACAGGCGACCAAAGAACAAGGCGATGGTGTGCTCCGGCGCCAATGCTAGGCGCTGACGTAACAGCACCCTATCGTTGTGATCCACGGTCGGGATTCTCACACCGAGGGGAACAAGGATGCGACGCGCTCGATAGCGTATGTTTGGTGGCAACCACTGGTCAATTTCCTCGATGTAGACTTCTATCGTCTTCATTCCTGCCCGACTGGAACAAAGGAGCAGGTCATATTCGGTCAGCCCTGCAAAATATTGCTGTAAAATATTAAATACCATTCGCGCAGAATTGATGGAGTGTATGAATCCGCACAATGGTGCGTCATATCGTTGTAGTTTATGACGTGTTGCCGCGAGATTACGTAGTTCCGGGCCCATGGTGACTAGCACGAATTGATCGCATTCATTAATCAGCGTCTCGTTTCCCAAAGGGAAGGGAACTAGCCTGTCAACTTTCTCGGAAGTAAGCCCCTCTGCGATCAAGGCATTTTTTTCTCGGTCTGTGAATCCCGGCACAAAATAAGTGTCGTAAGTTCCGTATGTAAGCAGTGCGCAGAGAGCATTCCAGCCAAACACCCTGGCCCCCAGGACCGTTGTTGGGTCACTTTGCTTCGGCCGTACTTCGGGATTCCTGGGAAGAACAGGAATGTAAAGAGCCTTCATCTATTGTTTCTTTCGAATGCTAGTTTCTCGAAAACATGACGTTGGATTCGTGCTGCACTTCTCGTAGCAGGGGTCGCACCCTTGTTGTGCCTGTCTGCCATTCGCAGGTGATGCGGCGCCCGAAACTGAGCGGAGCAAACCGGGAACACTTATGCTTTTCTGCGAAGCAGCTGGTCTCTTCCGCCTTCGGCGGAGTTCTTAGGCGGCGGACGATTCGCCGGCAGCCGAAGTCCAGAATCTGCGCAATCGAACGATAGTCCGTCGCGCGAAGCTCGTTTGCGAAAATCAGTGGGACTCAGGTGGAACTGCTCCTTGAATCTGCGTGTGAAATCAGGGGGATTGCGATATCCAACCTCGATGGCGATCGCTTTCACGGAGAGATCCGTCGTCCTCAAGAACTCGGCTGCGGCCGACAACCGTTTTTGCTTGGCGTATTCCCTAACGCCTAGTCCCCTGGAAAGCTTGAAAAGCCGTGCTGCATAGGCGCCCGAAATATTTAGATTGAGCTCTCGACAGGCGTGTTCAAGATCCCAACCGATGCGTCCGTCATGGCTGTCGATAAAGTTTGTCAACTTCGCAATCCTCTGGTCGCCATCATTCCGCGGAACAGGAAAACTGCGAAGCAGGCGGTGAAGAAGGTCATTGAGACCGCCTTGATATTGGACCGCCGGCGATTCGTAGTTCATGGAATTGCGCTTTCGAGGTAAGATTTCGTCTTGGTCAATTCTTGGTTCGTTTTACTTTTGTGAGCGCGGTTTGACCTTGGGCCGTGACCAATGTTTTCTTTTCCAGGTCGCTTAAGCAATTGTCGACATCGATCATGAGTTGTTCGCGGGGTACTTCCGTAAATTCGCGAGCGAGGGCTTCGACGATGTCATCGGAAGACGATCGGCCTTGACCAGCTTCAATGGCCCGCCAGATTCTTCCTCCCACCGCGTTTAGGCCGTAGCAAAGGCCGTGGTCGATATCGAGGAGCACCGCGCCATCTTCATTGCAAGTTGCCCGAACGCCGGCCGAGACCTTCCACCGGAAATTTTCTTCGCTGCCCCTCAATGTGTCGTTCATTAGCATCGATCCAAGACTGCGTACATTTCCGGCATGTACGGTTTGTCGTTGACCACCCGACCATCCACCTCCACCCAGGCGTGCGCTTTGAATGGCAACTTCTGTGCCCCGATTACCATTTGCGCACATATCCCGTGGCTCTTGAGGAGGCAACTCGTCGCTGCCGAGCGCTGCAAACAGAGCGCTTCCTTCCAATACCAGATACAAGCCATGTCGACTGCCGAACAAATGCGTGTCACCGCATCGAGAGCAGGTGTAGTCTTTCCCACCGGATAATTGCGGACCTTGTCGTAGAGCACCGCGAAATCACTTCGCGCCAAGTAGAAATCGAACTGAATCAGCTTCAAGTACGCTTTGAAAACAAGAAACGACATTGCGCGCACCTCGTTTACCACGTCATCTCAACCGACGCCAAGAACCTTGATCACAACTCAGGCTACCATGCGCGGTTCGTGCTCTTCGACCAAGGGACGCTTCTTCAATTTCTCGAGAAATTCCGGAACATCGTTCTCAGCAAGGTCCCGACTAATGCCGAATTCCCGGCTGACCTCATCGACAATCGCTCATTCGGTGGAACCGTTCTTGAGAAGTTCGAGGACTCGAGACCCAACCAAGTTGAGGTTGAACATCTGACCTTCCGGACATCCAGCACAATTGCGCAGTCCTGGGTGTGAGTGCTGGGAATTGTGCCGGAAACCCTATACATCGGATACCCCGTTCGGTTACCCAGTCGCTTGGGATTGTCTGGAGCGCACTTTGACACTCCTGGGCAGTTGAAAGCCAGGAAAAAGTGAAAGTTTTCGGTAAAGCAACATAGCCGGGGAGATCTTGTTGTGGGTCAATAAGATGCTCCTCGCAGTTCTCGCGCAGGGAGAATCAAAGTGTCCACTCTTAGGCCCTATTCAATCAACCACCCGAAAGAGACTACGATCCTTCACAGTGGGAGTTCGTGGCGATGGCTAATCTTGGGGAGCAAGTGGCTTACCGTGGGAGACCTGTGAAAGCATGAATGAGTCAGAACCGCCATCGCCGACGATTCCGCCACCTGCGAGAACCAGAACTCTCTCGAATGAGGACAATGTCGGAAGCCGATGGGAGACGACAATGAGCGTGGATGCACTGAGATAGCGCCGAATGTTCTGGAGAACAAACGCCTCCGCACCTGGATCAAGGCAGCAGGTTGCCTCGTCGAGAATCAGCACCCGAGGTTGTTGCAGCAGGGCTCTTGCAATGGCAAGCCGTTGACGCTCGCCACCGGAGAGTTGGCAGCCTCCTGGTCCGATTCGTTGCCTGAGACCATCAGGCAGCGCCGCGACAAAAGCTGAGAGTCCGACATTCCGAATGACTTCCCGCAATTCATGTTCAGCAGCCCCTGGCTGCACAAAGCGAAGGTTGTAGATGAGCGTTCCCTCGAACAGAACCGGGTCGCGTGGCAAATAGCAGACGTGCCGGCGCAGACTCTCCAGTTGAATGTTCCGGATGTCCTCGCCTCCAAGGCGGATCGACCCACGAATTGGGTCATAAAGCCGAGCGATCAGTTTTGCGAGCGTGCTTTTGCCAGCCCCGTTTTCGCCGGCCATGGCGACGTGCTCACCAGGCAGGATTCGAAGCACGGGAATGTGCAGCATGTCCTTCTGTCTCTGATAACCAAACTCAACAGCGAAAAACTCGACCTGCGGTGAGTGTGACTTTGAGAGGTGGACGGCACCAGAAGAATTTGCCACACTCGGACACAACGCCAGTGCGGACTGCACCTGGCGAATACTGGCAAAAGTTTTCTGCGCCCTGGCGTAAAGATCAGCGGCGCAGCTGAGAGGTTCAAACAGTTGCGTGACGAACCCATAGAACGCTACCAAACTGCCAACGCTCAACCTTCCTGCGAGCACGCTCTCGCCGCCGTAGCCGATGACTGCGCACATGGCCAGAACAACCGCCAGGGAACTCCATACCGTAAACCGAACGCCAGTCGTGAATAGCTCCTGCTGCGATCGAACCGAACGGGCCAGGCACCGGAAAGCTCGCCGTTCTTGGCGTTTTTCTTGTCCCAATAGCTGTATAGGAATCACCGATGAGATGTGTTCCTCCAGGAAACTGTTCAATGCGAGTCGATCGTTCTGCACCGCGTCGGCGTTTGCTGCAAGACGGCTACGGAAGTGTTGCCGGGTAATCAGAAAGGCTGGAACAAGCGGAACAACAGCCAGCGTCAACGCCGGACTGAGTAAGAACATAGTCGCCAGCGTGAAACTGGTCGTAAGGAGCATGCGGAGGATTGCAGGTAAGAGATCGGACCCAAAGTACGAGACCTCTTCGATCGGCTCTTTGAGGGGATACATCACGCTACCGACTGGCGTGTTCTCGTAATATTCGGCCGAGAGAGTGTCGAGGTGCCGTAGCAGACGCACTCGTAAGGTGAGCCCAATTTTTTGGGCCGCAGTCAACATCAAGAAGTTACCCAGGCTTGTGAGCGCCATCCTGCCCTGATAGCCCAGGAAGATCAGCCCAACCGCCAAGAGAAGCAAGCCTATCTTTTTCTGTGGAATGATCTGATCGATCAGCCACTTGAGCACCAGCGGTGTGAGAAGTGCCAGAAGACTCCCGGCCGTGATGCACAGGAAACTGGCCGCGTGCCAGTGTAGAAGTGGCCGGATTTGCTTTGACAGCCAGCGGAGTTCGCTCGGAAGCCAAGACGGCCCGCGGTTTCGCTCGTGCGAGAGAGAGGACAACCACTCCACCTTAGCGTCAGAGTATGCAGGTGCGCTCCGGTCTGTCCAGAAAATGAGTAACGTGTTCGCCGTTCGATCAATCCGGCATTATTCCCAACAAGTCCCGGGATCTTCAAACAGGGCGACTTTTCGCTTCGTCCGGAAACTCGACAACTCACACGACTTTTCTTGCGACCATGACGATTTGCCCGACTACTTCGACATCGTGGTGGTAGCGAAGCTGTTCTGGACGATGGAACTGCTGGGAGTAGGGATGGACAACCAGAGCGCCGTCCTCAAGGCCGCAACAAGCGCACAGATATGTGCCGTCACGCTTGAGAAGGACAAACAGTGGTTGTTGCCACAACGGCTTTGACGCGAAATGCAAGGGCCTCTTCCGGCGGCGGTTCACGAGCGCCAATAACCCGTTTTTCAGGTAAGGATGGAGAACATCGTATTTACCGCCGACCCAGAAAAAGTCGTTTAGAGAGGGGTCTGCCAGACCGGAAAGTGACCCGATCGATTCCCGCAGGAAGAACGGTACTTCCCCGCATCGTTCAAGGAACTGCTCAAGGAATCCCCCCCAGCCGACATGTTGCCCAGGTCTTCGGCGGATTCCACGTGCGGGAATCTGGAAACAAGATGATCGGGCATCGGCTCGCTGCCGGCTGCCTCCGGGACAATCCCGATTGCCTTCAGAAACGTTTGGAATCGCAAGCCGTAAAGCGAGCAAAGAGTGATGGCTTTCTGAAAGTGACGCGGCGCGGTGCTGAGAAGTTCGTAGTCGCAGAGGGAACTGGGAGAGACGAAGTATCTGTCATCACCAAGAATATCGGCGATCTGCCTGCTCCTCCCGGATGCTTCTCGCAGGGACAAACGCATGGCGATTCGCGAGTCGCGCAGCAGTGAGCCAACCTTCTCTCCCCGGGCCAATGGGCGCGGTTTCCACTGTTTTGCCAGATCCATCGGAACTTCAGGCTCGTTTGTCGTGAGCAAAGGGCGGAGTTCGAGGTCCACAATACCAAGGAGCCTTGCCTCATGAGGACGCCGCAACTCGACCTGCGCGTAGGAAAGTTTTGCGCTGACCGGCACGATAACCCTGTCTCCAATGGCACGGAGGCGGCAACAGAAGAGACCCCGACAGTGCTCGATGAGGAATATACCGCTGGATGTGCCGTTCCCCCGCAGGTCTAGTTTGTCTGGAGTATCTGGGTTCACGCGCACAATGCTTCCTGGGAACAGATCTGGAAAAGCAAGCGCGTCTTGGTATCCGATCTTTGCGTATAGGAAACCTCGATCGTTACCTTTGGGCAAGGAACCAAGTCGTGTGGGACCAGAGAGTTCCAGCAACCGACCGAGCGGTGCAACGGGCGGAACAGGCCTCTCCCCGATTCTGCTTCGGAGCCATCGAATCCAGACATAGGGATCTAGCAACGTCGATTCCAAAAGAATAGTCGTGCGTGCTGGGAGGGACGTTTGCAACCGCGCAATGTTCTCGAGATCGGCCCCAAACAGGCGTACCCAGTCCGGCAATCGATAGCCGGTAATGCGGCTCAAGGCAAGGATCTGATAAATGCTCGGGCTGAAGGCTCCATCTCTGAGTTCGAAGTAGAGATTGTGTGGAACGAAATATGGGGACGAACGACCGTATAATTTTTCCGACCCCTGCGATACCTGATAGAGCGTGAGGTTTTTAAGCGCGAGGATGGATTGGATCCTCTCTGGAAGGTCCGTGGTGGAGCACGACTTCTCCCTCCGGCGTGCTGGCACGTTCTCTCGCTGCTTCTTTCCTGCGAGAATTTTCGGTTTGCGCCGATCATTGGACGCGCCGTGCCAATGCCAGAAAAGTAGGCGCCTGGTACTGGATCTTTCCCCGAGGCGCCTTCTGGCACATCCGCTCGCAGAGATTCAACCTCTATAGGCATCATGCCGAGCGATTGCCACAACTATCTGTGGCCTGTCCGGAACTACGACCGGCTCGAAGCGATTCCCTTACGTCACTCGATACATACGGAAATCGTGGTTGAAGCGCTGAGGCGGGACGGTGGTCGCAGCCCCGAACACGGGCGAATCGCCGACTATCTATCCAGTACCGTTGCCGTAAAAAGTCATTTCGTTTGTGGATAAAGGGATCATTTGCGGTAACATAACCACATTCTGCAAGGATTGGCAGTACGATGTTAGCCTCGTCGTCTAGCCTGGAGTTCGGTAAGCGGCTGAGAGCTGAGCGGGAGCATTTGCGTTTGTCCCTTCGGCAAGTGCAGGAACTGAGTCGCGGCATAGCCGAACACCGGAGGAATCACGAATACTGTATCCCTCACTCTTCGTTGGCGGACTTCGAGAGTGGCAAACAATTACCTAACATTTACAAGCTCTACAGCTTGAGCGTCATCTATGGGCGCCACTATGACAAACTTGCAACCCTCTTCGATGTTCCCGTGGGCGAGGCCGAAAAAGACCATAAGTCCCTGGTTTTTCCGCAGACGCATTTGGTGGGAGTTGCCTCCGACCTTGGCGATCCCTTGATCTTGTCGACTCTCGAACTCAGGGAGAGGCTGCGCACCGAACGAACCAACCTTATGTCGAAGATTCTCGAAACTTGGAAGGATGTTCCTCTTGCCTTGTTGCAGCAGTTGGACTGGCGCGATTCCCTTTATGGCTACATTGGGATGCAAGATCACACGCTAGACCCCATCATTCGTCCCGGTTCCTTCGTACAAATCGATTCCCGGCAAAGAACAGTCCCGCCGGTCAATTGGCATAGCGACTTCGACCGTCCGATCTTTTTCTTCGAGCTTCGCGATAGCTATGTGTGCAGTTGGTGCGAATTGCATGGCAGTCAATTGATTCTCGTGCCCACCGCACAGTCCCGAGGCCAAGCCAAGCATATCCACTATCCAGTCGATGCCACCATAGTAGGTCGAGTCACGGCGGTGACCATGCGCATCGCAGAAACGCGCGAAAGCTCAACGAGAATATCTCCGCTGACCTGACTACCCAATGGCACACCTGCCCCGAGTGGGGAATCCTTCGCGCTGGCGCTCCGCGTTGCAAAGCGACATACCATCGGCGCGGTAAATATCATGGCCATGGTAGTTATCGAGGCTATGTTAGCTCGGATCTCTACGTTGGGCCTTTCTTCATTCCATCTTCCTGAACCGCTCATCAATTTTCTTCATTATCTGCTCAGACCATTGAATCGATGCCACGATGAGCTTGTCCGTCCTGGGGCTCCGTTTTGGCGTACCAAATAAATCGTCGGGCCGTTTGCATGTGGAGCTAGGCTAAGATCGCGGCCATAATGCCGATTACTCGTCTACGGCCTTCATCCATCTGGGCACAGGGATTGGTCAACCGCGAGGTCGCGGCATGTGCGACGGATCACATCGAGGACGGCAGCGGAGTCAACGAACTCGAAGCCGTAGCGGAATGCATTCCTTTCGCGAACTATCGCACGAACGATCACTGGCCCAAAAGGAAGCACGAACTCCAACTCCAGAATCTCGCCCAACGGCACTTCGAGCGTCAGCATCGCCGCGATCCCGGATTCGCTGATGTCAACGGTATAACCCATCAGCCGACCGCCCGTCCGCGAATGAATCGAGATGTCAACTTCGAATTTGAACCGGAGATGTCTGCGGGCCTCGACGCTGTGCGCATTCATCGTGCAAAGGTTCCCCCGCAAAGAGATGTTAGAACTCGCCGCGAGCCCATCGAAGATCAATCGATCACCAAAAGTACAATATGTGTTTATATTTCAGGCGGCTCTTTCACCTTCGCGCCTGATCGGAATTTCGGAGAGTTTTAGCGATCAAACCGTTCATGCGGTACTTAGAATATAGGGCGCCGTGTGCCCTCGAACAGATTCGCTGCATCCTGTCGATTCCTACCAAGAAAACGGACGTGCGTCTCGTCCGGCACCTCACGGCGCAGGAAATGCAGTCCATTTTGAACGCTCCTGATCCAGTTCGGCGGGTCGGTATTCGTGATCGCGCAATGCTGCACCTCTGTTTCGCGGGCGGGTTGCGAGTGTCGGAACTCGTCGGCGTTCGCGCCGTTGACGTTAGACTCCAACCCGAGCCTAATGTCCTGATCCACGGCAAGGGCCGAAGAGAACGTTGCATTCCGCTGTGGAAAGAAACCGCGTCGGCCGTCCGCGCTTGGCTATCTGTCAGAGGGCAGGTCCTGGCTCCAGAACTATTTATCAATGCTCGCAACGGATGTATGACTCGTGCCGGGTTTGAGTGCATCCTCAGGAAGCACGCCCGTGCGGCCGAAAAGCATTGCGCTTCTCTCTCATCGAAGTGGAAGTCAAGATGCATGATGCGCAGCTTTCACTCGCTAGGAAAAAGCGTTTTGAATTCGTGATCCGCGTTCCACTAAATTCAAACTCGGCATCGAAAATGAGAACACGGCAATAACCTGCATCACCTATTATCCCCGTAAGGATTACCAATTCATTTGTGTGCATAGTCTTTAATTCGTGTTCAAGCGGTAATTGTAAACTTCGCGCGTATAGGCCGCTTTTTTGAACCACGCGCGAGGGAATCAACTATGGCAACAGGGAAAGCGCTAAATCCCGCACTCCGCAAATGTGGGGCTAGTAAGCCTGGTAACCTCCGGGCCTACCTCTCCACGCGGCCAACAGATTCCCCCGGCATTAACTAGCCCGCTAGGCCGTGGCTTCAGCTCGTTTCGGCCCTGTCAAACTGCGCACGGTTTCCATAAGCTGCGCATCCACTTCGTCCGCAATGACTATTACATCCAAAAGCACTTGGCTTTCATCGAGTTCGCTCCGATGGAGATGTAATGTGCCGAAGGTGGCGACTTGAAACACCCGCGACTCTTCGACAAGCATAGCGGGAGAGTAACCCTGCCCCCGGCGCTTTTGTCCGTGCGCAGTAGCAGCGGCGGGGATGCGCAGATGCCCATTCGTGGTAAGGCGCAAGCGGCAAATCAGGTCATGGAACAGCTTGGGCAGATGTCCCGTGCGGTCCTCATCGCTTAGCGGAATGTCGGTCAGTTCCCGAACCAAAGTCACCCGTCTCAACCATTCTTTTATCGTGGGCTTGAGTTCCCGTTCCAGTATGTCCGCCACGCTTACCGTCTTCGATTTCGCCATGTGGCGCTCCTATACTCACTGCTCACGGCAGTGTTGTATGTGGCGATTTCAAAAGATGGTCAAAACAGAACAGGGTGGCTCAAAAAGATGGTCAAAACGGCACACGGTGGTTCAACAACAGACCACGCTCATTTTCTTCCATGTTCCGACTGCCAGCGAGTTAAGCCGGTCTTGCCGCGTCTTGGCCCTTGCGCGTAGTGGCGCTGATGCTCTTGTGCCCAGCGAGCCGCGCGACTGTCACCCCACGCTAAAGAAATGCGTACGCTACCGAACAAATAAGCGTACGAAGCGAAACATGGCCGCACCTGCCAAGAAGACGAGATACGCGGAATACAAGGAACGGCGTCTAAAGAAGCTCTTAGATAAATTGGGTGGGGCGAACGTCCGGTGCCCGACTTGTAGTGCGGCTCCGAACGAGAGATGTGAGCTAAACAACGGTCAACCACGAAGCGAATCGCATCGGAGTAGGCAACTCCTCGCGGGGGAATAAAACTCGACGATGGCAGGGCAGGGAAATGTAACGAGCCGTGAGGCCACTCCCGACAGTCAGCCATTACGGGATCGGTCAAGAACCTGCATTCTAGTTGTACGCATCCGGGAATACGATTTTTATCAGGCTGACTTCTTATATTTTTCTCTTCCAAAGTCTGCGAGCTGTTTTCTCCGTACAAAGAAATGTTGTATCTTTCGAGACCTGAGTCTGTTGTTGTGACTTCCTCCGCCACATCTCGATTTCACGGCGCTTTGTGTGGAACGGCGCAGCGGTACAGATAAAAAGGGGTCCTTGCCCGACTCTGACGAAGAATTGATGGCGCGCGTTTGCCATGGTGACAACGACGCGCTGGGAGTCCCGTTCCGGCGTTACGCGGGCATCGTTCGCGGCGTTGCGTACAAGGTCTTGCGAGACACATCTGAAGCGGATGATCTTCTTCAAGACGTCTTTCTCTTGATTCACCGGTTGTGCGGGCAGTTTGACAGATCGAGAGGAACCGTACGGTTATGGATTCTTTTGATGACCCACCGCCGCGCCATTTCCCGCCAGCGATATCTGACTTCCCGCCATTTCTACGCATACTTGGATTTGGAAGAGAAACTGGATTGATCAAGTCATTCACTGGCGAAATCGACGCGATACTTAGATGCCGTGGTAGAGGCCCTGGAGAAGAAGGACATCTTGCAGAGTTGGTTCGAAGAACTGTCGCAAAATCAGCGCGAGACGCTTGCGCTCTTTTTCTTCGAGGGATACTCGTTTGAGGAGATCGCCGCCTAGCTCAGCCAAACGACGGGAAACGCTAGAAATACTACTATCGAGGGCTGGAAAGATTCCGCCGCAAAATCTTTGCAGAGAGAACCTTGGAGGTGAGATGCGCTTGAACGCTTCCTCCGATTCTCGTGAAGAAGGCGAGGCTCGAATGGGTCCGCACGACGAGTTTCAGGAGCTCTGTGCCAACTCAAACTCGGGCCAGCTAAGCGAGGAAGAACAGAACAGACTTAATGAGCACCTTGTGGCTTGCCCTGACTGCCGTGAGGCCTTTCGCGACTACGAATCAGTGGTTAAGGATGCGATCCCAGCCATCGGTGCTAAGCAATTAAGTCGGATAGACCCTGGTCCCGGTTGCTCTCAATCCAAGGCGGAAAGGGCCTTCTTTGAACGGTTGGCAAAGGAGGAAGGCGACCAATCGGTACGCACAGAAAAGAAAAATGGCGTGCCCGCGGCTTTTCGCCGAGCTCTTCCGATTGCCCCTGAATCAACCTGGTGCCACGTGTGGATGCTGTATGCCACCGGAGTCCTGCTATTCGTCACTCTGTGTTTCTCCGCTCACTGGGTTGGTGTGTGGCACGGCGTCGATCTTGCCAAGTCCACATCAGCAGCCCCGCCGACTCAATCTCCGGTGGAAAAGGAGAGAGTAGCTTCCCTGGGAGAACAGCTTAGCGACGCTGCCCACGAACGCCAGCTTGCGCGCGCTCAGATCGCAGAGCGTGGTAAAGCTGTCGCAGGCCTACACCGTCAATTGCAACGACAGTCAGCAGAGATCCGTCGCATGAAGGAAGACCAGGACCTCGGTTGCTGGGCGTTCGACGGAGGTGCATGCAAACGACGCAGACGAAAATCTCGCGCATCAAAAATTTGTGGATTGGGTAAAAAAGATGCGCTCCCGGACTAGAGGGGCAGCAGTTACACCAAATCCTCTCGCGGATCATCGACCGCAAAGGTTGGCAAAGCCTGAGCGACGATAACAAGCGTAAAAGCATTTCCCGATTCCAGCGTGAGATTGAGCAAGGCAGACCACAACGGATTGCCCGGTTACTCAAGGATTAGCCCTTCATTATGGCACTCCGCAGTACGGAGCATCGGAGAAGATGATGCTCAGGGCCTCAACGCCATTGGCTCGTGAAGAACTCAGCCCACCATAGCAGGCGTCGTAATTGTGCGACTCTAGCACCTTGCCGTTGGTGTCGTTCACGCCGGTGATCGCCAGATAGCCACTGTAAGTGAACGTCACGAACGTATTATCCGCCTGCGTAACTTGAGTCAGTGCGGGGTACTCCGAGAAAAACATTCCGCAGCCTGACGATAGTTGGTAACATTCCTCATAGCTATACATTACGTTGATTCCACTGCCAGAATCAGAAGTCACGCTCGCTACGTACGGAGAGGTTCCTGAACCATAGTTAAAGTAGAGATGACGCCCGGCAGGATCGGTGACTGTGGTTAGGCGGTTGTTCGCGTCGTAGGTCAAGGAAGTGGTGTTGCCGTTGCGGTCGATGATGGCAGCAAGCGGACCACCTAACAGCCCGTTGAAGATCCTCTTCTCGCCGTGTTGAAACATTACCGTCCAAACGGGTGTGCTTTGTGCGTTTGAGAATGTCAATGTGGCAGCTTGCACGTTCCCCGGCGCAATCAAGTTGTAACTAAGCGGGTTTCCGTAAGACGCGAAAGACCAGATGCTCCCATCGGCACGCGAATACTTCATGGTTCCATCACCGCCAATCGACATGCCCTCCTCATAGGTTGAAAGCCACTGCGTGCCGAACATGCCTATTTGCGGCGCGGCCACCGCTCCAGTGTTGGGCCAAATGCTGTTCCAAGTCCGAGTCAGCGTCAGGCCACCGCCTAGACCTGGCATCCGAACATCGTTCTGCTCGATGTAGGTATTCCCGTTAGCCAGATTGATCGGCCCACCCGCTATGCAGTCGGCTGGGCACCCTCCGACTACGGGGGATGCAGGTTTGCATGTCCATGCAGTGGAGTAGCATTCACCATACGTACAATTAGAGTTATACGGATTTGGAGAGTAACTGCAATTCGGTCCGGCGCCTCCACCTTGTGATTGCAGGTTTGCGAGCTGATCGTTCCAGCTCTGGTTCGCTTGCACCCCTGGGGTGCAGCTTGAGGCTCCGCTGAGCGTAAACGTGTAGTATTGCGTACACGCTGCACCTTGCGCAAATACGCACGTTGACAGACTAACGATCAGCACGAGTAAGATCAGTTTTCTTGTCATCCCATTACCTTCCCCATTACCTTCCACGTCACGACCGTCACACTCGAAGGTGGGACGGTAGATCAATTCCGAGATTCATGCCATTGTGAAGTTCTTGCTTCTCTGCCCGCCCTAGACGTAGACATCCGCCCTCCCCCTATTTCATGTGCTCCAACACTTTCAAGCAGCCGGTGTGCTTGTTAATCCATACTGCTGGTCCGTCTCCCAGCCCCGACATTCCGTTCTCTCGTGGGGCTCCTTGGACGATCCAGTACTCCTTATTAGATCCATCGACAATCAAGGGGCGCTCCGCGCTCACACGCTCTTCACCGTACTGACCGATGAGCACGGCTTCTGCTATCCGTTCGGCCGTTTTTTGGTCTGGGACATAGTCCCTGCGCGCCTTTTGGGTTTCTCCCGCAACAGGGAGCATCAATAGCAAGATTGCGACGACATATGTCCCACGGATTAGAAACTCCTTCTCCATCCGTTTTCTCGCCCTAGTGGCAGCCACAATTCCCTCCGTTGAGAACGGTGACGGTCCAGCCCGCCGGATGGCCGGGATTAGGAAAATACTCCTCGGTGGTTCCCTGTGGAGTACCCAGGTAGCCGGGTCCAAACTGGTCAGATGCATCTCTGTCGGCGGGCGAGAAAATCTCGTTGCCGTCATTGCGCCACCTGTATCCCGGAGACCCAGGCGCGGGGTTTCCGTCTCCGTTCATGTTGGGGTCGTACGCGCCATGAGTGTGATAAGTACCGTCTCTCCTTGTGCCCACCGGAATTGGCACGAAGTTTTGGGGCATAATTCCGTTCCCCCCCCCAAGCGACGTGGTGTAAGAATAAGTCCCGTCGGGATTCTGGTACATCCATCCTCCGTACTCTCTTCCGATTCCTTCAAGAAAAAGCGTTGGAGGCAATGGTACCAAAGACTAACCCCAAGCAGAATGCAAGTGCCCAAGCGCCCCTTCTGAACCGTAGTAGGGCCAGCATGAAGATTAGCAGAATGGCGAAAACCATATTCCAAGGCCACGCCACGATTGACCTTGCAACGCGATCATACTCCCTGATCCATTCCGGGAATCCCGGCTTGTCAACCTGAGCCGGAACCCCATGACTGATTCTCTGAATGAGCGATACGAGGACACCGACTACAGCCGCGATCCCACATCGCAGTACGTCCCTCTTGGCCAAACTACCGGATGTCTTCTCTGTTGGAATTTTCATTACTCGAGTATCCCCTTTTCTCGGACAGTGCAAACACGTTGACGGGTGCTTAGTTGCTACAGAAAGGCACAATTGTGGTGTTCTGATACACTCCGGCTCCGCCCCACCCACCCATTCCACCACCCAAAGTGAGTGTTCCTTGCCACACGCCGCCTTGGCCGAACGAAGCATCTAGTCCCGCGCCAGCGCCTACGGCATAGCCACCGTTAAAATCAACGCTGCTGCCTTTGAGCTGTTGAGGCGTCTTCGCATTTGAAACCGAAACTTGCAAGCCTGCGAGGAATCCGCTACCGTGTGTTAAGCCAACTGGAGTTGGACCCATCGGTATCGTGTTCGAGCCGTAAGTATAGGCTAGCGCTGCTTGCCCATTTGGACTAACCACTACCTGACCAGAAACACCACCGGAAACACCAACAACGAAGCCTCCTCCACCGGAAATGCCTCCGCCGATGCCGAAAGTTTTGCCGAACCTTTTGGCATAGTACGCGAGACCAGTGATCTCTAGCCGCTGTAGAAAGTTCGGTGGAACGCAATCACAAAGACCGAGTGGGTCGGTCACGCTCGCCGAATTGTTGTGAATGTAACGGTAGAAATTATTACCACCTCCGAACCCGATCGGGTCTTCGGACACGAACCTGCCGTCGCCAGATTCGTAGTATCTAGCGCGATAATAATAAGCTCCGGTCTCGGAGTCGAACTCACGCCCCGTGTGGCGGAATGGGTTGCTGAGCGTTCCAGTAGCGTTTGTAACGTTGCCGAAGGAATCGTACGTGTAGGTATTGGCGACCGCTCCAGCCGAACTGCTCAGCGACGTGATCGATCCCAGACCGTCTGCTTCATAATAACTGCTGTCGCCCGAGCGAAGCTCAGCCAGTGGTTCATCGATGTTCTGCGTCTGCGTGTATCCAGCCACTACCGACCCACCGGAATTTATGGTGTCGATCACGTTATAACCGTCGTAAGCAAAAATCCCGGTGAAGTTCGGTGAGGACTTGTAAACTCTCCGCCCGAACGGATCGTACTTGAAAGTTACCGTTCCAGTGCTGGGCACGACTGCCGACACCATGCGATTCTCAAAGTTCCAGGTGTAGCTTTTGCCGCTCGCATCCGTGAGCGTGTTGCCGTTCGCATCGTAGGTATAACTGCCATTCGGCGCTGATACCAATTCGTTCGAAGCGTTGTAACTATAGCTGGGCACGCCGGATGACGATAGCCTATTCCCAACTGCGTCGTAGCTGTAACTTTCCGTGGTACTCCCTCCCTGGGTTACGTTCAGCAATTCGTAAATTGCGTCGTAGCCATAATTCGACGTGATCCCACTGAGGTGATTGGTGTTGCTTGTCCGGTTGCCAGCGTAGTCGTAGCCGTAGCTCGCGCCGTCGAGCGTGGTCGAGCTTGTCTGGTGTAGCACGCTCAGCAAGTGCGATAGGCCGTCATACGTGTAGTTGGTAATGAGGCCATTCGGTCTCGTCAATTGCGTTCTGCGGCTGAGCGCATCATAGCCAAAGCCGAACTGCCCAGTTACAGAATTGGTCAGCGTGTTAAGCCGGTTCAGAGTGTCATAGTTATAGGCATTCGTGCTGCCATCGGGCGCTGTCAGCGACGTGCGGTTCGAAGCTGCGTCGTAGGTGTAGGTGTTCTGGAAATTGTGCCCCGGCAGGAACGAATACTGCGTGGTCGTTCCGGTCAGGCGTCCCATGTTGTCATTGGCAAACGCATAAGTGCCTGTGGGATCGGTCACCTGCTGGATCTCGCCGACGAGATCGTATACATAGCTCGCACTGGTTGAATCCGGGTAAGTCTCGCTATTCATCCGGTACAGCGAGTCGTACACGTACTGAATTGTCTGGCCCTTGCGGTCGGTCTTCGAGGTCAGGTTGCCGACTGGATCGTAGCCGTAGGTCTCGACCAGCGACGAAGGGAACGTCGTCTGCGTTATTCGCCCCAAAGCGTCGTGCGTGAAATAGGTAGTGTGATTATTGGCATCGGTGATGCTGGTCAGGTTGCTTTCGGTGTCGTAGTTGTATTGCGTGACGTTGTTCGCTGCGTCTGTGACGGATAGCAAGCGGTCGGCATCGTCGTAAGCGTAGACGGTGGTTTTTCCATTCTGGTCGGTGGCCGAGGTGCGGCGTCCGCGATAGTCATATCCAAAGCTGGCCGATGTGCCATCTGGATAGGTGATCCCGGTCAGGCGGTTCATGATGTCGAATGTGAAGGTTGTCGGGTGCGCACTGCCATTGATGGGGTCAATCACGCTTGTACGGTTGCCACGGGCGTCGTATGCGTAGCTGGTGGTATTGTTCTGCGCATCGGTGATCGATTGAATCAAGCCGGTTGGATAGTACGACAAGTGGGTGATATGAGTCAGTGGATCTGTGATCTGCGTTAACTCGCCCAGCGTGTTGTAAGCGAATTGCGTGACGCTGGCAGCAGTTTGGCCGTTTGGAGCGGGCGCGGTGACTGTGAGCAGATTGCCGTTCGCATCGTACGTGTCGGTGGTTGTGTTGCCGAGCGGGTCAGTCATGGTCAGCACTTCACCGAAACTGTTGTACGTGTAGCTGGTGGTTACGGCTGATCCGTTGAGCTGCGCAGACTTCGAAAGGATGTTGTTGTTGCCGTCATATGTGTAAGTAATGGTGTTGCCATCAGCGTCAATGGTGGTCAGCAAGTTGCCGTTCGAATCGTATGTATCCTGCACATTATTGCGGATCGAGCAACTGGAGCATCCCGGGCCCTGCGAGCTAAGCATGACCCATACGCCGCCCATCATGGTCGAGGTGTAGGTCGTCTGGTTGCCGAGCGAATTCGTCAGTGTCGCAACGGTGACGAAGGTGAAATTGGGGCCCTGAGCAGAATCTCCAGCGACGGTAACGCTGATTGGGCCGGTTGTGGCAAACGGAGGCACGACGGCAACGATCTCGGTGTCACTCCAACTGTTGACCGCCGCAGCCATGCCGTTGAACGCCACGCCGCTTGAGCTTTCCGTCGCGCCGAAACCGCTGCCATTAATGGTCACGAGTGCGCCAGCTACACCGGTGGCGGGCGAAATTGTGCTTACGGTGGGTGGACTTTCGATCGTGAACTCGACACCGTTACTAGTAACCCCGTTCATCGTGACTGTGACCCGACCAGTTGTGGTGCCTGGAACCCGTACTTGGATAACAGTGTCACTCCAAGAGTCGATATTGGTCGCCGAGCCGTTGAACATGACAAAGCCATCGCCCTGACTCGCTCCAAAGCCGCAGCCATTGATGGTTACATATGCATAGACGGCGCCAGATGGCGGCGAAAGACTCGTGATCACTGGGTTATATGCGGTGAATACAACGCTGTTATTGCTCTGGACGGAATTCACGACCACAACGACCGGCCCGGTAGTAACCGTCCCGGGACTGATGGCGACGATTTGTGTGTTGCTCCAGCTTACAATCGACGACGCCGACGCGCCGCTAAAACTTACCGTGCTGGTCCCCTGTGTGGAACCGAAATTAGAACCTTGAATTGTAACCTGCGTACTTACCGGACCCGCAGCTGGTGATAAGCTGGAAACAGCCGGTGTCGCAAGTAGCGTGAAACTGGAACCTGGGCTCGGTATTCCGCTCGCCGTCACCACCACGTTGCCGGTCGTTGCTCCGGCTGGCACCGTTGCGACAATCGAAGTCACGCTCCAACTTGTGATCGTCGTCGCAGTTGTGCCGTTAAAAGTCACCGTGCTCGTACCCTGTGTAGAGCCAAAGTTTGTACCCGCGAGTGTGATCGATGCGCCCACTGGACCTGATGTCGGAGACAGACTGCTGATGGTTGGACCGACTATTACCGTAAATGACGCGCCGTTGCTGGGAGTTCCGCTTACAGTCACCACTATGTTGCCGGTTGTCGTCCCGGCTGGCACCGGCACGATGATGCTCGCGTCGTTCCAACTTGTAGGAGTCGCGGTCACGCCGTTGAATGTGATAGTGCTCCCACCTTGGGCTGGCTGAAAACCATATCCTTGAATCAAGATTGGTACGCCTACCGGGTACGAGTTTGGCGATAAGAATTGAATTGTCGGTGCGCTAGTTGGGTGTTGCTTGACCCTCCACCGCATAAAACGTGGACGGCGACGATTCATTCGCATATTCCGTTGCAACCCAATCGCCGGTACGAACTCCAGAGGATACTCGCACCTCATCCACTGATCCATTCCAGGCGCAGCAAAACGTAACCGTTGGAATCCCGCCAATCTTAAACTCCGTAGATATAATCGCAGGCGTTCCTCCGGTTGCGGTGGTCGCAATCGAAGCACCATCGAGATATATCTGGTCGGCACTTGTGCTCAAAGCGCCTCCACCATACACGCCCACGAGATGATGCCAGTTGTTGTCGAACGGCATCGGACCCCCTATGGACTGAGATTCAAACTCGATGTACGCATTACCTCCACCCCAATAAAGGGCATCCCGAGAACCGGTCGCAGAATTCGCCCCATACCCGAGTATATCTCCCGCGTCACCGCTTGACCCCAATTGCAACCACGTTTCCAACGTGACCGGCGAGTCACCGCTCGGGTACGCAGGTAGTGAATCGTTGTAGAGATAGGTGCCTGCATTTCCATTGAACGAAACCCCGCCCCCGATCTTTCCCGCTACAGCCGATGCCGAGCCAGAGAGCGTGTATCCCGCGCTGCCTGAGTCCGTCAATCCGACCGTCGTCCCATTCCCCAGGTGATACACCGATAGGTAATTGTTTCTCCACACGCCGGCTAAGTTCTGTTGTGAAGTTGCGACATTCGGGTTCCCGTAAAAAAGGTAGATTATTGTATCGACTGTGTGCGACAACGTTGGAATTCGGACCCAAAACGCAGCCGTCCCAGTCGTCGGATCGTAGCCATCAACTTCATAATCGAGCTGGGTTGCTGCTTCCGGGTCTTGGCTGAAAATGATGTCATATCCGTTAGCGCTCTCGATAAGCCCGCCATTGGCGACGGTTGCGAGGTACGAATAGACGCCAGAAATAAGCACAGGAAAATCGGTCTGATCAGTGTTCGGAACATTCGCATGGCCCAGAACAATCGTTTGCCGGTATTGATAGCCACTTGTGTACCCGGCGTATACGCTAAAGGCAGAGCCGTTGCTGGCCGTTCCGCCAACCGTGACTACTACATTTCCGGTCGTTGCTCCGCTCGGGACCGTTGCTGAAATTGAGGTCGCACTCCAACTATTGACCGCTGCCGTCGTTCCGTTGAACGTGATTGAGCTTGTGCCTTGGGTCGCTCCCAAGTCTTCGCCCGTAATAGTTAGCTGCATCCCGACGGAACCACTGCTTGGTGTCAATGCAGAGACGAGCGGCGATTGTGCCTGCACATAGATCGGAACCGCTAAGATAACTACTAACGAGCAAATAACTACGTGCAAGTGCGAATATCGGTGCGGCACGGACAAGCCTCCAGACCGAAATCGATTCGGACTAAGTGAATTACCTACGCAAGCCCTCTCGGTTGATTGCGCGGTGATGAATGCTGAGAATAGATGAACAATCGTGAGTAATTCTTACGGATAACTATTACTCACTTGTTCTCAAGGATAGAACAGCAGGATAGGTCGTTACTAATTCACATGAGCAGTCTACACCATCGGAACGCAAGGTGCCGAAGAAATCACCATAATTCGTATTCGACGCTGTAAGTCAGAGTAAGAACGGATTCCAATTGTTCATGTAACACTTCCAGAAGAATTCTATAACTCGAAGTTTCTATTCTCTACAAACTGCCCTGACCGGGGTTGTGCGAATCGAACAAAATGGTGTTTTTAGCAACGCCATCAGTTTCACTGTTCCAAGCTCAGGCGGCAATGCCGTTACACTGATACCAAATATGCTCAACCTAGTGGTGGACCAGACGCAAACCATTCAAGCCGGCGGTGAGCGGCAATCCTGACCCCAAGCATGTGAGCACCAGCTTTGTTGAACGGCAGAACCTGACCATGCGAATGCATATGCGCCGGTTTACTCGGCTCACAAATGGATTCTCCAAGAAGATCGACAATCATGTTTACGCTGTGGCGTTGCATTTCATGTACTGCAACTTCGTTCGCATTCACCAAACTTTGCGCGTCACCCCTGCGATGGAAGCTGGGTTGTGCAGTCATGCTTGGACGATTGAGGACTTGATTGAGATGGGAAATGCCGCGATGCCAAAACCTGCAAAGCGTGGGTCGTACAAAAAGAGCGCATCCACCTAAAATAGGTGCGGAGCGACAGCGGTTAATCTATCGCGCAATGCTTTTACTTCATCAGTTAGACGCTGTTTTTCTTCGATAACTTCCTTAAGCTGCGAATGATCCAGTAATCCCTCAAGGTTGCCTTGCACTTGAGGTTGGTATTTATTGAAAACCAACTTTCCATGCTCGACGCGCAAACTCTGAAATGTCTGAGGATTCATAATGACTTGGCAGCTACTTTGGAACCGATTCAGTTTTTCGATGACATGATTTAGCTTGCCTCGAAGGTCGCTATATTCTTCGACCAATTTCCTGACATTCGCAGTTACACAGCGTATGTTGACGGTCGATTTCGGCGAACGGAAGAGTGCGGTGGGACCTGCACCGCGCATCCGAGGGGGCTTCTACTTCGCCGACTTCCATGCTCGGATAAAGGGAAAGAAACCGATCATCTTGGTCGCAACTGCGGGGGGCGGCATACAGGCTGGCGCGTGGACCGCCGAAGTTCTATCCGGCCTTGAGGATCTCTCAAAGAATACCTGGAAGACAAGCTACGGCTTTGCTGACAGTCTAACGCTCGTCAGTTCGGTCTCAGGCGGTGCGACCGGATCGATGTATTTCCTGAACCTCTATCGGCCTGATACGGCAGCCATCTTCCAGGATCAAGAAGTCAAGAAGATGAATGGTGACGTGAAAGAGTCGAGCCTCGACGACGTAGCTTGGGCGCTCGTCTATTGCGATCTGAGTCGCATTTTCTTGCCATTCCTCAACGATTCCGCTGGAAACAAGTTTGTCGATCGGGGTTATGCGCTCGAGGAAACATGGTCGAATCGCGGCGGTATTCACGCCAACCTTTCAAACTGGCGCGCCGGAGTCAACGAAGGCAATCGACCGGCAGTGATCTTCAATTCGACCGTATCCGAGATAGGCGAACCCCTTCTGCTCTCGACCACGGACTTAGCGGAAGAGAGCAAGCCTCCAAGGACAATGAGCTTTTATAGTCTGTACCACAATACCGAGTGTACCTGTAGTGACAGCGGTTCGATTGGCGGCGACTTTCCCGTATGTGACGCCCGCAGCCCGCAAGGATTCGAGCAAGCCCGAGTATCACATGATCGACGGCGGATACTACGACAATCCCGGTGTCGCAAGTCTCGTCGAGTGGCTCGATGAAGGTTTGATTGAGCTCGTGAACAAGAAAGAAGAACTTCCGGATCACATTCTCATCATTCAGGTCAGATCGTTCCCCGACGATGAGAGAGAGTCCGAACCGAAGAATCGTGGCTGGTTCTTTCAAGTCTTCGCTCCGATCAGAGATCTGCTCAGCGTTCGCACCACGGGTCAACTCCTTCACGACCACGAGGAACTCTCCAAGCTGGCGAGACTCTGGAGTTCGTCTCCCAAGACTGAACAAGGCTTATTACGGGACCAGATTCGCTTTGCAACCTTTACGTTCAATGGCAACGACGCACCGCTCTCTTGGGCTATGAATGAAACCCAGAAGGAAGCGATCACCGACCGTTGGCAAAACCAGATCCCTGCCACAAACAAGAAAGATCTCGCGTGGGTGCACTGCACTCTCGATCAAGCGAGCGAAGACTGCAAAAGCACGGAAAAGAATGGACCCTACTAGCCAGCGGAAAAATGACGCAGACCTACTGATCGCAAATCAGTCGCTCGCTGTAGACCTCCGCCGATACCCACGGTGGGGGCGGTCCAAGTTTGTTGCGAATGACCCTTCGACAGCGGGGCATTGGATCGCCCCAGTATCGGAGCTGGGGGGATTGTCATGTCGAGCGATGCGCTTGTAGCATTCTATCGACGACTGACATGTGGGAGTTTCGAGAGCGACTAACCCGCGAATTCGAGGCACGACAAGCCGCCAACCCGCGTTATTCGCTGCGCGCGTTCGCGGCGTTTCTCGACACCGATCACTCGACTTTTTCTCAGATTCTTCGCGGCAGGCGGCGAATCCCGGCCGGACAGCTCAGGCACTGGGCCAGGAAGCTGCATCTGACACCGGAGGAAATCGCTGTTTATGTAGCAGCACAGCATGTGCCGGGCATCGAAGTCAGGGATCGAGAGGAACATCTTCGGCACTGGACGGCAGAAGGCTTGGCGATTGTGAACGATCCGTGCCACTGGCAGATCGCGGTGCTCACCCGGACTCATGGATTTCGCGGCGATTCTCGCCTTATTGCGAAACAGGTCGGAGTTTCCGTCGACCGGGTGAATGTAGCCCTGGCGCGACTTTTGCGATTGAGGTTGCTGGAAGTTAAGCCGCGTGACAAATGGAAGGTCCTGCTCCGATCGAAAGAGTTTACCGAAGCCGCTTTCAAAAAGCTGGCGTTAGTCAGGGTTCGTGAGCTGGCCGCAGAGGATGGTGTGAAGTTAGTCCGGATCAAGACCGAATCGAATACCAACTCGTGACGGCTCTGTTGTGCAATGCGGTTCAACAGTTGAAAGGATCACATACATGCCAAACCCAGTCATGCAATTTCAAATTCTGTCGAAGGCTCCGGACGAGACCGCGCACTTCTACGCGCAGCTCTTTGGCTGGACGATCAATGCGGATAATGCGCTTGGATATCGTGAAATCAGTACGGGGTCGCAGGAAGGCATACAGGGCGGAATTTGGCCCACACCACCGCAGGCCCTCACTTTCGTTCAACTTTTCATTGCCGTGGATAATGTCCCTCTCTTCACCGAGAAAGCGCAATCGGCGGGCGCGAAAATGATCATTCCACCGACGAGCTTGCCGGACGGAGGCGAGATGGCCGTGTTGCACGATCCGCAAGGGATGTCCTTCGGCATTGTGAAGAAAAGTTGATCCGACTGTATTGAAAGGACAACAGGTATCAATGACGCAAAAAATTCGCAGTCATAATGACGCTGATTGTTCTCGGAATCCCGTCACCAGCACTCGCTGATCGGAAGTCCGCGGTGGCATCTGTAGTCATTCAAATCCAAAGAGCGGACTATGAAGGGAATCGTAAACGGCACTACCTAAATTGACGCCCGCCACCCCGCCGCCAGCCAGCCCAGGGCGGGATGCCGGGTCTGAAAAGCGAACACGGACGCGAGACTCGCTCCGGAAGCCGCTGAAGCGTTGAATAAAGCGGCCAGATAGTTCCTATTCTCTTTCATCGCATATTCTCGCCATCTATAGCATCCCCGGAAGAGATGTCCAATTACGGCAGGTAGCGTCTCACCCTGAGCGGCCGGAGCGATTCCTAACTAGAAGTGGAAACACCGCTTCGGTCGTGTCGGTAAATGACATCGAGTGGATCGAAGCCGACGATTATTACGTGTGTCTGCACGCCGGCGGCAAGCGGCACCTGTTGCGGGAGAGTATTCGGGCACTTGAAATGAAATTGGATCCGAAGAAGTTCATTCGCCTGCACAGGTCGGCGATCGTAAACCTCGACCATGTGCGAGAGATTCACCGCGACGGACGAGCGGAAGGCTGGGTTCTCCTATCCACGGGAGCCCAGGTTCGCCTGAATCGAAATGGCTGGCGGAAGCTAACTGGCGTGACCAGCGCTTCGAAGAATCCAGTTTTCTAAGAATCCTCACGTACTCCAGAGCGCCGTGACCATAGGTTGCGTACGCTGTCAGCTCGAAGCGCGACTGGAACTAGGCGAAATCAAGATCCGATCTGGGAATGCGGAACAAGGGCATGCTCAACTGCGTATAACACGGCGCATCTTGTCGAGCGTTGGATTTGCGAGACCCTCTTTGCGCTTCAAGGCTTTCAACCATTCTTCCACCTCCAGTGATTCGAGGCCCCACCGCTACCCGATTCCCCCATTCTGGCAGCAGTCGATTGCGGAGCACTCGCTCGTGACCTCTGATTGTCGTGTGTGGTTTTCTACGAGCTCATGTTCCGCGTAGTGATGTGCCAGATCCGCAAAAGTTAGACATCCACGGAAATCCACCTGGTTGATTTGGAGGCGCTGTCTTTCGACCTCCGCCCGTGCACAGCTCTTATCGGGGAAGTCTCTTACAAGAACAATCGGAATCTTGTTCTCGACGCGCTTGCCGTCGAGTGCAAGTCATTCCGGCAAACGGTTGCCAAGAATTTGGCAGCCTTCCGCTGGGGCAGGCGACGTATATCCCGCCGGCGTTGGTTGCCAGATTGGCCGAGGTTGACATATATGTTTCCATGTTCGATCCTCGCCTGGCATGTCTGACTCCGGTGGTCGTGAGCCAAGTAAGGATGATTGGAAGTAGACTTGAGATGGCAACTGAGAACATCCAAGCGCGGTTTCTTCGGCGTTGCATCGGAGAGTAGATTCCCGGTGTTGCCCCAGAAAGCGTGGTTGGCAATGGCGTGCTGCGCTATCCGGAGAGATCGACTTGAATGATCAACCTAGTTGCTTCGAGAGAATTCGGTCCTTGCTGAATTGAGACATTCAAGTGGGTCGGGACGAAAGGATTCTCGGGGTAGCGTGGAATCTAATCTGATGGTGGGCTGCTAGGGAGAAGGTCGCTCGGTCGCTGCGATTATCGTCTGTAAAGCCACCCTGAAAATTATCGAGCAACAGGCTAAATCTCGTGCCGTCGCACCGGCTAGAAAATATGGCGGGTGCAAAGAGTTCGCGGTTTGCGCAACTGCCTCGAGTGGCTCGAGAACGAGCGGACTCAGTGGTTTAAGCGGTTGGAAGATTCGGTGCGATGTGCTGTTCATAGATCAGTCTTGCGGCTTCGAGGTCTCGTGCATCAGTTGTAGTCATCAAATCGGCATAGGCGAGTATTGGTGGGACTACATCAGCAGCCCCTGTAATCAGAGTTTGGTCCCAAAAGGCATTGAGAATTTCTACATCACCATTGACATCTGCTCTGAGGCGCAACTCGGTTATCAGCTTCGTCGGGTTATCGAGGGTGTACACGGTCAACATTTCAGGTTTTAGATAGTGTGTGAGGCGATCCGCAGCCACTTCCCCTCCCCAATAGGCGTCGAAACGAGCTAAGTCAGTTTGCTGTGCCAACTCGCGATCGTGGGCACGGAATCTGCGAGGTTGGAGTTTGGGCCGGAGGGTTGCGGGGTAGAAGGTGACCCACTCTTGTAGCAGAGCCTTGGCGTCAAGCAGGCGGCGCTTTGGAAGCGTTGTACCAAATGTTGCAATCAGCTTTCTTGTTTCAAGGTCCTTGATGACTGGGCCGATTGTACCGAGTGCTACTTTAGCGGTTGTCGCAAGTTCTCGATATGGAACGTTTAAGAGCTGTGGACGACACAAAATAACAAATAGTACCCTCAACCCAGCCGTTGTGTTTGTTCGGTTTGTATGTGCAGGGGCCAAGCCTGGTGGTTTTTTTTGGCCGGTAACGAAAACGAAGAGGTCGTTGTCTTCCAAGTAGGCATTACCGGCGGCGTCGAGAAATGGAAGGTGGATCTCCCGGCACTTTTCTGCAAGGTAGTTTGTGATGTATGGCGCGACAAAGAGAAGACGAGGCTGTTGTTCGCGAGGCCACAGTGCCTTGATTTGGGTGAGCACCTCGGCTCTAACACCGACCTTGGCTTCGACCGCAAATTTGTGCTTCCGCCCGTGTGCATTTATTTCGATCACTGCGTCGAATTGGTGGCGATCGTGGTGGATAGTCTGCGGTTGTTGTTCCCAGCGGATGATTTGCGCGGCGAGGCCCGTCGTGCGCTGGAGGCCTTGGAGGGCTGTCTCGATCAGTTCTACATGTTGGGGTTTACGTTTCATTGCCGGTTATTTCAGGTTGTTCACGTTCTGCCGCTGTACATGAAGCATGAACGTCTGTGATTAGTGAACACGGTTCAATAAATAGTGGCGTTCATGCGACATGAACATCATAACATAATGAACATATATTTGTTAACAGTATTATTTTCAATTGGTTAACGCCGAACTTCTCATAACCGAGCATCTATAGCAGCATGTTCCGATACCAAGCGCACTGAGCATTCCCGTATCCGAAGGGCTCCCCAAAGTTCATAAATTCCTCGATGAGTCTTCTTCTGCCCTCATCGAAGAAAGTATTTGCCACTATGAACTCGCAAGTTGATTTCGACCCTCCAATACGTACTCAAAAGACTGATTCAGGTTATTCACGCATTTCATAGGAATCCCTTACACCTTTCTTATGCACTCCGCTCTACATTCGGCATCGAGCAGTTCCGATTGCCCGGCTGAGACGGCGATTTTGGCCAAGTATGGGAAGTACGCTGTCGACAGCAACCCATCTATCTCTGTGATAGCTGAGTTTCCTCGCCGGTAGTCCGGTGCCCCGATCTGCTCGCCGGAGGTATTTCGTGCCCAGACTGAGTCTGCCCATTACGTTGTTGCTTGCCTGCACAGTTCTTGTGTTGTTTGTCCGTGTCGCCCATGGCCAATCCACGTTCGGAAGCATTCGCGGTACAGTGCTGGATGCCTCGGGCGCTGTAGTTCCCGGCGCCCCAGTAACCGTTCACTCGCTAGACGAGAATTTTGACCGAAAAGTGACGACCGACGACTCCGGCGATTTCGTCGTCGAAAATCTGAAGGCTGGTCGCTACCGGTTGACGGTGCATCATGAGGGTCTCTCAGATGCCGTCGTGAGTTCGGCCGTGCTGGAAGCAAGACAAGACCTCCGCATCCCCTTTACGCTCAAGATTGCGACAGCATCCACGGTCGTGGAGGTGAGCGATTCGGCGGTCCAGATCAACACCGAAAACGGCACGCTCGGCGATTCCATCGAGAATCAGCAGATCACCGAACTTCCGCTGAACAATCGCGCCACCACGACCAGTCCGCTGGGTTCACTGGCGCTTTCGCCAAACGTGCAACAGGACAGTTCGGGGAATATCGCTCTGGGCGGCGCGAGTTCGGCGATGGTGAACTTTTCCGTCGACGGCATCTCGACCGCGAACGTGCGACAGAATGGTGCGCTGCAGGACGCTTATCCGTCGCAGGAGGGAATCTCTGCGGTGAAAATAACATCATTCAACAACAGCGCGGAATTTTCCCAGGTAGGAGACGTCACCTTCACCACCAAAAGCGGCACGAGCCAGTATCGCGGCAGTCTGTTTGAGTATCTGCAAAACGACGCGCTCGATGCGGACCCCTACGGCTTCAGTGGTAAAGCTCCCAAACACTTCAATACCTTTGGTGGCTCACTCGGCGGTCCATTAAGCATTTCGCATCTCTACGACGGCAAGGACAGGACTTTTTTTTTCCTCGATTACGAAGGCAACCGACGCTCGACCGCAATTGCCCAGCAGTTCCTTGTTCCCACACAGGACGAACGCAACGGTAACCTCACAGCGCTTGGCGTCACCACGCCGATTACCAGCATCAGTCCCACCGCCGCGGCGTTGTTGGACTACTATTCCCTACCCAATGTCGCTGATCAGGCGAACTATAACTATGAAAACTTCCAATCCACCCCCGCTCGCACCGACGGAGCCGATCTCCGCATCGACCAGACGATCACTTCCAAGCAGTCGGTCTATGCGCGCTTTAGCCGCAAAAACATCACCGAAGACTATGCCAACCCTTTGCTGCCGGATGACTCCGACAGCGTGCACAATCGCAGCCTGCTTGTCTCGCATACCTGGGTCTTCACGCCGCGTCTGCTTAACGAGTTCCGCTTCGGCTTCACGAACGTCATCACTAGCGTCGGCTTCCCCATCGAAGGCGCAGATGCGCTCGCGCAACTCGACCTGACCGGGGTGAACATCAGCCAGCATCCCACCACGCACGCCTTTCCTACCTTTAATTTCAGCGCCGGAACCGGATTCACTCCCATTGGCCGCGACAAGACAGGCGTTGCACAGTCGAAGACGACCCAGCTCACCGACAACCTGAGCTGGACGCGGGACAAGCACACCTTCAAGACTGGCATCGACGCGCGCAGGGTACGCTATGCCGACATCGAGACTTTCCTGCCTTCGGATGATTTTGGCCAATTTACGTTCCAACCCACATTCACCGGCAACGCTTTTGGCGACTTTCTTGAAGGGCTGCCCACAACCCTGTTCTTTGCGGTTTCTAGCCCCGACGTAGCCGGAACGGCCTGGCAGTACAGCCTTTTTGGCCAGGACGAATATCAGCTCACCAGCAGACTCACTTTGAGTTACGGTTTACGCTGGCAGATTCTTCCAGGCTTCAACGAAGACGGCAGCAATCTCGCAAACTTCGATCAGAGAAACAACTCTATCGTCGTACCGGACAATCTAGCTGCCTATCTGGCAGAGCAGAACATCGAGGCCTCGAATCTCGGTTTCCAGCAGTCGTTCAATGCCTGCAACCTCGGTTACACCGCACTGCCTTGCAGCAGGTACGTCACCGCCAGCCAGGATCACTTGCCACAGTCACTGCGCAACACCTATAAGCGCAATTTCCAGCCGCGGTTCGCCCTCGCCTACCGTCCCTTCAATGACACGAAGACGGTCATTCGCGCGGGCTTCGGCATCTTTACGGTAACCAACCTTGGTCCGCTGTCTTTTAACAACAGCGGCAACCCGACCTCCGCGCTGCATACTTATACGAACAGCGGGACAGCGCAAGCGCCCCTCATTCAGTTCCCCAACACCGCGCCACCCAAGGTTGGCGTGCAGTACGGCGGCGGCGGCCTCGATCAAGGTGTCGATCCCAATTACCGCGACCCGCAAGCCAATCAGTGGAATCTCACCGTGGAGCGTCAACTCACCAATAACGATAGTCTGCGTGTCAGCTTCGTCGGCATGCACACTTATCGGCTGAATATTACGGAAGACCTCAACCAGATCCCAGCCAGCACGACCCCATACACCGTGCCGCCTGGAGTGTTCGTTGATCCTAGAGCTCCTTATCAAAACTGGTTCACGCTCTACAGCACCTTCAACGCTGGCGAAGTCAACTACAACGCGCTTGAGATCGGCGAGAGTCACAAGACGTCACATGGCCTCTACTTCGATGTCAATTACACACTGGCGAAGAACCTCGCCGACAATCAGGGTGATACACCAACGGCCTATGCGGGCGAAGTCAACTATGGCGTTCCTATTGCGGACCGCTTCCACATCCACAACGATTACGGCAATGTCGAGGGAACTCGTCGTCACCGCTTTCTTCTCACCGGCGTCTACCAATTGCCCTTTGGTGAGGGCCGCGCGCTTCTGAATACCGGTGGCTGGAAGAATGCAGTGCTGGGTGGTTGGGAAATGACCAACGTGACTCTGGTTGAAACCGGCCCGTGGCTCACGCCAAGCATCAGCCCTGGAGGCTGTCAGGTGCCACTGTCGTCCAACGGCACCTGCCCTTTGCTCGACGGGCAGGTGGAAACCAACGATCAGTCCAACACCAACGTTGTGAATCGTGGCGCCTTCCTGCGTCCCGACCAGATCTCGGCCAATCTCTATCAGGGGCAGTCGCGCTCCCATTATTTCAACCTGGTTGCGTTCTCGCCGACTCCAGTCGGTGCGGGCCGCTTCGGCAATGCTGGAGTCGGCATTCTCCAAGGACCAGGCACAGTCACGGCCAGCCTCGGTCTAGCCAAAGCCTTTCACGTTACGGAAGGAGTGAAAGTGCGCCTCGAGTCTACATTTACCAATGTGTTTAACCACACGAACTTCGCTCCACCCTCAACGTATATCGATGTGCCGGCAACCTTCGGTGTCCTCAGCGCTCCGCAAACGGCCGAGAACGCCGGGAACCGAACTGGCCAACTCGCCCTGCGCGTCGAGTTCTAGAGAAATCCCGCTAGGATCACTGTGATACAAATCGAGCTCGCGTAGTAGCCGAACACCGTCAGCAAGCCAGCCACTAAGATGAAGAGAAGAATCGTGATTCTGCTGAGCATCTTATCGGAGGGTGGCGTCGAAAACGGCAGCGCCTTTTCCACCATGCCCACCTGACTTTGTTCGGCCGGTCTCTCATTCATAACCTGATCAGACATATGTTTTCTGCGCGCAGATGCGCCGATGGTTGGAGACAGGTTTAGCGGAGCGGGTTCGTGCGCCGACGTGGTCGGTCCGTAGGGCTGATACGTGCCGGCCTCACCCCAATACAGAACTGTGACCGCCAAGCTAACGTCCGCCGTTTCCGGGCGATCACTGGAGCGGAAACGGCGGTACATTCAGTTGTCCCGAACGCATGAACGTGCTCTGGGGAGAGCCCGCCTACTTTTACTACTTCTCGAACACTTTTTCGATCTGTCCGACCTTTTTCTCAACTTTGCCGGTGTTTTTTTCGACGTTGCCTTCGGCCTGTAAGTTAGGATTGTTCGTGACTTTGCCGGCCGTTTCCTTGACTTTGCCTTTCACTTCGTGAACGGTGCCTTGGATCTTATCCTTCGTACTGGGGTTCATTTGTTTTCTCCTTGTCGTTGAATAACATAGCTCCCTGCACCTTCATGTACAGGGCCCGCCGTATCAGCGTATTCGTCCTTACAGTGTCAGCAGTCTGTCAAAGAAGGAGCGATAATGCTGCAGGGCAATTCGCAGATCCTCAGTGGACACGTTGTCACCGCTGTCCCACTGCTTTTCTAATCCCGACCGCTCGTTGGCAAAACCGTCCGCTAGTCGTTGCATCACTGCAGCGACCAGCTTGTCTGCGCCTTCGACCGTCCGGCGTGGCTCGTCCACGAATCCGGTCTGTAGCTTGCCCCACTGCGATCGGAAATCTCCCATCTCCGGTTCAGAAAACAAGGCCATGGGCTTTGAGATTTCGGCCCCTTTATCCACCGTTTCCGCCTCTTGGCCCTTCACCAGCTTGGGCCCTTCGGGTTCCTTTGGCGGAATGCCGTAGGTCGCCAACCCGGCCGCCGGAAACTCTTCGTCTATCCTCTTTTTTAGTTCAGCCATTACTCACCTCTTTCCTTTCCACAGTCGCTGGTACTTGTGAACCGCCAGTATGGGAGTTTGGAGGTGGGAAAACTGGTCAGAATTGATCGTCTTGTAAATCAGTCCTGTGGCGTTTAGTGGGATGTTCGTAGCAGAAGTGCAGAGTGGGAGCGAGAACAGCGCACTCACAGGCAGGTATCAGAACAGGTTGGTCTTCAGAAGATCTATGACTTCGCTACCCCGCCCATTGATTACGGCCTTCATCATGAAAAGACTGAAGCCCTTTACTTGGTCCAGCTTAATCGACGGCGGCAGCGCCAACTCCTGGCGGTCGACCACAACTTCTATGAGAGCAGGTCCTGTGTGGCTTAGGGCTTGAGCCAGCATGGGGCGGACTTGCTCCGGCACATCTGCCTTAAGTCCGAGCACGCCTGCGGCTTCCGCCATCTTCGCGAAGTCCGGATTACGAAGATCCGTCGCGAAGTCAAGCATGCCGGCCGCTTTCATTTCGAGTTCCACGAAGGCTAGCGCACTGTTGTTAAAGACAATCAGCTTCACCGGCAAATTGAGTTGCCGGAGCGATAACAGATCACCCATGAGCATCGCGAATCCGCCATCTCCGGACAAAGTAATGACCTGGCGATCTGGGTAAACAAGTTGTGCCCCAATCGCCTGCGGAAGCGCACTGGCCATTGACCCGTGGGAAAATGACCCCAACAATCGGCGTTTACCGTTCATAGCGAGGTAGCGCGCTGCCCAAATAGTCGGCGTGCCAACGTCGCAGGTGAAGATCGCGTCCTTCCCCGCGAGTTCGTTGATTACCTTTGCGACGTACTGTGGATGAATGGATTTCTGGCCTGTCTCGCCGACTGCAAGGTCATCCAGTGCCGCACGTGCTTTCTGGTAATGCCGAATCGATGCGGAAAGGTGCTGGTCATCTGTCTTTTCCGTGAGATTGGGCAGAAGCGCTTGCAGGGTCGTTTTCACGTCACCCACCACTCCTAGATCGACCTTGGCGCGGCGCCCGATCTGCTCTCCACGAATGTCCACTTGGATAATCGTTGCTTTCTCTGGATAGAACTGCTGGTAAGGAAAATCGGTTCCCAGCATCAACAGCGTGTCGCAGTCCATCATGGCGCGATAGCCGGACGAGAATCCGAGCAGACCCGTCATCCCGACGTCAAATGGGTTGTCATACTCGATGAACTCCTTGCCGCGGAGCGCATGCACGATCGGCGCTTTCAGTCTTTCCGCCAGTTCCATCAATTCGTTGTGGGCTCCCGCGCATCCGGCGCCCCCAAAGATGGTTACCTTCCGCGACCCGTTGAGAATGCCGGCGGTCCTGGCAATCTCTTCGTCGGACGGCCGAATCGTTGTGTGAATCTCTGGAAAGTTAAGACGATGCGTAGAATTAGTTGCCTCACGCAAGGCGACATCACCGGGGAGAACAACAACCCCTACGCCTCGTTTCGTGAGTGCTGTTTGGATTGCGATCTCCAGGACACGCGGCATCTGCTCAGCTTGCGAAATGAGTTCGCAGTAGTGGCTGCATTCACGGAAAATGCTTTCCGGGTGAGTCTCCTGGAAATACTGGCTCCCGATTTCATAGCTCGGAATATGGCTTGCAATGGCGAGGACCGGAACACGACTGCGGTTGGCATCGTACAATCCATTAATCAAGTGCAGATTCCCAGGGCCACAGCTCCCAGCACACACCGCCAAGGTCCCGGTCAAATGCGCTTCCGCACCAGCAGCAAATGCGGCCGTCTCTTCGTGCCGGACGTGAATCCATTTGATTCTTTCGTCGGTACGGATTGCGTCCGTGATCCCGTTGAGAGAATCTCCCGCAAGACCGTAAATCCTCTTCACTCCTGCCGCCACCAGAGTATCGACGAGGATCTCCGCGAGATTCTTCTTAGCCATTGCTGGCACGCTCGTTAACGGCAAGTGCCATCATTGGGAGGTAGGCAGAAATCCTGATCCTTTCATGCTTGATGCCGTGACGTGAATTTTTCATCGTTCCTATCCGGCCTTACGCTGGTTCCTTTGGAGCAGAACCGAAGTAGACGCGGATGAGGTCTGAGTTGGACATCTCGTGTCTCCAATGGTTGCAAATCGGGATGTAAACGACAGTGATCCGGCTGCCTAGATCTTCTTGAGCGACGGTTGGTGAAGTCTCGTGCGACCGTCGTGATCCCACTTGACGACCGCGTCCTCTTCATTAGCGCGCTCAACTGTGCCGATTTCCCCTGTAGGCTTTCCGAAGTTGCCCAATCCCTCGACCCGATCTCCGGGAGTCAACTCCTCGCCGGTGGCGGAGGGCTCGGAGAGCGGCGGCCTCTTGGCACGGTCTGAGTCAGGGATCGCTCCAGCATGTGACAAAGGTGGTTGAGGAGCTTTGCAAAGTTTGGGTATCAGCTTTTTGGTGATGGGGGTCATATTCCATTCTTTCTTTCCACGAGGCCAGAGCATCCTTCGCTGCGACTGTTCATCTCCTCGGATATACACAGGATAGCCGGGAAAGAATGGTTCGGCTGGTCCAAACTGCACAGGTCTGACAATTGATTTGCTGAATGCGGTAGCTCAGATTGCTGTTGAGTTGGTGGACGCAGCACCGCGGGAGGTCCAGAGCGTTTTTCCTCCTTCCGTCAAGCGATTCAGGAAGTTGTTTCGTTCGGGCAAAGACGCACCAAGGACAGTTCTCCGTTAGAGTGCACCAGTTCGAATGCCAGATCCCGAGAAGGCGACTGCGCTGTTTTCTTGAGGTATGCTTTAGGATTGTGGCGTGGTGGCTAGTCATGGAGCACGACATTCAGAAGTGAACTATGAACTTGCAGCCCGCTTCCCGCTTCATAGGTGATGAAACGATGAAACCTAACTTCCTGAATCTGTTCATGAAAAAACTGACCCGCGACCGGGTGGTGCCTATCATCCCGGCGAGAGTCTCCTGACTCATCTTGGGGATTACCGTGTGGGGACGCCTTCCGTGCCGAAATGAGCCAGCAAGAGCAAAATCCGTGCTAGCCTTTTTTCGCTGGAATTGAAGAACTGGTCGACCAAACCCTCTTCGTAACCCTCAACAGATGGCGAGGAACAGCCCATTCGAAGCTTCTGATGGTGAAGCAGCGTGAGAGGAGGTTTTTTGGCTTATCCGTGCAGCCCGAGGCGCGCATTCGCAAACCCTTTAGCTGCCAGCGTGCGGATAAGCTGAGACGGTAGGTCTTTACTTTTTCTTGTCCGAAGCGATGTTGCTCGTTCGCTTGTTTTCTTAAGCTTCTCGGCAATGCAGCGATGGATTGTCCAGGACTTTCTTCAGGCCGGGTCCGTCTAGCGCGCCGGACTCGATATTGATATGCCAATCTTCTGTCAGGAGCAGCGCTTGCTTCAAATCGTAATATGCGCTGGCGTCGGCGGTTCAGCTCCGTCCCTGGCCACCATGTTTTCACTTGGCTCCACCGTCCCACCCGGTTTGGCTCCAATTGGCTCCACAATTCCTAGTTGATCATCCGGCTCAGGGTACTGAGCTTTGCTACTACTCTCTGCTGTGATTCGGGAACGAATTCGCACGAAATCAACACTGCTCTCTTCTACTCGAGCGTTCAGCAGCAACTACCAATGGCGCACACGCCCGACGTCGACGTGCACAAAGTCCGAGCTGCGATAGTACCCCACTCCTCCACGATGCAGGCGCAGGGCTGCGTCACGCAACTCCGAGGTCGGAATCCCGGGCAGGCGAATGTCGATCGCTTCGGCCTGCATATGCAGGCTGTGCTGCGCCACGCCGGTGCGCGGGCTGCGCGTGCGCAGGAATTCGTTGCTCCAGGGCGTACGGTAGCCGCAAATCACATCGATTTCACCACCAGAATCGCCGAGCGACGCCGTCAGGTCGTGGAGAAGGTCGAAGAGGTGAGGATCGAAATGACGCTCATCTCCTGTACGGTGGTCACGCAGAAAATGGTCGAGCTGGTCTAGCGCTTCGGGGAGGTACTGATCACCGCGACGATAGACGATATTCAGCCGCTCGCCCGTGTGCGTGTGATAGAAGCGGAGCCGGTATTCGCGTGGGGATGGGGACGCAGATTCGGTGCCGCCGCGCACGAGCAGCGGCGTCAGCAGAAACAAAAGAATTAGTGACAAACGACGGAAGCCGAATTTGCTCTTCTTTCTCGGCCATGACACCGATGTTATTTCACTCCCATTCAAAACGTATTGTTGCATTACACCCATTGTATGTTAGATGTGATTTGCTGGGTGCGCTTGTTAAGCTCAAATGTTCTATGAACTTATAGGAGGGAAGGCGTGCGTCATGAAGCGAAGTGTTTCGTTCTGGCGGTGGAGGTGATGCTTGTGATCGCTAGCGCCTCCGGACAGCAATTTCAGCTCATGGAAGCTTCCATCAACGAAATTCATCGCGGCTTGCAGAGCGGCAAGCTGACTTGCCACAGCGTGGTGCAGCAGTACTTGGACCGCATCAAGGCATACGACCAGCAGGGGCCCACCCTTAATGCCATGCTGTACCTCAACCCTAACGTGCTGGAGCAGGCCGATGCCATCGACAAGGAGCTCAAACGCGATATTAGACTCGGCGCCCAGCTCAAGCCCCTACAGTGCATTCCGGTCGTGCTGAAGGACAACTTCGACACCGCCGATATGCCAACCACCGGCGCATCGCTGGCACTCAAGGGCATGCAGCCGGCGAAGGATGCGTTCGCGGTGGCCCGGCTCCGTGAAAGCGGAGCCCTGATTCTCGGGAAAGCGAACATGCATGAGCTGGCGATCACCGGCATAACGGTGAGTTCGCTGGGTGGGCAGACGAAGAACCCCTATGAACTGACGCGCACGCCGGGCGGGTCTTCCGGCGGTACCGGCGCTGCCTTGGCCGCCAACTTCGCTGCCGTCGGCACCGGTTCGGACACGGTAAACTCGATCCGTTCGCCATCCTCAGCCAACAGCCTCGTGGGCATTCGTCCGACGCGTGGCCTGATCAGCCGGGCGGGGGTCATTCCTTGCTCATTTACCCAGGACGCAGTTGGGCCGATAACGCGAACCGTCACCGACGCCGCAGTCATGCTCGATGTGATGGCCGGCTACGATCCCGATGATCCCGTCACGGCGCTGGGCATCGGCAGGATTCGCAGTACCTATACCGCCTCGCTCGTCCGCAATGGCCTGAAGGGTGCGCGGATCGGCGTGCTGCGCACCCTATTCGGAAGCGGCCCCGATCACCAAGAGGTCAACCGGGTGATGGCCAGTGCCCTCGAAGTGCTGAAACAGCAGGGCGCAATTCTGGTGGATGTCGAAGACGCGGCCTTCGACACCGGCAAACTGGTCAACGATCTCGACGTCCAGAAGTACGAATACAAGTTCGTTCTCAACAGTTACCTCAAAGCTCAGCCCAATCCGCCGGTGCGCTCGCTTGCCGAGCTCATCGCTACGGGCAATTATCACAAGCCTACGCTGGAGAAGTTCCTGGCTTTGGCGCAAAGCTATGAGGACGGGCTGAATGAAGCGGACTACAAGGACCGGCGCGTCAAGCTCGATGACCTGCGGGTGCGGCTCGCGAACGCCATGGCGAAGAACAACCTGGTGGCATTGGCGTACCCGCATCAGAAACGCCTGCCGGTGATGATCGGCGAGATGAATCAAGCGGAGCGCAATGGCATCCTGGCCTCACTCACGGGATTTCCGGCCATTACTGTTCCAGCAGGGTTTTCCACGCCGACGGAGAGCGCGCCGATCGGAGTGCCGGTCGGAATCGAATTCCTCGGTCCGCCCTTTAGCGAGCCGCAGCTGTTGCAGATCACCTATGGCTTCGAGCAGGCGACGCACGCACGCAAACCACCGCAATCTACACCGCCGCTAAATTACATTGAAGTGAGGAATTAGGATTCAAGGCACCTACCAGGCATCGGGATAACCGGCTGCCAACGCTTTATCGAGTTCTGCGTCATAACCGTAGATATCGTCGAAAAACCGAATCTGGTTTTCTTCGTTCACCGCAGCCGTGCCGTAGACAATCAGAACCGGAATTCGCGTGACGAGGTTCACCTGAAGATTATTTTTCTCGCCGTTCATCGTGGCCTTCACCCGCTGCAAATCCCAGCCAGGATTATTTCGCAACACCCAGGCGACGAGGTCGGCAGGGTTCTCTACCCGAATGCATCCGTGGCTGAAATCGCGGATGTCCTGCGAGAACAATCCCGGAGCATCCGTGCCATGCAAGTACACGTTGTCTGGATTGGGAAAGATGATCTTCACCAGGCCGAGAGAATTCGTGTCGCCGGGCTTTTGCCGCACCATCAGGTGCAGCGATTTTATGCCCTCTAAAACCTCGGGGCTCACTTGATTGTCGGTTACGACCTCGCCCTTAGCCGTGACCACTTCAAAATGATTCCTGGCGATGTAGTTCGGGTCCTTCTGGATGTGGGGCACGATTTCGCCCCGCTGAATGCTGGGAGTCACGTCCCAGTAGGGCCGGAAGACCACGTATTGGATCTCTTTCTCAAAGATCGGAGACTTGTGGCCGTAGGCTTTTCCAATGATGACGTTCTTGTAGAAGGCGACAGTGCCATCCGGGTTCATCGCGCGTACACGAAACTCAGGAAGATTCACAACCACGGGCGGTTGTGGGAAGGAATGCGGAAGCCAGCGCCATCGTTCGAGCGTTAACTTGATCTGGCGAATGCGGACCGCCGGAGGCGTATTGAGTTCATTGATCGTGCGCGTGTCAAGGTCGCCAGTGGGAGTTTCCCCATGTCTGTCCTGATAATGCTTCACACCATCGACGAGCGCACCCTGATAGATGGTTGCATTTGGATCGAGCTGCACTCCTGCAGGAATGTCGCCAATGACTTGAAGAAACCGCCCCAAGCGGACCACGCCAGCATAGGGTTGGCCAGGCCGCACAGTCTTCGTGATCGTTGGCAGCTTCTCTCCCTCAGCTCGATTTGCGTATCCTTCATAAACCGGCAAGAGCGCGAGCAGCTTCCGATAGCCCAGGAAGGGCGGTTCCAGCTTCTCGATTTTGGCGGCTGGATCGCCCTCATTCAGCACCTGGGTCTGAAGGAATTCCGCCAAGGAGAGTTGTACCCATCCCATATCGAGCTGAAACTTGAATTGCTTGGGATTTACGCGGCCACGGTAAATGGCAAGGATGTAGCGCATCGCCGAGACCGTAAGCGCGGTATCGAACGAGGCCAAGTCTTGTTCAGACGGCTGTTGCTCCAGCTTGAGGAGGCGGCCCTGCCATCGCGAGCCGTCGTAATCTTCGGGGTCGAGTCCTTTAGCGTCCGCATTTTGTAAGAGCGCGATCACGGCCAGCGCCTGAGGACGGACGCGGCCGTTCTGAACCCAAAGCAAAGAATAGCCATTCGTCTCGTAAAGCTTGGCGACCTCTGTTTTGTAGGGAGTAAAGTCGGGCCAGCGAAGATCTGCATTACGACCTGAATCCACAATACCGTGGAGCGCAGGAACACCCGAGGCGGACAAGGTCTGGCCTGCAAGAGCAGGGTGCTGCTTGGCGAAGAACACAGGAAAGGTCTCGCCGCTCGCAACAGACATTCCGGCAAGGACTACGCTCGCTAGAACGATCATCCATTGAGGCCGATAAACAGGATTTCTCATTAGCAATCCCCCGCTTGACGTTTTATTTGAGTGTCGAAAGCAATTCCAGGTTTCACCTAACTGGAAGGGATTTCTTGCGACAGTATGGTTGGCGATCGAACGCTTGAGCTGCAATCGAACGACCTGAGCCTGCCACCGGGCCCACTCCTGCAGAAATTTTCATTGCAGCGCCATTGCGCGCTAAAGCGTCCGGGAACCCCGACACTCTGGAACTCAAATCTTGCAAGCCCAGACTCTTTCAGGCAGCAGTCTGCAATTGGCTGCACTTCTCCGGAGGAGACCGGTATTCTCGTCGAAAATAAAGCCTCGCACAGGAACATCCTTTGCGCGAGGTACTTAATGTCCGGGTGGGCGCGGTTCAGCGCTTCTCGTATGGGTGGAAGATGTAGTCCTTCGCCTTCACGACCGTGTGGCATGCGTTTCCGCAGTCTGAGAGGCTTTTGGGATCGGCCGTGAACTTGTCCGATGCGGCATCGTAGTTGAATACCGCGTATCCCCACCCGCCGGTCTTCGGAAATCTCTTGCTGTCCTTTTCCATGACGAAAGCCTGGGTAAAGATGTCCGGCACATCCACAGCGAACTGAGCCTCGGTGCTTTTCTTAGGCTTCCACTGGAGCTTCACGATCATGGAGCCTTCCGGGAAGGGCTGGCCGTTGCCCGGAACTCCGGCCTTGTACGCCTTGATCATTGCCGGATTAGCGACGATTACCTTGAGCACCTCGTCAGTCCGGGCGGAAGACGCGGCAGCCCAGTCCTCGTATCCCCTGAAGTCGGAGAACGCGATTCCGCCGGGCGATATCAGCGAGTACTTGTCTTTGTTATTGTCTTGGCCTTGCGCGTAAAGGGCGGCGGCGACGAGGAGGGTGAGCACTGCGACGGCTGTCGCAACAATGGTAAAGCAGGCGATACATTCCGCGGCGGTGCGTGTTTCTATCTTCTGTTCTTGTTGTTCTTGCACCACAGATTTCGTCATAAATTCAGACATGGTGTGTTCTCCTTGAGAAAAAAGTTTTTCTAGGCTTGGTCAGCGTGGGTCTCGAACGATTGCGATTAGGCCAGACGTCAAGGGGGTAAAACAATTGGACGATAGTATCGGCGACACCTTCGTATCGAATTGTTACTTGTAGGTTGACTCCGCCACTGCAGTCGATACGAAAGTATGGGCGATACCATCGTCCAATTGCGCGGCCCGTTTTGTTCTGGCCCAATGGCGAAGACTCAAATACAAGGAGAATCCCATGGCACCTGTGAACGCACCTACCAAAGTCGCGCAGATGAACACAGCCACGAAACTCTCACAGATTCGCATCGCCCGGCGGTCGCCCGCCTATTGGCGTGTCACGATCGATAACCCGCCGATCAACGTGATGGGGCCGGAGATGGTCAAGCAGTTCCAGGAAGTCATGGGCGCTCTCGAGGCGGACGAACAAGTCAGGGTGGTGGTCTTCGACAGCGCGGTCGACGACTACTTTCTGAACCACTCCGATTTCACGGCCAAAATTGAGGATCTAACCTCACTGCCGGAGGGTCCCACGGGCTTGCCGCCATGGCCGGATTTTCTCGTGCGTCTGACCCGCCTGCCAGTCGCCTCCATCGCCCTCATCCGCGGCCGGGCGACGGGCAACGGCAGCGAGATCACGCTGGCTTGTGACATGAGTTTTGCCAGCCGTGAGAAGACCATCATCTCGCAATGGGAGGTGGGCGTGGGGATGGTCGCCGGCGGCGGCCCCATGGCTCGACTGCCCCGACTCATCGGCCGAAACCGCGCCCTCGAAGTGCTCTTGAGTTCGGAAGACATCAGAGCGGAGCAGGCCGAGGCCTACGGCTACATTAATCGCGCCCTGCCCGATGCCGATCTGGATGCGTTCGTAGAGGCGCTTGCGACCCGGATCGCCAAGTTCGACAAATGGGCGATCGCCCAGACCAAGCGCCTCGTCAACACCAGCCTGCCGCCGGATGTTGAGCTTGGCGCCGGGTGGGATGCGTGCATCGGTTCCCTCGGGAGACCTGCCGCCGAGGAGGGGATCAAGGCGCTGATGGCGCGCGGCTTCCACAAGCCGGGGGATGTCGAAAACCGGCTCGGATATTATCTCGGCCAAATCGCGCGCTAGGCGGGGCCCGACAACTAGGCGCTCGACACGGCGTAGATTCTGGGGTGATCAAAGAAACAGCGCGACTTGACAAGTCGTACACTCCGATTTCGCTATAACATTTGGCTTCTTTTCAAATTGAGAGCTCAAGATGAATGATCCACAAAAGGGGCAGTGTTCTGGAGCGCTAGATCAAGAGATTCGTGCGGCACTGGATCAGCATTGGGCGGCGTCCGACGCCAACGATTTTGAAACCGAGCACCTCATCTATCATGAGGACGCGGTGGTGGAATACCCGCAGTCAGGCGAACTGACGCGCGGTCGACGCAACATACAGGGCCAACGCGCCAGTCAGCCGAGCAAAAAGCGGTTTACTATCCGACGAATCGTTGGCAGCGGTGATCTTTGGGTCACCGAATTCATCCTGACGTATGACGGCAAGCCGTCCTATACCGTGAGCATCATGGAGTTCACGGGCGACAAGGTTGCGCGGGAAACACAGTACTTTGCGGATCCATTCCCGGCTCCGGCGTTTCGCGCTCAGTGGGTCGAACGCCGGGACACATAATCTCGAGGCGCGAGGGTTCGCTCACGACTCCGCCATTTGCCGTTCGCAGCAACCAATGGAGGGATAAGAGATGGATTGGAAACGGTTGGTCCAGTTTGCGCTGCTCGGCAGCAAAGATATTGGCAATACCAACGTCCAATTGCGTGGCCCATTTTGTTCTGGCCTAATCCATCCTTGAACAGTCACTCGCTCTGACATCGGAAGGAGTACCAAATGGACGGCACAAATGGACTGAAAGAGACCACGCGCGTGACTGCGCCGGTTGCGTCGAGCACGCTTAGCGTGAACGTTTTTACCGCCCCGGGAAAGGCTATGGTCGGCGAGCGGCCAAAGCCTTTCGGCGAAGCGTTCGGCTTTGACCCGATCACGTCGACTTTAATCTTCGGCGAGCACGACGCGGTGCTGGTGGACGCAATGGGGACAGTGGCTGAGGCCGAGGCTCTCGCCGATTGGGTTGCTCTGCACAACCGCAACTTGGAGACCATCTATATAACGCACGCCCATTTCGACCACTTCTACGGTCTGAGCATTCTGCTCGACCGTTTCCCGGGCGCTCGGGCGATAGCAACACCCAAGACGGTGAACGCCATGCAGATGTCTTTCACTCCCACGGTGGAGCGGCTAGCCCGCCGGTTGTTTCCTGGGCAAGTGGCCACCAAGTTGGTTCCACCTGAGCCCTATGAGCACGAGACGTTCACGCTCGAGGGTCACGAATTGCGCATCATCGAGCAGGGCCACACCGATAGTGCCGACACGACGTCTCTCTACGTTCCATCGATCGGCCTGATCGTCGCTGGCGACGTTGTGTACAACCAATGCCGCATGTATGTCGGCGACACCACCCCCGAGAGCCGAAAGAATTGGATCGCGGCGCTAGACCGGTTATCGGCGCTGAACCCGGCGATGGTTGTCGCCGGTCACAAAAAGCCTGGCGCGCCCGACTCTCCCTCGACGATCCAGGACACCAAGCGTTACCTCGAGGACTTCGGTCGGGTGCAGAAAACCGCGCCGTCCGACCAGGAGCTATTCGATCAGATGACGGAGCTATACCCGCATTGGGTAGCCAATCAGTCGTGGTTGATGTTCGGATTCCCGCAGCCATAACCTACATCAACCGCCGATGCGAATGTTTCCTCGCGCATGAAGGAGGATTGTCCCGGGTTGGAATGGCGCCGGAAATCGCGATGCCGAAGTATCGCGCGATACCTTGGTCCAATTGTTTTGCCTTTTCTCGTCAGGCTTAATCGGCAGCAGGTATGAACACGGAAGAAACAGAATCAGCAGATGAACGCGGTTTATCGGAATTGGAGCCGTCAAATGAGCAGCGTACAAATCGAGCAGAAGAGCTATGAGATGCCCCCGCGAGAGGGGATCAGCATCGCGCATTTTCTCACCGTCGCCGACGTCGAGCGATCGGCTCGCTACTACGAAAAGGTCTTCGGCGCTCGCATTCTGACAATGGGTGACGGCAACGCGCCTCCATACCTTCAGCTTGCGAATATCTGGATGATTCTGAACGTTGGAGGCGGGCCGACCCCGGATAAGCCGACGGTAACGCTCAGCGTCCCCGACCCGAAGCACATCAACAGCTTTATGAATTTCCGGGTTGCGGATATTCATGCGTGCTATGAATTATGGAAAAGTCGAGGAGCCGAGTTCATCACGGAGCCGATACCCAAGTACGGCGAGATACGCTGCTATATCCGCGATCCTGACGGTTACATCATCGAAGTCGGACAGAGCACCGACCTTACTTATGGTTAACGTTCGGCCGGGACGGGATGCGGATTTAGACGCCTGCCGAACTCTGCTTCGAGCCAGCCTATTGGCGCGAACGATACAACACCGCTCGGCCGCGGTTAGCAGAGAAGCCGAATTTGCACGATACGGGGTATGGTTAGAGCACATCCTCGGTCGGAGGGGCAGAAGAGATGGATTGGAAACGGTTGGTCCAGTTTGCATTGCTCGGTAGCAGTGATTTGGAACAATACGCCATCCTGCTGGTACGGGTTTCGATTGGGCTGTTCTTCGCCATCTCCGGGGGAAACAAATTGTTTGTCGCCGGCGGCACGAAACCTGTTTACGACACGCTGGTTAAGGCGAAAGTCCCGTTTCCCCGCCAGACCGCTTATTTCGTGGCGGGTGTCGAGTTCGTTGGCGGATCCCTGGTGACCGTGGGGTTTCTTTCGAGCCCGGCCTGCGTGGCTTTAATGATCGATATGATTGTCGCCACCCTGACCAGCGCTGTATCCACCTTGCCTAAAGGACTTTCACCTCTTAGCTGGCTCGACGATTTCCTCTACCTTCCGGAAGTCCTCTACGTGCTCTTCTTTATCTGGCTGATCTGCTCCGGTCCGGGAAAGTTCAGTGTCGATTACTGGCTCGCCGGCCAGTTACTGAGGTGAGCGATCGACGAAGCAGCTTGTACTACCCGCTTGATGAGAACCAGCCCAGCCTGACAGCTAACGACCGCGATGAGCCTGGAGTTGGTACCTTTTTTACGGTGTCTCGACGAGAGGTTGCCAGAGTTCGACGCGGTTCCCCTCGGGGTCGGTGATCCAGGCGAAGTGGCCGTAGGGGGCGGATTCCTGCTTGGGCTCGACGGGGACGTTAGCGGCGCGGAGCTGGGTGAGGAGGGCTTCGAGGTCGTCGACGCGGTAGTTGATCATGGCGCGCTGGGTGGGTGCGCCGAAGTGCTTGCTGGCGTCGGGGAAGAGCATCCACGTGGTTTGGCCGGTACCGGCCGGGACTTCGTCAGACCAGAGGAGCGTGGCACCGCCGTAGTCGGCGATCTGGATGCCGAGGTGCTGGGCGTACCAGCCGGCGAGGGCTTTGGGGTCGCGGGCTTTGAGGAAGACGCCGCCGATTCCGGTGACTCGTGCCATAAGGGTCTCCTTGGGGGTGTGTGAGCGCGGGGAACAAAAGCAGATCTCTCCGCTGCGCTACGAGATGATACCAAGTAAGTGAAATGGAGTGACTGAAAAATGTGGTGCGGCTTCAGACGCAAAACAACAACAGATATATTCACGATTATGGTGTAGCGAGGGGTTTGTAAATAAGACCGATGACTGTTCCGACGATCGTCCACTGGACGAGGTAAGCAGCAGCCTGTCCCAGAGCGAGTTTCAGCCCGATGTTCAGGTTCACATAGTTGTGCAGCACAAATGCGCAAACCACGAAAATGCCAATGAGAACGCCGAAGCGCCCACCTTCCGTAATGCCCGATCTGCCATGATGTATCATTGCGAAAATTATGGCGACAACCAGGATCGCCATCAAAGTTGCGACCATTCCAATTGGCATAACAGTCATCATTTCTTCTTTAGGTCGGAATACGGCCGGGTATTTGCGGGATTCATTGATGAGAGCTGGCACCAGCCAAAACACTAAAAAACCAAAGGCAAAATACGCGACCGTGGCACCAAGCGCCGCCAGCCCGAGGCTTGAATAGTTCATCTGCGCTCCTTTGCCAATTGCGGATCAAAATCACAGTCGGTTCGGTGGGACTGGTTCGCCCAAACTTGGTTCGCCCAAACAATGATGATTTTGGTAGGGCGAGATTATACAAGTTTCGATTCGAATGGAGCAAAGGGGGTTCGCTCAAGGTTCGCCGCGATTCACCCTTTTCCAGATCGCGAATGAAGTCTTCGCGAATACGGGGACAGACTTGACGTTCACCATTTTATGATCTCAGTGATCAAAGGCCCGGACACTTTGGAAATGTGGGGACAAATGTGGGGAACTGTATCATTCGATCCTCGCCGGGAGTTGGTTTATTACTGCCGCCCCTGCCTTACTCACGACTTCGTCCTGGGAATCCGTGCCTCCCGAACAACCGATCGCGCCGATAATATCGCCCTGGTCGATCAGTGGAATGCCGCCTCGAGACGCAATGATTCCATCGAACGCGAGCAGATAGTTGAGATGCATAAGCTGGACACCGTCCTCGAAGACCTTCGTGGGGCGCCGGAAGGTCACGGCTGCTCGCGCCTTGTGTTGCGCAATCTGAATGGAGGCGAGCATGGCGCCGTCCATTCGTTCGAAGGCAACTAAGTTGCCACCGGAATCGGCTACGGCTACGTTCATTTTCCAATCCCGTTTTCTGGCCTCTGCCACAGCGGCGTGAATGACCGCCTGGGCTTGCTCCAGTGATATCGGACGCCCATAAGGCACATCGAATGGTATTTCGTTTGGGATGACATCAAGAGGATTCGACGTGAGCGGTGCTTCGCTGGCGATTTCCGCTATCTTGCTTGACATAATTTTCCTCCGAAAGGCTACAAGGTTATCTTCAAAGACGTTTCCGAGGTGCAGATCTGATTGACCTGCAACTTGAGCTATCAAAGCAGAAGGGTGGGCTTTGAACAATCAGACGATGGTATCGGTTGTATCTTTGTGCGGGCGGCGCTCGAAAAACGTTGCAACAAGCGGACTCGACGCCACGTTTGGAAACGCCGACAAGAGCCCGCTGAGCCAGGGAAGCTTCGAACGTCCGCATGTTCAGAATCTGGGCGAGTTCGACGGGCGCGGAGCATTTCTCGTCATCATTTGCGACGCGGTTGGATTCGCATGGTCACTCGGTAGCACCGCACCGACTTGGAGCCGTACGCTGCGGAGACGACATTGCTACGACGCCACCGAAAATTCCAACAGTGTTCCGCTTCATAGCGGTCCAATACTATACTTGTGAAATGAGCAAGCACTTCGAATCGCTGTATCAGAATCTTCTCAACGGCAAGCTACCCCATAACCTAAGTTGGAGCGAGGCCGTCGACCTGGTCGAGCATCTGGGTGAGGTCCAACTGCATGGAGACGATGAATTTGTCTTCCGCGTCGGCGGCGAACGCGTCTTTTTCAAGCGGCCGCACACCCATGATCTGGGCGTGGAGGAAGTTTCTCGGTTGCGCAAATTCTTGAAGGAAGCCGGAGCGGGTGCGCAAATAAAAAAACCGACCCAGTCCAGCCGTATGATTGTCGTCATCGACCACCACTCCGCCCATGTTTACCAAGATTTCGGTGGAAGTCGTCCGGCGGACGAACACAAGGTGCAACCTTACGATCCTTTCAATTTCCATCATCATCTGATTCATCGAAAGGAAGCTCACTACCGTGGCGAGCGCGTACCTGAAGAGGATTCGTTTTATGAGGAGATCGCGAAAGATATCACTACGGCGAATGAAATTGTCCTTATCGGTCACGCCACTGGAAAAAGCAACGCCGCCGACGTCTTGAAAGAATACTTGAAGACCCATCATCCCGACATTTCTGGACGGGTCATCGCGACCGAAAACGCAGACCTCTCGGCGGTGACCGAGCCTGAAATTGAGGCTCTAGCAAAGCGGCACATGATCGCAGTCGGACAACAGCGTGGTTCATAACCGCAATTAAAGCCAACTCCCGCCACAATCGCGCCCGCAGGACCGAAATCAAACCCGGACAATGCCGCCTCCGCTTCGTCTCAAACTCTGGTTCAATTCAACGATGCCTGTGGGCAAGCTTTGGCATGCCGCGAGAGCCTTCATCGGTATTCGCTAATGTGTCTTAAATGACGAGAAGGCGGGCAGGAGCTAAGATTCAGTCGCTTGCCAAATTAACTGTGGTTGTGGAACCAGTCGACGGCGATTTGAGTGTATTGGCCGACCTCGATGAGGTAGCCGTCGGGATCACGCATGTAGCAGCGCCACTCCCAGCCGTCATTGTTTAATGGCTAGGTAAGAAAGAACGCTCCTTTGTCGCCCCATTGTTTGTAACAGGTCCAGATGTCGGCGACACGCAAATTAAGGAAGATATTTACTCGGTCCAGATTCGACGGGGTTTCAAGATGGACCTCTGGCTTGTCGGGAGTCGGGCCACCGCCGGAATTGAGAAGGATCCACGTATTCGCCAGTTTGATGTAGCAGGGATTGTCCGGCTTGATCACTTTCCCGCCAAGAATTCGGACATAGAAGTCCTTAGATTTGCCCAGGTCGCTCACGGTGAAGAAGTGAGTTGCGAAGAAGCCTTCGTGTGCGATCGGCGCGTCAGGTAGATTCATGGCAGCTAGTTTAGGAGCGATTCCCAGTTGGCTGGCACCCTTTCTGCCGGTCCCGGCACGGGCTGACTTTCGGGATGCGAATGGGGCGGAAGCAACTCCACACCCTTGATCGTGATCATGCCCTGCTTCTCGTAATCGTAGAACCAATCCTCACCCGGCTCGAAGCTGGCAATGATCGGATGCCCTGTCGCCGCCGCATGCTTGGATGCATGCTGGCTCGGAGAACTGTCGCAGCATCCGATATGGCCACACTCCGCACACCGGCGGAGATGAAACCACCAAGCTTTCGGTGACGCCAGGCATTCCACACACCCGTCGCCGCTCGGCTTCGCAGCCGGGTTGATTCCACGCCGATCTTTCTTCATTTTCGATTTTTCCTTTAGCTGTTGCATGTCCAGCAACGAGTTCAAGCCACCAGCAAGATCTTCCCGATGCCACCCTTTTCTGCCGCTGCTTGGGCCTCGGCCGCTTCACTGAGTGGCAGTCTCTCGCTAATCGGGATCACCAGCTTGCCATCTCGCACCGCTTCGGCCATGAACTCGAGCGTTTTCCTGTCGAATTTCGAGAATACATGCACCACCTTTACAGATGGGTAGTTCGCGGCGTTCTGTGGCGCCCCGACAACCGTAGCAAACACTCCTCCCGGCTTGACCTTGGCGATCAGCTTCTCGGCGGTTCTCCCGCCGACCGTATCCGCCACCGCATCGAGCGAAGGAAGCTTCGCAATCGCGGTGTCGTCGTCGGTTGCGACGACCTGATCCGCGCCGACCGTCTTCGCCTCATCCATCTGTCTCTTCAAAACC
>Ga0209624_10000218_pt1 | contig 52402 bp, 49 predicted proteins | sample JacPinW_OM2H0_O1_FD_188565 | JGI IMG/M metagenome (GOLD analysis project Ga0209624, IMG submission 188565) | Forest soil microbial communities from Algoma, Ontario, Canada - Jack Pine, Ontario site 1_JW_OM2H0_O1 (SPAdes) (version 2) | ecosystem: Environmental > Terrestrial > Soil > Boreal...
GGCTGGAACTAGAATGAATGGATTGTGTACAGGATAGCGTGAGAGGACACTGCATGACTGCAGAGGATGTGAAGAAATTACTGGGGCTTGCGCCGCACCCGCGCGAGGGTGGATGGTTCGTGCGGACGTATGAGGCGGGGGAGTTGATCGCTGCCGAGGCGTTTGGCGATGGAAGGTATGCGGGTGCGAGGCGGACGGGGACTGCGATTTACTACCTGCTGGAACCGGAGACTTTTAGCGAGATGCATCGGCTGAAGTCGGATGAGGTGTTTCATTTTTATGCCGGCGATGCCGTGGAGATGCTGCAGTTGACGGCGAATCGACGCGGCGAGAGGGTGGTGATTGGGACTGATCTGGCGCGGGGGCAGAGGCCGCAGGTGGTGGTGGGTCGCGGGGTTTGGCAGGGGTCGCGGCTGGTGGCCGGTGGGCAGTGGGCACTGCTGGGATGTACGGTAAGCCCGGGGTTTGAGTTTGAGGACTATGAGGCGGGGGAGCGGGTGGAGCTGTGTCGGCGCTGGCCCGAGTTTGCGGAGGAGATCGGCGCTTTGACTCGGAGTTGAGTGCGGAGATTTGAGGTTCGGATTTGCCTTAGTGGTTCAACGTCGCAGGCCTAGCGATAGGAAGAGCGGCGGTTCCTCGTTGAAGTCATCCTGGTTCGTCTGTTTGGCGAGGATTTGGTTGTGCGCATAGCGCAATGCAACATGGGCTGCGACGATGAGAAGAGTTGTGATGATCAGGTGGCCTGCGCTGGCTTCGATCCAGGGTTCGATGTTCGCTGTGGTGAACACCAGCGTGGGAAAGACCACGATGTAGCGAAGAAGAACGAATGCGAGGTCGGTGCTTAGGGGTACTCTTGCTTCGGTGAAGGGGATGGTGTGCACCTTCAGGAAGAAGAAGTCCGTTAGTAAGACACAGAGCCCTGCCGCGACGAGTAGCTGGGCGCAGGTCTCTTTCGTTCCGCGCATTTGCGACGAGGCGACGAAGTGTAAGGCCGCGACCGTTCCCATCGTAATGAGGAGAGACCATGTGAGGACCCAGACCCGGATGGCGGTGAGATGGTCGGACCCGGGGCGGCCGTTGATCAGACGGAAGACCCAGCTTCCGCCAGGATCGGCGGGAGAGGTCAGCGCGGTGCGTAGTCCGGCGACTGTCCAGAACGCGACGGCCGGGACCGCGAGTCGCAGGCCGTATGGGGAAAAGGCAATGCTGACGTGGTTGGGCTCAACGCTGAAGACCACGGCAGACGCGGTGATGAGGGCGATGCCGAGACCTGCGTACATGGCGAGATAGATGCGATGGCGCTGCGTTCGGAGGATCGTCTGGCCAATGAAGTGGTAGACGGCGCGCTGCGATGGAGTTCGCAGGAGCAATGCATGCAGGGGCCTGCAAAGAAGCTGTGTGAGGCGGCTCCTCGTATCGGGCGCGACTGTGCCTTCTATCGCCTGGCGTGTTCTGCGTCTGTACGCGAGGGGGTAAGTTACGAACGCCAAGAGAATCACGATCGATGTGGCCCAGCAGCCTGTCTTTGCGAGGTTGGCGAATGCGGGCAACTTCGATTGGCCTGCCAGAACGCACTCGTAGATGCCTAGAAACCAGAAGGGGGGGAAGTAGCGTACCGCCAGGCTGTTGGATTCGATGAGGAGTCTTAGCGTGCGCGTGAGGAGGGGATAGAGGGATAGGACGATCAGCAGAATCGTCATGGAGATCGTCTGGATGAAGGTCGACGCCATGCGGAACAGACGTGCTCCGAGGATATTGATGAGGGTGCCCTGAAGGGCGAGGATGAAAGCAGCGGCAAAGACGCCGCTGGCTGTGATGGCGACAAAGTGAGCGGCGAAGAGGCGAGTGCCGGGAAGCTCGGTGATCGCAGGGAAGAAGATGATGCCCAGCGAACCGGTGCCGACAAGAAAGAGAGTGAGAAAGATGAGGACGGCTGACATTCGGGCGAGAAGAAGCCTGCGATTTGAAATCGGCAAGACGGAGAGGATGAAGATGTCTAACAGGTTGGGGAACAGCATATCCCAGTCGAAGATGGTGACGGCTCCCATTGCTACGAAGGAATACATGACGAAGAAGTAGTGATCGCTGACTTGAAACCAGAAGGGCGGCACGTGAGGGCGTGGGGGAAACGCGTGGTAGAAGGGGTACGCGAAGATGGCCATCACGACCGTTGGCAACGCGATGGTGTACGCGATGGTCATGATGAGAGGTACGGCGTCTCCGCCGACGGAGATCATATCGTTGTTGAAGAAGCGGTCGAGGAGATGGCGGACGAGAAGTTTGAATTGAGTCTTCGTGCGAGGAGCGATCGGCGTTTGCTGCCGTTTGAGCAGGGTGAGGATAGGAGCGTCGGCTTGCGGAAAGATGCGTTGGCGGCTAAGCATTGGCTACCTTCATGACTTCCACCATCTCGTGAGCTAATGCTTTGGTGTCTTCCTGTTTGACGAGCTGGGCGAAGACGTCTTGAAGGTTCGGAAGCTTCATGAGCTTCGTTAGTTCTGAGGGCGGACCGTCGGCCAGGATTCGGCCCCGCCCGATCACGATGACGCGGTCGCAGACCTGCTCGACTACTTCGAGGACATGGGAGATGTAGAGGATGGCCTTGCCTTGGGCGGCGAGTTCTTGCAGGAGATCTTTGAAGAGGCGCGCGGAGACGACATCTAATCCCGAGAGTGGCTCATCGAAGATCAGAAGCCGGGGGGCGTGCATGAGAGACGCAGCGATGAGGACGCGCTGCTTCATGCCTTTGGAATAGGAGGAGATCGGCGAATAGCGCCAGGGTTCGAGAGACAATAGCTGGAGCAATTTGTTCGCTTTGAGTTCGATGAGGGCTTCTGGCATTTCACGTAGTCTGCCGACCAATTGCAGATATTCCAGTCCGGAGAGGTAGGTGTAGATGTGAGCCTCCTCTGGAACGTAGCCCAGCGCCGTGCGAAAGCGAACCAGGTCGTCCTGGATGTCCTTGCCTTCGAAGAGCACTCGGCCTTCGTTTGGCTGAAGGAGGCCGGTGATGATCTTGACGGTGGTCGATTTTCCTGAACCGTTTGGCCCGAGGTAGCCGACGATTTCGCCCGGCTGAATATTGAAGCTGATGTTCTGGATTGAGGGAATGCCTCGATAGCGCTTGGTAAGATTTTGGATTTCCAGCATCTTCGTCGTTTCCTTCCATAACCCTATGTAGCAATCTACTGTATGGGTTGTCAAGTAGCATCCTACATAGATAGAATGGCGGGCATGGCAGTCGAGTCGAAGCTCTCGCATACCGCGGCAATGATTTTGCAGGCCATTCATGCCGGCTATATCTACGGATTCAGCGTGATGGAGATGACTGGGTTGCCTAGCGGAACGGTCTATCCGGCGATGCGGCGGCTGGAGCGTGACGAATTGATCCGCTCTTATTGGGAGCAACAGTCGATCGCCGACGCGGACCAGCGCCCGCTGCGGAAGTATTACAAAGTCACTCGCGCGGGGAAGGCTACGTTAGAGGCTGCGCAGAGGCGCTATCCTCTCCTGGTCAAGTTGATCCCATCTCCAGAGGCGAAACACGCATGAGGATCCGGCGCATTATGAGTAACTCGCGCGTGCATCTCGCTATCCTTCAGTGTGCGTCCTTGCTTTTGCCTAGCAGGCAACGCGCGGAGTGGACCGCTGAATGGAGAGCTGAGCTTTGGTATGTTTGCGAGAGATGCAAGGGGAAGTCCGCTTTTCACACGGGCGGCGATGAGGATGCAGTCGCTTTCTGCCTGGGCGCCTTTCAGGATGCATTTTGGATACGGAGGAACAGTCCTCGTTCGAACGGATGCGGGTTGCTTCGATTAGAGTCCGCGCTGCAGTGTGGAGTGCTTCTGGGGGCGTTGGCAGCAATAAGCCTGATGGTCGCGCTATTGCTGCCCGGCGCTCGTAGTGCAATTCTGCGGTCGCCCTATCGTGATGCAGGCAGTTTGGTGCTGATCTCGCCGGATGGCTATCTCAATGCGACGTCTCCGACAATTTCGATCGAGGAATATCAGGCGTGGAAACGCCGCTCGCAAAGACTATTTGCGGACTTTGCTTTTTATCGGCCCACCTTGGACAGGACGAAAGTTGGCGAGCATCAGACGGTCGATTTAAACGTCGCGGCGGCAAGCGACAATCTCTTCGACTTGTTGGAGATTCCGATTTCATCGTCTGCGCTGGATGAAGCGAGAAGGGAACACCGGCCCGCTTTGGTTCTGCGTCAGAGTGCATGGCGTCGATACTTCGGCCGAGATACCCATGTTGTTGGGAGGGTTGTTGAGGTTGCCGGACAACGAGCGGTGGTTGCGGCAGTCGTTTCCGATGATTCGTGGCGTCTTCCGGGCCAGGTGGATGCCTGGCTGTTAGAAGACAAGCGCGATCTGAATGCGCTTCCGCCAGGCTCGCTGGGATATGTCCTCGGGCATGTATCCAAATCGGCCTACGGAACCGAAACTCGTCGCGGGCAATGGCACATGTTGGTGCCGAGGGAGGGTGGAAACGATGGCTACGATTGCGTATCGCTGGCGGAGCGAATTCGACAACCCTTCTCCATTTTTCTCTTCGCACTTTTGCTCGCATGTTTAGCACTGCCGGCCACCACTCCTCTGCCACTTGGCGATTACGCGGAGACGAGCGAATCACTGTTCTGGGTGACCATGCGGCGACGATGGATCTTTCTCTCTCTCAAGATTGTTTTGATTCTGCCCATTGTGTACTGCTGTTCGCTTTGTCTCGCTTATTCGAGAGCTTCTTTGGATCCAATTTCTTCTGAGTACATTCAGATTTTCACTTCTTTTATTGGCTGCTTATTTTCTTTCCGCTGGGCGCTCAGCGATCAACGCCAACGATGCCCGGTGTGCCTAAGGTTGCTCACTAATCCTGCGCGGGTTGGGCAGCCGTCGCGAAATTTTCTGTCGTGGAACGGTACGGAACTCATGTGCAATAGAGGACACGGGCTGCTACACGTTCCGGAGATTGCGACGAGTTGGTTCAGCACGCAACGGTGGCTCTATCTGGACCCATCGTGGAATGGCCTCTTTCATGAAAATTATTTGCCGTCGGCGGGCATGTACTGATTTGTCCGGGATACATCGCAAGTGAATCATCTTGCGAGTCATCAGCTGGTCGTCTATAAGACCTTAGCAAGTTTAATTTGCGCTCCAAGCTAGCGCCTTACTACTTACAAGCTGTCGGTCAGATGTGGAAGACTCGACAACTGACGGATGCATCTATAACTTGAGAGGTAGATGTCGCTCCCTATGAGTAGTCCTTCGAAGTTAGCACCCGTCCCTGAAGATTCAGTGAGCAAACCGACTTGGCTCGTCAGTGCGACCAGTCTTGTTTTCATCGTCTTGCAGAGCGCTTGTACGGCCGTCATTGCGATCAGCGGCGTTCGCGTTGCGATTGGTCTCAGTGCGCTCGCGGAAGCAACGATTGGCATCCACGCACCGGCGGGCGGTTTTCATCGGGACGCGATTCGCATTCCGATGATGATCGCCGCGACGATTGGTTCGCTAATCAACCTCTACGTCATCTGGCGCATTCGTACTCTTCGTGCGCGACCCTCTGCGCAGTGGCGCGCCCAAGTCGTCACCCCGAAACAACGAAGGTCTGAGCTGTTTCAGATTGCGCTCGCGGTCGTCACCCTTGTTCTGGTGGCGGCAGAGTGGATCACACATCCTATGGTTCATCGCGTACCTTAGATGCTCGTTTCACTTCCATATTAATTTCAGTGTCGGGATTTGAAGCTTTCGGATTGAGGCCTCGTATCTCTGCCTCGAGCCTCGCATGTAGCCGTTCACTGTAGCCCAGCGGCAATTCAAATACGCGTTCATCTGCTGTGAGGATAAGGATGTTTCGGGTCGAGTCGAGGATGGCTGAGCAAATTTCGCAATGCTCTAGATGCTTTTGGACCTGTTCCAACACTTCGGGAGCAAGTGTGCCATCGAGATATTCGGAGATGTGTTCCCAAACATGCTTGCACTCTATGACCATGGGAACCACCTCCGTTTCGGATTGACCAGCCTCAACTGTGGAACCAGCTTTTTCTGTAGCATCATGCGCGCACGATGCAGCCGCACCTTGACGGATGCAATGCTGATGTCGAGGGTTTCAGCTGACTCGCTTACACTCAACTCCTCTACATCTCGCAACAGGAAGACTTCGCGGTAGATCAGCGGCAGGTCGCTAATGGCTCGCTGCAAGAGCTGGAGAACCTCTTTTCGCTCCAATGCCTCGGAGGGAATTTCTCGCCAGTCGCGCAGGAGCGCGGGTGAAACGCTTCCCTGGCTCTCCGGCGGTTCGTCCAGAGACTCCATCTTTGCGTTTTTCTTTCTGCGAAGGCGGCTTCGTGCTTCGTTCAGTGTGATGCTGACGAGCCATGTACCAAATTTTGCTTCGCCGCGGAATTTTGCGAGGTTCCGAAATGCTTTGAGGAACGCCTCCTGTGCAGCGTCTTCGGCATCGGCCTCGTTTTGCAGCAACGACAACGCCATGATGTAGACGCTTCGTTCATGGGGTCGAATCAGATTATGGAATTCGTGCGTATTGCCTCCGAGAATGGAGGCGATCATCCGCGCTTCATCCCTGTTCTCGGTTGTTCCTGTCATTGTTTCTCGGCCCATGCTCGATAGCGATTTGCCAACAACGCATCTACAGAAAACAGTCCAGGGCCGAATACCAGAATTATTGCGGAGGCAAAGAGAAACGTGTACGGATCGGCGGCGTAGAACTTACCTGGATCCGAAAAGATGGACAAGAGTGCTTCACGATCCGCAGTCCAGTAGGCGGCCACCATATTGATGGTCAGCACCAACCCTATCAGCTTTGATCCAAGCCCCAGAATCAGCAGAATTCCGCCAACGAGCTCCAGACCGGAGACAAAGTGCGCGCTTGCGGCCGGCAGCGGGATATTCAAGCTGGTGAAGAAGTCTGTGACCTTGTCCAAATGATGGAGCTTGCCCCACCCGGACTGGACTAACTGCCACCCCCAATAAAGCCTGACTGCAAGTAGAAACGGAGACTGAAGGTACGAAGCCAGTGTCGCAAAACGAGCGTACAACGTGCACAGGATTTTCATCACACCTCTTTTTCCAAGTCGGCGGGCGAGAGGCAAAGAACGGCCACCGCCTTTCGGCATTTGAGTAGGGACTGCAGGTAAAAAACTCCTGCGATCCGTATAAGTTAGAACCCTGGTTCGAGGAATGGTTACAGACTTTTCGATCTGACCAAATTCTTCTTATGGCGAACTACCAGTAATTTACGGGACTGTTTATATTTTTCTGTAACCTTAAGACCGTCTCGCGCTCAAATGTGCGGCACGAAACAAAAGGGTAAGGCGCGACCGTGCCATGGGATGCAGTTCTACTGTATGCTGAATCCCCGTCCTGATCAGTCGGTCGGTGTGTAGCCATAAATTAACGTCCTGCACGCTCCGCGTGTGGCCTAACCAAAGAAAGGTCTATTGCTATGAAGAATTCCGTACAATCACTCGCGTTGGCCGCTGCAGTTGCAGGTTTGATGGGCGGTACCTCCGTCCGTCTGAATGCACAGCCACAGCAAGCGAATAGAACCACCGCAGCGGCTCAATCCTCACGGGCAGGCGTCCTTCTTGTGGCCCAGGATGCGCCGGCGGCTCCGGCCAAGCACTCCTGTAAGGGCAAGAATGACTGCAAGGGGCAGGGCGGCGGAAAGAATGCCGGTAAGAATTCCTGCAAAGGCAAGGGCGGCTGTGCGACGGACGGCTCCAAGCCAGCGCCGAAAGCAGCTTAGTATTTTCCCTGGCTGGGGGCTTGAGACCCTTCAGGCCTCCAGTACATCGTGAAGTTGTCACCGTACCGGAGTTTGAATGCCAGCTAATCGTTTCAATGGATTCAGCGATTATGGCGTGGGGATAGGTCTGCGCGTCCCCCACTACGATCACATCTTTGCCGACAAGCCGGTCGTCGATTGGTTTGAGATTATTTCCGAGAACTACATGGTTGATGGTGGTCGGGCTTTACAGGTTCTCGACCAAATCCTCGAGCGGTATCGCGTCGTCCAGCATGGTGTTTCCATGTACTTTGGCTCGGCGCAGCCACTGAATCGAGAGCACCTCAAACGGCTGAAAACACTGACTCGCCGAACAAAGACGCCCTGGCTGTCTGACCATCTTTGCTGGGGCAGCGTGGATGGCCGCTATACCCATGACCTGCTCCCGATGCCCTATACGTTTGAAGCGGTAAAGACGACCGCATCGCGGATTCGGGAGGTTCAGGATTACCTGGAGATTCCGATAGCCGTTGAAAACGTGAGCAGTTATGCCGAGTTTCACCAGTCCGAAATGACGGAGTGGGAGTTTCTGAATGAGGTTGTTGAAGCGGCGGATTGCGGCATCCTCCTGGACGTGAACAATATCTACGTGTCGTCGCAAAATCATAGCTTTGATCCGGTCGACTACGTAAACAGCGTTCCGGCTGAGCGTGTAGCGCAGATTCACGTCGCCGGTCACTCGAAGTTCGAGAGATACACTCTCGACACTCACGATCATCCGGTGCTCGACCCCGTCTGGCGTTTGTACGCACGAGCGATCGAACGAGTCGGGCCTACGGCAACGCTTCTGGAGTGGGATGACAACATTCCTTCGTTCGACGAGGTGCACTCCGAGGCGCTGAAGGCGACACGATACCTTCAATCCTCCGAAGGCTCTGATGTTCCTGGGGTTTTAGCGGCGGAGGAAGAAGCAAGGGAGGTCGTGCATCCGTGAACCTGCTCGACCTGCAACGACGAATGGCGGAAGATGTGATGCGGCCTCTCACGCCTGATTTTAGGATGCAGCCATTGGCATCTGATGGACGTTCCACTCGTGAACTCGCTGACAATTACATCAAACCGAACGAGCTTTTATCTTCTTTCGATCGCCTTGAAATCTATAACCGGCAATATTGGTTTCGAGTGATTGGAGCGGTGGCAGAGGATTTTCCGGCACTGAACGCGTTGATGGGAGAAAAGAAATTTGATCGCTTGGTTCTGGCGTATCTTCGAGAGAATCCATCGACTTCGTTTACCCTTCGCAATCTCGGTTCGCAGCTGCCGCAATGGCTCGAACATCATCCTGAGTTCACGCCCAATCGCCGTGAACTTCTATTGGATGTGGCGAGGCTCGAGTGGGCCTACGTCGAAGCCTTCGACAGCGCAGACTTTCCACCTTTGATTGCCTCCGACTTCAGCGATCTTTCGGCTGACTCGAAATTATTTCTGCAACCACATCTGCAGTTGCTCGATCTCAAGTATCCGGTGGATGAGCTCGTTCTTGCTGTGCACCGGGAGACCGGTCCGAGTGACATCATGAGCAATGCGGCCTCTGAACGGAAGCGTGTCAAACGAACGCGGCTTCCGAGGATGCAGCGGTCTGCCGTGCCTCTGGCAGTCCATCGTTATGAGAACTCTATCTATTACAGACGGATCGATCATGAGGCTTACGTGCTGCTCTCTCAGCTGCAGAGGGGCGCTCCGCTGGGCCTTGCTTTAGAAGCGGCTTTTCGTCTCAGCGCGCTGTCTGGGGTGGACCAGGCAGCAAAGATCCAGGAGTGTTTCGCGCATGCCGCTGAGTTGGGCTGGTTTTGCAAGCAGGGTAGCTCGTCAACCTTGTAGCTTGCAGAATCAGGCTTACGTCGCAGCTCGGAGGCAGATGGCCCGAGTTGAGGGGTTTTGCAACAGACGATTTTCTTCATGATGGGAGAGCTTTCCGGGCTCGGATGTGACTTTATAGTGCAGTAACTTACCGGCCACCCCTCCCCTCCCCCTCCTTGGGGTATCTTGCGCGCAAGTGGCTTTGATTGTGAGACTTGCGGATGGTGTGTGCCGCTAAAATATTCCATCTAAATGACTTGCTTGCAAAATATTGAAAATAAAAGGCTTAGTGTAGGCGCGTGAGACGGTCGCTTTCGCGGGATTTTTGGGCATTATTGGCCTATTTTCGGGCGATTTTGGTGACTTTTCTTATAGTTCTGGGCGGTTTTTGGTGTGCATTTGGTGGTGGTAGGACGGCTCAATTGCTGTCGTACCCAACGATTTTGATCTGCAGTTTGTGGTGATTTTGTGGTGGGACGTGCGCGCCTGACGCCGATTTCTGGGTGGCGCCGGAGTGGAATCGCGGCTGAACTTTTTACTCTCTATTTCTATTATATAGAGCCCACGCTAACTGGTGGGACAGGTGTGACTAAGAAAGTTAAAGCGATTACGGTTGAGGCTTTCGGGAACCGGTGGGAACCAAGTGCGAACTTCTTGCAACGTTGCGAAGGGGTTTCTGACTCTTCACGCAGGATAGCTGGGTGCTGAGGTTTGCCTACAGACACGGAGCCACGATGGCTGGTGGCGTTGATGCCGACGGGCGGAGACGCTGCGCGGCATTGCATCCGGCGCACCGCTGCCATACACTGAGGTTGGTTCGAAGGAATCGAGATAGGCGGTTAGCTAAGTTGGTTAGAGCGCCTGCCTTACAAGCAGGATGGTAGTTGGTGTAAGTGCTTTATTTATTATTAAGTTACCGTCCGGTTGCGTCCAAGTTGCGTCCAATAAGAATAATGGGGCGGATAGCTCAGTTGGTTAGAGCGGGTGCCTTACAAGCACTAGGTCGGGGGTTCGAGTCCCTCTCTGCCCACCAAACAGATAAACTCTGTCCTGACCCCACATCAGGAATTGGCCAAGTTTTCAAGGAAAGACCACGACTTAGGCTAACTCCCACACTGAACCCCTGATGCGTCCACTGCTCCATTCGAGGGCCTGAGGACACTTGTCTTAAATTCCAAAAAATCAGATAGAAGAGGAAACGTTGTAAATGGCCACAGCAGCAATCGCACACGAAACCATCGCCCAAGCTGTAGAAAGCCTCCAGGGCAATCGGGGGTGTCTACCCGGCACAAATGTTCGGCTTCTTACGCACACCTGCGGGATATAGTAATGGTCAATTCAATTAGATCGAGAGCCGACGGCGGATAGCTTCTGCCACGCCAAGAATGCCTGTGCCCAACAGCAGTAAGCTGGAAGGCTCAGGAGTCTGAGGGATAGGCGTTCCTATGACTGTCGTAAGGTTATCGACCGCTTGGTTGTCGGACTCGAACCTTCCTATTGCAGGGTTCTCGTCGAAGACGATCGAATTGAAAGTTCCTGTCGTGTCCAGGAAGTTCAGATATGCGAACTGCTGTCCACTGTCCTCACCGAGGAAGTTCGAGTTTGGATTGCCGCAAAAGGGATTTGTTGAGCTGGGGCAGGCGCCTACCAAAGTCGCAAAATTCGCAGGCGAAAAGGAAAAGACTAAGGTACTGCCGTTGAAGAACGACAGCTCATTTCCCTGGTCAAGGGCAGAGAACCACAGGCCAAAATAATTGACATTCTGGCTTAGTGTCAAGGTATAGGAGCCGCCGTCCGGCGTCGCGATGTAGTTACCAGTTCCGCCTGCGCCACCGAACTCGCCAGCGGAGAAAATCGAGTACGGACCCGAGTACGTTCCGGTAATGCCGCTGCCGTTGAAGTTCGTCGTGCCGCTAAAGCTCGACTCATTGAAGGTTTCGAAGTTGGTTGTTACCCCCGTAGGCGTTTGAACGCCTGCTCCCAGGAAAGTAATAGTGAAGCTATCAGCCAAAGCCTTCTTGGATGCAACGCCCAGAAGGACAATTGCGCTAAGAGCCGTGATCTTCGCGATCTTTTCAAAATAACGTGTCTTCATGATCTTCTCTCCAAATCTTCGAATGTGAAAAAAAGAGCCCTGAAACACATCGTGCAACTCGGCGGGGCTTTTTGTTGTTTTCCCTACGGTGGCGAGAAGAACTATGGTAAGTAGGGAGAGGAGCCGCATTGCAATCTCCGAAAATGCTTGAGATGGAGTGCCTGGGCCGCTGGAAAGAAATAGTAATTGCACGTGACCCTCCAAACTATTCAGCCAATAAGTCCTCTTGAATAGCTCATTTCGCTTGCCGCCAACTTTGCGAACATGCAATATCTTGCAGCGAGAAAAGGAAGTTTGACCCTCATTTCCTCCTTACGTCGACCCTCACACGTACAAAAGCCTCACCGTTGGCACGCCCATCCTTCGGTTGTATTGGCGCGTTTCAGCAGCCTCAGCCAGCACCTTACGATGGCCTTCCACGGTGCCGGGGTCTGGTTTGTCACCAAAGCAGATGGGTTTGTATTGTTTTGTAAATTTGATCTTCTTAGACACGCTCTATTCCTCTACCGTTTCAGTTTTGGCATACTGCTCATGTCCTCAGGGCAGCGGACTACAAAACCTCGCAGGTCGTCCAGCGTAGCGAAGCGATAGTATCGGGTCTTCGGACCTATCAGGGTTCTGCAATCCTGCTCCATGAAATTAACCCACCATAGGCCTGCGTATTTGTCGAAACTCAGCAGAACGCGGGGCATGTCTACCCTCTCTACGGTATCGAATCTGAGTTCTTGTGGTTGCACTCGATGGTGCGGAGAGGTTTCTGTCTGCGTCACGTTAGGTCACGGTGTAGACCGGCGAACCTGGCGATGGAACTGATCTACAAATTCGAGCCGGGTACTCAACCCCTACGCTAAGGGGCAGGGACAACGCGATAGTAGACACCATTTGCGCCGTACGATGGCTGTAACCAGGTGTTGCCACACAAGTAGTACGTGTTGCCGCCAACATTGGGCGTTGCGCATCCTGCTGGCGCTGTCGCAACGATCTCTCCCATTGAATAGGAAGCGCCTGCCGCTCCGGCCGCGACGCCAGCGTTGTAAGCATTGGTAGTGGGTGTGAAGGGCCAGAGCAGCAACCTATTACGGAATCATTCCGCATTCAAACATCTTGTTGGCAATGGGAGCTGCCACTTTGTTGAGGAACAGCGTACGCATCTGCGGATCGCTGTGCAGAAACTGTATTGCCTTCGCTTCTGCAGGTGTTGGTGGTGCCTTTTGCGCTCTCTCTGCCCACAACTGTTGGCAGGAAGCGGTCTGGTATTTCTGAATGACCTTGTTAGCGACCTGGTCCAGGATTGGGTGCTGGTCCTGGCTCTGTATCCGAACGGCACTGGTCAGCAGCACGCAAATAAAAGACATGACGATCGCTTGCTTTCTCATTACTTTCCTCTCTTAGTAAACCGAGTAATTTAATTCTTTGGCCATTGTTTGAACATCTTATTGATGGCATTCTGCACCATTTGCTGGTTCTTGTTGCCGTTGTTGCTCAATGTGTCCTCAGCGATTCCGCGCCACACCAGAGACTGGGTTTTAGAGTCATAGAGGTCAACAATCAGAGTTCCCTCCACGTTCTGCTGAGGAGTGATTCCGCCCATACCTCCGCCGATCCCGCGCATGCCCCAGGCGCTATAGGACGTCTGCTGTCTCATGCCGCCGTTGGCAGTGAGGAGCAGGTCAGGCTTCGCTGACTCCTGCACCTTTTGGAAACCCTTGGCCTGCATCGCCCCGTCGATGTCCTGTTGTGCCACCTGGGCCAGGATCGAGTTTTGGATTTGGTTGTTGTTGTTTGAGCCCCAGGCGTAGGTGTGATATTGGGAAAAACTCTGGCTGTGGTTGTAGTTGACCGAGACTTGTTGTCCAACGGCAACCGCGGACGTGATGCAGACCAGCATCGCGCACAATGCAAATTTGGTTTTCATGATTGTTATCCTTCTTTCGTATTTGTGTTCATTGGCGACTCGGTTCACTCTTAGCCCGCCTCTCAAAGTAGAAAGGAATGCCTAACACAAGAGTTAGGGCATGCACTACCGAACAAGGCCAAACTCGATAAGTGTTCGGTTCCCCAATAATTACTTTTCGAGTCCCGCACCTTTCGAAGGTCGATCAGGGCCGCGTTCTTCTAGTGAAGAATAATGAGCATAGACCTTTCGCCTAACTTACACAGTTAGCAAAAGTGCTAGAAATGCAGGCTATTAATCCTCGCGGATTTTGATCGCACCCCCAGGCCCTGGGGTGGCGTCGGAGGCCTTTGCTTGGCTCGCTATTTTTTCAAGTCGATCGGTGGCCCGCTGACACGCTTTGCGTAGAGGTCGATGTTGACCTCAACGCGGTCGGCAATCTTGATGAACGGAATACCGCTATTCATCCCGTAGTCCTTGCGGTCGAAGGCCATCGTCCCCTTAATACTGCCTGAGCCTGTTCCCGCACCGGAGACCGTTAGAGTCAGGGTCTCAGGTTTAGAAACTCCGCGTATGGTAAACGTTCCCGGCACGTCAAAGGTGGTTGGGCCGGTCTGAACAATCTTCGTCGACTTGAACGTGATCGTTGGATCCTGCTGAACGTCGAAGAAGTCTTTGCTTTTCAGTTTGTCGTCCTTCATGCCGCTTCCGGTGTCCACTGAGGCCGCCTGAATCTTGATGTCCAGGACACCTGTCGTAACATCCGTAGAGGTAAACGTCAGAGCGGCATCCCACTTGTTGAAGTTACCGGTTAGAGCGACCGAGGCCTTCACAAAGAACTTGATTGAACTTTGTTGCGGCGTAACTGCGAAGACAGGAACTTGCGCCAGACTTATCGGTGCTAGTAAGGCGGCGGCAAGAAACGGCAGCAATGCCAGAGATCTTATCTTCATAAACTTACCTTTCTTGATCCGATCACATTCTTGCGCGGGGGCTGCATGATTACGATTGGTAGCAGCGATGACAAACTTCTGGCACTCAAAACATACTAGGAATCAATCGCGAAAAAAGACACTAGCAAAAATGCCAGAAGCACGCTCGAATATTGCCAAATCAATTAGCCGAGTCCATGTACTGGCCGAAGGAGACACAGCTGTCCGTTCTCTCACCAGGAAGAGGAACATGGCAGGTCCCGCCCTGTGGTGAAGGTGCAAACCATATAGTTCATGCGTTCGAAAGCGGGGCCGCATCTGCTGCTACGGGAACGCAGGCCCGTATGCTCGTTCCGACGCCCGGAGTGGATTCGATTGCAAATTCGCCCCCAATTACCTCCATCCTCTCCCGCATGCTTATCAAGCCCAGGCCCGCTGCCGACTTTGATTCCTGAACGTCGAATCCGGTGCCATCATCACGAACGCTAAGACGAAGCTCCTCTCCCGTGCCAGTCACTTCAACCTGAACCGTTTTGGCCCCGCTGTGTTTTGCGACATTATGGAGAGACTCCTGGATGATTCGAAGGAACGTGAGCGCCACATCGTTATCAATTTTTGTGGCAATCCGCAAACAAGTGCATGTCACCTGGATCGGATACTGTTCGGAGAACTCCCGGCACAATTTTGTGATCGCAGCCGTCAGACCGAGGTACTCCAATTCCGAAGAGTGTAGTTGATGAGACAGGCGGCCCACATGAACGCCTATCGCCGCCAATTTGTCACTGAATTCCTTCATCCCAAATTTCTTAGGCCCTGACGCCGGCCAAGTCGACGCTGAAGCTCTTTGCATCTGGATCCCTAGTAGGGCTATCTCCTGGCCTATACCATCATGGAGCTCCCGAGCGATGCGACTACGCTCCGCTTCCTGGGCTCCCATCAGCCGGCGGGCCAGTTCATGTCTGGCCAACTCCCCCGCTTTGCGATCGTGAATATCAAGACAACATCCGATGTATCCAGCGAATGTGCCGTCGACCAGGAACCGAGGAGAGCCAGTGTCGCTGATCCAGTGGTATTGACTGTCATATCTTCGCAAACGGTACTCCATGGTGAAGGGCAGGCGTGCGTCAAAGGCCTCGTTGTAAATTCTTAAGCATCGCTGCAGGTCGTCCGGGTGGACACCATCTGCCCATCCATTGCCTACCTCTTCCTCGATCGAACGCCCGGTAAACTGAAGCCAGCCCAGATTGAAGTCCGTACAGAGCTTGTCGACTCCTGCCATCCACATCATGATTGGCGTACCGTCGGCCATGATGCGAAAGCGCTCTTCGCTTTCACGTAACGCCTGTTCTGTCTGTCGTTGCTTAGTAACGTCAAGCATGGTCCCAATCATGGAGACCGGTTTTTGTTGCGAGTCATACTTGGTTTGTCCAGACACCAACACGAAACGTTCCTCTCCGTTCGGTCGCACGATGCGATGCTCCGCAGTGTAGGGCCGATGCGCATCCGAAGCCTCAAGCATTTTGGCGACACAATACTGGTCATCGCCAGGATGAATTAAGCGGCTCTCTGCTGCAACCGATTGAGGAGCCAGGCCCAGGATGCGATACATCTCGTCAGACCAATACATTTTGTCTTTCGCGATATCCCACACCCAGCTTCCGCATTGAGCGATGTTTTGGGCTTCCCGAAGCCGAGCTTCGCTCTCGTGCAGATGCCACTTGATGCTCCTCTCTTTCGCGCGTTGCCTTAAAAGTTCGAAGATCAACAGTAGCAGCACGAACAGAAGAAGCAGCGCTCCAAATACATACCGTCCATAGGCTTCCATAAGTGTAGGTTGGCGATTCAGCACAATACCTTTTGCGCCAGGGGTAATCGATGTCTGCCAAAGCAAACAGCAGGCCAATAGGGGCGCAACTCGATGAGCCCAACTTCGTCCCTGCCTTGCGGCGACGCGTAGATATTCGTACAGGATCAAAGCCTCCGCCTACCTGGCCAAATCTTGATACGCATTAGGCGACATTGTGCACGGCCAGTTTAACACTGTGGTTGCCTTGATGTTGGGCATAGGACAGACGTGGATTGCGTCACAAAAGGGTAGTTTGAAAAAGGGAAGCTTCAGATTGGGCACGCAGAAAGTAGTTTTCGTTAGCCTAGCCATCGATTTTCTCGGATATGGAATCTCATATATCAGAAGGGTGCTGATAAGTCGACTACAGGTAAATTCGCAGTTAAACAATACATAATTTTGCTAGTAGATAACTTCTACGGCTGTAGGTATGTTCAAAATGCCTGGGGATTTAAGGAATATAGGAAGTACATCCAATGGATACGAACATTGTGGCTGCCCCGGCGCTCTTGTTAGCAGATGATAACCCAGCCATGCTGACAACTCTGGTAGAGATGTTGCAAACCAGATATAGAGTTGCAGCGGCACTCCCTAACGGAAACTCCGTTCTGGATCAGATTGGCATGTGCTGCCCCGACCTTGTAATTTTGGATATCTCTCTGGGCGATCTGACTGGCTTCCAAGTGGCGAAACGTCTGAAAAATAGTGGCTGTACTGCGAAGATTATCTTCCTGACAGTGCATGAAGACATCGAATTCGTGAATGCTGCTTTTGATATTGGTGCGTCCGGCTATGTCTTTAAGTCTCGCGTAACTGAAGATCTGACCAAGGCAATCGATATCGCTCTTAGCGGAGGTCGGTTCGCCTCCATCGCTCCGCCAGTCAACCGATGGTAAACAAGCCACTTTCGGGTTTTATCGAGCGACTAGCAAAAACCTAACTAGAAGGTGAATGCAAGACCGCCGGTGGGGCCACGCTGCGTTTGACGAATATCCAAGCGGCTGTTTGTCCCATGGATCGCGAGATGGCTCCCCAATTCATTGCCTCCGACGACGGCGACATGGCGGCCGAGATCCTCTTCAACTTCGTAAAATTCAGCATGTCGACAATCCGACCGGTGCTCGTCTCCAAGATAACGATACTTATCTGGTCGGACTACTAGCGAAATAGTAGCCATGCCGCAGAAACAAATAGATTTACTGAAGTCGAGGATTGACCCGCCGTGATTTGGTCCTGGCAAATTCAAATCTAATACAGCAGGTGCTTCATGAAGAGGTCGGCAATTAAAATCAGCGGCTTATAGATATTAGTTTGGAGAAACTGGCACTTTTGATAGTCTCGCAACGCCTCGAGCAGGAGATATAAATATCCATGTATTCCTTTCAAATTGAAACTTTTGAGCATGACAACGAGCTTCGCTACTGGGAAATCGCTGGACAATATGTCACATGTCTAAAGGCCGGTGAAGAATGAATTCGGTCGAAATTTGCGCTCTAGGTTTCACGTTGGTGTTTGGCGGCGCTCTCTTGGGACTTCACTTCAGCCCATTTCTATCCGCCAGCGAGCTCAAGGAAGATACAAAGCTTCACGTGCGAACGGGTGTTGGTTTGCTAACCTCAATGTTCGCTCTTTTATTGAGCCTGCAGTTATCCTCCGCAAAGACTTCCTTCGACATCCAAGAACAGGACGTTGCTCTACTAGCGTCGAAAGCTGTGATGCTTGATCGTGTATTGGCTCACTACGGGCCGGAGGCCCAAAAAGCGCGCGAATCACTGCGAGACAACGTCATCGACCTGCTTAACCATGTTTGGCCGAAGGAGCGAACAGAGACATCTACCTGGGCCCCAGAAAATAAGGGTGGAATGGAGTTCTACAGCATGATTCAGGAGCTGTCGCCAAAGGATGAAAATCAGCGTTCGGAAAGGGCTTTAGCTCTCGGGATGGCAGTTGAGTTGGGGCAAATGCGCTGGCAGAGCGCTTCGAGAGTAAGGAGCTCTACCGCAATCCCTTTGTTTGTTGTCGAGATTGCGTGGGCCACCATTATTTTTACTACGTTCGGGCTCCTGGCGCCCCGAAATGCAATAGTTGTTGTCAGTCTAGCTATCTGTGCAGCAGCAGTTTCGGGCGGGTTTTTCCTAATCGTTGAAATGAACAGGCCTTTTAGCGGACTGCTCCACGCGTCCAGCGCGCCGCTTCGAGATGCGCTCAAGTATCTGGCTCGATAGGTCCTTATCGATTGCCAAACGTCCAGCTGAGCCCCGAGCTGGTGCCGTAGTCGCTCTTGGGGAGTGTCGCGGGAGGGTGACTGTCCCAGCTTCCATAGAACGAAAAGTTCCACGAGAGATCACTAATGATCTTGATGTAGTAGGCCGCGTTCGTATTGAATTGGACACGTGCGGGTCCTGTGATTGCAGGGAGGACATCGGCTGTGATATCCAGATTCGTCTTCTTGAATTTGAAGGCTTTGATTTCAGTACCAACGAAAGTGACAGCGGTGTTCTGGGAACCCTGATCAACTGTGTATTGCTTGTAGCCGACATTCTGCCAGCCGAAGCCTCCGAGGACATAGATGCTCGCTCGGTTGGTGTTTTTTAGATAACGTCCCACCCCTCCGCCGAGAGTCGTTTGCAGGTTGATCTCCTGTACCGAACTTTGCAGGAAAGACGCGGTGCCAGCGTAGAACCAGTTATTCCAGCGCAAAAGCTTCAAGGTGTTTAGATTTGTCTGGTTCCGGGTAGAGAGGCTGGCGCCGCTACTCGATGCGAAGGAGGAGTTAAAGCTGGCCTGACTCGACCAGCGCTCTCTGTTATACGCAACCTGGGAAGTCACGTTGAATTGGACCGATTCATTCCCTTTCGAATATTGGAGCCCGGTGTTAACCGCTCCATTGAATCGATGCCAAAAGCTTTCGGAGGTTTGGCTCAGGTTGATGATCTTGCGCTGCGAGATCTCCACTTCCCGCTCCGGTGTCGCGGCGACCTTAATTTGTATAGGAGGGTCGTCGGATACTCCTGAAGTGGAAAGTTTCCCCGTATACACTGCGCCACTCTCCGTTACCACCCGGAACAGCCGGTTGCTCTCCAAGTGAGCTACCCGTGACCACTGCACAGAGATTGTGCCGTCTACATAGCTCAGCTTGACTGAAAGTACGCCGGCACTGAGTCCTTTTATCTCGCACGTAAGGCGATCGCCATTTTTCATCACGAGCACATCGTTGCCTTCCTGTGCAAAGAGAGGCAGAGAAAAAAGAAAAGCGGAACTGAGAATGATGATCCTCATTGCGAGCCCGCGCTCCATGCGACTTTTGGCTTCCGACATTCCGGCCCAGATCATTTGTGAGCACCAACTAAACAACGCATATCGCGGGCTTCGTGGGTGATGTCTCAAAATTTTAGAAGACATGCCCTATTTGGAAATAGAAGCGCCCATGGCCATAATCGCCCACCGATCCGGCGACTAAAACCGGACCAAATATCGTGTTCACGAGAAGGCCACCAGCAACATCCATTGGGAGATTTGGCGGGCTTGGGAGGGCGGGAAGCTTGTAGGTCTTCCCCAGCTCCAATATACCGAGAAAGTTAACCGAACTGCCCAGGAATGGTGGCAGTTTCGCCAACTCGCGAATGTAACCCAGTTGCCCTAGAAAATATTGGTTTGTTAGTAACTCATTTGTGCCCCACGCAACCAACTGCCGCGAACCACCCAGGGAGAATGCCGGAAATCCCGCCTTGTAACCGTAGCTGCTGCCTCCAGCCACGGCAACATAAACAGATGAGGGGGCATTCAAACGGAAGAAAGCTTCAGACTGTATCTCAGATAGTGGAAAAGGTCCCGGGGCAGCGGGGTTCGTGTTATAGCCCTTTGTGTACATCAGCAGGCTGACGCCTGAGCGAGGAATGACGGGGTCGTCGAGTGTATTCAGCTGGTACTGAATCCTGACATCGCCAGTCGTTCCAGCAGTCGTTGGGATTACTGGTACGTTCCCGATCACTGGAGTGGCATGTTCATAGCCACCTTCATAACCCAGGCGAAATTCGCCGGTCCTTCCGAACGCATATCCGGCATCGAGGCCGCCAAGCGCTTGGCGTATACGGTAACTGGCCAACAGGGTGTTGCTGGAGTAGACGTTGAATTGCGAACTGTTGACTCCCAGTCTGGGTGCAATGAACCAGTTGCTGGTTGTTGTGAATGGGTGGTAGTACTCGCTGGCCAATTGATATTGCGATCCGAGGATGACGTCGTTGCGCAACTCCGATCGATAGCTCCCTACATCCATAAATGTGATTCTGGCCCCGAGGCTGAAGAGAACATTGTTGTATTCCGAACCGTCAATCACAATGAGAGGACGGACGATCGGGGGTGCGTAGGACTTCCGCTCAGCCTGAACTTGCAGGCCCTGTTCACCGCTCTTCTCGGTCATCGAATAGGTGGCAGTGGCGAACTGTCCCATACCAACGATGGTCATCATGTCCTGGTCAATTTTCTTTGAATCAACGGGCTGCCCAACCAGCGAAGACATCTGCTTTTCCATAGCTTTCGCCATCTCTGGAGGGGTGCCAGTAACCTGGACAAACTTAGGTATTGGCGCGGTCTTTCGCCTGGCATTCCGCTTTGCAAGATAGTCCTCCCACTCGGCGTCGCTTACTGAAAAAGCAGACAACACAGTGGCTTTGGAAGCGGCCGCGTCATATCCCAGCTTGATGATGGCATCCGCTTTGCTGTAGTCCAGAGAGGTATATTTCTGCAGCGGAACCACCACAAGCATGTCCGCCAGCTCCATCGAATGCATTACATTCACAGCGGACATGACAGAGATGGATTGACCGAGTACACCGAAACTTGACAGGTTTGTGTTTGGATCCATCGGAGCAGTCTCCAGATGGATTGCAAGGGTTACATCGGCCCCCATCTCTTTGGCAACGTCTACCGGAAGATTGTCGAGCAGGAAACCATCTACGTAGAGGTGTTTTCCAGATCGGACGGGCGTGAAGATTCCCGGTAACGACATTGTCGATCTCATGGCAAATGCAAGGGAGCCGTCGCGGAAGACATGTGGCTTACCGGAGACAAGATCGGAGGACACACAGGCAAAGGGAATAGGAAGATCATTAAAGCTTGCTATCTCTGAATATGGAAGCGCAACACGATCGAGAACCAGATTGACTTCCTGACCTGTATTGAACCCTGAAGGAAACTCCAACCCACCGCGCAAGCCAAATTCAAGTTGGCCTGGGACATCGTGAGCGTCTTGTTTGCGTCGAAAGGACAGGTCTCGAAATGGCGTCACTCCGCTTAGCACCTGGTCCCAATCGATCCCGTTGATGAGTTGCCTGACCTCTGCCGGGGACAGTCCAGTCGCGTACATACCGCCGACCAGGCCTCCCATGCTGGTTCCGGCGACATAACTGACGGGAATGTGGTGCTCCTCCATCCAGGTTATAACTCCGATATGGGCGAGCCCCAACGCGCCACCTCCCTCGAGGACGAGGCCTAGCTTTGGATGCGGTCTTTCGTCATGTTTCGGAAGCTCTTGAGAACGGACAAAGCTGCCAGCCGCCAGGGCACAAAGCACAAGCATTGATCGCGCGGCTCGGGTTTTCATGGGCGCCTTTCTGAATTTGTATCGTGTTTCGGACGCGCCCTAGTTGCGGCATATCAGGCCTCACAAAGGGCAGCGAGTTCATCATTGGACTTCGTGCTGAGTAGTTATGAATACTGTGTGAGGAATGAATTCGCACGGTCTGCTACGTTCTTGTAGAGCTAAGACAATTAAGGATGCGATGACGTCAATTTTGGATCCCGGAAGGCATCCTCACGCCTGACTAATCAGTGTGACGTTCACATTATTCAAGCATCCGGTCTCTACCGTAACTATCAAATGTATTAGGGGCAACCCCAAAAGTTACCAGCAATCAGAGGGCATGACGCGTCGACAGCCTTTGGCTGCGCGTTCCTGCATGCTGCTTACTAAAATAGATCGAAAAATAAACTAAGGAATGGAGAAAATCAATACGAACTCTTCAGAAGAGTGTGAGCGGTGCCAGGCTGGCGGCAAGATCAGAGGGCTCGTAGGGTGTAACAGAGACAGCTTACGAAGCAATCATCTGGTGTTTGAGGGCGTATCCCAGAAGTTCGGCGTTGGTGCTGATGTTGAGCGTCTCCATCATTCGATACTTGTGAAAGGCGACCGTGCCTGGTTTCACGTTGATCACATTTGCGACTTGCTTCATCGACATGCCCTCGGCGAGCAATTGCAGAATTTCACTTTGTCTCCGTGTGATCCGCTTTTCTTCCGAGAGGGGCTCTCTTTTATTAAGAAGAAATGTCACTGTTTCCTTGGCAACGAGCGGCGAAAGATACGACTCCCCTCGATTGACCTTACGGACCGCGAGCAAGAGTTCAGCACCGGCCGACTGCTTGAGAACGTAACCGGAAGCGCCTCGACGGAATGCTTCAGCAGCTACGTCCGCGGCCAATGTCATGGTGAGGAATACCAGTTTGATCCCGGGATTTCTCTTTTTAACTTGCTCGCCTGCATCGAGTCCATTCAAACGCGGCATGTAGATATCGAGGAGGATGATGTCCGGCCTTAATGCGGCTACTGCATCTGCCAAATCACGACCGTCGCTAACAGTGCCAACCACTGAGAACTCGGGTTCCAAGAGATTCTTGCATGCATCAGCGAGAAGTTGATGGTCATCGGCGATCAAAATTCTTGCAGCTGGTCGTTGTTCCCTCATGGTAGAACCTCCTTGAGTATGTCCCTCATCTGCCCGAGCCCATCTGCATTGATTGTTAGAAACCGCTATCGACGGTAATTGATATCTCGAATATTAGGCCGAGAGGCTTATTTTTTAAAGAATTGACGAGGTCTCGACTAGGTTTATACTCGGGCTCCTTCACGGTGTCAATGTTCAGTTTTTAGTTAGCCTTCACTCCGGGAAGTCTCTTCCCAAGTGGCTAGTGTAAAGTCGCAGGCCCGACCGGAGCGAAGGCAGTCGGCGCCAACGACGTGAACATCGATATCACTTAGTCGAGAGCAAGAGGGGGTGTTTGCCGGCGCTGCCCTGGGTAGCGCATCTAATCGCCGACGCACATGTAAAGCGATCCTGAAAGCCCGGTTTGCGCCAAGAGTTGAATGTACGCCTTCCTCGTCTGTTTTGCGTTATTGACTGGAGTCCCATCCCGTTTATCGGCCTGTAGACGGTCCGCCTTTCTTCTATTTGTCAAACCAGACCTTATTCAGTCAGACGTTCTCGGGCTTCCCTTATGAGGTCCAAGCCCCGCAATTCCGAGACCGTATAGAACTCAATCGTGGGCTGTTCGGAACCCAACTCCATCAGCAGCAGCAATCTCTTGTAGGTATCCGAGCGGATGTGCCGAAGCAAGTCTCCCTGCGTTTTCCAGCGGGTTTCGACGCGAAGTACACTGGCGTCGGAGACGTCCTGGTACAGCTGGCAACTTTTGCACCCCGCCTCAGCCTCTGTCGGCCCGGACAATGAAGAAAGCGCCTTGCGCAACTCGCCGTATTTTTCCGAAGACGCCTTGATATCCACGATTGCTATGACCATGTTCTCACCGGCGATACTCATGCAGTCCTTTTTCTGCCAAACACAATCCGCATTGTTCAAATGAGCAATGGAGATTCCAAACTCGGGGCGCAGATCCGGAAGGCGTAACATACTGAACCACAAAGAGCTTGATATTAAGGTAGTACCCGGGCCTGGAAGATAGTTCAGGAAGTACCCAACATATTGGGGTTTCCCACCATATTTGGGAGAATTCACCACTCACCAGCAATCCCATTTACACACAAGCCTGAGCCATTCCAGCTAGGCAAAGGATCCGAATCAGTCCTCCGAATCTCTGGCATTTTGGGGTGAGAATGACTAGGACTTTTTCCAGTGGAATAACTAGGACTCTTCCAGTAGTGGGGGCGCTAAATAGGCAATATATTTGCACGATACATCGATGACTGGTTCGAGACCTGATGCGAATCGGAGGCGTGCGCCAAAAGATGAAGTGGCCGCAATTTTTTGCGATATAAATCACAGCACCTTAGCTTTCGAGATGCTTGCAGTTTACTAGATCCGGATCTATCGGGTTCGGAATCCCTCAAGGGTAATGCTGAAAGGAACCTGCAAGATGAGCGCTCACCCAAAGCTTGTCACATATGGGGAGGAGCCGCGGTTCGAGCGGCTGCTTACAGATCTGTCGAAACCATTAGTCAATTCATCCGCCAATCAAATCAGCCGCAAGATCGAGGTGGCCCAGAAGGCCATTCGCGATACTTTGGGATTTGATCACAGCGAGTTAGCGCAATGGGACGAGGCGGCTAAGTTGTTTGTAATAACCCATTCTGCTGTCTTTGACGACTGTCTGTCAGGTCGTAAATTCACACAGCAGGACATTCCCTGGGTGTCAGCCAAAATTTTTCGCGGCGAAGTAATCCATTTCACACGTCAATCGAGGCTTTCTGAAAAAGCTTCAAAGGACATTGAAACGCTTTTTCATCCGGAAATCCAGTCCGCCACCTTCTTCCCAGTCAAAACGGGAGAGCAGATATTGGGCTTCCTATGTTTCGGCACGTCACGGGCGGAGGGTGAATGGCTAGAGCAATTCGACGATAGATTGCACTTTATTGCGGATATGCTGGCCAAAGCCCTCGGCCACAACCACTTCGACTCGCCGCTGATAAGAAGTCTGGCACAAGAGGGACTGGAAGCTGACGAGCGATTTCAACTGATCATCGAGTCTTTTCCAGCGGCAGTGGTCATGGCGGACGACGATGGAAATATCGTACTGTTGAATTCGCGAACGGTAGAGACGTTCGGCTACGAGCGGGAGGAACTGCTTGGGCAGCCGATCGAAATGCTTATTCCGCAATGTTTTGGAGAATGTCGCGGGGCAAGTCGCTCGGAATTCGTCGAACATCCAGGCTTCAAACCCATGGGTACCGATCAGGAGCTTTACGGCGTGCGGAAAGACGGTTGCGAATTCCAAATTGAGGTCGCGGAGTCGCCTATTCGAATCGATGGGGTCCTCTTGAATCTAAGCACCATAACAGATATCACCGACCGGAAGCTTGCAGAACAAGCCCTGATTGACGTGAACGTGCGATTGCTTGAGGCCAATGAGCAAATCAGGAAGATGAAGGAGCAAAGTAAGCACGATAACATCTACCTGAAACAGGAGATTAAGCTTGCCGGCAATCACATTGAGGTGGTTGGGCAAAGCCAAGCGATATTAGAGGTACTGATGAAAGCCGAGCAGGTGGCCGCCACAGACGCGGCTGTTCTCCTTCTGGGAGAGACGGGGACCGGCAAGGAACTCATCGCGAGGGCGATCCACAGAAACAGCAAGCGCAAGACTCAGCGAATGGTGAATGTCAACTGTGCGGCGCTTCCTGCATCTCTCGTGGAAAACGAGCTGTTCGGTCGGGAGCGCGGAGCCTATACCGGGGCGCTCACACGCGAAGTTGGACGTTTCGAGCTGGCGGACCGATCCACGATCTTTCTTGACGAAATTGGCGAGCTGCCGCTCGAGTTGCAGGCGAAGTTGCTGCGCGTCCTCCAAGAGGGTGAATTCGAGAGACTTGGCAGCTCAAAGACCATTCATGTGGATGTTCGCTTGATTGCCGCGACGAGCCGCAACCTGGAGGCAGCAGTCAGGGAGGGCAAGTTTCGCGAGGATTTGTACTATCGTCTCAACGTATTCCCGATCCGCGTTCCTCCACTTCGAGAACGCCGGGAAGATATTCCGATGTTAACGTGGCACTTCCTGCGGGAGCTAGGCGGCCGGATGGGCCGGGATGTGGAAGCCGTGCGAGCAACCACGATGAAGGCGTTTCAAGGCTACTCCTGGCCCGGCAACGTGCGCGAGCTGCGCAACGTGATCGAACGTAATTTGATTATTCACCCGGACCAGGTGTTCGAAGCCGAGTTGCCGGAAGGCATTTGCGCTGCCGCAGCGGCCGGTACCACAATCGAGGAAGTAGAGCGAAATCATATCAGTCGCGAGCTTGAGCGCAGCGGCTGGCGGATACGGGGCTTAGGAGGTGCGGCCGAAACGCTGGGATTGAAGCCCACTACCCTTGAGGCCCGCATGAAGAAACTAGGGATTGTCAGGAAATAGCGGCTCTGGAACGCCATTTGGTGCCCTTCTTAGGTTTTCTGCGTCCCACGGTTTTTCATTTCAACGTACCGTTCAGCTCTTTCCACTTTCTCCTGGTAGTCACTTTGAAGTTAAATCTTCCGTTTGCTGATGGCCGCTGCGGACTACTTCTCTGATACAGACGGCAAAGAGGAAATGAGGATTCGATGCGAAACGTTCGTTACATCGACGCCGGGAAGGTAGAGTTGTGATCCGATTTCCGCGTGCGAGCCTGAAAGTTGTCGTGATGTTTCTTGTCGCGTGTATTCGGGTTCGCGCACAATCCGTGGAATTCCTGCCTGAGATCGATACCAATGTCACCGTCAATAGCTATTTGCGGGCTTATCTGCAGGCCAAGGATGATCGCGATGGGGGCGCGCCAGATCAATTCAGTATCGGTCCAAGCGTGCAGTTCTATTTGAAGCCACTCATCAAACTGAAACAAATTACCGCATTTGATCTGGACGATGCCAAGAATAGAGCAGTGGTCCTCGAAGTGGGATATCGCTACCTCACCGCGCCGAATGAGCCGCCCACAAATCGCATGGAACCAGTGCTGACCACTCACTTTCCCCTGAAAGGGGGAGCTTTGATTTCGGACAGGAATCGTGCGGATCTCGACTGGAAGAACGGAGAGTTCACCTGGCGTTATCGAAATAGGCTCACGCTCGAACGTACCTTTGCGATCCATTCTTACCACTTCATTCCGTACATTGCAGCCGAACCCTATTACGAGGAACAATACAAAAAATGGAGCACCACTGATCTCTATGCGGGCTCACTATTCCCGATAGGCAAACATGTCCAGTTCAATTTTTACTACGAACACGAAAACAACACCGGCAAAGCTCCAAATCAAACCCAGAACGACATTGGGCTAGCGCTCGAGCTCTACTTTTCGCGGGAATCGAAATGAGCTGACAGACGCTGAGTTCATCGGCTGGGGGCAATCTTGCAGTTGGGTCGTTGTCATGCTGGCGCGGAATTAGGGGCGCAGAGAGGAGTGCTGATGGATGCCGAAACTGATGCTCCCTCAACGCCTGCTCCCGCTGAAGTTTCGCTCGTGCGTGGAGGTCCGTTCTATCGAGTTGAACAGGCGGTGGGGCTCATTCGTCCGGATCGATGGAACCTCGGTCGCCGCATTGCCGCGTTGGTCGCCATTGGCTGGCTGCCACTGCTCCTTATCACTGCACTTTTGAACCCCGAAGGCCTACGTTCCTTTCTGTGGGATTACCGCATCCATGCCAGGCTGCTCATTGCCGTTCCTGCATTGTTGATCGGAGAAATTGTGATGGACGCGCGCTTCCGCGAGGTCTCTACGTATATCCGGCAAGCAGCGCTGCTGGACGCGCCGGACACGGCATACATGGATAGCGTCATTGCGACGCTGGTGCGTCTACGCGATTCACTTCTTCCTGAACTTATCGTGCTGGTTTTGCTCATTGTTCATATCGCTATGTCGTACCGGGGCGTGGTCGATACGACGCCGTGGCTGGGGCAGGAAGTCGGGACTAACTACCACTTCACCGTGGCGGGCTGGTATGCCACTCTGGTGACTGCACCTATTTTCAACTTCCTGCTTGGTCTGGCGCTTTGGAGATGGCTGCTGTGGACATTTTTCGCGTTCCGACTATCGCGACGGAAGTTGAAACTGGTCGCAACGCATCCCGACAAACATGGAGGGCTCGGTTTCCTGGGACTCACGGCAGCGGCTTTCGCACCTATCGCCTTCGCCATTACCAGCGTGATTGCATCAACCTACCGCCACGACATATTGATTCATGGGGCCCATCTGATGGACTACAAGCTGCCCGCAATCGTCCTGGCGGTGATCATCGTTGTAGTCGCGCTCGGACCCCTGCTTTTTTTTGTTCCCCGTCTGATTGCACTGCGACGCAAAGGAATTCTGGAATACGGCATTCTCGGTCAGCTCCACAGCATGGAATATCACGAAAAATGGATTCGGCATCGTGCTGGACATGAGGCCGAATTTCTTCAGGCCACTGAAACCAACACTATGGGCGGTTATGGCAAAACTTACGAGAGCATTGGAGCTCTGAAGCCTTTACCTGTGGACATGGGATCTCTCTATACGCTGGCAGCTGCAGTTGCGATTCCGGCGCTATTCGTGGTACTCACCGAGATTCCCTTTGCCGTGGTTCTCGAGGACTTGATGAAGGCCGTCCACTGATTTTCTATCTGGGACGGCCAGCCAGGAGTACTGCCAGGCGACCGAGACACTTTGGAGGCTGTTGCCATATCGAGTTGTAGTCGCCATTGTTGTAAGCGATCTGGATCGACTGGTGCTTGCTTATCGGGATCGAAGCTGTCGCTCCGATGCGGGGCGTGTAGACCCGCCTACGACATTTCGGAGCACCTCCGATATGTGGGGGCGTGCGTATCCGATCCGATTTGAAGTCTTGCGCAAGCGATTCTTTTTCAGCGTGTTGGAGCGGTCAAGAACTCGCACGCATTGGCGCTGGAGTTGCATGCTGTACTGCGGACAGACAGCTCCAGCGGCATAGCTAGAGAGATTCATTTGATTCCAAGGAGAAACCGATGAGTTCAGAAGACAACGTTCAGCGAACAGTACTTCCAATTCCGGATCAACCGCGTTCAGGCCTGATCCTCTTTGATGCAAAGGACCCAGAGAACAAGTATCCGCCGATCAATCAGTTGCGCCCGCCCAAAGGCGCGCCCAACGTCCTGATCGTCTTGATTGACGATGCGGGCTTTGGTTCTTCGAGCGCCTTTGGCGGCCCATGTAACACGCCCACGGCGGAACTCCTTGCTTCTGAGGGCCTCAAGTTCAACCGCTTTCATACCACGGCGCTCTGCTCGCCGACGCGACAAGCCCTTCTGACCGGACGCAACCACCACACCGTCGGCATGGGCGGAATCACCGAGATCGCCACTGGCTCGCCCGGCTATAACTCAATTCTGCCGAACACCTGCTCGCCACTCGCACGAACGCTCAAACTCAACGGCTATGCAACCGCCCAGTTCGGCAAATGTCACGAAGTTCCGGTCTGGGAGACCAGCCCGGCCGGTCCCTTTGATGCGTGGCCTACCGGGGGAGGCGGATTTGAATATTTCTACGGATTCATCGGAGGTGAGGCGCACCAGTGGTACCCGTCACTCTATGAAGGTACCACTCCGATCGAGGTGAAGAAGACGCCCGAAGAGGGCTACCACCTGATGGAAGACATGACCGATAAGGCCATCAACTGGATCGGGCAACAGAAGGCGCTCATTCCCGATAAACCCTTCTTTGTTTACTTCGCGCCGGGTGCGACCCATGCACCTCACCACGTTCCCAAGGAATGGGCGGATAAATACAAAGGCAAGTTCGATCAGGGTTGGGACAAGCTGCGCGAGGAGATCTTTGCCCGCCAGAAGAAACTTGGCGTGATCCCCGCGGACTGCCAACTCACACCGAGGCACGCGCAGATCCCGTCATGGGATGACATGCCTGCAGAACTCAAGCCCGTGCTCATCCGGCAGATGGAGGTTTACGCCGGGTTCATGGAGTACACCGATCACCATGTCGGCCGGTTGGTCGATACGCTGAAAAAACTCAATCTGCTTGACGACACGCTGATCTACTACATCATTGGCGATAATGGCGCATCGGCAGAGGGAACGCTGAATGGAACCTACAACGAGATGATCAACTTCAACGGGGCGGCTGCACTGGAGACACCGCAGTTCCTGATGGATCGGTTGGACAAGCTGGGCGGACCGGAGTCTTACAACCACTACGCTGTGGGCTGGGCGCACTCCCTGAATACGCCGTACCAGTGGACCAAGCAGGTCGCCTCGCATTGGGGCGGAACTCGCAACGGCACGATCGTGCATTGGCCAAAGGGAGTCAAGGGAAAGGGCGAAATCCGTACTCAGTTCCATCACGTCATCGATGTTGCGCCAACCATCCTTGAAATGGCCGGCGTTCCCCAGCCGACATTCGTCAACGGAGTCCAGCAGCATCCGATCGAAGGCATCAGCATGGCATACGCCTTCAATGATCCCAAGGCGGCGGAGCAGCATGAGACGCAGTACTTCGAGATGTTCGGCAATCGCGGCATCTACCACAAGGGGTGGACCGCGGTGACGCGACACAAGACGCCGTGGCTCCTCCAGGGGGAAGTAACCCCGGCATTCGACGACGACGTCTGGGAGCTTTACGACACCAATAAAGACTGGTCCCAGGCAAAGAACCTGGCTAAAGAGATGCCCGAAAAACTGCATGAACTGCAGCGCCTATGGCTGATCGAGGCGACACGAAACAACGTACTCCCCCTCGATGACAACATCGGTGCTCGGATGAACTCGGATCTTGCGGGCCGCCCGGTGCTGATCAAGGGCAACTCCCAAATTCTGTTTGGCAACATGGGGCGTCTCTCCGAGAATTCTGTTCTCAACATGAAGAACAAGTCCCATTCGGTAACCGCTGAGATCGTCGTACCCAAAACAGGGGCCGAGGGTGTCATCATCGCCCAGGGCGGCAACATCGGGGGCTGGAGCCTTTACGCGAAGGGAGGCAAGCTCAAATACTGTTACAACCTGCTCGGTATTCAGCAGTTCTACGCCGAATCGAGCGACGTGCTGCCTGCGGGCGAACACCAGGTACGCATGGAGTTCACCTACGCTGGCGGTGGTCTCGGCAAGGGCGGCACCGCGTCCTTGTATATAGATGGCAAGAAGGTTGGGGAGGGCAAAGGGGCCGCGACGGCTGCCGTCGTCTTCTCTGCCGATGATGGTTGCGATGTCGGGGTGGACACGGGATCTCCTGTCTCACCCGACTACGGAGCGCGGGGAAACGAGTTTACGGGCACCATCAAGGGAGTACAACTCGCCATTGCCGAGGATGCTGTGAACCTCGATCACCTCGTCTCACCGGAGGAAGCTCTCCGCGTCGCCATGGCGCGGCAGTAGGCTTATTCCAGGTCGGCAGCGCACACCGAACTCCAACAGGAAGGGCAGGGGAGGCTAGAAAACGATGACAGCAAAAAAGCGAACCATGGCACAGACCGTGATCGTTCGCAGCCTCGCCCTGCCAGAATCGCCCGCCTGCATCGAGGAGATTCTGGAGGAGTAGGATATGTGGAGGTAGATCCGATGCAAACTCGTCGGCAGCTAGAATGGCCGCGCTTGGCCGCAACTCTGAAGGCTCGAGGAGGCGAGCTGCTCAGGCAGTTTCGCATCCTCACGCGGGCTCTTGTTCACCCTGCGGTGCCTTGGTACGCGAAGCTGGTTTGCGGATGCTCGGTGCTCTATGTGGCCAGTCCGATCCAACTCATTCCCAATTTCATCCCGGTCATCGGTCAACTGGACGATGTGCTGGTGATCGGTCTGAGCATCAGACTCCTGAAACGATCTGTTCCTCCAACTGTTCTTGATGAATGTCAGAATGGGTCAAGCTCACCTATCGTATCTGCAATCCCAGTGAACCACCTTCCGATAGGTCCTACTCCTGCCTTACGGCCAGAAGGCTCTCCGCCAGGCTTCTGTCAATAATTTCTTTCGTCTTCCATCTGGATGCCCGGTCTTATCCAGGAACCGTCAGATTCACCGCGGTGGCGAGGGTGCGACTCTCTTGTCCAATATTTCTGGACGCTCTTCAAAATTGAGCGGGAAGACACAGATTTTTACCTCGCAGTAACAACCGAGTTCCAAGCCAGCGCCGTCACCCAAAGCGCCGTAAATGTCGCCAAGCACTCTGCCAGCATGGAGATGCTCTCGCTGCGAACGGATTTGGTTGGTGGAACACCATGCGTACTTTGCCGCTCGGCAACTTGGCGGCAGGTTCTCTTGCATTCTTATATCGGATAACTAGCAGATTTAAGAGTTATGTCAGGTGACCTGCAGGTGCCAGACTAGCGGGGTACTTGTCTACCAGTGTCAGCCGCCGCCTGCGATCCGGCACGGGATTTGACAGTGGAGTACGAAGATACGAGATGTTGCACACTCTGTTTCTCCGGTTGCTTCAGCTAATCGAAACGAAGGTATAAAAATGTCGCCTGTAGCTGACACCCCTCTGCCAGTCAATTCTCCGCCGAGCTTCCACCTGCTGGCGAAGCCGAGCGGGGCAACCTGCAACATTGACTGCAAGTATTGCTTCTTCCTGTCGAAGGAGGCACTGTATCCGAACGATAAGCAACGGATGTCCGAGAACACGCTCGAGACCTACATCCGGCAGCTGCTGGAGTCGCACCGCACGCTCCAGGTAACAGTGGCGTGGCAGCGCGGCGAGCCGACGCTGATGAAGCTCGATTTCTTCAGGCGCTCCGTCGAAATCGTCGAGAAGTATCGGCGGCCCGGCCAGGTAGTCCAACACACCTTTCAGACCAATGGCATTCTTCTCGATGACGACTGGTGGGCCTTCTTCAAGGAACACAATTTTCTGGTCGGTCTGAGCGTCGATGGCCCGCGCGAGATCCACGACACCAACCGGGTTGACCGCGGCGGGCAAGGAACCTTCGACCGGGTCATGAAGGGTTGGCGGCAACTGATCAGACACCGAGTCGATTTCAAGATGACACCTCAAAATGGCCACTTTCGCCTTCCTACGCATTTTCCGTTAGCCGGCGTTTCGCGTAGCCACGGCTTAAAGCAGAGATCTACATAAGGAGAGTACGCAATGCCTCGACCACTTCGCTTCGCAGGTTCGGTTCTTACACTCTTACTTTTGAGCTGCGCTTTGCCCCTGATGGGCCAGCAGAAGCCACAATGGATGCCTGGCCAGGTCGGGCTCAATGCGGGAGTTGTACCGGCTCCTGGATTTAGCTACGTCAACATCTCTGTTAACTATCGTTCCAGTACATTCAATAACCCAAGTGGCAGTGCTATCCCTGTCACTGGCAACTACAACGTCTGGGCGGTTGAAAATTTATTTTATGGCGTGCTGGATGCGAAACCTATACATGGAAACATCTACTTCGTTCTTGCGCTTACACCTGCGACCGGCTCTCTCGACGCGGATATTCAGCTCCAAAATCCCGGCATCCCCAATCTCAACGCCGTCGCGGGTGGAGGTGGGATGGCCGATACCTTCGTTGAGCCAATTGGCCTCGGCTGGCACTTGAAGCGAGCGGACATTCAGGTGGCTGAAGCAATGATGCTTCCCACAGGGCGATACAATCCCGGTGCCACGAATAACGTTGGGACCGGTTATTTCGGGAATCACCTGTTAGACGGGATCACCTACTACATCACCAAGAACAAAGGAACCAGCGCGAACCTGTTTACGGACTGGGAGGTTCACGGAACCAGGCAGGGCACCAACGGCACCGTAAAGACGCCGGGGCAGGCCTTCACTATGGAGTGGGGTCTTGGGCAAGTTCTCCCGTTGAAAAAGAACTTCAGCCAACTACTGCAGATTGGCCTCATCGGCTACGACCAGTGGCAGGTAACCCAAAACGGCGGCACCGTACCGATTGGGTCGACTAACTTTACTATCCCCGCCAGCTCGCTGCCCTACTACTCGGTGCACGCCATCGGCGGACAGGGCACGTACATTCTCCCCATGAAAAATTTAAGCTTGTACGTCAAAGGCGAGCACGAGTACACCGCCTACTCTCACTTTGTTGGAAACACGTTTGTGTACGGCCTCGCATGGACGTTGCGAATTCCAAAACCGCTCGCGCCCAAGCCTTGAGTGACATAGGGCATGCCAATGTGAAAGGAGAGTTTTTGAGTTTGAAACAAACAAAGTCGCGCAATTCATTCAACCCACTCCGAGAGAAATGAAAGCGATGCGAATCTCAATGCTTACCGCGATAAGAATCTTGAGGATGCGACCTTTCGCAAATGGCGATCGGTAGAGAGCCTTCATGCTCGCGAAGATACCCCCGCTTCGATAGATTGTTCTCCGGCCACGGCCGGCAACCGCAGCACTAAACCGAACTGATAAAAGGAAGGAATAACCATGGCAAAGCAACCAAATATCCTGATTCTCTGGGGCGATGACATCGGCATCTGGAACATCAGCCATTTCAGCAATGGAATGATGGGCTACCGGACGCCGAACATCGACCGCGTCGCCAAAGAGGGCGTCACGTTCACCGACTATTACGGCCAGCAGAGTTGCACCGCCGGACGTGCAGCCTTCATCACTGGCCAAAACCCACTCCGTACGGGTCTGACCAAGGTCGGAATGCCCGGCGCCACACTCGGCCTACAGGCCGAAGACCCGACCATCGCAGAGATGCTCAAGCCGCTCGGCTATGCCACCGGCCAGTTCGGCAAGAATCATCTCGGCGACCGCAATGAATATCTGCCAACCGTACACGGGTTCGACGAATTCTTCGGCAATCTCTATCACCTGAACGCCGAAGAAGAGCCGGAACTGCCCGACTATCCCAAGGACCCGGCATTCCTGGCAAAATTCGGCCCCAGAGGCGTGCTGCACTGCCTCGCGACTGACAAGGATGATGCAACCACAGATCCCCGCTGGGGGCGCGTAGGCAAACAGACGATCAAGGACACAGGCCCCCTTACCAAAAAGCGCATGGAAACTGTCGATGAGGAGATTACGTCGGCCGCTCTCGGCTGGATGGAGAAACAGGCCAAAGCGGATAAGCCCTTCTTCCTCTGGTACAACTCGACGGCCATGCACTTCCGAACCCATCTTGCCGACAAGAACCGCGGAAAGAGCGGCCAGGACGATTACAGCGATCGGATGGTCACTCACGACGAGCAAATCGGCGAGATGCTGAATAAGCTCGACGAATTGGGCATCGCCGACAACACCATCGTCATGTATTCCACTGACAACGGCCCAGAGAACGATACATGGCCGGATGGTGCCAACACGCCGTTCCGCGGCCAGAAGGACACGAACTGGGAAGGTGCCTGGCGCGTTCCGGCGTTCCTTCGCTGGCCTGGAAAGATCCCGGCGGGTTCGGTGCTGAACGGCATCGTTTCTCACCAGGATATGCTGCCCACGTTGTGCGCCGCGGCCGGCGAGCCGGACATAAACCAGAAGCTCCTCAACGGCTATAAGGCTGGGGATAAGACGTTCAACGTTTGTATCGACGGAGTCAACGTGTTGCCGTACCTCACTGGGCAGGTGAAGGAGAGCCCAAGAACCCACTTCTTCTACGTCAGCGATGACGGCGGAGTGATGGCGATTCGGCATGGTGACTACAAGATTACCTTTGAACTGCAGGAGTCATTGACAACGAATGTCTGGGCGGATCCCTTTAAGAAGTTGCGGCTTCCGCATATATTCAACCTTCGTCGCGACCCGTTTGAGCGCGCCGACTTCAACTCCAACGTGTACTGGGATTGGTGCATCAATCATGTCCCGATGCTCTACCTGGCTCAGGCTCTCGTCGCCGGGCAGATAGAGAACTTCATCAAGTACCCACCGCGCCAGAAGGCAGCCTCATTCAACCTGGATTCGGTGATGCAGTCCTTGGCACCAGCCCAGGCCGCAGCGGCTGCAGCGAAGGCGAAGGCCCAAGCTGAAGCTCAGCAACAACCGACTCTGGCTAAATAACTAAGAACCTGTCGAAAAAGGGAGGTCGACAAGGCCTCCCTTTTCGATAGGGATACGCAACAAAAGCGGGGGTCAGCTACCGGGCAGGTTGACAGACAGGTTTCCCGGCAGACAATGGTCTACCGCGGAATGTTTAGGAATACAGTACTTGTCATGAGCCAACTAGCGGAATTCCCTTCGCCATCCCTTGATATCGCAGACGAGGTCCGAAGCTTCTACGACCGTTATCCCTATCCGCGGCCGGTCGATAGCCTTGAACAGTATCGCCTGCTATGGGAAGACCCGCACAGGCGCCGCGCGGATTACCATCTCTTCTGGCCGGACCGACCCTACAGGGAAGACTATTCCATTCTCGTCGCTGGCTGCGGGACGTCTCAGGCAGCAAAACATGCCCTGCGTTGGCCTGCAGCTCAGGTTACGGGCATCGACCTCAGTGCAACGAGTGTGCGGTGCACGGAGGAACTCAAGCGCAAATACGATTTGAAAAATCTTCAGGTCCACCAGCTAGCCATCGAGCAGGTAAATCAACTGGGGATGGATTTCGACCAAATCATCTGCACCGGAGTTCTCCATCATCTTGCGAATCCCGATGCGGGGCTTACAGCTTTGCATGATGTGCTCAAACCGGACGGAGCCATGCATCTGATGGTGTATGCGCCCTACGGACGAGCCGGCATCTATATGCTGCAGGAGTTTTGCAGGCGCATTGGCATCTCTGCCACCGATGAGGGCATTCGAGATCTTATCGCTGCGCTCCGGGCATTGCCGCCTGGTCATCCGCTGGAACACATTTTGCGTGAGGCCCCCGACTTCCGGCAGGAGGCGGCGCTCGCCGACGCGCTACTGCATCCTCAGGACCGCGCGTATTCCGCGCCGCAGTTATTCGATTTTATCGAGAGAGGACAGATGACATTTGGTCGCTGGGTAAAACAAGCGCCCTACCTCCCGCGCTGCGGCGTGATGGCGCAGATCCCCCAGGCATCCCGGATCGCACAGCTTCCTTTGGAGGAGCAGTACGCCGCCGTCGAACTCTTTCGCGGCACGATGGTTCGCCACAGCGTCATCGTTTACAGGAACGATAGACCACGCAATCCTCATACCGTCAGTTTCGCGGGGGATGAGTGGCCGCGCTATGTGCCCATCCGAATATCAGACACTATCTGTGTTCAGGAACGGCTGCCTGACGGCGCCGCAGCCGTTCTGATAAACCGCAACCATAGCTACACGGATATTTTCATGCCGATCAACTCGACGGAAAAGCGCTTATTCGACGCTGTCGACGGGAACCGAACGATTGGCGAGATTCTAGAGGGAACAACGACATCGCCAGAACGATCTCATCAGGACTTGGCACGTACCTTCTTTGAACGGCTCTGGTGGCATGATCAGGTGGTATTTGATACATCCCGAAATTGAGCGCGACTTCCTCGCTCAGCGAAGTGACCGCTCATCAATGACGAATGCGGATTCCCTGAGAGCGATCGCGTGCAAATAACATAACCAGCACGAACCGCCCGTCCTTTACAGTTGGCGTTCACGTACGCGCGCCCGGTCCCTCGGCGGGCGCGGCGAGTGGCACGATCGACGGCCAGTGATCCCGAACAGCAAACACGCGGAAGATGAACGAAACCAGCACTGCGATCAGCGTGACGGGAAAGAAGGAGTTGCTCTCCTTCAGGTGCATCGCGATCAGGGTGTAGACAGTGCTCGCCAGGACCGCCGACGTGACGAGTTGCTCCGACGGTCTCACGATCTCCGGAGTGACCCCGGAGAAGAGATCGATGAACACCCCGCCCGCAGTGGTGGCGGCCAGCCCGATGAGAATCGCGGCGTAGATCCCAAGGTTGTGATCAAGCGCCTTATGGGCGCCCAGGATCGCAAACCAGGGCAACGAGAAAGACTTGAAGTAGGCCAGCGTCCTCGTGCGGAACCGCTCCTCCTTCGAGTCGAGGTAGCGATAGATCGCCAGCCCCAGCAAACCCATCAGAAGGCAAACGTAAAAATAGGTTGGATCCTGGAGCGGCGAGGGGATCTCACTGAGCAGCACATCGCGCGTCACGCCGCCGCCGATACCGCCGAAGAAGGCCATGATCAGCAACCCCGCGGCAGTGTAGCCGCGGTTATGCGACGGATTGCGGGCGACGAGCACCCCGTTCAGGGCGTTGATGCCGGCGGAGAACTGATCGACGTGCGGAAAGCTTGGCAAGGTCATTTCGGGTTTCTCCTATCTTCTCGGCTAAAACGGTCCGTGGCGCAATAGAACACCGTAAAACGTGATCGCTCCAATCAGGATGACAAGAATCGCCACCACAAAGGAGATGGACCAAAAATGTCGCCCCTGGGACGCCCCAATCTCGTTCAAGAATCTCCGGTGCTGCCAGGCTGCGGCCGCTAATGCCAGAGTCCCCAGAGCAATAAGGGTTAGACCGAGATTGCGCGGCGTCTGCGGACGCCGGATGTTACCGGTAGCAATTTCTTCGGGCATATATTGGAAGAACTTATAAATGCTGAAACCAAATCCGATCATTGAAAGGGCGGTTCTGATCCATGCCATCAGCGATCGTTCCGACGCCATCACAGTGCGCTGGATGGCCAGGTTGGTTCGCTCTTCGGCAAGAACCGTTCCCCTATCTTTTGGCGTTGTTTCAACCAAATCCATGAGACCATCTCCTCCGCGATCTTCTTCCTGATGAGTTCGATGCCCGCGGCGTGGACAACACGGACAAGATGATGCGCGGCAGGCCCCAAAATCCAAGGTCCAATGATTGGCAATCCCCCGAGCGGAACCCTCCAACGCATCCTCCCGACGCTAGGTTTTAGCCGCAGCCTGTCCTTCTATATGGCATATGCAAACGGACCGCCATATCCAAGAATTCCCGGATCTTCGCAATGCAGTGATAACGCAGGCGTTGCGGGCGTCAGCAAGTTTGATAGGCGCGAGCGCCCCCGCCATTTCGGAGACGCCTCCAAAATGTCGTACCAACCGAACCGAAGCTTCGCCGACCACCTCATCCTCAACGCGGACCATTTGCTGGACGTATTCGGGAGTTTGCTGATGCTTGCACTATCGAAGGAAAACTGGGATACGCCGTTCACGGGCATATGGTCAATCCCTCATTCCCATTGTTTGGCGTATCGTGATTCGTTTCCCTCGTGCAGCCGTCGCTCTGCCGTTTGTTGCCCCAATATTTTGGACTGGCTCCAAAATAAGCCAGATCGCGAGTCTTGTCAGCGATGCGCTGGCCCGCTGGTATCTCTTCTCAATCCAGCAGTTCCGGGGAATCTACCGTTTGGTTCGCTACTTGCATCCTCCATTTGTAGACAAAGTATGTAGATACATGCAGCAAGGGCAAATCTTGTGCAGAAGCCGCGTGCACTCAGGAGTTATGTCGGGGACTACACGGAATCGCTTCAATGGAGTGTGGCGATCAACAACAGGGGAGGGTCTTCTAGTTTGCCCGGACAAAGTCTATGGAACCTACTTTAGTTATTCGGATCATAGACGTAACTGCACTAGGGCTTGAGATCGTTGGCGTGGCGGTGATCGGCGCTGCCTTTATTTATGCAGCATTTCGCGCACTTCGACACTATAGGCAGAAAACACCGGATGTTTACGAACGACTCAAAACCTACATTGGAAAAGCATTGCAGTTGGGCCTGGAATTTCTTGTCGCCGCGGACATCATCAGGACGGTCACAGTCGAACCCACCAGGGAACAGATCGTGTCGCTCGGCTTGTTGATTGTCGTACGAACGTTTTTGAGCTGGTCAATTGCGGTAGAAATCGAAGGCTGCTGGCCCTGGCAGGTCGCGAAAAACAGAAAGGATTGAGGCTATGGAAGAGATCTGGCACAGATATATCGAAAGTCTTTTTGCCCGGCTAGACGGGCCGCTTCATTTCCGATTTATTGTGCAGCCGGCGATGGCAGCCATCTTTGCAGTGATTGATGGGGTAAAAGACGCCAAGCTGGGAAGGCCGCCATATTTCTGGGCAGTGGTTTCAAACCCGGAACAGCGAAAGGAGCTAATGAAGCTTGGCTGGAAGCGGGTAGGCAAGATTTTTTTCCTGGCGGTCATTCTCGATGTCATCTATCAGCTAAAAGTCACTCACTGGGTTTATCCTGGCGAAACGCTGACCGTCGCGATCCTCCTGGCGATCGTGCCTTATTTTGTTGTGCGAGGGCCCATCAATCGCCTCGTCCGGTGGCGCATAAACAAAACGACTCAAGATCTCCAGGCCGGGAATCGCAGCTGATTGAGAAGTGAATCGAAAGAGAGAATGATTTTGGTGCGATCAGTACTGTCCTATCCAACGGGAGGCTGAAAGAGACCTGATCCGTTCCTAATTCTCGGAACTGCGGTGCCGCTATGAATCGGTTCGCGCAAACCTATCACTATTGTTAGTAGCGACAAGTCTGCGATCAGGTCTAGCATCGTTCTGGAGAGAGACCGTGCACCAGAATGTCAAGGACAGTGTGGGGGCAAGTGAGCAGTTCTTCCGCTCGATCTTCGAGAATGCCCAGATCGGGATCAGCTTCTTCAATATCGATGGCAGCACGGTTTTTTCTAACCGCGCATTGCAGGAGATGTTGGGTTACACCGGGGAAGAGCTGAGCCACTTTGAAAAATGGGACGAGATCATTCACCCAGAGGAACGTGCTTTCGGGATGGAACGATATGCGGAGCTCGTCCAGGGGAAGCATGACAAGGACGAATGGGAACAACGCTTCGTTCGCAGAGACGGCAGCATCGTGGTTGCGAACGGGCGGTTCTCGCTGCTCAGGGATGCCGCGGGAATGCCGCAGTACGTTGCCTCGTTTACGGAAGACATTACGAAGAGCAAGCGAGCGCAAGAGGAGCGAAACCGCATCGCGAAACAAATGGAGATGTTGCTGGAATCGACCGGTCAAGGCATTTACGGTATCGATCTGCAAGGAAACTGCACGTTCACCAACCGGGCTAACTGTGAATTGATTGGCTACCGTCCGGAGGAGGTCATGGGCCGGAATGTGCACAATCTTATACATCACCACAAGCCGGATGGCTCCGTTTACCCCATAGAGGAATGCCCCATCTACAGTGCATTCAAGAAGGGAGAGGGCTGCAGCGTCGACACGGAGGTGATCTGGCGACGGGATGGCACCCCGGTTCTGGTGGAATATTCCTCGTTTCCAATTCTTGAGGTCGGAAGTATAACTGGAGCCGTCATCACGGTTGCCGATATCACTGAGCGCAAGCGGGCCGAGGAAAAGCTGCGGGCGAGCGAGCAGCTCTTCCGTTCTATCTTCGAGAACGCTCCCGTCGGCATCAGCCTCTGCAACGTGCCCGAGGCGCAATACTTCACCAATCAGGCCTTACAGGAGATGCTTGGCTGTACTCATGAAGACGTGAGCTGCGTGGAGAAATGGGATGAGATGGTCCACCCGGACGATCGCGCCTGGAGTGCAAGACGATATTCTGAGCTTCTGGAGGGCAAGCGCGACAACGACGAATATGAGCAACGTTTCATTCGACGCGATGGGCGTACGGTCACGGCAGATGGCAGCTTTTCGCTCATCAGGGACACTGCTGGGGAGCCGCAGTACCTGCTCAACATGACGAAAGACGTCACCGATCGCAAACTGGCCGAAGCGGATCTCCTCGCTGCCAAAGAAGAGGCCGTGGCCGCCACCAAGGCCAAGTCCGACTTCCTCGCCAACATGAGTCACGAGATCCGCACCCCCATGAATGCGATCCTCGGAATGACCCATCTAGCTCTAAAGACCGAGTTGACAGCGAAGCAGCGCGACTATCTGACAAAAACAAAGGTGGCCGCCCAAGCCCTCCTCGGCATCATCAACGACATCCTCGACTTCTCGAAGATCGAGGCCGGCAAGCTGGACATCGAAAGGACGGAGTTCCGCCTCGATAAGGTGCTCGAAGATCTATCTTCTGTCGTCAGCCATAAGGCCCACGACAAGAATTTGGAATTTTTGATCGCGTCGCCAAAGAACCTTCCGCCGAATCTTGTCGGCGATCCTTTGCGCCTTGGTCAGATCCTGATCAACCTGGTAAACAACGCGGTCAAGTTCACGGAACGCGGTGAGGTGTTGGTAACGGCCGCGCCAGAGGAGCAGTTAGCGGACCGAGTTAAGGTGAGGTTCTCCGTCCGCGACAGTGGTATCGGCATGACGCCCGGGCAGATTGACAGGCTGTTCCAGGCGTTCTCGCAGGCAGACACTTCAACGACGCGAAAGTATGGCGGCACCGGACTCGGGCTTTCGATCTCGAAGCGCCTGGTTGAGATGATGGATGGCGCCATCTGGGCTGAAAGCGAGCCAGGTACAGGCAGTACCTTCCATTTCACTGTGTGGTTCGGGATTGGATCAGAGGATAAACGCAAATACTTCATTCCTGATCTGGCGGGCATCCGGGCGCTGGTGGTGGACGACAACCCACCGGCTCGCGAGATCCTCGCAGAGACGCTCCGAGTATTTGCGCTCCGGGCCGACTCGGTTTCGTCGGGAGAAGATGCACTGCGCGAAATAGCCGCCGCGGATTCGCTTGATCCTTATCGTCTGGTGTTGATGGATTGGCATATGCCGGGAATGGACGGACTGCAGACCAGCAGCATCATCAAGCGCAATGGTCGGTTGCAGCATGTTCCCAAAATTGTGATGGTTACCTCATTCGGGCAGGGAGATGTCAGGACTCAGGCAGAGGAGATCGGCGTCGATAGCTATCTGTTGAAGCCTGTTACTCAGTCGCTGCTCTACGACACTCTGGTGGACCTGTTCGGCGTTGGCGGACTCGAGAGCCACCGTTCCCGTGAGAGGAAGGACTACGGCACGGTGCATGATGCCACGGGGATCCGTGTCTTGCTGGTCGAAGACAACGAGATGAATCAGCAGGTTGCAACAGAACTGCTGGAGAGTGCCGGAGCAATCGTAACCGTGGCCAACCATGGTGGTGAAGCAGTGAAGATCCTGACCGATGGAGACCAGGCTCCGGCGTTCGATGTGGTGTTCATGGACTTGCAGATGCCAGAGATGGATGGGTTCACGGCAACCAAGCTATTGCGGAGTGACCCGCGCTTGCAGAAATTACCGATTATTGCGATGACGGCGCACGCCCTCATCGGAGAGCGACAGCGCTGCCTCGACGTAGGCATGAACGATCATGTACCGAAGCCGATTAACCCCGATAACCTGTTTTCGACCTTGATGCGGTGGGCGAAGCCCCGGCCTAAGCAAGGAGTCGAGTCCCAAGCGTTCACTCCCATAAAAGCGTACGACGAAGTGGTTCTGCCAGAGATCGCAGGGGTCAATCTTGCGGATGGGCTGAACCGCGTTGCCGGGAACAGGCGGCTCTACCGTGACCTGTTGGGGCAGTTTGCCGCCAAACAAGGTGATGCGGCCGCTGAGATTTCAGCCGCGCTCGAGAGTGGCGACTTCAAACTGGCTGAACGCATTACCCATACCGTGAAGGGGATTGCCGGCAACCTTGGAATCACAGAGGTGCAGTCTGTCGCTCAAAAGCTGGAAGGGGTACTTCGTGATGGTGAGGGAAAGGTCTCGCCGCTGCTTGTTAAGTTCGCAAGCTTGATGGGCGCGCAAGTTCATGCCATCCAGAAAGCACTGTGCGACTCCGCAACCGTTCGGCCGGAGGGAGTGCGGACTTCGTCTTTCAATGGAGAGGCGGCGGCCCGCGCGATTGCCCGGCTCAGGGCTCTGCTCGAAGCAAGTGACGGCGATGCCGAAGAGTCATTTCGCCGTCTGCAGGAAGTTGTAGCAGGCACTGTGGAGAAGCCGCACTTAGACGATCTGAGCGCATCGATCAACGACTTCGATTTTGAGGCAGCGCTGGTGAAGCTGGATGAGATCGCCAAACATTGCACACTAAATGGGGATGACTCATGAACCACGCTGATCAGAAGAAGACTGTGCTGCTGGTCGATGATGCTCCCGCCAACATTCAAATCGTGAATTCGATCCTGAAGGACATCTACAAAATCCGCATCGCAACCAGCGGCGCGAAAGCATTGGAACTGGCAAGAGTTACACCAACGCCGGACCTGATCCTGCTGGACGTCATGATGCCCGAGATGGATGGGTACGAAGTGTGTACACAGTTGAAACTGCGCTCGGAGACGCGGGACATACCGGTCATATTTCTTACCGGACAAACAAATGTCGATGAGGAGACAAGGGGATTCGATGTTGGCGCAGTGGACTACATTCATAAACCGTTTTCCCCTGCGGTCGTAAAGGCGCGGGTGCAGACTCACCTCGTGCTTCGCGGCATCCGCGAACAGCTCGCACAGCAGTTGCTCACGATCCAGAATGAATTGGAAACAGCGCGGCAAATCCAATTGTCGATTCTTCCATCCGAGATCCCGAAGATCGAAGGTCTGGACATTGCTGCACGCTATGTCCCCATGACTTCGGTTGCCGGCGATTTTTACGACTTCATCGTCGTGGATGAGAAACATATTGGGATTCTGGTAGCCGATGTCTCCGGACACGGAATGCCTGCGGCGCTTATCGCCTCAATGCTGAAGATTGCACTTTCCGCCCAAGGGGCACACGCTGCCGATCCGGCGCAAGTGCTGGCCGGCCTGAATCAAACGCTGTGCGGAAAGTTCCAGTACCAGTACGTCACGGCGGCATATTTGTTCGTGGACATGCAGAAGCGGACGCTGACTTACGCGGGCGCAGGTCACACTCCCTTGCTCTTGTGGGGTGGATCATCCAAAGGCGTGCGCGATGTGGCGGAAAATGGTTTGGTTCTCGGAAAATTTCCGTTTGCAACATATTCTTCGGTGGAGTTGCCGCTCACAGCAGGGGATCGAGCTCTGCTCTACACCGATGGAATTTCGGAGACGACGAACCTCGCGGGAGTCCAGTTTGGCATCGACTGCTTCAAACAGTTTCTGGGGACGGAGCAAAGCACCTCGGCGGATCAATTTGCCGATCGACTGCTTGAGGAGTTGTCCCGCTGGTCGGATCGAGGCTCGGCTGAAGACCTGGATGACGATATTACGATGGTGGCAATTCACGTAGAAAGTGGCTAAGCGGCGTCGAAGGGACTTCTCGTTAGTAAGCGTGCTCGAGATGACTCCTAAGAAGATGCGGACTGGAACCATCCTATCGTCAAGGTTGATGGCAGCTCACGGACTTCACTCCGCGACGTCATAGTTAGAGCGGATTGAGGCTGCCTTTGTGACATCGATTTTTCCTTTCGGTTCCTACGTGGCGATGAAGGTGCCACCGAAGTCGAAGTTTCTGTTTTCGACAAACGCCCTCACTGTTAAAGACCGAAGGACGGAACCATCCATGTAATTCCACACAAAAAAGAGAGACGCCCCGAGGGCGGCGTCGTGCCCACAGCTACAAACCGAGCCGATCACTTGTGGGTTTGTATTGGACATTGCTCGTCGTCACGCTCGAGGTGACGGTAAACTCGGAGTATCTGTATGAACGACAAGGCTTCTTCCTCTGCGTCTCGCTCAAAAAATGCTCTTGTGGGCCTAAATGGAAACTCGCGTTATTCTGGTTGTCGGTTCGATTCTTCTTTGCTGTGCATGCCTTGGACTTGTGATTGTCCGCCTTACCAACCCCTTTCTCAAGGGACTTGGCTGGTTAGGAGGCTCGTTGGGAGCTGGCGCTCTCGGGGCCGGCATTCTTACCGTACGTGCGGACGCATTCGCTGACTCTTCCATACTCGCCGCATACACTTCGATTTTGCTGGCCTACGTTCTGCTGCATGTCTGCATTCTGGAGCTAACGGAGAGCAAGTCGCTGCTTCCAACGCTCGGATTCGTTCTACTCGCCATTCAAGCGGCCGCCTATCCGGTCTTCCGGTACGTTCACAATGGGACGCAACTTTGGATTGTTGCCCTTGGGGTTCTTCTGGCGGTGCAGACATTACAGACTGTGGCGTTGCTGAAGAAGGCTACCAATACTGGAATTCGTGCGCCAGCATGGCTTAGCATCGCGCTTCTGGTTGGCTTTGCCGCATTCAATCTGTTCAGAAGTGCGGCTGTCCTGGTTCTTGGGATCCCTCAGGATTCACGGTTACCTAACCCGTTCGAGGTGGCGAGCGCCATGGTGTTTCTGGGGACCGGCCTGGGCATTGGCTTTGCCGTGTTCTGGATGACAAGCACACAGATTCGCCTTACTCTGGAGGAGCTGGCAAATACCGATGGATTGACCGGAATCTACAACCGCCGGTTCTTTCTGTCTGCGTGCGAGAGGGAGCTGTTGAGGAGTTCACGAACCGGGGAGTCATTTTCCTTGATCATGCTCGATGTTGATCACTTCAAAAAGATCAATGATAGCGATGGGCATGACACCGGTGATGCTGTGCTCTGTGCTGTGGTTGAAAAGCTTCGACATGCGGTACGCAACGTCGATACTCTCGCCCGGTGGGGAGGGGAAGAGTTTGTTGCTCTTCTGCCCGGAGTGGGCGCCGGGGCGGCTTTGCTTATCGCTCAACGACTGCGTCGGAACGTCGAATCTCTATCGGTATCGAGCTTTCGGATGAGCAGCAGCAGCCTGGGAAAGACGATCCGCGTCACAATCAGCCTTGGGGTGGCGACATATCTTGGCTCATCGGATACGGTCGATGATTTATTTCGCCGATGTGATCAAGCCATGTATCAAGCAAAGGCCGAGGGGCGCAACCGAGTCGGTTTCGTGGTTCCTGAGCAGGAGGTTCTGTTTCCTCATGCTTAATGTGCCTGCTGTCGAGGTAGGGCGGGTGCGTGTATCGTTACACAGAGCGGAAAAACTTACAGAGGAGAGGTATTAGAGTGCACGAGTTGAATCGGAGAATTTTTCTCAAGGTGGCAGGGGCGGCAACGGCGCAGACGCTGCTGGGAGCAAACATGCATATGCTTGCCGCGGTTCAAAGCGATTCGGCCAGGCCGGTTGCGGCGAATGACCATATCCAGCTCGCGTTGATCGGGGCGGGTATTCAGGGCCAGGGAGATACGAAGTTTGCGTTGCAGGTTCCGGGCGTGAAACTGGTTGCCGTGGCAGATTGTTACGATGGGCGGCTCGAACACAGCAAAGAGCTGTGGGGCAGTGACATTTTTACGACGCGCGACTACAGCCAGATTCTGGCGCGAAACGACATTGACGCCGTCATCATCGCAACCCCCGACCATTGGCACAAACAGGCCGCCGTCGATGCGATGAAGGCCGGCAAGGACGTTTATTGCGAGAAGCCGATGATCCACCTGTATGCCGACGGGCCGGAGATGATTGAGACGGCACGCGCAACGAAACGGATTCTCCAGATTGGAAGCCAGCGCGTGAGTTCAATTGTTTATGCGAAGGCGAAGGAACTGCTCGCCTCGGGCGCCATCGGGAAGCTCAATATGGTGACCGCGCGATGGGACCGCAACTCTTCGATGGGTGCGTGGAACTATACTGTGCCGCTGGACGCTTCGACGGAGACTTGTGACTGGCCGCGCTTTGAGGGGAGTGCACCGAAGATTCCTTTCAACGCAGAGCGCTTCTTTCAGTGGCGCAAGTGGAAGGATTACGGAAGCGGCGTGGCTGGCGACCTCTTCGTCCACCTGTTCAGCGGAACGCACTTTATTACTGGAACGCACGGGCCCACGCGCGCCATGGCAACGGGCGGGTTGCGCTACTGGAAGGACGGACGAGACGTGCCGGATGTGATGCTGGGGCTGTTTGACTACCGCGAGGGCTTCAATCTGAGTCTCCGGGTAAATTTTGTAGATGGTGGCGAGGAGAGCGAAGGGCTGATCTTTACGGGTTCGGAAGGTACGATGGAGATTGCCGGAAATACCGTCAGCGTAGGTCGCACTCCTATTCCGAAGGAACCGGGCTACGTTATCGGCACCTATACGGACGCGATGCAGAAACGCATTCTTGAAGAATACCGGCAGAAGTATCCGCTTGAGCACCCCACGGGAGCGCCCCCGGTAGGCTACGACAAATATGTCGCACCGGCGGGATACAGCGATAGCTACGATCACTTCAAGAATTTCTTTGAGGCCGTTCGCACACGTCAGCCCGTCGTGGAAGATGGAGTTTTCGGCTACCGCGCAGCCGGAGCTGCACTGCTCGGCAATCTCAGCATGGACCGCGGCACGGTTGTCCATTGGGATCCGGATACGATGAAAATCGTATGAGGCAGAGTGCTGCAGGAGATATGTCCTAAAATTTGTCTAACGCCGCGAATGCCTTTCTCGGTGGAGCTTGTCCTGGAGGGATTCATGATTTTCGACGGAATGCGTTTGCGGGCTGGAATGACTGGGCTTGCTTTTCTGGTTTGCGCGGGAGCGGGGGTGCGAGCGGGATCTCAGGAGATCCCGCCGCACAAGGCCGCGATCGTTCTGTTCGATGGCTCGAACTTGAATCACTTCGACACTTTTCTGAAGAGCAAGGGACTGAACTCCGATCCTGAGCACGTGTTTCAGGTAGAGAACGGCGTGATTCATATTTCAGGCAAGGAGATGGGCTACATCATCACCAAGGTGCCGTATCACGACTTCTACCTGCGAGCCGAGTTCAAGTGGGGTGAGGGCACTTATGGAGAGCGAGAAGGGAAGGCTCGCGACAGTGGGATTCTTTACAACATACAGGGCGAGCAGAAGGTGTGGCCACGGTCGATTGAGTTTCAGATTCTGGAGGGGGGCACCGGCGATTTCTGGATGACCGACGGAGCGGCGCTGACCGGGCGGGATGGTAAGCGCGTGGAAGGGCCGCCGGGCTCGGCACTGAAGATTGATCGCTTCGGCAAAGGGCCTTCGCAGAATGTGGTTGGCTTTCGCGATCCAGTCGGCGAGTTGGAGAAACCTCATGGCGAATGGAATGTGCTGGAGTTGGTGACGCAGGGAAATGACGTGAAGCAGTACGTCAATGGAAAGCTTGCCAATGAGGGAACGAATCCGTTTCCTGCTGAGGGCAAGATACTGTTTCAATCCGAAGGCGCGGAGGTTTTCTTTCGCGATATGAAGCTCTATCCGCTGAAGTAGCGAGTGGAAATTTACGGTGACACATAACAGATCGAACGTGCACGCTCGGTCTCGGAGGATTAAGTTGATCAAGAAGATGAAAGTTGCAGCCCTTGTTCTGGTGTCGGTGGGTATTGCGTCGAGCGGGATTGCCGGCGCGCAAATGGTGCGTAAGCAGAATCCCACGCGCGGGGATGCTCCGGGAGGCGTTCCGCAGGTGACCTTTCGGGTGCATCGGCTCGGTACCGACCATGCCGAAGGCATTAGTTCTATGGACATGAATGGGGATGGGCGGCCTGATCTGCTGAGCGGCGCGTACTGGTATGAGAATCCGGGGCCAACGGGCGGGGAGTGGAAACGTCATCAATACCGGACTGTAGGGATGATCGGGGAATTTGTGTCTGACTGCGGCGAGTGGATCTTTGATGTCAATCACGATGGAGCGCCCGATGTCGTGACGACTGGCTGGCTGCAGAATGGTCTTTGGTGGTATGAGAATCCGAAGCGGCCTGACGTGATGTGGCAGAAACACTTGATTACGGACAGCTACGATACCGAGGGCGGAGCGGTGGGCGACCTCAACGGCGATGGCAAGCCCGATCTTGCCTTGGCACACTACAACCATTCCGGAATTATCTGGGTAGATTTTTCACAACCCGAGCCCAAGGTGCATCATGTGGGACTTCCCGAGCAGGACGGCCACGGTATCGGCATGGCGGATGTGGATGGTGATGGGAAGGTAGATATTTTGACGCCGAGTGGCTGGTTCAAAAATATCGATGCCGACCACGATAAGTGGGAGTGGCACGGGGACTGGCAAATGGACGACGCGGGCTTTCCGATCATTGGATATGACGTGAACGATGACGGGAAGATGGACATCATCTACGGCCAGGGCCACGGGTATGGCCTGTACTGGCTGGAGCAGGAGGGCGAAGGAGCGAACCGGCGCTGGGTGAAGCATGTAATCGATGAGTCCTTCTCACAGAGCCATGCGCTTGCGCTGGTCGATATCGACGGGGACGGTGTGCCCGAATTGCTGACAGGGAAACGCTACCGAGGACACAATGCCAATGATCCGGGATCGTTTGATCCGCTGGTCGTGTACTACTACAAGATCGATCGCAAGACGGGCACGTTTACTCGATATCCCATTTCAGTGAACGGAACCGCTGGGGTTGGCACGCAGTTTATCGTTGCTGATTTGGACGGAGATGGCGACCTGGATCTTGCGACAGCAGGAAAGACAGGAGTGCACTTCTTCGAAAATCTAAAGATAGATCGTGTCCCGAAAGAGACTCGCGAAAACGACCTTTTGCTCAATAAGGATTGGCCGTTCCCAGGAGAAGGCTCCATCGTGCAGCAGGAGGACGGACCGCCTAAGAAGTAGGCTGTTCGTATGAGAAGCGATGACGCCGATGGGTATAGTGGATTCATGGCTGCACGTCTCATCATCAACGCGGACGATTTCGGTCTCACCAAAGGCATCAACCGGGCGATCGCGGAGTTGCACCAGACCAAGGCGCTCACATCGACTACACTGATGGCGACCGGCGCTGCGTTCGACGATGCCGTCGCCATCGCACACGCTAATCCAACGCTGGGCGTGGGCTGTCATGTTGTTTTGACCGATGGTATTCCGGTCTCCGATCCCCAGAGCATTCCGACGTTGATGGGAGCGGATGGCAAGAGCTTTCGGCCTTCTCTGGTAGATTTTATTCAGGCGCTTCTTCGCGGCAGGATTCGCGAGGAGGAGATTGAGCGCGAGATGCTCGCTCAGGTGCAAAAGCTTCAGCGTGCCGGTATCGAAGTCACTCATCTCGATACGCATAAACATACGCATCTTTTTCCTGCAGTCACCCGTCCGCTGCTGCGTGTGGCTGAGAGCGCCTCTGTCGGCGCTGTTCGTAATCCGTTCGAGCGAGGGTGGAGTCTCACGCTGCGTCATGGCAGCCGCATGAGGAGGTTTCAGGTAAAGCTGGTTGGAGGTCTTCAAACGCGGTTCGAGCGGCAGCCGCAGATTCGCGACGAGCGTGTGTTTACGACCGATGGGACGATTGGCATCTCCGCTACGGGCAGTCTGTACGCGGACACACTTCGCCAGATTCTGGAGGCGCTTCCGGGTGAGGGCAGCTTCGAACTTTGCTGCCACCCTGGCTACAACGACGAGGACCTGGACCGCGTTACGACTCGGCTTCGCGGTCATCGAGATGTTGAACGTCTGGCTCTGCTTGCAGAGCTTCCGCGAATCTCTTTGCACCCAAATGCTCCGCAACTCATCCACTATGGGAAGCTTGGTGGACTTGGCACTCTGCGAGAGACGGGAAAATTTTCTTCAAGCTCGGGACAGAAAATAGTTTTGTAACGCGTCTCATCTATAAAGAGGAAGATCGACTGACGGATCGGTGCCGGGCTTAGGAGATTATGAAGATAGGTATTACTTGTTATCCCACGTACGGCGGCAGTGGAGTGGTGGCGACGGAGCTCGGCATTGAACTTGCTGCCCGCGGTCACGACATCCATTTCATTACCTATTCGCAGCCGTTTCGTCTGACCGGCCGCGAGGCGAACATCCACTTTCATGAGGTGGCTGTAACGAACTATCCGCTGTTCGAGCACCCGCCGTATGATCTTGCGTTGGCGACGCGAATGGCCGAGGTCGCTGAGTTCTATTCGCTCGATCTGCTGCATGTTCACTACGCCATTCCGCACTCGGTGAGCGCGCTGCTGGCCCGGCAGATGCTTGCATCTCGTGGTCACCATCTTCCATTCATCACCACGCTTCATGGCACAGATATCACACTTGTCGGGCTTGACCGTTCGTACCTTCCCATTACTCGGTTCGGGATTGAGCAGTCGGATGGCGTGACGGCCATCTCGAGCTACCTCCGCGACCGAACCCGCGTGGCGTTCGGCATTACGTCTGAGATTGAGGTCATCCGCAACTTCGTCAATTGTGACGTTTACGTTCGCAACCCTGCACTGGTTGACACCATGCGCGGACGATACGCAGCGCCTGGTGAACGGCTACTTGTACACCTCTCGAACTTTCGACCTGTTAAGCGCATTCGGGATGTCGTCGAAGTCTTCGCTCGGGTTGCGCGTGAGGTGCCGGCGCGGTTGATGCTGATCGGCGATGGACCAGATCGCAGCGTCGCAGAATATCTAGCGCGCGAACACAATATTCAGGACCGCGTCCATTTTATTGGCAAGCAGGACAACGTCAACGAACTGCTGCCGCTGGCGGATCTGATGCTGATGCCGAGCGAGATGGAGTCGTTCGGTCTGGCCGCGCTCGAAGCCATGGCCTGCAGCGTCCCCACAATCGGCACCCGCGTCGGCGGAGTCCCCGAGCTCATTCAGGACGGCCACAACGGCCTCCTCTTCGACGTAGGCGACGTCGAG
>Ga0209624_10000219_pt1 | contig 52295 bp, 41 predicted proteins | sample JacPinW_OM2H0_O1_FD_188565 | JGI IMG/M metagenome (GOLD analysis project Ga0209624, IMG submission 188565) | Forest soil microbial communities from Algoma, Ontario, Canada - Jack Pine, Ontario site 1_JW_OM2H0_O1 (SPAdes) (version 2) | ecosystem: Environmental > Terrestrial > Soil > Boreal...
AGTTTGGGGCTGACCGAGCTCACTGCCTTGCTTTGCGACGAAGTCGCGAGCCGCGGCCGTCTTGTTTTGGAGGATCGCGTATCGCAACGTCGAAGCGCGTAAGGCGCAATGAGGAGATCTCCGCACCATCGGTGCGTGTGATCGCAGCGGATGGAAGCCAAGCAGGGGTCATGTCACGCGCAGAGGCGCTGCAAATGGCCAGTTCGCAAACACTGGACCTCGTCGAGGTCTCGCCGATGGCGGAACCCCCGGTGGTTCGTGTAATGGATTTCGGCAAGTTCTTGTTCGAACAAAACAAGAAGGCGCACGCGGCGAAGCGCAAGCAGAAGCAGATTCAGGTTAAAGAAGTGAAATTTCGTCCCGGGACGGAAGAGGCGGACTACCAGGTCAAACTGCGTAGCATCATCCGCTTCCTGACCGAGGGTGATAAGGCCAAGGTGACATTGCGTTACCGCGGCCGTGAGCTCGTGCATCAGGACATCGGTCGGCGTCTACTGACGCGGATTTCTGAGGATCTCGCCCCGTACTCGGTGGTGGAGCAGAACCCGCTCATGGAAGGCAAGCAGATGATCATGGTGTTCGGGCCCAAAAAGAAGTGAGCGGCAGACCTTAAACAGTTTGCCGTCCCGCCTGTAGCGGCGTCGTAAGACGCTTGTGAGCAGGGCCATAAAATTAGGAGTCGATATGCCCAAGTTGAAAACTAAGCGGGCTGCGGCGAAGCGTTTTCGCAAAACAGCGAATGGCTTCAAACGCGGTCAGTCCCACCGTCGTCATATCCTGACGAAGAAACCCAGCAAGCGTAAGCGCCAACTGCGCCGCGAGATGCACGTCAGCGAATCGGACGTGAAGCGCATCAAGCAGTGCTTGCCGAACGCCTAAAGAGTCAGGAGAAATAATATGGCACGAGTCAAACGCGGTGTCGTCGCAGGTCGGCGGCACAAGAAGATTCTCAAGAAGGCGAAGGGTTACTTCAATGCCCGGCGCAAGGTATTCCGCACCGCCAAGCAGGCGGTCATCAAGGCGGGTCAGTATGCCTATCGCGGCCGGCGCGAGAAGAAGCGCGAGTTCCGCGCACTGTGGATCACGCGCATCAACGCCGCTTCGCGGCTGTGCGGGATGACCTACAGCACGTTGATCGACGGGCTGAACAAGGCGGGTCTCGCCATCGATCGCAAGGTGCTTGCCGACCTCGCGGTCCATGACATGCCCGCCTTTACGGCCATCGCGGAGAAAGCCAAGGCCAGTCTCGCGGCCTAAAGCCGTGGCTGACCCCCTCAATGCCCTCGTCGAGCAGGCGCTCGCAGACGTCAATGCGTCTGCGAGCCTTGCCGCTTTGGACGAGGTGCGCGTGCGCTACTTGGGCAAGAAAGGGCTGCTCACCGAGCAGCTCAAGAGCTTAGGGAAGCTCTCCGCTGCCGAACGCCCCGCGGCGGGCCAGCGCATCAACGATGCAAAGGCCTCGATCCAGGCATCGTTGGAAATGCATCGAATCCGCCTCGAGCAGGCTGAGCTCGAGAAGGCTCTCGCCAAGGGCGCCATCGATGTGACCTTGCCGGGGCGCGGACAGGAGCCGGGCAGCCTGCATCCGGTCACCCGCACGCGCTTGCGCATCGAGCGGATTTTCGCGCAGGCCGGATTCCAAGTGGCGTCGGGGCCGGAAGTCGAGGATGACTTCCATAATTTCGAAGCGCTCAACATCCCGAAGAATCACCCCGCGCGGGCCATGCACGATACGTTTTATTTTGCCGATGGGCGGCTGCTGCGCACCCACACCTCGCCCGTGCAGATCCGCAGCATGCGCGCGCAAACCCCGCCGCTCGCCGTGATTGCGCCCGGGCGGGTGTATCGCGTCGATTCGGACATGACGCACAGCCCGATGTTCCATCAAGTCGAAGGCATGGCGGTGGGCGAGAACATCAGCTTCGCGAACCTCAAGGCCATGCTGCATACCTTCGTCGAGCGCTTCTTCGAGCGGCGCTTGGGGATGCGCCTGCGGCCGTCGTATTTTCCGTTCACCGAGCCTTCCGCGGAGTGCGATATCGAGTGCGTGTTCTGCAGCGGCAAGGGCTGCCGCGTCTGCAAGCAAACCGGTTGGCTGGAGATCCTGGGCTGCGGAATGATCCACCCCAATGTGCTGCGCGCAGCGCGGATCGATCCTGAGCGCTGGCAGGGTTATGCGTTCGGAATGGGCATCGACCGCCTCGCCATGCTGCGCTATGGGGTCGATGACCTGCGCCTGTTCTTCGAAAACGACTTGCAGTTCCTGAAGCAGTTTCCGTGAAAATTACTTATTCATGGCTCAAGGAGTACGTGCCGCTCGCGCCGCCTGCGACGCTGGCCCAGCAGCTCACGCTCGCCGGTCTCGAGGTCGAGTCGGTCTCCCCCGTCGCGCCGCCGTTCTCCGGCGTCGTGGTGGGCGAGGTGATCGAGTCGGGGCGGCATCCCGATGCCGAGAAACTTTCTCTGTGCCAGGTCACGACCGACGGCGAGAATCGTCTGGCCATAGTGTGCGGTGCGAAGAACGTGCGCGCCGGCCTCAAGGTGGCGGTGGCCATGGTAGGGGCGTCGCTGCCCGGCGATGTGATCATCAAGCGCGCCAAGCTGCGCGGCGTGGAATCGAACGGCATGTTGTGCTCGGCGCGCGAGCTGGGCTTGGGTAGCGAACACGACGGGATCATGGAGTTGCCGGCCTTCCTGAAATTGGGCGAGAACCTGCGCACGGCGCTCGATCTTGACGATGTGGCCCTCGAAGTGAACGCCACCCCCAATCGCGGCGACTGCATGAGCGTGTTCGGCATTGCGCGCGACTACGCGGCGGCCCAGGAACGGCGCTATCTCACCGCCCACGCTTTTCCTGTGGCCGCGAGCGGGACGGCGCGCTTTCCGGTCGTGCTCGATGCACCGGCGGCCTGCCCGATTTTTGCATCCAGGGTGATTCGCGGCGTGAAGCAGGGTGCGGCGAGCCCCGAGTGGCTGCGCGAGCGCCTGCGCCGGGTCGGCATCAACAGCATCTCGCCCATCGTCGATGTCACCAACTACGTGATGATGGATTTGGGGCAGCCCATGCACGCCTACGATCTTGCCCGGCTCACCGACGGAATTCATGTGCGGCAGGCGAGGGCGGATGAACGGATCACGCTGCTGGACGACAAGGAGTACACGCTCGATCCGGACTGCCTGGTGATCGCCGATGCCCGCGGCGCGGTCGGGCTTGCCGGCATCATGGGCGGACGGGACACCGCAATCGGCGAGTCGACTCGCGATGTGCTGTTGGAGTCGGCTCACTTTGCACCCGACGCGATCGCGGGCCGCGCGCGCCGCTTCGGTCTGTTCACCGACGCGGGGCAGCGCAACGAGCGAGGCGTGGATCCGACGCTGCCGCCCATCGCCATCGAGCGCGCGACGGCACTGCTTTTGGACATCGTCGGGGGCGAGGCGGGGCCGGTGCAGGTGACCCGCGCGGACGCCGCGGCCGACGCGCCCACCTGGGTGACTCTACGCCGTACCCGCCTCGAGAAACTGTTGGGGGCGACCGTGCCGGACGATGAGGTGCAGGGGGTGCTGTGCGCGGTGAGCGATAAAGTGGAGTCCACGCCCGCAGGCTGGCGTGTGCGTCGGCCGCCGCATCGATTCGACATCGCCATCGAGGAAGACTTGATCGAAGAGGTGGCGCGGCTGCGCGGTTTCGATCGCATCGGAGAGAGTCACGCCGTGGCGCCGCAGGTGGCGGGTGAATCCACCGAATCGCATGTGTCGAACGATCGGTTGCTTAACGCCATGGTCGACCGCGGCTATCGCGAGGCCATTACCTACGCCTTCGTCGATCCCGTATTGCAGCAGCAGCTCTTTCCCGAAACCCCAAGCTTGCGGCTCGCGAATCCGATTTCCGCAGATCTCGCCGACATGCGTGTGTCGCTTTGGGTGGGCCTGCTGCAGGTGTGCCGCGAGAATCTGCGGCGCCAACAAACGCGAGTGCGGCTGTTCGAAATCGGCAAGAAATTTCAGGTGGGCGAGCACGCGGGCGAGTTGCGCGAGATCGAAACTCTGGCGGGCATCGCCACCGGTTCGCGCTGGCCCGAACAATGGGGCAGCCCGCGCGAAGCGCTGGACTTCTACGATGTGAAGGCCGACGTGGAGAGCGTGCTGGCGCTTACGGGCGATGTTTCCGCGCTGCGTTTCGAGGCCGACACTTTGTCTTGTCTAAGACCGGGGCGCACCGCCCGCATTTATCAAGGATCGACCGCGGTGGGGTGGCTGGGCGAACTTCACCCGCAAATCTCCAAGGCCGTCAATATGTCCAATGCGGCTATTTTATTTGAGCTAGATATAGAATTAGCATTTGCAGCTAACCCATTGCAATTCAAGAGAATTTCAAAGTTCCCAAGTGTGCGCCGCGATTTGGCGATCGTGGTCGACGAAAACGTCCCTCTCGCAGTATTGCAGGAAAATGTTAGTGTTAGTGCGTCAGGACTATTACACGAACTGCGGGTGTTCGATGTCTACCGGGGACCTGGCGTAGAATCTGGTCGAAAAAGCATCGCTTTAGGCTTGATTTTGCAGGACTCTTCCCGCACTCTTACTGATGTCGACGCAGATACCGTGGTGACCGCAGTGGTTGCGCGGTTACGGGATGAATTGAGCGCCACAATAAGAGATCAATAAGCATGGCAGCCCTGACTAAGGCAGAGATGGCAGAAGCCCTATTTGATCAACTGGGGCTGAACAAGCGGGAAGCACGAGAACTCGTGGATTTATTCTTCGAGGAAATTCGCGCTGCCCTGTCGTCCGGCGAACAAGTCAAACTATCCGGGTTCGGTAATTTCGATTTGCGGGACAAGAATCGCCGCCCGGGGCGCAACCCCAAAACCGGCGAGGAAATTCCCATCAGCGCCCGTCGCGTTGTCACCTTCCGTCCGGGCCAGAAATTGAAGGCTCGCGTCGAGGCGTATGCTGGAACCAAGCAACAATAGCGAACTTCCGCCGATTCCGGGAAAGCGGTATTTCACCATCGGTGAAGTCAGCGACCTGTGCGGGGTCAAGCCTCATGTGCTGCGCTACTGGGAGCAGGAATTCCCTCAGCTCAAGCCCGTGAAGCGGCGCGGCAACCGCCGCTACTACCAGCGCCAGGACGTATTGATCATTCGGCAGATACGCAGCTTGCTGTATGAGCAGGGATTTACCATCGGCGGCGCACGGAATCGCCTCACCGGCGACGATGCACAAGTGGACCTCAACCAAAGCCAGCAGCTCATCCACCAGATGCGCCTGGAGCTCGAAGAGCTGATCAAGATTCTTCGCCGCTGACGCTCAAGCGGCCTCATCTCCCAAGCCCATTTGGGCTATCATTCGGTCCCGGTCGGGGCGTGGCGCAGCCTGGTAGCGCACTTGCATGGGGTGCAAGGGGTCGCAAGTTCGAATCTTGTCGCCCCGACCAATTTACACAGATCTCGAATGGGCGACCTGATCCTCACAACCTTCGATTGGGTTCCGGAGATGCCTCGCGGCTACGTGCGTGATCTACGGGTGCGCTGGGCATTGGAAGAGGCCGGATTGCCCTATCGCGTCGAGAGCACGCCATTTCGCGGCAGGAGCGCCGAGCAGTTCTCGCACCAGCCCTTCGGTCAAGTGCCGTGGTTGACGGATGGAGACATCTCGATTTTCGAAAGCGGCGCGATCCTGCTTCATTTGGCCGAGCGTAGCGACGTGTTGATGTCTGCCGATCCGCGCGGTCGCAGCGAAGTTAAAGAATGGGTATTTGCGGCACTCAATTCGGTCGAGGCGGCCAGCCTGCCCTGGGCCATATTGTTATTCACCGGTGAAGCTCGCGACACGTCGGCATGGAAAGTATTCGACGGGTTCCTCAAGACGTCCCGCCTCGGGCACCTGGAGCCGGTGATGGCACGGCGCGAATGGTTGGCGGGGAGCTTCTCCGTCGCCGACATACTAATGGCAGATGTGCTGCGCCTCGTCGATCGGTTCGACGGGCTGGCAACATATCCAGCCTGTCGCGACTATGTCGCCCGTGCCACGGCGCGCCCGTCCTTCGTGAAGGCACACGCAGACCAGATGGCGCATTTTGCCGCAGCAGACTGAGACTACTGCGAACGCGCTAGGCTGGTAAAGTGGATGTCTCGCCAAGAACACCAGAGCTTGTCTGCAGGGAGCCGAAATGAGCAGGGATTCGACAGCGCTTGGGGGTCGCGACGGCCGCCGTTCACTTATCTTGGTGTTCGCAATTTTGAGCGCATCGATTGCATCGGCTTCCGCATTCGCGGACGGATGCCAATTCGGCAAGATTGCCGAGTTTCCCATCACGATGGTGGGCATGCGTCCATTGATGACCGCGAACATCAACGATGTCGGCGTGCAATTCGTCGTAGATAGCGGGGCGTTTTACAGCATGATTAGCGACGCCAGCGCCGCGGAGCTCAAGCTCAAGACATCGCCGGCTCCCTATGGTCTCTTCGTCAGGGGCGTCCATGGAACGGCCCAACCCTCGATCGCCACGGCGAATACGTTTACTCTGGCGGGCGTTTCCCTGCACAACGTCGAATTTTTGGTGGGTGGCAGTGAAGCTGGGCAGGGCAGTATCGGATTACTAGGTCAAAATTTCCTTCACATCGGAGACGTCGAGTACGACCTTGGCCAAGGGGTGGTGCGTTTGATGAAGGCTCAGGATTGCAGCAAGGCGTTTCTGGCCTATTGGGTGGGCAAGTCGACGCCGTTCTCCGTCATCAATCTCATGTCGGAGCCTGAACTGAGCGCGCCGACCACGGGCTCTAACATTGCGCCGAAGACGCTACACTCCTCGCGCGCGCTCAGCTCTGCCTACGTCAACGGCACCGAAATTCGCGTGATGTTCGATACGGGTGCGGGGACGTCCGTTTTGTCCCTCAATGCGGCCGCACGCGCCGGCATCAAGCCCGACTCCCCTGGCGTCGTCGTCAGCGCAGGCGCGTCGTACGGAATTGGGAGAAGCACCTTCATCAGCTACATTGCGCCTTTTTCCAGCTTCAAGGTCGGGGAAGAGGAAATCAAAAATACTCGATTGCGAATCGGGGACATCGATCTGCCGAACGTAGACATGCTCATTGGGGCGGACTTTTTCCTCTCGCACAGGATATATGTGGCCAACAGCCAGCACAAGCTGTACTTCACATACAACGGCGGTCCGGTATTCAATCTTACCGCCGGCAACCGCCCCGTCACCGAACCTGCAACGGATGCATCAGCCGAACAGCCGAACAAGGCGGGCGCAGCGATCGAGGATGCAGCGGACTACAGTCGTCGCGGTGCCGCCTTCGCTTCGCGCCACGAATTCGATCAAGCCCTCAATGATTTGACGCGTGCCTGTCAGTTGGCGCCCGAAAATCCCGAATATCTCTACCAACGCGGCATGGTCTATTGGCAAATGAAGCAGCCGGCTCCTGCGATGGCGGACTTCGATCAGGCCCTGAAACTCAAGCCGGATAACCTACCGGTGCTCATTGCACAGGCCCAACTTTTGCTTCAGCGGGGCGACAAGGACCTTGGCGCAGCCGACCTCGATGCGGCGGACGCGATTGCACCCAAGGAGGCCGACGAGCGCTATCAGATGGCTGGTGCTTATGCGCGCGCCGATCGATTAGCGCCCGCTATCGCGCAACTCACTGTGTGGATAGACTCGCACGCAGACGATGCGCGAGTACCGGAGGCATTGAATTCTCGATGTTGGTTTAGGGCGCTCGAGGGTGCGGATCTGGCGCCTGCGGTCAAAGATTGCAATGCCGCGCTCAAGCGCGCGGATAAGGCGAGCCCGCTCTACGCGAGGGTCATGGACAGCCGCGGGCTCGTGTTTTTGCGAATGGGCGACTACGCCAAATCGATCGCCGACTACGATGCGTCGCTCAAAATCAACGCGAAGAATGCCTGGTCGCTTTACGGACGGGGAATCGGCAGACTGCACGAGCAAAAAACTTCAGATGGAGATTCGGATATTGCCGAGGCGTCGGCGATCTGGCCCCAGGTCGCAGAGGAATTCAAGCGACGCGGAATCGTCCCTTGACCGCGCGTCTCTGATCGCGGACGCCTTATTCGTCACTTGAGATATTTCTCGGGCAGCGTCAGTCCGGGCCTTTCAGCGTCCCACATGATGCTGGCTATCCAATAGCGACCCTGGGCATGCACGATCTGGATCGAGTTGATGCCTCGAGCGAATGGTTGGGCATCACTCTCTGCGTGCCGGCTGTCGTAGGTACTCCACACGTGGATGAGATCGCCGAACTCATCGATCCGGTTCGCGATACTGTGCTCGAAGAAGCCGTGCGTCTTAAAATACGGATCGTCCCGTTCGACATAAATGTCGGGACTCAGTAAAACTGCGTCGCCCTTGCGCGCGGGATCATCATGTGCGGCGGAGCCTGGCCGAATAACGCCGAGTCGCCCATCGGGCAGAAATAGCGATCGGAAGCGATCCCAATCGCGCGCCTTGCCCGCGGCGCCTGAAATCACGTCATAAAGCGACGCCACGAGATGATCCACGGTATCCACGTCTTTCGCGTTCTTTGCTTCAGGCCAACCGGGGTGCGCCGCGATCGATCCGACGAGGGGAGGTTGCTCAGGGGCAGCTGCGGGCGCTCTCTGCTGAGCTTCTGCGGTAAGCGCAAGGCTCATGAGGAACAGACCCAAAGTGAAGCAACGGCCAAGATTCATGAGTTGGCTCCTTCCAGATTACTCGCTCAGGATCGACGACAAGTTGATATGAGGTCAATTCTGCGAGTATGCCACTCGTTGGATCGAGTTGATAACATTGCGAAAACAGGATACGGCTGCCAGAAAGCAGCCGGTCGTGAACGATGCAGTGACGCATGCCGTGGTGGATAGGAAAGTAATCAACGAGCTATAAAAGTGATAGGAGTGGAGATGCGCATTTGCTGGGAATCTTCAGCTTCAGCTGCCAATCGAGTCGACCTCGAGTTCACTTGGATTAAATTGATTGCCTGCATCACATTCTCTTGGCACGCGCTGTTGGCGCAAGCTCGAGAGCTTCGCATCGAACATGTCCAAATTCGATCACCTGAGCGAGCAGCTTTGCTGCGCGACGTAACCGTCGAAATTCGGGATGGACGGATTCTATCCATCTCAAATGGATCTGCAGATCGGAAGCGCATGCAGACGATCGACGGTAACGGTCTCTATCTCGTACCAGGACTGATCGACAGCCATGTCCATACAGACGACTTGCCTGGTTTGGAGCCGGCGCAAGAAAAGCGACATGATCTTGTGCGTGCCCTGCGTGAACAGGAACCGCGAAGCTACCTATATTATGGCTTCACCACTGTGATCGACGTGATAGGCACCCCTCAACGGAAACGCGATTGGGATGCCCAATTTATCCATCCCGATTTCTACTTTTGCGGCGGCGTCCCAATACCAGGTGGATATCCGCAGACCTATCAGTCGAAGGCGGAACAAGTCAAACAGTTCCCATACATGATCGTAGAGCTGGGCCAGGAGGCAAGCGCGCCCGACGGATTGGATCCGAAGACGCACACACCAGCCGCGGTGGTTGCGCACATGAAGGCCGATGGAGCGATATGTGTAAAGACCTTCTATGAGCGCGGATTTGGTGAGACCGACGACTGGCCGGCGCCTCGGCTCGACACGATTCAAGCGTTGGTCAAAGCAGCACACGCGGAAGGCCTTCCGGTTCTTATTCACGCCAACAGCACTGACGGACAAGAATTTGCAGTAAGGGCAGGAGTGGACATCGCCGCGCACGGCATGTGGCATTGGAATCGAGAACAGGAAGCAACTGAACTGACACCACGTGCTAAGGCTGTTCTCGACAGCGTGTTAGCTGAGGTAAGCTAGCACGGGCAATAGCTGTGTCCGCCGTTTGTGGGGAAGAACGAAGATCAGGCGGCAGGGATAGCTGGTCAATCACTTACGAGGAGAACACCGCCGATGACGATCCATTTCAACACGCCGCCCGTGGACGACGGCATTTGCGCGAAGCGCACACATCTGGTCGCGTTGTTCCCGATTGCCGCCGCGCTGGTTGCTGCAACCGTCGGCCTGCATAGCGGGTTGTCACGGGCGGCCGAATCGGGTGGGCCGCCTGCGATGGCGCCAATGGGAGCACCCCCAGCGGGTACGTACAAACTCGACAAGTCCCACGCCAGCCTGGTGCTGCGCGCCAGTCACATGGGTTTCTCCACCTACACGACGCGCTTTAGCCGCTTCGATGCGGACTTGACTTTGGATCCTCGGAATCTATCCGCCTCCAAAGTGGTGACGACCATCGACGCTTCATCATTCGAGATGGACGCCGCGCCCCAGATGTGTCTCGACATCATGAAGGGACCGCAGATGCTCGACACAGCGAAGTTTCCACAGATCGTCTTCAAGTCCGAAGGGATCCGGATGACGGGGGCGAAGTCGATGGAGATCTCCGGCACTCTCACGCTGCACGGCGTCACGCGGCCGACGGTGCTTGTAGCGACCTATAACGGCGGCTATGCCGGCATGCCTAAAATGGATCCGCAGGCACGCGTTGGTTTTTCGGCGCACGGTTCGTTCAAGCGCTCAGACTTTGGCATCGCCTATGGCGTGCCTGCTCCGGGTACGACGCTGGGCGTTGGTGACTTGATCGATTTTTCGATCGAAGCGGAGTTCACCGGTCCGCCTCTGGCATCCTCGGTCACTCAGACGCATTAAGGGGATTCCCGGTACAACGAACCCTCCTCATAAGCTGATGACAAGACAGCGCTTGTCGTGGGCATCCAAAACTTTCACCTTCCAAGATGGTGCGTGGAACTTGAACCGCTCGCAGAGCGGATGGTCGATGACGTAAGCATATGAGTATCGGGGATTGGGAATGCGTTGCTGGCCATGGGTAGCACTCGGGTTCTTTTTGCTGGCCACTTGTGGCGCAGCAGCGGCCTCCGGCGATCCCGCCGTCGAACGGCGCATCAAACACGTTACTGAGGACATTCCACCAGCGTTGATCATCGATGGGGAGCCTGTCACCCATACCACCCTATTGCAGCAGATGGCAGCGCTTCACGTCCCCGGAGTCAGTGTCGCCGTCATCCACAAGGGTAAACTCGAATGGGCGAGGGGATTTGGAGTTGCGAGGGCCGGCGGTAACCCTGTTACACCAAATACGCTTTTCCAGGCCGCGTCGATCAGCAAGCCGATCACGGCGCTGGCGGTCTTGCGGCTCGTGGATTCCGGAAAACTCCATCTCGACACAGACGTGAACGAGTACTTGAAAAGCTGGAGGATTCCAGACAGCGAGTTCACCGCCAAGACCAAGGTCACTTTGCGGGAGCTGCTCAGCCATACCGCAGGAATTACGGTTCCAGGATTTGGCGGCTATTCGTCCGGCGAGCCTCTTCCGACACTCTTGCAGAGTCTGAACGGGGAGCTTCCCGCGAATAATCCGCCCATTCGGGTCGATACCGTTCCTCATACGGTGTGGCGCTATGCTGGCGGCGGCTACGTAATATTGCGTCAGATCCTCGAGGATGCGACCGGGTTCCCCTTTGCGAAGCTCCTGCAGAATTCTGTGCTGTCGCCGGTCGGCATGGTGAATAGCACTTTTGAACAGCCGCTATCTGATCTGGCACTTGCCGGCGCCGCGGTACCTCATGACCGAGAAGGGCGCATGGTGAGCACAGGACCACGGATTTATCCGGAAATGGCTCCGGACGGCCTTTGGACTACGCCGTCAGATCTGGCCCGCTATGTGATCGAAGTGCAGGGATCACTGGCCGGAAGGAAGGGGAGCCTACTGTCAGTTTCGACCGCTCACGCGATGCTCACTGCTCAACTCAATCCCTATGGGCTCGGCGCCATTGTCGGGGATGACAAGCTGCACCCCTGGTTCACGCATAACGGGGGCAACTACGGATACCCCTGTCTCTTTGTCGCTTACAATCACGGAGAAGGTGCCGTAGTCATGACCGACGGCGATGGCTACGAACTGAGCGTCGCCATGCTTCGGAGTATCGCGGAAGAGTACAACTGGCCTGATTTTAAACCCATCAGGCATCACGTCGCGGTCGTTGACGCCATGACGCTCGCTCGTTATGTCGGCGTGTATCGGTTGTCGCCCGATAGCTTTGCCGCGATCGTAGAAGACGGAAAAGGGTTAACCTTCCAATCCACTGACGAGGGCAGGCAGCCGATTTTCCCTCTGTCATCAAGTGAATTCGTCCTGAGGGATGCTTCGCCCAATCCCTTCTTCAATCGCGACGAAGAGACAAGGATTCGCTTCATGACCGATGAGGGGGGTCGGTCAAGTGAGTTGACTTTGGTGGGAGTGGGAGGCGCAGTGGTTTCGGCCAACAAGCTCTCCGACCCACAGGCGGCTCCGATCTTGGCAGAGATGGCTGCCATCATCCATAGATTCCGAAATCAACTGCCGGCGGCAGACGGCGAGCGGCTACTGCGGCGTTTGATCGTTGATATCTCCGCGGGTCGTTTGGATGACGACATGGTCACTTCAGACCTTGATACTGAACTCAAGTCTCTGCGCGCGTTGAATCAGCAAGTATTCTCCGGACTCGGCCCCGTGGTCTCGATGGCATTTGTGCGCACTACTTCTGCAGGCATCGACACCTATCATGTTGATTTCAAGAATGGTGCGGGTGAAATGGACATTCGGCTGCGGGACGACGGTAAGCTGCGATCTGTTCGTTACTACCCTGACTAGACGCCGACGTGCAGCGTGTCTGGTCATTGCACGCCGGAGAGCGACGCGGCTCAGTCGACAAACGTCAGATAACTTATGGTTCCTTCGAAAAGGGCCTCTCGTCCTCTCTATCGTTTCTATCTACTGGGCAGGTACCCGCCCTGACGGCAATTGGATAATTCACCCCATTGTTCGCGGTAGCAAAGACACTGGAGTTCCCACGACTGTCAAACTTGAGGATCGTATTGTCCTTTTCCAGAGTCGCATATAGGTTATCGCCATCATCGAATGTCATGCTGCGAATTGATGGTCGCAACGAAATATTGTCAGCAAACGATGTAGCGGTCCCCGAGGGATCGAACTTGAGAATGAAGGCTGGGCTGTCGCCGGGGTTATTGGCGACGAATAAATTGTTTCGACTATCGATAGCTAGTCCATAAGGATTAATCAAACCCTTGGAAGCGTCGGCAAAAACGGTCACATTTCCTGCTTGATCGATGTGATATATCCGTGTCGAGATCTCAGGATCGGTCAGATAGATATTCCCATTCCTATCAACAGCGATTTGTCCTATTCCTGTATACGGTATGTTGGCGAGAACGGCGTCATTTTTGAAGATCGTGGCAGCCGAGAGGTTGGCCTGGAGCATTGCCGTATATAGGTTGCCGGCACGATCGAAGGCGAGAGAGACAGGGCCTCCAGGCGTTCCAGATGGAATGGTATCTCTATGTCCGGATGCATCGAATATGAGCATTCCAGCGATGGCAGGATAGGCATTATGCGAGACAAAGATATGCTGTGGATTCTTGGGATCACAAGCGATGTCTCTTAGCCCCACAAGGTTATGTTTGGCGCTGAAGAAAACAGCGCCGTATCCTCGGGCATCAAAGATCAGGATTGAGTCCGTCCCTTCCGAAGAGCCGCTGGGTGAATTGACGACAAAGAGAGTGCTCTCAGACCGATCGTCTCCGAAGACCGGTTCGCGGCCCGCACTGGTCTGAGCGCTTGCAGAGTACATTGGTACAAAAATGAGACCAAATACGAGCAGGGTCAGCGAGCATGCCGAAGTTTCTATCGATTGGTTACGCATCATTCCTCCCCTCGATTTCTGAATAGCCGACATCTCCGATCTGGTCCACCTAGATGCCCGGGATGCTACACCTGCGGCCCGCTTCGGACTGAAATTCTTGGCCGCCCGGGATCGGACTGCGTCAAACCCACAACGTGGACCGAATTGTGCGGCACTGCACCGCCGACGTTTTGCGCTCGTCCGGTCTGTCCGTAGAAAGCTGCGCGTGCCACACCCAATTCCCCATAGCGGCCAGTCGCCAAAGGTTGCAACGGTTGCGATGAGCCATTGGACGACGGTAGCGTCCTCCTTTGAAAGAAATAGACCAGCATGGGGACTATTGTTGCGCGCGCAGAAATGCTCGCCTGTTGCCGAACGCTCGCGACTTGACCTGAATAAAACGCGACGCTACATTCATACGATGTTCTGGACGGTCACGCGCAAACTACAACAACAATACCGTTTCAAAGGCGGTATTTACGTGTGTGCACTCCGGAACTGAGACCTAACGGTCCGAAAATCCAGGAAACAACCCATACAAATCCCGCCGTCGTCGGCGGGGCCTGTGCTGAGCTTCGCCGGGACTGTATGCCGAAGGAGCTCAACGATGCCGCATTTTTTATCCGACGCCGAGATCGAACATATCGGCCGGGGCCTGCTTGACCGCTCGCTGCCAAAGGGTGAGTGGACCCACGCTGCCCACTTCGCCGCCGCGCTGTGGCTGCTGAGGCAGCCGAAAATGCACGCTGATTGCGACATGCCGAGAATGATTCGTGCATACAACGAGGCCACTGGCGTGCCGAATACAGAGGCCAGCGGCTATCACGAAACTATCACGCTCGGCTCTTTGCGGGCTGCCCGCGCTTGGCTGGTGAGCCGGCCCGGCGTGGCGCTTTATGAGGCACTGCGGGAGTTGCTCGCGTCCGAGTACGGGCGCCCGGACTGGCTGCTTGCCTACTGGTCGAAATCGGTGTTGTTCTCGGCTGCTGCCCGGAAGGGATGGGTCGAGCCGGACTTGCGGCAGCTGCCGTTCTGAGCCATCAAGGTGATCGCTAGCGCTGGCGTTTTTTCTGAGAACAGGCGACGCCGTAGGAGCGTGGTTACAATGTTTATCCTTGTTACGAGTGCATCAGGCATCAATGGGAATGGATATGGCGCGCTTCTGGCATTCAAGCGCGATGGCACGCTGATCGGACCCTTTAATGATGACAACCGAATTGTTGATCCCCGGGGACTTGTCGTGGATCAAAAGGAAGGGCTGTTGTTTCTCAACAGCGGTACTGATCGGGTATTGGTACTCGGTCCAAACGGGACAATCGTTCGCGACACAGGCCCGATCGCAGGATTGAACCCCGGTGGTGGCAATTTCGGTCCGGATGGACGCTACTATGTTGGGCTTCGAAGCGCGCGCACGATTATGGCGTTTCCAGTCTTCCTCAATACGCCCGGAGAGCATTTTGTGCCGCCGGGAATCGTTCCATTTCCTCGCGGCTTTGCCTTTGGTCACGATGGAAGGCTATTTCTCGCATCGGGGATAGGGCCGAATGGCGAGGGCGACAACGCGATTGTGGCGATCACTCCTGACGAGCGTACACGGCCCTTTCGCCTCGTGAGCGATCCGGACCTCAGTCCTTTGGATCTCGCGATTGCGCCCAACGGCAACGTCGTGGTGTCCAGTGAGCATCCGTTCGGTGCGGCAGATGCCGCGACGAGCGTGCGCGAATACGACGCTACGGATGGACACCTGGTGCGGGTCTTCTCTCCCGCCAAGTTGGCCGAGTTTCGGAAGCCGCGCGGTCTACGGTTTGGTCCTGACGGGCATCTCTACTGCGTCGCTCAGGACGAGGTCGTCGCCTTCGATTTTACGAAGGGCGCATGTCTGGGTACCACCGTGCAATTCCAGCGGTTGAATGGGCAAGCGCTAGCGTTCTTCCCGTGACGTAGGACCGATCGCCGGCCATCTCCATCCATTTTGCGCTGTCGCAAAATCTTCATATAACTGTCATGTAGCCGGGACAAACCCGCTGTTGACTTCCAATGCTGCCGACTCGATCAGCAATGACGACTCACGGAAGAAACGACGAAACGACACCAACAAAAAAGGGGATGAGATAATGAAAACGCCTGTACTGACTTCTCTGATCGGCGCAACCGTGGCGCTGGCCGCGATGAACGCCCATGCGGCCTTCGTCTCGACGGACGGCGGGTTTGGCGTCTATGACACTGTAAACAATGTCACCTGGGGATCGAGTGCGAGCATGTTTACGACGCAGGCGGCAAGCTACAGTGGCGGTGCAGCTGCCCTCGTGTCGGCCGTGATCGCGGATTCGGGCGGTGTCATAACCAATCCCCTGCCGAACGCACTTGTCCCCGCCACCTACACGTTGTCAGCGAGCGATTTCAACACGAGCTCAGGCTTGATGGACTGGTGGGGCGCGATGGCGTGGGCGCACTATCTGAACGTGACCGACTACGGTGACTACAACCAGTGGGCGCTTCCGGAGGTCCTGATTTTTAATGAAGTCGCTTCGCCGGGAGCAAGCCAAATATCGCAGCTCGCTTCCCAACTTAGCGCTTTCCCTACCCCGTTGTTGTCTCTGCCGAGCGGCAATTTTAATATGAATAACGCTACACAAAATTGTAGTGGCGCTTGGAATTCGAGTGCCACCGTAAATGACTGCGACTCGCCACATAATATGGACACCACCATGGTGGTCGCTTCCGGCGAGGTAAATCCCGTACCCCTTCCCGCCGCCGTGTGGCTCATGGTGAGCGGCCTCGGTGCACTGGGGGCATTCGCTCGAAAGAAACTCACCCGATGAGCGGGCGGCCCGTCGGGGCTTATCGAGAACACAATAAGGTCGGCACCTTCGCCCGATAACGAAGTCCGTTGCTTTGAATTCGCGATCGTGCTATTCAAATAGCTACGGTTGTTGAGCAGGCAGCCCACATCGGGGGAGTCGCATGAAGCTAATTTCGTCCTTGATTGTCTGTCTGGCGCTATCGGCCTGCGCTTCAGATTACGTCTCTCGGCTTTCTGAACCCAATTACGGTCGGGTGGAAGGCTTGCATTATTCGGGAGCAACGGTCGATCCGACACTCCTGATGAACGGTGTATACGCGTCAAAGCAGATGTACGGCTCAGACCTGTCAGGGTCTTCGGCGGTTTATTGCTTGACCGCTTATCGATGTTCACAGCAACCGCAACTTTGGACGTCCGGTTCAATTCCGTAGGGCGGCTGTAAACGAACGGCCGGGTGGCAAGGGGTAGGGCATCAGATCTCGCCCAGGTTCTCTAAGTCATCGAAGCGGCGCGGTAGCGCCCGCCTGGCCACGAAAACTCCGGCAATCGCGACGGTCGGATCGATCTCCCGCAATCGGCGCTCGCAGGCCTTGAAGTGCTTCCCAGTGGTCAGGACGTCATCGAACAGGATGATGGAGCGCGGCGGCGCCCGGTCCCAGGCGTCATGATCAACCACGAGTACTTCGAGCAAACTTTCCGGAATCATTCTGCTGTTCGAGCCGTGATCGGCATCGGTACTTACCGATTGTCGGAGCAGTTCCCGAATGTCTACGTCGTATCCTGCAAATGCCCTTCGCAGCGTCTTCACGATCCGGTCATCGTATTCGGGATGATCAGGCAGCTTTGAACTCGGTATGGGCACCCACGTATGGCGTTCGATCTCCACGCGCGCAATCGCCGCCTTGAGTCCGGCTGCGATGGTGGCGATCGCTTGCTTCTTCCAGCGGAGGCGCCCTGATGTTTCCGTTGGTTTGCACTTGTAGTTGAAAATCAGCTGATTGGTGGGGCTATGCCCCCACCCCTGATCGGCAAAGTATTCCCCGAAGCAGAAGCACCGATCTGCCTCGGCGAGGTAGTAGTGATCCCCCCGCGTGGTTTCGTCGATTGCCGTGAGGCGCCTAGGTAGCGAAGTGCGCCCGGAGCTCGTCATAGTCCTTAACGCGCACGGCACCACGCTCGAGAAATTTGTGCGGCCATGTGAGCTCGGGATTTTGGAAGCAGCTATCGAGGATGAACAGCCGTCGACCCTGCTGAAGTGCGTGGCGCGCCTGGATCAGCGTACCGGATGTGTTTCCGGCCTCCACGATCACGGTCGCCTCCGTGAGGGCCGACATCGTTGCGTTTCGCGCCGGGAAGAAGAGTCGGTTGCCCGTCCAGTGCTGACGGGAATAACGCACGATGGGCACCTGGCTGATCACGAGAAACTCATCTGCGATCCGCCGCTGAAGCTCGGCATTCTCGGGAGGGTATGAAGTAGTGATGGGCGTTCCCAGCACCGCCACGGTGCGGCCCCCCGCTTCGATGGCCGTCGTATGGGCGATGGTGTCGATGCCCTGAGCGAGCCCCGAGACGACCGTGAAATTGTCCTGTACGAAGTGGCGGGTGAGCTTGGCGGCGCGACGCATCCCTTCCTCCGACGGCCGCCGAGTGCCGACGATCGCGATACACCGGGTGTTGGTGATGTCCCAGTTGCCCTGGAAATACAACAGCGTGACAGGGTGTTCGGCATCGAGCAGCCTCGCAGGATACTCACCGGCCCCCTGGATTCTGACGCCGAAGTGCTGAATGCCGGCCTCGCGAATTGCGCCGAGAGCCAGCCGAGCGTAGCGCTCCGCCTCGGCGGGTGCGACAAAATCTGAGAGGATGGAGTCGGGCTGCGCCCGGAATTTGGCAGCCAGCGTCTTGAAAGTGGCGCCTTCCTCGCACCAGAGCGCCTCATACGCCCCTAACTCGCGTGCCGGTCGGACCGCTCTCGATTCCAAGTCCGCAGCTTGCGAGATCAGATCCATCATGGCCCCTGCTGGTTATATATACAGTCTTCGTGCCGATGGCGCAAGCGGCATGCGGCTGCCATGCCGATCAAACTAAAGCGCGCCGCAGTCGACATCGCGCCGTGTACCACGGTCCACAAGTTGTAAGCCGGAGTTGGCCATATCGACACTGAACTTCGGTTGCAGCAACGTGCCTTGCACCAACACCGGTGCCTTGAGGCGCAGAATCCGCAGCCCTTTGGGCTCGCCATGCAGCTTAAGATCGAGCGTCTCGGGGTCGAGCAACACGCGGCCATCGCCGCTGATGAATACCCGCTCGCTGTCGATGAAGAAGCGCGTCAGCTGCATCACGCCGGCATGAATTGCAAAGTCGGCGGCGGCGCAAGGCACCGGTGCTTCACGACTGCTGCGCGTCAGAGTCAGGCCAAGTCCGCGGAGGTCAATGCCGGCCAGTTCCGCCAACGAGGCGCGTATCGTGCCCTGCAATACCCGCGCGCTCAGGCTGCCGTCGGCGCCGGCAGCCAGGGCGTGCAGCGAGTCGCCCTGTCCCTGAGCGTGGATTTGCAGCCGCAGCAAGCCTTCGTACGGCGGCGGCTCGGCCTTATGAGGCATCTGCGCTAAATGCAAATTCGTAAGAGTGATCTCGATGCGGGTGCGAGCGGGGGTCTGATTGGCGTCTGCATCGACATGCAGCACGAAATTGCCACCCATGAGATGCCCCGTAACCTCGGGTGCCTCGATCAGGCCGCGCTCGATCGTGAACGGCGCGGACAGCTCGCTCACTTCAACTCGCGACAGCAACAGACGACGGGCGCTGTATTTGCCCGTGGCATCCGCGCGCCGAGTCAGCGGAGTGATGAGCTGCACATCGGAAAAAAGTTTGGGCGGTGCGTCGGGGTGCGGATCGCGCCCCGCGGCGCGCAGCCCGACATCGGCCAGGCGCAACAGCGCCGAGCTCAGATCGGCATGCACGAGAGTGCGGCCGTTTTTCTGCGTGGTGAGCGAGACGTGGCCCTCCACATCGCTTTGGCCTGATACCGCCTTGATGCCGTCGAAATCCGTGTCGTTGCCCCGACGCACCATGCGGCCTTGTAAGTGAAAGGTGCCGGTGTTCGGCAGGCTGACTCCGACCAGGTAGTACAAGTCGCGCAAGTCGGCGCCGCCGGCTTCAAATTCCGCGTCGACCAGCCCCAAATCAAACGGCTGCGGCAGCGAGCCGTGCGCCGTGAAATGGGCACCGCTCGAGCGCTCGTCGAACTCAAATGCATATGGCTTATCGGGCGCCACAGACGGCAACGCGTCGCCTTTCAGGTGAAAGGTGACCGCGCGCTGGTTGAGAATCCCCGAGCCTTCCATTTGCAAGGGCTGAGCCGAATCCGGACCGACGACGGACAGATCGCCGTCATAGTCGAGGTGCAAGCGCTCATCGATAAGCTTCAGATGGCTATGCGCCAGCTCGAGCGCGCTGATCATCGGCAACGGTCCACCCGAAGATTTGTCAGGGTCAACGCGCTGCCAGTTGGCGTGTCCGGTGCTGTCGCGCATGAAGTGCAGCTGTGCGGTGTCGATTTTGAGGAGTTTGAGTCCGGATTGATGACTGAACAGGGGCGCGAACGTCACGGTGAGTTTCCCGATTTCCGCGAGGACCCCCGGCTGGGTCCAGGACGGATTGCCGATGGTCACTTGTTCTGCCTCGATCCGCGGGCTTCTGGTCAACAAATGCAGATGCAATGCACCGCGCACATCGATGGGACGGCCGCTTTGCCACGAGACAAAGCGGACGAAGCTCGATCGCAAGAGACCTGCGTTCCAGGCGAGCGCCAGCCCCGCCGCGGTCACGATAAACAGGAGCAACACGGCCCCCGCTGATATGACCAGACGGCGTCGCAAGGCGGAACTGAAGTGGAAACGCTGCATCACGAACCCCGGACTCGCCGAAGGTAGCCTACGCCAAGGCGGGGGTGCTCGCGTCGCGAATTAAGGCAAGCGCCATGGCGTCAATCGCCATGGTCGCGTTTTGCTACGATGTTGGCATCTACCGGCTGTAGACCGCCACGCCCCGGAACCAAGTCTTCAACACGCGAGTCTGCGCGATCTCGATTCCCTTACCCGCGTGCGCGAGCTCGACGATGTCGCGATCGAGGACGATGAAGTCGGCGGATTTGCCGGTTTCGATCGATCCGGCGTCGCGCTCGAGAAACAGGTAACGCGCCCCGTTGATGGTATACGCGTCGATCGCGTCCTCGACGCTGATGCGTTGCGCCGGCGTAATCGGCTGGGCACCCGGAAGCTGACGCGTAACCGCCGTTGCGATATTGACGAAGGGCTGGGGATCCCGGGTATTGACCGGCGCATCCGAGCCGCCGACGAGCGTTGCGCCCGCGTCCTTCATCGCTTTGAAAGGATACACCGCGCTCTCGTAGTAGCCGCCGGCAGGATGAAGCGCGGCATAGTCGCGCCCGGATACCCGGTCGTGGAAGGGGACGACCAGCATGTCGTATTCCGGGTCGAAGTTGGCCCACGAGAAGGTGCAGGCCAGATAGAGGTGATCCCGGCCGGTGCGCGGCACGTCCTCGGGATTGACGATCTGCACGTGGGCGAGCGCATCGTGCTGAGTGGAAATGCCGTCTGCGGCACGAGCCGCCTCGATGGCGTCTATCGCGGTGCGTACTCCGACATCGCCGATCGCATGGATATGAATGTTGAAGCCGGCGAGGTGGAACTGCTTGACGAACTCCATCTCGACGGCGCGATCGTGCTGAAGCTGACCGCTCGAGACGGCGCATTGGTCGGGGTGAAAACCGTTCGCTTTGATGAAGGCGGCGGCAGCCGTCCCTTCGTGGTACTTGGCGGCATGCGCGCGCACATCCCGGCAAATCGCAGAATCCGTATCGACGTAGCCTGTCACCGACAAATGCCCTTCGGTGTCCTTCGCAAAGATGGGCTGGAGATAGGGTTTGAGCGAGGCGATTTCCGGCAACGTCGGCGGCACCGCATAGGGGTTTCCTTCGGCGACTCCGTCCGCGAATAGCTTGATGAAGTTCGCTCGTATGAGCGGGTCGTTGGCGTATTTGGCGCGCACCGCGATCGCCGTTTTGACCATCTTCGAATAGTCGACTTTGCCGGCCTCATCGCGATACTGGTCAGGGTCGTAGAACTGGGCGAATCTCGCCCTGATCGTCAGCTGACTTCGCTGCTCGAGCGTGTCGTAGACGACTTGGATCTCAGGGGTCACGAGGGGATCGAGAATGCCGGTAATGCCGACACTGTTCAGCCTTTCCGTGACCTTCTGCGGCGCCTTCGTGACGGCGGGCAAGTCCACTACCAGCAGATTGGGCGCTCCTGTCAGTGCCCGAGCTTCCTCGTTCAGATTGCCGTTCGGTTCACCGTGCGCGTCGACGCCGATGAGCTTGGAGTACTTGGCGAAATCCTTAGCCAACGTTGCCCGGGAAACGCCCACCTGCACGCCCTCAGGGTTCACGGCGCGCGCCAGCGCCGCGCTATTGAATGCGCCATGGTGGCCGTCGTTGCCGAGCAATTGGATGGGAATATCCTTCGATGCCTGGTCGAGCGCGGTGCGCAGCGTCGGATGAGCGGCATCAGGCTGATTGCCGTCCGAGAAGTTCCACTGGCGAACGCTCAGCCACTCGCCTGCGGGCGTCTTGTAGCGCTTGATGCACCCGCGGACGAATTCGGTCAGCGCCGCGAGGCTCTTCGGCTCGCTCTTGAGATCGCAGACGTCGAGATCGACGATGCCGGTCGCATGGATGTGAGAGTCGATGATGCCGGGGAGCACGAGTTCGCCGTGCAGGCTCTCCGTCTTGGTTTGAGGGCCGATCCATTTGGCCGCCTCGCCATTGCTGCCGACGAAGACGATTCGGCCGTCGCGCACCGCCAGCGCCTGCGCATAGGCGTGATTTGCAGTTGCAGTGTAAATCCGCGCGTCCGTCACCACGAGATCGGCGGGTTTGTTGTCGGCGGCTGTGGACACGCCGGACAGGCAGGGCGCCGCAATGATGAGGACTGCGGCAAGCAATGGGCGCATGGCGATCACCTTGGATTTTAGATGGGCAACGAGCGAGACTGAGGTCTAATTATTCTTGGCGTCAAGATTAGATGGAGTCATCGTCGCCGTCAAACGTCAGCGGATTCATGGCGACCAAGTGGAGTCGTCCAAATGCTCGTCCATGGATTTGCCCGGGGCGCACTCGGGCGAGTAATACTCGCCCGCCAGTCCGCCGATGATCGCCCGCAGTTTGTAGGAGTTGTTGTAGTAGTCGAGCGCGTTTTGTTTTGCTATTGCGTCGGGAACGCCGAGCATCTTGGCCGCGCGGTAGTTGCGCTGCACGGCCTCGCACTCGGTTCGCGCCTCGTTCATCTCGCCGCGGATGTGCATGCTCTCGTGGGTGAGAATATTCAGGCTCTGGATTTCCAGGTCGTTCGCGCGGGCGGGGTGAGAAAGGTAAGACATCAAGGTGTCGCACCACGGCTTTTGGATGCCTATGTCTCCGGTCCGCGGATTGGCGTGACCGGCGTAGAGCATCATAGGATCGAGCATCGTATCGAGGGTGGTGTTGCAGTGAACCTTGGCGCGATGGTTGTCGGCAAGTTCAGTCGCTTTCACGGACAAGAACCATTGAAAATACCATCGATGAACAGTGGGCCACGCGAACAATACGGCGAGACCCAGCACCAGGCCCAGGTAGACTTTCGATACCGGTTGGGGAAAATCATAGCCGTTCGGCGCGACGAAGCTGGCGCGGACTTCGCGGAAAGCGCACCAGAAGAAGAACAGCGAGATCGCAATCCACAGCATGGTACTGGGGACTCTCTCACCCTGAGGGGGTCGAAGTCTGTGACTTCTGTAACGGCCTGTGCCGGCACATTGGGTCAATTGTCGCTGTTTTGTCGGAAGAGCCGGTGATCAGGGCTCGGCTTCACCGGTTAGGGCGACAAAACCTGCAGATCCCTCGCGCACGACACGCAGCAGCACAGGTGCCTGAGGAGTGGGCGCATGGACTTTCGCGATATCCGCAGTAGTGATCAATTGCTTGGTGCCGACATGCGTAATGAGGTCTCCGATCTTCAACCCTGCCACCGCGCCGGGCCCGGCATGTCGCAGTTGCGTGACGATCAGGCCGCTCACCTCGTCCTTGGCCTTGATCGCCAGGCGAATGTCGGTTGTCGTATCCGCTACTCCCAAGCCCAGTGTCGACACCCATGTGTCGGCGCCTCCCGACAACGCCGGGTTTGCCGGCGGATCGGGCAGCCGGCCGACCTTCAGTGCCAGCGTTTGCTGTTTGCCGTCCCGAATGATCGCGAGGGTGGCGAGCGAACCCGGCACCAGGCGCGCCGTAATCTTGCTGAGCGTCTTGAATGTGGCGGGAGCGGAGTTGATGGTCATCAGCAAGTCGCCGACCGCCATGGACGCCGCCGCCGGACCTTGCGGATCCAGTCCCGTAACCAGCGCGCGCCCGGTTGACTTGACCCCGAGCGCCTTCGCCAACTCGGGCGTTAACTCCTGGGCGGTAATTCCGAGATACCCGCGCTCGACCCGACCATGCGCCTCGAGTTGCTTGACGACTGCCGATACGGTCTCGGCCGGAATCGCGAAACCCAAGCCGACCGAGCCGCCGCTCGGCGAGAAAATGACGGATGTAACTCCGACCACCGTGCCGTCCATCGCGAGCAGTGGACCGCCGGAGTTGCCGCGATTGATGGCGGCGTCGGTTTGCAGAAAATTGATGTACGGGTCCTCCTCCAACGAGCGCCCGCGAGCCGAGACGATTCCGGCGGTGACGGTTTGACCGAGTCCGAACGGGTTACCGATGGCGATGACCGCGTCTCCCACGGAAACTTCCTCCGAAGACCCCAGGTGCAGCGCCGGCAAAAGACCGGCATGCACCTTCAGGAGAGCGATATCCGTCAGCGCGTCTGCGCCAACCAGCTCTGCGGTGACTTCTCGGCCGTCCGGCAGGCGCACACGCACTTTGCGCGCCCCTTCGACGACGTGCCGATTCGTGACGATCAGCCCATCCAAGCGAATAATGAACCCGGAGCCGAGTGCGGCGGTCGCGTCTTCGTCGCGCGCTTGATCGCCGTTTGACCCGGACAGCAGACGTCGAATGACAGTCTGCACAGCGTCATAATCACTGGCGGTGGCCCGTGCAGCGGCGCGCTGACCCGCTCCTATGGGGGCTTCCTCCACCAGAACAGTGACGACGCTCGGCGCGACACGCCGCACGAGCGCGGCGTAACCGGTTGGCTGCGCGCCGCTGGGCGCGCACATCAGCGCACCGCTGAGAGCAACGATGGCGGAGAGCTTTTGTCTCATGGGACCTACTGTGCGATACGCTTCCGTGGCAGTTTGATATTACTCCGAATTGCAGCATCCGCGGCTAGAGGCCCGCGTTTCTCTTGATGGCCTGCGCGATGGCGGACCAGTCGACATCCCTGCCTTCCTGCGCGATGACCTGCAGCAAATGATCGCGCAGCAGACTGAGCAGCGGCATCGGCACGGCGAGGGTCTCCGCCGATTGGCCGACGAGCCGCATGTCCTTGAGGCCGAGCGGCGCGGCGAATCCGGCGGGCTTGAACTTTCCTTCCGCGAGAATCGCACCGTAGGTTCGAAACACGGGAGCATCGAACAAAGTGCCCGTCATGACCTCCAATAGCTGCTGTCTGTCGATTCCACCTTTCTCGGCGAGCGCCATCGCTTCGCCCAATGCCTCGATGCTCGACAGGATCATGAAGTTGCCGCAGAGCTTTACCAAGCTGGCGGCGGACGGGGTCTTCCCCAGATAGAACACTCGCTGACTGATGGCGCTGAACAAGGGGGTTGCCGCCTGCAGATCGTCGGGATCGCCGGCCGCCACCACGAACAATTTGGCGGCGGCCGCGGCGGCGGGCCTGCCGAAAACCGGCGCGCATAGAAAACGCTGACCGCGTGCGCCGTGTGCAGCGGCGATACGGTCGGCCGTGGCCACGGCGATGGTGCTCATGGAGACGTGCAGCGCGCCTGCATCGAGCCCCGCGTACACGCCCTGGTCGCCCTCGAGCACGGCCTCGAGAACGGTATCGTCGGCCAGCATGGTGAAAACCACCTCTCTGCCCATGGCGGCGGCCTTGGGGGTTGCCGCGAGCGTGGCGCCGGCCCGCGTGAGAGGCTGGGCCTTGTCGGCGCTGCGATTCCACACGGCCACATCATGGCGAGCGCCCACCAGATTGGCGGCGATGGCGGCGCCCATCTGCCCAAGACCTATGAATCCGATTTTCATGGCTCGCCTCCTTATCTTTAGCTCGAAGCCAGATCCGTCAATTCACGCCTGAAGGCCGCCTCATCGGACGGCGGCCGGTCGTACTCGCGCGCGTAGCGATGTCCGGCGTACACGGCGGCGGCAATGGTGCTCGGCGCCAAGCAATCGCCGATGGCCGTGACCGAGACGATGCCGGCCGTCGCGAGCGCCGCCTCCGATTCGCCCAGCGAGAGCACGAGTTCGTCGTTCGGCAGGCGCGAGGTCACGGTGATGACCGTGGCGGCCGGCAAGGTGTCGCGGCGGCCGGTGTAGGTGCACTCGAGCACCACCGCGGCGCCGTCGTATTCGACGACATTGCGGTTGGTGCGCACATCGATGCCGAGTTCCAGCACCCGCTTCTGAATGGCGTGCTGCTCCAAAGTATTGACCGTCCAGGCCGAGACTCGGTCGGAGGGCGTGATCAGCGCCACATCGAGCCCGTCGGCGCGCAGTTTTTCCGCCAGCAGCGCACCCCAATAGTAGTGATCATCGTCGAACACCGCGACGGGTCCCGAGATGCGCGCGCCATCCATCCAGTCATCGGGTGTGAATACATTGCGCGATGCATCGAATCCCGGGATGGGGCGGCTGTGGGCCCTGCCGACTCCATCGCGCCGCCAGCGGCTGCCCGTGGCGATGACCACCCGGGTCGCCCCGAATTGCAGCACGTCCTCGGCGCTGACCGGGCTCCCCCGCAGGATCTCGACCTGCTGCATCTTGTTCAGCTGATTCAGCCGATAGTCTCTGACCCGCGCCCAGGCAGCGAGTCCCGGCAGCCGCGATTCGCGCGTCACGCGGCCTCCCAATTGCTCGCCGGCCTCTGCGAGATGAACGCTATATCCTCGCCGCCCCAATACCCGCGCGCACTCGAGGCCGGAGGGGCCGGCGCCGACGATGAGAAAAGTATCGTCCCCGGAGCGCGGCGGCACGGTCTCGGGATGCCAACCCTTGCGCCACTCCTCGCCCATGGTGGGGTTCTGAGTGCAACGAATCGGCGTCATGGTGTAGTCGCCGGTCACGCAGACATTGCAGCCGATGCATTCGCGGATGTCGTCGAGGTCTCCGTTCTCGATCTTCTTCGGCAGGAATGGATCGGCGATGGAAGGGCGCGCGGCGCCGATCATGTCGAGGATGCCGCGCCGAATCTGCGACACCATGGTGTCGGGCGAGGTGAAGCGGCCGACGCCGACCACGGGCTTGGTCGTCACCGTCTTGACGAATCGAACGAATTCCTCTTGATAGCCTTCCGCCGCGAATCGAGAGGTCTTCGAGTCGTTGGGCCAGTCGCTGACGTTCACGTCCCACAGATCCGGCAGCTCGGCGAGCATGGCGACGATCTCGCGTCCCTCGGATTGGGCACTGATGCCGTCGGCGCCGCGCAGCTCGTCGACCGCGAATCGCACGGCAACCGCGCAATCTAACCCTACGGCCTCCTTCGTATCCTCGATCAGTTCGCGCAGCAGCCGCGCGCGGTTGGCGAGGCTGCCGCCGTATTCGTCCGTTCGATGATTGTGGCGGGTCTGCAAGAAATGCATGGCCAGGGACAAACTATGGCCGGCGTACACATAGATGATGTTGAATCCCGCGCGGCGTGCCCGCAGCGCCGCGTCGCGGTGCCAGCGGCGGTAGGCGCGGATGTCGGCCTTGGTCATGCCGCGGGCCTGCATGGGCGCGTAGCTTGCGGAATTGACCAGGTGGCTGGGCGCGAGGGGGACTTCTCGGGAGTAGAGATTGGACGCATTCATGCCGGCGTGGACCAGCTCGATCGCGGCCAATGCGCCGTGGCTGTGGATGGCGTCCGTCATGAGGGCAAGCGCCGGCACATCGCGGTCATCCCACAATCGTCCCTCGATGTAGGGGGAAATGTCGCTCGATGAATGGATTTCCACTTCCTCGGTGCTCACCACCGCCCATCCGCCTTCGGCTTTGACGCCGCGCATGCCGGCGTGGGCCCGCGGTCTGGCATAGCCCATGCCGTTGCAGTGGGGGACTTGGTAGAACCGGTTCTTGGCCGTGACCGGGCCGATCTTGACGGGCTGAAAGAGGATGTCGAAGCGAGGATCGCGGCTCACGCTTAAGTCTCCGGTCAAACGCTCATTATCGCAGGCGCAGCCGCTCGCCGTATCCCGTCATTTCCAGATACCCACGGCCGACGAGGCGGCGCCGATCGAAAACCCGCACCGCGCCTTCCCAATAGATAGCACCGGTGGACAGACGAGTATCGTTTTCCTGATCGTCGAGCAAGGGAACGAGGTCGAGCACTCGTGACCCCGCTCGGATCTGCCATTCCACCGGGTAGGCGATTTGCGTCCGCGGCGATGTCCATTGCCGAGAGGCGCGGAACTCCACATCCGTCGGCTGCAGGACTTGCACCTGTCCGTCCGCGGTGCGCAGCGTGCCGCCGACCCAACGCGGCAGGCTCTGCGTGCCCGGCGTGCCGCGGATGCGGAAGGCCATGAGTGCCGCGCCGTCGTCCAAGTTGATTCCGATCCAGTCCCAGCCCACGGCCTCGGGGTCCAAGTACTGGCTGGACCATTCGTGATCCAGCCATGCCTCACCGGTCACTCGATCAGTGCCGCCCCGGCGCGCGACGCTGCCGGAGACGCGCAGGTGCGGCTGGCTGTAGTAGAAACTGGCGACCCCCGCCGCAGGGCCCTTTCGGCTGAAGCCGGCATCGCCGTTGAGCAGCACGTTCTGTGTTTCCTCCAGGTTTAACTCGAGTGAGAAATCCTCCGCGTCGATCCTCGCGGCATAACTGCCTGCGGTGCGCCGCAGCGACCAGCGATCGACCCACACATGCGTATCGCCCACGGATGCGTCCGCGAGCCCCAATCCTGCGCGGCGAATACGCTGGTCCTGCCAGAGCCGGCCGCGCTTGGGGTCGCTGACGGCGCAGTGCGCGATCAGGATCTGATGCGGAGTGAATGCGCTGGGATTGTTCTCCTCGATCGGGGGCTTCGTGCGAAAGAACGTGATCTGAAATCCCAGCGGCTCACCCTGCGCAGTGGTGAGCCAGCCGGTCACATACCACCACTCGGTGCGAAACTGCGGGTGACTGCCGTAGTCCGCGGGAAATTGCAGCGGATGACCGGCGACGACCGGGGCATAGGCGGGAGCCGCGGGACTACTCGAGCCCGCGCCTGCGATGCCCCCTGCAGCGAAGCCCTCGGCGGCGAGCAGCAGCGCTCCCCATCGCATGCGCCGGGTCCGCACGATCACCAGTCCTCGCGAACGGCGCGCACCGCATCCTGACTCATCGCCGCGCGGCCGCTCCAAATGGCGGTGATGGCCGCCGCCGCGATCAACGTGACGCTGAGTACGGCGAGCTCCCAGGCCGGAATGGCGAGGTCGATGCTCCAATTGAAGGATTGACGATTGATCACATAGACCAGAACCAAGCTCAACGCAGTGCCGAGAGCGAGTCCGTAGGCCACGCCGAAGGCGCTCATGAGGAATCCTTCGCTGGCCAGCATGCCGATGACCTGCCTGCGCAGCATGCCGATGTGCCGCAGCACCCCGAACTCGGCGCGGCGGGCGAGGGCGGTGGAGCTTGCGGCGAAGCTCACGCCGGTGAGGCCGATCAGAACCGCGATGGCTTCCAGAGCATAGGTGATGGCAAACGCCCGGTCGAAGATCTGCAAGCTGCGCTCGCGCAGCGCAGTGCTCGTCATGATTTCGAGAGAATCGCCGCGCGCGAATCGGGCGCGCAAGGCGGATTCGGTGAGCGCCGCGCCGGCACCGGACTTGAGCCACACCGAACCCTCATTGGCGCTGTCATCGCCGGTGGCGGCGACGTACGCCGCGCGCGAGATCACGAGGGCACCGGAGGGTCGTGCATAGTCGCGCCAGATCCCGGCCACCCTGAAGTGCCGATTGCGGCCTGACAGCGGCAGGTCGATGTCCACCCCCAGCCCGTAGCCGTACAAATCCTGCACGGCTTCGGATATCCACACCGGTTCGGCCGGCGGGGCGAAGGGCAAGGGGACGCTTCGCACCAGCGGCAATTCCTGCACCGTTTGCGCCGCCGTGGCGCCGCGCGCGATCAAAGTCACAGGCGCGCGTGCAGGATCGAGCAGCAGCGGCCGGGTGCGGCGAAACTCGATTCGCGAAACACCGGCTACCGCGGCGAGGCCTGCTTGTTCGGCGGCCGACCAGTACGCGGTGTCGCTGCCCAAGGGCTCGCGCAGCTGAATGTCGGCGGGCAACAGCTTGCCCAGCCAGTGGTCGAAGGATATTCGGAACGAGTACACCATGATGGCCATGGCCACCATCAGGCTGAAACTCACGATGATGGAGGCGAGACTCAAGGTGGACAGGCCGACATTCTCGCGCAGCTGCGCCACGGCGGTGTCGAGCACCATGCGATGCGTTCGCGGCGCCCACCCCAATCCTTTCACGGTCAACGTGGGCACCAGCAGCACCGCGCCGAACAGCAGCGAGGCGATGGCTGCATAACCGAATACCGGCAGGCCCCCCACGGCCGGAAGGCGCGACAGCGCCGCGCCCAATCCCAGCAGCGCGAGGCCGGAATAGGCGCTGGTTCGAGCCGCCTGCGCATAGTCGACGTCTCCGCCCTTCAACGCGCGGGCGGCCCCTTGGCGCGCAGCAGCGCGGGCCGGCAGCCACGCGCCGATGCTCGCCACCGCGGTTCCCATCGCCAGGAAGAGGAGCAGGGAAAACGGTGCCGCGCGCAGCGAGGCGCCAACGGCGTGCAATTGACCGTTGCCGAGATCTCCGGTCAGGAAACGCAGAATCGCGGCGGCTACTGCGATGCCTAAAATCACGCCCAGGATCGAGCCTGTCAATCCGAGGGCCGCACCTTCGCCGATGAGCGCGCGCTGCAACTGGCCGCGGGTCACACCCAGCGCCCGCAGCAGCGCGAGCGAGCGCCGCCGGCGCAGCACCGACAGGGACTGTGTCGAGAACACCAAGAATGCGCCGGTCCACAGTGCGACCAGCGCCAGCATGTTGAGGTTGACCCGATACGCGCGAGTCACGGTGACCGCTCGATCGCGTTCGACTTGCGGGGCAATGGCGAGAACACCCACGGGCAGCGTCTTCTCCAAGCCGCGGCGGAAGGCCTCGGCGTCAACGCCGGGCCGCAAGCGCAGATCGATGCGGTTGAGCCGGCCGAGATGCTCCAGAGTCCACTGCGCCGAGGCGATGTCCATGAGTCCGAGTGCCTGCGAATACGTGCTTTCCGCGAGGACGCCGAGCACACGCAGTGTCTTGGGTGAACTGCCCACGGTGATTGCGAGCGCATCACCGCGCCGCAACTCGAGTTCCGCGGCGGCACGGCTGCTGAGGTAAATGCCGTCGGGTTCGAAGAGCGCGAACAGGCCATCGCCGACATCACCGATGAGCGCGGGCTGCAGGGCGGCGGCGCGAAATGGGTCCACGCCCAGCACTTTGAGAGTGTCGCGCCGACCCGGCAGAGCCACATCCAGTTCCAGGACGGGACTGGCCACGCTCACGGCGGGGTCGGCGGCCAGTTGCGCAAACAATTGCTCGGTAAAGCCTTCGCGCGGACCCCGCACCACCACGTCGGCCTCGCCCACCAGCCGCTTGGTGGCCAAGCCAAATTCATTGAGCGCGGCGCCGTTGACCAGGTACACCGCCGCCCCCAGGGCGACTCCGAGGGCGATGGCGAGCACGGTGACCAGCAATCGCCCCGGCGATTCTCGCAGCTGCGCGAGCATGAGCACCTGCCAAACGGTGAACGCGCCGCCGGAATTGCCCAGGCTGCTCACGGTCCGATGCCGTGCGGTCTCAAGCCGTCGGCATCGAGTATCAGGATGCGATCGGCCGTTTCGGCCGCGGTGCGCGAATGCGTGATTAAAACACCGGCGCCGGCATTCGATTTCACCTGCGCACGCAGCAGAGCCAGCGTCTGGGCCGCGGTGCGTGGATCGAGGTTTCCCGTCGGCTCGTCCGCCAACACTAGACGTGGCTTATGCACCAGGGCGCGCGCGATGGCAATGCGCTGCACCTCGCCGCCGGACAATTCCCGCGCATAGCGCTGCGCAAGCGGCGCGATGCCCACCGCGGCCAGCATCTCCGCCGTGCGCTGCTTGCGCTCGGGGTCGGTGACTCCCAGAAGTTCCAGAGGCAGCGCCACGTTTTGCTCGACGGTGAGATAGGGCAGGACGTGGAAGGCCTGAAAGACGAATCCGACGGCACGGCGCCGCAACAGCGTGACCGCATCATCGTCCAACGTCGACAGATCCACTCCGTCGAGCAACACTCGTCCGGAATCCGGCTGATCGAGGCCGGCGAGCAGGTTGAGCAGCGTGGATTTGCCGACGCCGGATTCTCCCATGACCGCAAGATACTCGCCCGGCTTGAGTTCGAGTTCCAGCCGCTCGAACAGCGCCGGGCGATCCGGCGCATAGCGTTTGCCGAGATTCTCGAGCCGCAGGACGGCGGGGTCAGCCAAGAGCTCCCTCGACAACGCCGTACCCGCCGAGAATCAAGCGGCGTCGACTCCGATCATGGCTTTGACTTCCAGGAAATCGCGCAGTCCGAACTCCCCGTACTCGCGCCCGTTGCCCGACATCTTGAAACCGCCGAAGGGTGTTTGCATGTCCCCGTAGGCGCCGTTCAAGGCGACCTGGCCGGCGCGGATCCGATTGCCCACGCGCCGCGCACGCACATTGTCCTGCGACCAGACGTAGGCGGCCAAACCGTAGGGCGTGTCGTTGGCGATCTGCACGGCCTCCTCTTCGGTCCGGTAGGGCAGGATGCACAGCACGGGTCCGAATATCTCCTCGCGCGCAATGGTCATGTCGTTGCGCACGTTGGAGAAAATCGTCGGCTTGACGAAGTAGCCCTTCGGCAATCCTTCAGGGCGCCCGAGGCCGCCGGTGACGAGATGCGCGCCCTCGGCGATTCCCTTCTCGATGTACCCCTCGACCCGCTGGAATTGCAGCTTGGAAACCAAGGGGCCGACGGTGGTCTTGTCGGACGCGGGATCGCCCACCACCACCGCGGTCTCGGCGATGCGCTTGGCGATGGCTTCCACCGCCGCCATCTTGGATTCGGGAACCAGCATGCGCGTCGGCGCATTGCAGGACTGACCGGAATTCTGGAACACGTGCAGCACGCTCTGTTTCACGGCGCGCTCGAAGTCGGCGTCGTCCAGCAGCACATTCGGCGACTTGCCGCCCAATTCCTGGTGCACTCGCTTGACCGACGCGGCGGCGCTGCGCGCCACCTCGGTGCCGGCCCGGGTCGACCCGGTGAACGACACCATGTCGACTTCACGATGCGAGGCGAGCGGGGCGCCGACATTTGGGCCGTCGCCGTTCACGAGATTGAACACACCCGCCGGGACTCCGGCTTCATGCATCACCTTCGCCCACAGCATGGCGCTGAACGGTGAATACTCCGAGGGCTTGAGCACCATGGTGCAGCCGGCGGCCAGCGCAGGCACCACCTTCGCCGCCACCTGGTTCATGGGCCAGTTCCACGGAGTGATCAGTGCGCAGACACCGACCGCCTCTTGGACCAGCCGCGTCGTACCGCGCATTTCCTCGAACTTGAAAGTCTTCAGCACCTCGATCATGGCGCTGATATGGCCGACGCCGATTCGGGTCTGGGACCCCTTGGCGAGGGTGATGGGGGCGCCCATTTCCGTGGAGATGGCATGCGCGATTTCATCGTAATGCGCCTTGTAGGCCGCGAGAATTCGCTCCATCAGCGCGAGGCGTTCGGCCGGCGTGGTTCGAGAATAGCCATCGAAAGCGCGCCGCGCTGCGCCAACGGCCTGATCCACGTCTTTGGCGGTGCCCATCGAAATCACGCCGGCCGCCGACTCCGTGGCCGGGTTGATCACCTGAAATTCCTTCGCTTCGACCGGATCGACCCAAGCGCCGTCAATGTAGAACTGCCGAATGTCGTAAGTCATCAACTGCCCCTCGGGATTCGGATTAGTGCCCTGCCATTCTACCCGTTGTGGGCGGTGCCGGAGCCGATCTTGTCGCCGGGCGCCGACGTTTGGTCGGCGGACTCCATAAGCCCCATGATTTCTCGCGGATTTTGCGGTCGTGGTTCTCATTTTATTTGACGCATTATTGCTAGTCTCTGGAGCCACACCGCGCACAAATACACTGATTTTGGAGCCCTCACCTATGTCCCGTATTGCAGCCCTGCTCTGGGTAGTCGGCCTCGGGTGTTGCGTGGCGCCGGCCTATGCCGGAACGAGCGGGGCATCGGCGGAGTTCAACCCGGTAAACCGAAGTCCCGTATCCATAGGATCCGATGCCTCCCGGCTGATCGTGGGTTTTCGGGCGACGGCGGGCAACACGGTGACTCGCACCGTGAAGTCGCGCGTCAGGGCGCAAAGTTTCAGCATCGCCCAGGCGAGTACCAGCGTCGCGGACGTGGTGAATCTTGCCCAGCGCAACGGATTGAGCATCGCGAAATCGCGGCAGATCACCCCCAGCACTCATGTCATGTTCTTGCAGAAAACGCTGTATGGAACCGACGTCGCCGCCGCGCTCGCAAGGCTTCGCGCCGATCCCGCGGTGCAGTTCGCTGTCGTCGACCGGCACCGCTATGTGCAATCGGCGCCCGTCACGCCCAACGATCCACTATTTCAGCCGACGCCGGGGATGGCCAGCGGCCAGTGGTACATGCTGGCTCCGAATCCGACGGTGGTCGTCGAGGGCGTTTCAACCTCCGACCTGTCGTCGACTGATGCGGTGGACGCCTGGAGCATCACCACCGGCAGCACAGGGATAGTGATCGCCGACGTGGATACCGGGGTGCTGTTCGATCACCCCGACCTGCTGCGTGCCGGACTCGGGGGCCGCCTGCTGCCGGGATACGATTTTGTGGGCGAGGATTACAATCCCAATAGCCCGTACAACGCCCTGGGTACTTTTCTGATCGCCAACGACGGCGACGGGTGGGACCCGGACCCTTCAGATCCCGGCGATTGGATCAGCAGCTCCGACATCAACCTGTCGAACCAACTGTTCGCCGGCGACACCGTGTCCCCCAGTTCCTGGCACGGCACGCGAGTCGTGGGAATCTTGGGTGCGCTCACCAACAATGACACCGGCATCGCCGGCATGACTTGGGGGTCGTGGATCCTGCCGGTACGCGCGCTCGGCAAGGGCGGCGGCTACGATTCCGACATCATTGCGGGTATTCAGTGGGCCGCGGGCCTTTCAGTCACAAACCCCGATGGCTCCGCGGTTCCCGAAAATCCGTACCCCGCCGACATCATCAATTTGAGCCTGGGCGGCGACACCACCAGTTGTTCAAGTCAAGATGGTTCTGCGTACCAGACCGCGCTGACGACGGTGACCGGCCTGGGAGTTCTGGTCGTCGTCTCGGCAGGCAATGCCAGCGGCGGCGTCGAATTGCCGGCCAACTGCGCCGGGGTGGTCCCCGGGGTAATGGCTGTTGCGGGATTGCGCAACGTCGGCACCAAGGTGGGTTACAGCAGCTTCGGACCGGAAGTCAGCGTATCCGCGCCGGCAGGGAATTGCGTCAACTTGTCGGGCAATTGCCTGCGCTCCATCGATACCACCACCGATCTCGGCACCATGGGGCCGCTGACGGGGTCGAACTACACCTATACCAACGAATTGAATCCCAATCTGGGCACCAGCTTCGCGGCGCCCATCGTGTCCGGCATTGCGGCCCTGATGCGCTCGGTCAACGGCAATTTGACGCCGGCGCAAATCGCCGCGCGCATGGAAGCGACCGCTACCGCATTTCCCCCGAACACCGGCAATTTGCCGGTGTGCCCGGCCTTGGACACAGCGGACGGCTCGGACCAGTGTTCCTGTCCCGCGTCCGGCCAGTGCGGCAGCGGCATGGTGAATGCGTATGCCGCCGTGCAGGCGGCGCAGGCGCCGATCGCGGCGGTGGTCTTGCCGATGACGATCACCTCGGGCAGCCCGGCGGTGCTCGACGCGACCGACAGCGCGGCGGCTTGCGGGCGCACCATTGCGTCCTACGCTTGGGCGGCCAGCGGCGCCGTCACTATTTCTGCCGGCAATAACACCAGCAAGGCGACCATCATGCCCGGAGCGGGCACGGTCACCCTGACTGTGACCGACAACTTAGGCGCCACGAACGTTGCGACGATCACCGTCACCGCAACCAGCGCCAGCAGTTCGGCACCGACCGCCGCCGGCAGCGGCGCCTGCCCCACACCCATCACCGTGACCCCGGTTGCGCCCACGGTCACTCAGGCATTCTCGCCGGCCAGCGTCGGTGAGAACGTCGCCTCGACGCTCACCATCACGTTCACGAATGCCAATCATTTTGCGCTCACCCAGTCGGGCTTCACCGAGACGGTGCCCGCCAATCTGGTCATCCAGACTTCCCCGGCGCCAACCACGACCTGCGACAGTGCATTGGGAACCTTGACCAGTTCGGCAAGCGCCGTGACTCTGGCCGACGCGAATATTCCGGCGAGCGGCAACTGCACCATCACCCTGAGCGTGAAGAGCGCGACGGCGGGCAGCTACTCCAACTCGATCGCCGCGCACGCGCTGTCGACGGGGCCGGCCGGCAGCAATTCGGCGAGTGCCGCGGCGGCCTCGCTCACGGTGACGGCACCGAGCAAGGGCGGCGGCGGCGCCTGGGATTGGTGGGACACATTGCTCGTCGTGGGAGTCCTGCTCGCGGGCCGTCGCTACGGGCGGCGGCCGGCGGCCGCACTGGCGCGGCGATCGCGCCCGCGCCGTTAGCCCTGAGCCTTGAGTCTCTGCGCCGAGGGCAGCTCGGCTATAATCCCGCGTATGAATACGTCGCATCCCGCGCGGACGATAGTGCAATCGGTGAAGACTCATCGGGATGTCCGCGGCAGCGTTTTTGAACCGCTGAACGATGCGGAACTGACCGCCCAAAAGAACGTGCACGTGGTGCTGACCCAGCCCAATGAAGTGCGCGGCAATCATGTTCATCGAAGCGCCGTGGAAATCACCTCCGTGGCGGGGCCCTGCCTGATCCGTCTCAAGGAGGACGGGGAGATCCGCGATCTTGATGTGCCGGCCGGGGAGATATGGCGGCTCACCATCCCGCCCGGCGTGGTGCATGCGTTTCGCAACACCGGCGACGGCGTGATGGTGCTGGTGTCCTTCAGCACTCAGGTGCACGACCCGACGGGCGGCGACACGCAGCGAGAAACGATTCTCTAGAAGAGAGGACGCACATGAGCAGCGCATTCACACCTACGCGAACGCGAATCAGCACGGATAGATATCAAATGATGATCGCTGCCGGCGTATTGACCAAGTACGATCGTATCGAGCTGATTGAGGGCGATATGCTCGATATGGCGCCGATTGGAGTTCAGCATACGGCCATCACATCGAGACTCAATGAGTTTTTCGTGTTCGCGGTGGAGCGTTCGGCGACCGTCGTCGTCGGCGGTCCGGTCAACTTGGGACATTTCTCCGAGCCGCAACCCGACCTCATGCTGTTGAAGCGCCGCGCGGACTTCTACAGGGGCAAGCTTCCCGAAGCCTCGGACGTGTTGCTCCTCATCGAGGTATCCGACAGCTCCTTGGCCTTCGACCTGGGCGTCAAGCTGAATCTCTATGCGCGATACGGGGTGTCCGAGTACTGGGTCGTCGACGTGGAGGGCAGGCGCGTCGTGTGCCATCGCGAGCCTACCCCGAAGGGATACGCTCGTACCACCGAGCTCGCGGCAGGGGATGTCCTCACTCCGCAAGCGTTCCCCGATCTCAAGGTGGCCGTCGGCGAAATCTTCGGTTAGCGCCGATCGACGCGACCCGCACCGCAACCGCCGCAAAGCGGCCTCATATAATCTTGCACGCCTCATCGAAGGGCAGCCGGGGACTGCGCGCGTACAAGAGTTCGGTGGTACCCACCCCCAGGGCGCAAATGAAATTCGACTTGACCGAGGTGCCGCCGAAGAACGCGGCATCGACCTTGGCGTTGTCGAACCCGGACATGGGTCCGCAATCGAGGCCGAGCGATCGGGCAGCCAGGATGAGGTAGGCGCCCTGCAGCGAGGAGTTGCGCATCATGACCACTCTGCCGACGGCGGGGTCTTTGAACCCTTCCCCGGCTTGCGGGCGATGCGGAAACAGAAAAGGAATCTTTTCGTAGAATTTCTCGTCCATGCCGATGATGACGGTGACGGGTGCCTGCTCCACCTTGGCCACGTTTCCCGGCGAGACGCAGCCCACCAGCGTGGCCTTCGCCGCGGCCGAGGTCACGAAGACGAAACGTGCCGGACTGCAATTGGCCGAGGTCGGCCCCCATTTGAGCAGTTCGTAAAGCGCATGCAGCGTCTTTTCCGGCACCGCTTCCGGCGACCAGCGATTGTAGGAGCGGGCTTCGCGAAACAAAATGTCGAGCGCCGTATCGTCGAGTGCCTTCTTCATACCTTATATCCTTACATCAACCCGCGCCCACGGATTCTAGCTCGTGGCCGCGTTTGAAATCACGGATGTGCTTTTCCATCCAGATGCGCGCCTGCTCGCTGCGCCGCAGTTTGATCGCCTCGGCGATCTTGGCTTGGGCTTCCTGGATGCGCGCCCGCGCTTGCGGAATTCGGTCGATCATATGAGTGAGCGCGGGCGCGAGCAAGAGATTGAGCGGTGCCTGCGAAAGGGCCAGCACCTGGTTGCCGCTCGCCGCAGCGACCGCGGTAAAAAAATCCACCACTGCGGACACTGCCGCGGGGGTATCCCCGGCTTCGCGCTTGAATCGCGCCGCCGCCCGCGCCAGCGCCTTGAGCTGATCCGGGGTGCGGCGCGCGGCCGCATAGTGCGCGGCCACGGGCTCGATCGCCATCATCGCTTCCCACAACTCGAGGAAGGTCACATCGTGCAGCGCCAGTGCGCGGCTCACGCCCGAGCTCACGCGGCGCGGCTCCGGACGGGTGACGCGCAGGCGCTTCTCGCCGCGCACGCGCCCCAACAATCCATGAGTTTCGAGTTCGCGAATCGCCTCGCGGATGGTCGAGCGGTTGACCCCGAACTGCCGTGCGAGATCGGTTTCGGAGGGCAGGGGATCGCCGGTGCGCAGCGAACGGCCGACGATGCGCTGCTCGATGACGTTGGCGATCTGGCGGTAGGCGGGGTGATCGTCGAGAGGCGTGAACAAATCGCTCACGAATCCTCCCCGAACAGCTCGCGGCCGATCAGCATGCGGCGGATCTCGGAGGTTCCGGCACCGATCTCATAGAGCTTGGCGTCGCGCAGCAGGCGTCCGGTGGGGTAGTCGTTGATATAGCCGTTGCCGCCCAGGAGTTGGATGGCATCGAGCGCCGCCTGGGTGGCCGCTTCGGCGCAGAACAGGATGCAGGCGGCGGCGTCCTTGCGGGTGGCGTCGGCGCGATCGCAGGCGCCCGCCACCATGTAGGCGTAGCTGCGGCAGGCATTGAGCGAGGAATACATGTCTGCGAGCTTCCCCTGCACCAGCTCGAAGGTGCCGATGGCCTGTCCGAATTGGCGCCGCTCGCGCACATAGGGCACAGCGACATCGAGGGCCGCGGCCATCAATCCCAAGGGGCCGCCGGACAGGACCACGCGTTCGTAGTCCAGGCCGCGCATCAAGACGCGGACGCCTTGATTCTCCCTTCCCAAGAGATTGGCGGCAGGGACCTCGCAGCCGTCGAACACCAACTCGCTGGTGCTCGAGCCGCGCATGCCGAGCTTGTCCAGCTTCTGCGCGGGAGTGAATCCTTTGAAGCCCTTCTCGATGATGAAGGCGCTGATGCCGCGGGCGCCGGCGTCCGGAGTGGTTTTCGCGTATACCACCAGCACATCGGCCTCCGGGCCGTTGGTGATCCACATCTTGCGTCCATCGAGCACGTAGCAATCGCCGCGCCTCGCCGCCTTGAGCTGCATGGATACGACGTCCGATCCCGCGCCGGGCTCGGACATCGCCAGCGCACCCACATGTTCGCCGCTCAGGAGCTTGGGCAGGTACTTGCGCTTCTGCTCCTCGGTGGCGTTGAGTGCCAGCTGATTCACGCACAGGTTCGAGTGCGCGCCATAGCTCAGGCCCACCGCGGCCGAGGCGCGCGAGATTTCCTCCATGGCGATGATGTGGGCGAGGTAGCCCAGGCCGGCGCCGCCGTAGTCGGTGCTCACCGTCAGCCCGAGGAACCCCAGTTCGCCGAGTTCCGGCCACAAATCGCGCGGAAACAGGTTGCTGCGGTCTATTTCGTTGGCGCGCGGCGCGATGCGCTCCTCGGCGAAGCGCCGTGCCTGCTCACGCACGGTGTCGATGACTTCACCGAGCCCGAAATTGAACTCGCGGTAAGCAGAATTGGCCATTCACCCGCCCCCCATTGTCTTCGCACCCGAAATCGTTGGATAATCGGACTGTCGGACAATTTTGCCACTCTCGAGCCAACAAAGCCAATGGCCCAGATCGTCTCGAAAATCGACATTCGTTCCCAGGAATTCGCCGATAACCGCGCTGCGATGCAGCCGCTGGTCGATGACCTGCGCGCCACGCTGCAGCGCAACGCCGAGGGCGGCAGCGCGGCGGCCCGCGACAAGCACCGCAAGGGCGGCAAGCTGCTGGCGCGGGAGCGCATCGCGGCGCTGCTCGACCCAGGCTCGCCCTTCTTGGAGCTGTCCGCGTTGGCGGCGCAGGGGGTATATGGGGAGGATTTGCCCGGCGCCGGGCTGATCACGGGCGTCGGCCGCGTCTCAGGGCGCGAATGCATGGTGGTGGCGAACGATCCCACGGTGAAGGGCGGCACCTACTATCCGCTCACCGTGAAGAAACACCTGCGGGCCCAGGAGATTGCCGGCGAGAACGCGTTGCCCTGCATTTATCTGGTTGAAAGCGGCGGCGCGTTTCTTCCCAAGCAGGACGAGGTATTCCCCGACCGGGATCATTTCGGCCGGATATTCTTCAATCAGGCGCGCCTTTCCGCGCAAGGCGTCGCGCAGATCGCCGTCGTGCACGGGTCGTGCACCGCCGGCGGCGCCTACGTGCCGGCCATGTCCGATCACGCCGTCATCGTGCGCAATCAGGGCCGCGTATTCCTGGGTGGCCCGCCGCTGGTGAGGGCGGCGACCGGCGAGGAGATCGACGCCGAATCCTTGGGTGGTGCAGACGTGCACTGCCGGCGCTCCGGCGTCACCGACTACTATGCGGAAAACGACACGCATGCGCTGGCGTTTGCGCGCCGCGCGGTGGCGCGGCTGCGGGGCAGCCGCGAAAATCCGGGCGCGCAAGCTGCAGCGGCGAGCGGCGGCGGCGCCGTCGAGGCGGCGGGGCCGGCCTACGACCCGGAGGAGCTGTACGGCGTCATCCCGCCGAGCTCGCGCAAACCCTACGATGTGCGCGAGCTCATCGCGCGTCTGGTGGACCGTTCGTGGTTCGATGAGTTCAAGGCGCTGTACGGCACCACCTTGGTCTGCGGCTTTGCCGACATCCACGGCCGCACCGTGGGAATACTCGCGAACAACGGCATTCTATTTTCCGAAAGCGCCTTGAAGGGCACGCACTTCATCGAGCTGTGCTGCCGCGAAGGCATACCGCTCCTGTTTCTCCAGAACATCGCGGGCTTCATGGTGGGCCGGGCCGCGGAGGCGGGCGGGATCGCCAAGGATGGCGCAAAACTCGTGACCGCGGTGGCCTGCGCGGCGGTGCCGAAGTACACCGTGGTGATCGGCGGCAGCTTCGGCGCCGGCAATTACGCGATGTGCGGCCGGGCCTACGGTCCGCGCTTCTTGTTTCAATGGCCGAACGCGCGGACCTCGGTGATGGGCGGCGAACAGGCCGCCAGTGTCCTCGCGACCATCAAGCGCGAGGCGCTCGAGCGCGGCGGCGGTACTCTGAGCGAGGCCGAGGAAGAGAAGCTGAAGGCGCCGATTCGCGAGCAGTTCGAGCGCCAAGGGCATCCGTACTACGCCTCGGCGCGGCTCTGGGACGACGGCGTCATCGATCCTCTCGACACGCGCCGGGTGCTGGGATTGGCACTGACGCTCGCCGCAGCGCAGGACACCGCCGCGACGCGCTTCGGCGTGTTCCGAATGTGAGTGCGGCCGTGCTTCGCCGCCTGCTGATCGCCAACCGCGGAGAGATAGCCTGCCGCATCGCGCGCAGCGCGCGGCGCTTGGGCGTGACCGCGGTGGCGGTGTATTCGGACGCGGACCGCGCCGCGCGCCACGTGCGCACCGCCGATGAAGCGTACTACTTGGGCGCCTCGCCGGCGGCCGAGAGCTATTTGAACATCGCGAAAATCGTGGCACTGGCACAGCGCGTGGGCGCCGATGCCGTGCATCCGGGCTACGGCTTTCTCTCGGAAAACGCCGACTTCGCCGACGCCTGCGCGCAGGCGGGCTTGATCTTCGTCGGGCCGCCGGCCTCCGCGATCCGGGCCATGGGATCGAAGAGCGCGTCCAAGGCCGCGATGGCGGCGGTGGGCGTACCGGTGGCGCCCGGATATCACGGAGAGGACCAATCGCCGCAGCGGCTGCTCGCCGAGGCCGAGCGCGTGGGTTTTCCGCTCATCATCAAAGCCAGTGCGGGCGGCGGCGGCAAGGGCATGCAAGTGGTGAACTCCGCCTCCGAAGTCGGGTCCGCCGTCGAGTCGGCGCAGCGGCTCGCGCGCACGGCGTTCGGCGACGACCGCTTGCTGCTGGAGCGCTACTTTCCTCTGGCGCGGCACGTGGAGGTGCAGGTGTTCGCCGACTCCCACGGCGGCATGGTCACTCTGTTCGATCGAGATTGCTCGGTGCAGCGCCGTCATCAGAAGATCATCGAAGAGGCGCCGGCACCGGACCTGCGCGACGAAGTGCGGGACAACATGGCGCAAGCGGCCATCCGTTCGGCGCGGGCGGTGGGCTATGTGGGCGCCGGCACGGTGGAGTTCTTGGTCGACGAGGCGCAGCAATTCTACTTCATGGAAATGAACACGCGGCTGCAGGTGGAGCACCCGGTCACGGAACTCATCACCGGGATCGATCTGGTGGAGTGGCAGATCAGCATCGCCGGCGGCGGCCGCCTGCCCAAGTCGCAGGGCGAGATCGCCCGCCATGGCAGCGCCATGGAGGCGCGCCTGTACGCGGAAGATCCGGAACATGGATATTTGCCGAGCGTGGGGCGCATCGCCCACCTGCGCTGTCCCGAGGCCGCCCCGGGCCTGCGCCTCGACATGGGGGTCGATGAGGGCGATGAGGTGTCGCCGTTTTACGATCCCATGCTGGGCAAGGTGGTCGCGTGGGGCGAATCGCGCGGCGAAGCTGCGGATGGCCTGCGCCGGGCGCTGGCCACCCTCGAAATCGTGGGCGTGACTACGAACCGTGCGCTGCTGCTCTCCGTACTCGCGGACGAGGAATTTCGGCGCGGCGCCGTGGCGACGAACTTTCTCGGCGCGCGGCATTCATCGCTGTCGTTCACCGACCCCAAGGCGGATGCGACGGATGCCGTACTCGCGGGGCTGTGGTGCGCAACGCGCGCCACCGCAGGCGATGCGCTGTGGACGGATACCCGCGGCTGGCGATTGGGGGCGCCGCCGCGCAGCGCCTGGACGTTCGCGGAACACAGAGTGGTCACCGACATGCCGGCGCCGAATGCCTACCTCGCACGCGTGGGGGGGCGGGACTATGCGCTGCGCCTGCTCGCGCGCGGCGCGGAGTCGATGGACGTGGAGCTGGCGGCACAGGTGCAGCGCCTGCGCGTCATCGAGGCCGATGGCCATCTGCATCTGTTCCGCGGCGGGGGGCACGCCGTGCTGCGCCTGAGCCGGACCGAGGATGCCTTGCAGGTCAGCGCCGCCGCCGAGGAAGGCTCGCTGATCACCCCGCTGCCGGGAACCGTGGTCGCGGTGCATGTCGCGGAGGGCCAGCGAGTCGCCCGGGGCGCGCCCTTGGTGACGGTTGAGGCGATGAAAATGGAGCACACCCTGACCGCACCCCACGAGGGAATCGTCAAGCGCGTGGCCTTCGGCGTGGCGGAGCGCGTGGCGGCGGGTGCGATACTGGTCGAACTTGCGCCGCTTGCTTAAGCGACTTGCGCGTCGGCGGCCGCAGCGGCGGCGGACAGCGCGGGCAGGGTGACCTTGAACCGGGTCTCGTGACCCAGCAAGGTCGCCAACGCGATCTTGCCGCCCGCTTCGTGTATGTAGCGGCGCACCAGCGACATGCCGCTGCCGTGCGGAGCTTCGCCGGGTGCCGAAGTCATGGTCGTGTAGCCCGACTTGAATATCAGTTTGATGACTTGACGATCGCGCAAGCGAGCCGCGGCGTCCTCGGTGAGCAGGCCGCGGGCGACGGCGGTGGAGCGCACCTTGTCGGGATCGAGTCCGCAGCCATCGTCCTGGAAGTGCAGCTCGAAGCTTTGATCGGGCAGCGCCTTGAACTCGAGGTGCAAGGTGCCGTGCTGCGGTTTTCCCAGCTCGCGGCGCGCCGCCGAGGACTCGACGCCGTGCATGACGGCATTGCGGATCAACTGAATCGCCACGTTCTTGATCGTCGCCTGGTAGCGGGGCGGAACCAGCTCGATGCCCATGCACTCCAGAATCACGGACTTCTTGTGCTCCTGCGCCACGAGTTCGGTGAGCGCGGAGAGAGTGCTGTCGAGGCTGCCGGCCGGAGCCATGCGATGCGCCTTGGGGCTGGGCGGCTGTTGCGCCGACGCGGATTTTTGGGGCGCGGGCGGCTTCTTCGCCATCTCCGCCAGGAATTTCGGCGCATCGATGATCTGCGTGCCGTTGTCCGTCATGCGCGACTCCGCCGTATCGGCATCCGGATCCACGGCAGGACCCGATTGCGCGGTCAACGAACGCAGCTGCGCGAACTGTCCATAGAGCTGGTCGAGTTTGACGGCCAGCGGCAGGAAGTCGCTGCCGCTCAGCGCGCCGCGGCTGCGCAGTTCATGCAGCGAGTCCTCGAGCACTCTGGCGGCGGCTTCGAGTCCGGTGAGCCTGAGTGCCGCGGCGTCGCGCCGCACTCGATCGACCTCTTCCAAGGTTTCTTCGAGCTTGCTGCGAAACGCTTCGGCCTCGCGCGCCGGCTTCTTCAGCACCGCGTTGATGGTTTTCATGGAGGCATCGGTGCGCTGCAGGAAGGCGCTGAAGCGCGCTCCGCCGGCCTGCAACACGGTGCGCAGGATCTCGCCCTGAGTGCGCATCTGCGCGCGCAAATCCTCGAGCTCGCGATGCTGCTGCACTCGAGCGGTGATGTCGCTCACGCGGACCAGCCAGGCGCGGGGCTCGACGGGGTGAAACTCGAACGAGTAGTGCGCGGTCTCGAAGCTGCCGTCGGGCTTGGCCAGCCGGACTTCCACATCCTCCAGGGCAGTCGGCTGCGCGGGGTCGACCTGCACCATTGCGTCGAGGAGGCGCGCCGTGAACGCGCGCACCGCGCTCAAGGTCTTCGCCGTGACCAGCGGAGAGATCAATTTGTCGAACGTGAGGTTGGCGAAGTCCTGGCGCCGAAACAGCGTGACCATCGACGCCGAGTGTTCGGGCTGGATCCCGTCCTTGGCCGCGAGCAGAAACAGGCCTTGCGCGCTGCTCTTCAGGATGGCGTCGGTCAGCCGCTTGCTGGCGTCGACGAGGTCCTGTTTCTCGCGCTCATGCCGTTTGACGGAAATGAACATATCGTGAGCGTGCCAAACGCCCGTGAGCTAGGGCTTGACGGCTGTCACAGCCCGAGTACCCGCCCATCGAGGATGTTGCAATGAGCCACGGGCGAATGTGACCCGCGTCACGCCGCGCGTCTCCGCGCCTCTTCTAGGCGACGGCGGCCACCAAGGGTCCCAAATCGGCCAAGAGCTCGTCGGCCGATGCGTAGCGGGCGTTTTGCTGCTTCGCCATGAGGCGATCGAGCAAGGGCTGCTGCAAGATCGCGGGGTGCGGCAGGGCGGGCACGGGCGAGGTCGTATGCTGCTCCATGATGGCCACCGCGCTGCGGCCGCCGTAGGGTCTTTGGCCCGTCAGCATTTCATAGAACATCACGCCCAGGCTGTAGAGGTCGGTGCGGGCGTCGACGCGCTGCCCCTGCGACTGCTCGGGGCTGATGTAGTAGGGCGAGCCGAGCACCTGGCCGACGCCGGTGGTTCCGGCGTCGTCCATGGAACGGCGCGCCAGCCCGAAGTCGATGAGCACGGGCGAATTGTCCTCGCGCAACATGACGTTCGCCGGTTTGAGATCGCGGTGCAGGATGCCGAACACGTGGATGACGCGCAGCGCCTCGGCGATGGCGCGCAGGTAGTACAGGCTCTCGTCCACGCTCATGGGATTGCGCAGACGGTCGCGCAGGTCGCCGCAGGGAAAGTATTCCATCGCCAGATACAAGTGATGGGGCAGGGAGCCGAAGTCGTAGATCTCGGCGATGGCGCGGTGGCTGATGCTGGAGATGATCTCGTACTCGCGCTGGAAACGCTCCGCATCGTCGACTTCCCGCGAGGACTCGCCGCGGTTCATGACCTTGAGCACCACGTTGCGCCGCAAACGCTCGCTGCGCGCGAGATACACCTGCGAGAAATTGCTGGTCGCAATTTCCTTGAGAATGGAATAGCCGGGAACTTCGATGCCCGGTGCTTCGACCAGCGCCGGGGTCACGACCTTGACCGCCTGGGTGGCCGCGCGGCGCTTGGCACAGGCTTCCATGATGGCAGCCAACAATTGGTCGCGGGTGATGCGCGCGAGCGGCAGGTAGTCCTTGGCGCCGCTCTTGAGCGCTCGGACCGCCGACATTTCATCGCCGTTGTCGGCGAGCAGGATGCAATACAACCCCGGTTGAATTTGCAGCATCTGACCCAAATCATGGAGCGCGATGCGGGCCGCAGGCTCGTCGGCGAAGTCGGCCTGCAGTATGACCGCGTCCAAAGTGCGCTCGGTGATCAGGCGGTTCACGGCGGTCGGCTCCCCGGCCGGCAGCGTGGTGACCTGGGCATTCGGCCAATGGCTGGTGACATGGTGGGTGAGCCATTGCAGGCGCTTGGAATCGCCCCCTACCACCATTAAATTTGGACCCGTGAAGTCAGCCATAGATGAGGTCTGCCGCTAGGAAACCCGAGCGTAGCGCTAAAGGCGCGGGCCTGACCCGTCGGGATTTCACATTATTAAGGTTCCTTGGGGGAGGGGCTTCGGAACCAATGGGCGGATGGCCCGGTCATAACCTGTATCCGTATTCATCGTTTGGTACCCTTTAGAGAGGTCTTATTTCAATGGGAAGTATCAGAACCTGGTCGCTCGCCCTGGTTGCGGGCATCTTCATCGTCGTCGTCGCGCATCAGCGCTCCAACGCCGATGCGGGACCGGCAAGCCCCGCCGCCGCCCCCCTGGCCGCGACGCAGGCTCCCGCCGCGGCACGGGTGGTCGGCCTGCCCGATTTCTCGGGTCTGGTGGCCGAGAACGGCGCCGCCGTCGTCAATATCAGCGTGGTCGAGAAGCCCCAGAAGGCGGGCCCCGGCGAAGGTGAAGGCGACGCCGACGATCCGATTTCACAGTTCTTCCGCCACTACCAGATGCCGGCGCCCGGGCACGCACCGCCCATGAAAGGGGTGGGTTCGGGATTCATCGTGACCCCCGACGGCTATGTGCTCACCAATGCGCATGTGGTGGATGACGCCTCGGAAGTGACGGTCAAGCTCACCGATCGGCGCGAGTTCGTCGCCAAGGTCATCGGCGTGGACAAGCGCAGCGACGTGGCCCTGATCAAGATTGCCGCCACGGGACTGCCCACCGTGCACATCGGCGACTCCTCGAAGCTCAAGCCGGGTCAATGGGTCGTCGCCATCGGTTCGCCGTTCGGCTTCGAGAACAGCGTGACGGCGGGCGTCGTGAGCGCCACGGCGCGTCCCCTGGATGAGGGTTATGTGCCCTTCATTCAAACCGATGCAGCCATCAACCCCGGTAATTCCGGCGGACCGCTGTTCAATGTCGACGGGCAGGTCATCGGGATCAACGCGCAGATTTACAGCCGCACCGGCGGCTACATGGGAATGTCCTTTGCCATCCCCATCGATTTGGTGATGAACGTCGAACACCAACTGCTCACCACGGGCAAGGTGAGCCGCAGCCGCATCGGCGTCGCCGTGCAGCGTGTCGATCAGAAGCTGGCGACCACCTTCGGCCTCGGTACCCCGCACGGCGCTCTGGTGAGCTCGGTGGATCCGAAGGGCCCGAGTGAAAGCGCGGGCATCAAGCCCGGCGATGTGATCACCAGCGTCAACGGCCACAACATCGATCAGCAGTTCGAATTGCCGACGGTGGTTGCGGAGATTCCGCCCGGCACCGTTGCGCATTTAGGCATCTGGCGCGATCACAAGGCCACCTACGTGGACGTCAAAACCGTGCTGCTGGACGATGAGCCGGTGCAGGCGGCGCGCACTAGCAGCCAGGATGGCGGCGGCAAGCTGGGCTTGGCCGTGCGGCCGTTGGCTCCCAACGAGCAGCAGGAACTACATACCAAGGGCCGGCTGGTCGTGGAAGACGTGACCGGACCCGCCCTGGCTGCCGGTGTGCAGGCGGGGGACGTGGTGCTCGGAGTCAATGGCTCGACCGTGGCCAGCGTGGCGGATCTCAAGCGCGAAGTGGCCCGGGCCGGCCATAGCGTCGCCCTGCTGATTCAGCGCGATGACGCCCAGATGTACTTCCCCGTCGACATAGGGTGACGGATCAGGCCTAATCGCGGGCGTGCAAGCCGCCACCCCCCTATTCGCAAGCCTTAAAGAGACTGTCGCCGGCGTCAAGCCGGCGACATTTCTGCCGACCAACCGCGCCGAAATGGCGGCTCTCGGCTGGCTGCAGTGCGACATCATCATCGTCACCGGCGATGCCTATGTAGACCACCCGAGCTTCGGCATGGCCATCATCGGACGGGTGCTGGAAGCGTCGGGGTTCAAGGTGGGCATCATTGCCCAGCCGGACTGGCACGGCACCTCCGATTTCGAGGCGCTGGGCGCCCCGCGACTGTTTTTCGGGGTCACGGGCGGCAACATGGATTCCATGGTGAATCGCTACACGGCCGATCGCCGGGTGCGTAGCGATGACGCTTACACCCCCGGCGGACAGGGCGGCAAGCGCCCGGACCGCTGCGTCATCGTCTACTCACAGCGGATCCGCGAAGCCTTCAAGACGGTGCCCATCGTGATCGGCGGCATCGAGGCCAGCCTGCGCCGCATCGCGCATTTCGACTACTGGTCGGAACAGGTGCGCCGCTCGGTGCTGGCGGATGCGAAAGCGGACCTGCTGGTGTACGGGAATGCGGAGCGCCAAGTCGCCGAGATCGCGCGGCGCATGCAGGCGGGCGAAGCGATAGGCGAGATCACCGACTTGCGCGGGACCGCGTATTTGCGGCGCGGCATGCCGGCCGGCTGGGTGGAAATCGATTCGAGCGAGCTCGATGCCCCCGGCCCCTTGAATCCGCCCATCGACCCCTATGCCGGCGAGGAGGAGCGCCGCTCCGCCCAGGCTGCCGCGACTCCCGGCGTCACCGCCACCGCCACGACCGTTGCCGCCACAGCCACCGCCGCCACCGCCACCGCCACCACTGCGGCTGCGAGCGCCGCTCCGGCGGAAAAAGTCGTGAAGTTCTACCGCAAGGTGCCGAATGCGCAGCGCGAGCGCAGCGTCGTCCGTCTGCCGTCCTTCGAGCAGGTGAGCGGGGACGCGGTGCTGTATGCGCATGCTTCGCGCATCCTGCACTTGGAATCGAATCCCGGAAATGCGCGTGCGCTCGTGCAGCGCCACGGCAATCAGGAGCTGTGGCTGAACCCGCCGCCCATTCCTTTGAGCACCGCCGACATGGACGCCATCTACGAGCTGCCGTATGCGCGACGGCCGCATCCCTCGTACGGCACGGCGCGCATTCCGGCCTACCACATGATCCGCTTTTCCGTGGCGATCCAGCGCGGCTGCTTCGGGGGGTGCACCTTCTGCTCGATCACCGAGCATGAAGGCCGCATCATCCAGAGCCGCTCCGAAGATTCGGTGATCAGAGAAATCGAAACCATCCGCGACAAGGTCTCGGGCTTTACCGGAGTGATTTCCGATCTCGGCGGCCCCACCGCCAACATGTACCGCCTGCACTGCAAGAGTCCGGCGATCGAGTCCGCGTGCCGCCGCCCGTCCTGCGTGTTTCCCGGCGTGTGTCCGAATCTCAATACCGATCACGCGCCGCTCATCAGCCTGTACCGGCGCGCGCGGGCCTTGAAGGGCGTCAAGAAAGTATTGATCGCCTCCGGGGTGCGCTACGACCTGGCAATCGAATCGCCCGAGTATGTGCGCGAGCTTGCGACCCACCACACGGGCGGATATCTCAAGATCGCACCCGAGGCCATCGGCGAAGGGCCGCTGTCGAAAATGATGAAGCCCGGTGTCGGCGCCTACTACCGTTTCAAGGAACTGTTCGACAAGTACTCGAAGGAGGCCGGCAAGGAGCAGTACCTCATTCCCTACTTCATCGCCGCCCACCCGGGCACCCGCGATCAGGACATGCTCGAGCTGGCACTGTGGCTGAAGAAGAACGGCTTTCGCGCCGACCAGGTGCAGGCCTTCCTGCCCTCGCCGATGGCCACCGCCACCGCGATGTATCACTCGGGCAAGAATCCGCTGAGGCGCATCACGCGCCGGAGCGAAGAGGTGGTCATTCCGAAGGGAATCAAGGTGCGCCGGCTGCACAAGGCCTTCCTGCGCTATCACGACCCGGAGAACTGGCCGGTGCTGCGCGAGGCGCTGAAACGCATGGGCCGAGCGGACTTGATCGGCAACGGCAAGCAGCACCTGATTCCGGCGTACCAACCGGTGGGGACGGCCTCGCGCGGCGGTCCGGGGCGCGCGGCGCCGGCGCTGCCCTTTCGAACCCAGCACACGGGGCTGCCCAAGTTAGGAAGCGGCGCGCGTTCCGGAGCTCCGAAGCAACGCGGCCGGCCCTAAAGGTTGCCTGCCCTGGGCGGAATCGCTTGCTAGGCTCCCTGCGGTGCGATTAAAGTTCCGGGCTGTCTAGCGGTTTTACACCGCAATTCATCAACTTGGCGGGTTTGGGAGCAATCAGAACGCCCTTGGGCTCAAAGGGCGCGCGTGCAGCATGGACAAGTGGATCGTACATAAATTTGGGGGGTCCAGCGTCGCCGACGCCGGCTGTTTCCGCCGGGTCGCCGACATCATCGAAGCCTCGCCCCTTCCGCGCGAAGCGGTGGTCCTGTCCGCCTGCCGCGGCGTCACGGACGCCTTGCTCGACCTGGTCACCCTGGCCGAAAAACCCGACGGATATTTCCCCTCGGCCATCGAGGCGCTGAAGAAGCGCCATGTGGAGCTCGCCCGCAGCCTCGTGTCGCGGGAGGCCTGTGCGGTTTATATCGAGCAGCTGGATCGCGATTGCCGCGACATCGCCGGCATGCTGCAGACCGTACGTCTCATCCGCTCCTCGACCTACTCGATGCGCGATGTGATTTCCGGATACGGCGAGATCTGGTCGACGCGCTTGTTCGCGCCCTTCCTGCGCGAGCGGGGCCGCATCAAGGGCGATGTGCTGTGGATCGATGCGCGCGAGGTCATCATCGTGGAATGGGGCTCGCTCGGGCCCGCCGTTCAGTGGTCGGTGAGCGAGGCGAATCTGCGCCGTCTGGTGCCTGAGGGCTTCACCGGCCGCTTGATCGTGACCGGATTCGTCGCGACCTCGGTCAAGGGAAATCAGACCACCCTGGGACGCAACGGCAGCGATTTTTCCGGCTCCATATTCGGGGCCTTGTTGGGCGCCGAGGAGATCATCATCTGGACCGATGTCGACGGCGTGCTGTCGGCGGATCCGCGCCTGGTGCCGAACGCACAGGTCATCGATCAGCTGTCGTACAACGAGGCCATGGAGCTCGCCTACTTCGGTGCCAAGGTGATCCACCCGCAGACCATGGAGCCGGCGGTTGCGCGCGACATCCCGATCTACATACGCAATACCTTTGCGCCGCAAAAGCGCGGCACCCTGATCTGCGCCAATCCGGTCTCTGCGCTCCAGGTCAAGGGCATCACCACCATCGACCCGGTCGCCATCGTGAATCTCGAGGGGGCCGGAATGATCGGCGTCCCGGGAACCGCGCACCGCCTGTTCGGCGCGCTGCGCGATTCGGGCATCTCGGTGATTTTGATCTCTCAGGGCAGCTCCGAGCATTCCATCTGCTTCGCGATTCCGGAGGCGCAGGCGGTGCGCGCCGAGGAGGCGGTACGCCGGGCATTCGACGCGGAATTGCGCGACGGACAAATTCAGCGCGTGGACGTCGGCCGGGGAATGAGCATTCTGGCGGTGGTCGGCGACGGCATGGCCGGCGCGCACGGCGTCGCGGCCAAGGTATTCAATTCGCTGGGCGACGCCGCCATCAGCGTGCGGGCCATCGCCCAGGGCGCCTCCGAGCGCAACATCTCGGTGGTGGTCGACGGCAAGGTGGCGGCCAAGGCGCTGCGTGCCGTGCACGCCGCCTTCTACTTGTCGCCGAACACCCTGTCCATCGGCTTGATCGGGCCCGGTACCGTCGGGCGGGTGCTGATGGCGCAGAT
>Ga0209624_10000220_pt1 | contig 52153 bp, 43 predicted proteins | sample JacPinW_OM2H0_O1_FD_188565 | JGI IMG/M metagenome (GOLD analysis project Ga0209624, IMG submission 188565) | Forest soil microbial communities from Algoma, Ontario, Canada - Jack Pine, Ontario site 1_JW_OM2H0_O1 (SPAdes) (version 2) | ecosystem: Environmental > Terrestrial > Soil > Boreal...
TGAGCACCGCGACATCCTCGCTCTTGACGGTCCGCGCATCGCTGCCCAGGTGATGCAGGCGCAGGGCGAAGGCGACGGCGGCGTTGATGTGGTACTGGGCGGAGCCCGATGGGAAGTAGCCGGATCCCTCCTCCCCCGCGATGGTGCGCCATGGATAGAGCGCGCCGATTGGGTGGTTCAACTCGCGCGCGTGGGCCTGGGCCGCCGGGAGCGTGCGGGCACGCCAGTCGAGGCTTGCCCGTACCAGCGACGGTGCCGTCATCTGCAGCACCGGCAATGCAAAAACTTCGGTGTCCCAGAATACGTGACCTTCGTATCCCTGCCCGGTCAAACCCTTGGCGGCGAGCGCATGGCGGCCGTCCGGCGGTGCGGACTGGCGGACATGAAACAGACTGAAATACAACGCCTGGTCGAGCGAGGCGTCGCCATCGATACCGAGGTCCGCATCGCGCCAGAAAGTACTCCACGCGGCCGTCTGCTGACGCTCCAGCGCCTCGAACCCGAGTTCGGCGGCGCCGGCGGCAGCGTCAACGGCCTGCTGCACCAGGCTGCCCGAATCGGACCCCGCAGCCCAGGCGACGAACTTCTCAATCGTCACCTGCCCGTGCGGCACGAGTTCGGCTTGGAAACGCTGGCCCACGGATCTTGGTCGCGAGTCGATGGCGCCGTCCGCGGACATTTTGGTCACGGTGCGGTGAGTCTGCGAGATGGCCACTTGAATGCCGGAGCGCGGCGCCGACTGGGTCATGACGACTGACGCGCCTTCCATTCGGCCCTCATCCACCGTCAGCGCGGCGCCCACGCCCGCGCCCATGCGAGGATCGTCTTCGCGTACGGCCGCATCGATGGCTTCGATGCACGACTCGAGCAGCACCGGGCCGCGGTAGTCGATCGAGCGGATGGATAGACGAATGGCGAGCAGCGTCCCGCCGCTCAAGGGCACCAGCCTCGTGGCCGTGACTTCCACGCTGCTTCCCTCGGGTGTGCGCCACAGCGTCGTGCGGTGCAGCGTGCCATGCTGCAAATCGAGGGTGCGGCGACACTGCAGTCGCTGACCCGTGCAAAGGTCGCGGGCTTCGGGCCCGAGCCGAATACGAATGCGCTTGCCGTCGGCCACCGGCACCCGCGTATCCGAGCTACGCGCAAATCCCGGGAACGCTTCGTGGTAATGAATCGGTACGCGTTCGTACACGCCTGCGAGGAATGCGCCATCCGTCGCGCTCGGCTGCTCTTCCCGGCCGCCGCGCACCCCCAACAGTCCATTGGCGAGTGCGAAGAGCGTCTCGGCCTGGGCCGCATTGCCCGACGGGCCCTCGTCGATCATGAGCAGCCGCCGGCGTTCCGGCACAGAGGACGGAATCGCGCCGTCAGGCGCCATTGCGCCGGCTTTGGGCGCCGTCGACGACAATTTGCCTCCCTGAGCTTCTGCGATTATTCGGGTCTGCGCCCCAATACTAGCCGCGAGACCTTACACAGGTGTGTTATCGATATCAAGGAAATGACGCCAAATCCGCACGCGGAATTATCCCGCATTTGCACATATGTGGTGTATTTACCACATAACTTGATATCGATATCAATCTCGTGTAAGTATTCGCGCAGAAGACTGGCGATCAGGGGATTAATTCGAACGCAAAGAGAGGCGATTGGGCAGCCATCGCAGCCGGGTTATCGGCTGGTCGGCGCCGATTGCTCGGCACGCTCCTACAGTTCGAATGACTTCCGATCGATGCAAAGCGGGTGGCCGAATTGCCTTAGCGATTAATTACATCAATTAAAGGTATTCAAGGGGGGACGATCCGTGAAAGTAAAGAACAAGCAGAAACCGCGTCGGAGCAATGAGTTGGCGAAAACATCGGGACTACGCGTCGGCGCACTCAGCGGCGTTGCCGCGGCAGTGGCCGGGATCCTCTACTGCGCCGGCGGCGCCTACGCAGCCGACGAAACAGCTCCGGCCGCTAGCGCTGCCGATACGACCGGGCTCGACGAAATCGTCGTCACGGCCTCAGCCCAGGGTGTCAAGAAGCTGGACGCAAGCTACAACATCGTATCGCTGTCCCTCCAAGACATTAAAATGGCGAACCCCTCGAGTGCGGCCGAACTTTATAAACTCTCGCCTGGGGTCTGGCCGGAAGCATCCGGCGGACAAACCGGCGTCAATATCGACGTGGTCGGCTTCCCCAACGGCGGCGGCGACTCCCCGTATTTCACGACCATGATCCAGGGTTCGCCCCTCTACGGTGCCCCATACCTGTCTTTCATGGACAACAGCTCCCTCATACGCTTGGACGACACCATCGAGCGCGTTGAAATCGTCCAGGGCGGAACCGGCGCAATTTTTAGCCAGGGGCAGCCGGGCGCTACGGCGAACTTTATTTTGCGCACCGGTTCGGACAAAACCGAGGGTTCGGTCGGCCTTACCTGGGGCAATGAGGGGTCCGAGCGCGTGGATGCGTTCTTGAGCGGCAAGATCATCGACGGATGGTACGGCAGCATCGGCGGCTTTTACCGCGTATCCGATGGAGTGCGCGATCCGCAGTATCCGTCCGACATCGGCGGGCAAGTCACGACCACGTTGAAGCACGACCTCGACGGCGGCTCGATCATGTTCTGGTATCGACTCCTGCAGGACAAAAACCAATGGGTCGCCGATTTTCCCTACGTCGTATCCAACGGGAATGTTTCCGCGTATCCCGGTTTCAATCAGCTCAACTCCACGTGGAACAGCAAACAGCTCGAGAATTTCCTGATACCGAGCCCGGGCGGCGGGTTTGAAAATGACGATATCAGCAATGGCCGCGGCGCCGCACTGAACTATTTCGGTTCAGAGCTGAAATTGAAATTCGAAGGCGGCTGGTCGATCAGCAATAACTTCCTGTTCGATGGCGGCTACGTGAACACACAGGCGCTGGTGAACAACGGCAACCCGGAGTCATTGGCGAGCTTCATTGCCACTGGATTATCAAATCTGCCGGCCACATTGCCCTCGTCCCTGGTCACGGCTCAGTATGCAAACGGTGCAGCAGTCGATCCCAATCAAAGTGTGGTCACCAACCAGGTGTGGCTCGTGCGCAAGAAGATCACGAGTGTCACCGACGAATTCCGCTTGAATTACGACTTCAGCAATGGCAATACATTGACGGCTGGTGCGTATGTGGCCCATTACACGGACAACGATGCCTGGTCGCTCAGCTCCAACGTGCTGATGGATAACGTGCCGAACGCGAGTCCGATCATATTGCAGGCCGTCCAAGGTGGAAACATCTACGACGTGACGAGTCCTCAAGGCATCGTCAACGCCAACGGGGGCTACTACATCCTCGAGCAGGGCCAAGCCACCAACATTGCGCTCTATCTGTCGGATTCCTGGAAAATCAACAATTGGCTGTTCGATGCCTCGGTTCGTCTCGAACATGAGGACATGACGCAGCAGACAACCAATCAATCGCCGGTACAGCTGGGGTCGCAGTACGATTTGTGGGATAACGCCGTCGATTTGCCCAACGGCACGTACTCGCGCGCCAGTAAAACCAACACCATGCCGACGTTCTCCGTGGGCGCAAACTACGAGTTCACCGATCATATGAGCGCCTACGTACGCGTCAATAATGGCGTGCACTTCGCCAACTTCGACGATATCCGTTGCAATACCAACGGGCCTGCGAGCGCGGCTGTGAATAGTACCTGCTCGAATAACGTACCCGTGCAAACCATGCGGAATTACGAAGGCGGTTTCAAGATTCAGAATCGCTATACGTATATCGACGCATCGATTTATCAAAAGGATTTCAAGGGATTGCTGACTACGCCCGTGAACCTACAAAACCAGCCGATTGGCCCGCCTGAAGTCTATGGCTCGACCGCCAAAGGAGCACGGCTCGTCGGCAGCGTGAATCCGGGAGCGGACAGTGGTGTGCAGGCCATCCAGACCTTCAAGATAACGGTGAATGCCAATTACATGGATGGCCACTATAAGGACTTCCAGGGCTGCTATATTTACACCAGTATCACGGGGCAGCAGGTCTGCGGCACCATCAATGGCCAACCGCTTGCCCGTACGCCAAAACTCGGGATCATTGTGACACCCAGCGACATGCAGGTTTTCAGCTGGGGCACGTTGACCGAGTCGGTGACTTATGAGCACGTCGGTCAACACTACCAGGACCAGACGGGCTTGAATCCTTTGGGCACCTATTACGACCTGGGTGCGGGCATCGTGGCTGACATAGGTGAGAATTGGGAGTTTCGTGTCATGGGCTCGAACCTCACCAATCAATTCGGATTGACCGAGGGTAATGCCCGATTCGGCGGCAATGCCGTGCAGAACGAAGTGGCTATGGGACGGTCGATCGTCGGCCGCGAAATCAACATCGGAGCCAAGTACAAGTTCTGATATGCCCCCTCGTGTCAAATGGCACGAGCGGTTTCCCATCTCCCCTCGCGACGGCGCGAGGGGAGATTCCTTTTCACTTGGCCATTTCTGGGACGACGTCGAACGCGACGGTGAGGCGAGGCTGCTCGCTGTGGAACGGCAATGTGCCGTGCCAGAAATACGACGGAAACAGCACGAGCAAGCCGACTTCGGGACGAACCGACAACTCGGCGTCCAGTAAGGGCCTCGTGATCATCCCCGGCGCGCCAAAGCTCAAGATTCCTTCGGCCGTGCGTCCTGCTCTCATGCTATCGGGCAGCTGAATGTAGCAAGCCGAGGATATCCATCCCCGAGGATGCACGTGGCTGGTGTGGAAGCCCGCGCGGTGCAGACGCACCGACCAACCGCCGTTGAATCGTGAAGCGCCCCGATTGCGGCGCCGTAGCGCATCATCTCCTTGTCCGATGTGATCGCGGTAGCGCGCGATCGGTGCGGCAAAGGCGCGAAACAGCGTCTGAATGACGGGATCCTGGCTGCGCGAAAGATCTTGAGTGGTCTCTGTGCCCTGGCGCAACGATTGATAGAGAAGTCGATGGCCGTGCGGATTGTGCAGGGCGTTCAAGTGTGACGTGACTTCTGTCAGGAAGCTGGTGAGATCGGACCATCCGGGAGGGGTTTCGAGGAACTGCGACTGCACCATTCCGTCGTAGTCGCACATCGTCTGGTAGCGCGGATCGTTCATTAGCCGCAGCGCGGTGGTCTGCATGGCAATGAGGTATTGATCGTCGGGAGTGGCCCTGAGCAGAGTTGCGCACTCGGCCATCGCATTGGCTCCCTCCCCCACACCCAGGTAGGCGGCGCAAAGGAGTTTACGGGCTGTCGGGTTGTTGGGCTGCGCTCGCATGGCGCGTTCTGCGAGGTTGAGCGAGGCGACGGGATCAAACTCCACCGCCGTCAGTCCCGCGCGGATGAGCAACATGGGGGGTGCCTGGGGTCGAGCAGCGCGTTCGGCGAGGCAGGCGTAAGCGCCGCGCGCGTCACCGGCGCCCTGCAGGAGTGCGGCTTTCGTGGCCCGCAGCGCATCGTCATGTTGGTATTTTTCGAGTGCCTGGTCCAGAGCGTGAGTCGCCTCGATGATATTGCCGGTGCGCATCCAAATGAGTTGCGCCAGACTGTTGTGCGCCTCGGCGAGTTGCGGAGCCAATCTGACACATTCGCCCAACGCCATTTCGGCTTGGTCGAATCGCTCCAAAGTGATGAGGCTGCGAGCGTGCGTGTGATGCAGCGCCGCCGTCGGTCGGGTGCGGGACAGCGTCTGACGCACGACGCGCTCACCTTCCTCCGGCTGGTTGGCCGCGTTCAACGCGACAGCCAGCGTGTGGCCTGCGATGGGATTGTCCGGCGCGAGTGCCACGAGGCGACGATAGTTCGCCACCGCTTCGTTCTGGCGACCCAGAGCGGCGTATGCCGCCACGTGCAGCGCCGACAATTCCTCATCGGCCTTGCCGCCATTGCACCAGGGTGCCGCAACGTCGAGTGCCGAGGCCGGCTGGCCCGCATCCAGGTAGTGGCGGACCAATAGAAGTGCGGCCCGAGGGTAGGGAGGCGAGCCTTGGACCGCACGCTGCAACAAAGGTACGGCCTCGGTGCCGCGACCTGTCACCAGCAACAGCTCTGCAAGGGTGGTCAGTGTGGGAGTCCATAGCGGGTCGATTTCGAGCGCGCGCCGCAGCAGCGTCTCGGCTTGGGCGAGGTCGCCCAAGGCTTGCTTGGTGCCGGCAAACAGCCTCAGGCCCTCGACGTAATCAGGGTTCGCGGCCACCAGAGATTCCAATTGCGAGTGCGCTGCGCCGTACTGGCCGGATTGCAGCAGGCCGCTGATGCGGCGCATGGACTCAGTCAGCGTGACTGACATGGAACCCTACTCCAGCCCCAGCGCCTTGAGCAGCGTTGCGGGCGGCCCATCGTTGCCCGCGCGCGGCACGTTCCCGATGTAATTCAAATCCTTTCGGCCGGCCGGAGTCGAATAGAAACCGCCGGCGGTCAAATCGCGATAGCGCGAGAAGAACCGCGCGGCGGCACGCCGCGGACGCGCCGCGCGCGCTCCATCGCAGATGTCGTCGCAAATGCCGTGTTGTCCGGCGACGTCGAGCTCCGAGAATATCTTGCCGAAGCGGCGCATGGCCTCGGCGTCCAACCAGACGAAACCGCCGAGCACGAGGCGCCGGTCTTTGGACTGGGCGGAATACGGCGCACTCACCCACTCGTCGATGAAGTCGACCACGCCCACAGCCGAGGCGCTGGGGGAGTGATCGTCGGCCGGAATGATGATGTCGGCGAGGATGCCCGCGAGGCGCCGCTGCGCCGCCGTGAATGTCAGCGGCCACAGTTCGCCGGGCGCGTAATTCCTGGTCAGCGAGGGGTCCGTCCCGTAGCCCCTCGCCGCCCGCGTTGCCGCCGGTGCCGATTCGGCCGCCGCACCATCGAGAAACGGCCAAGCCGCGCTCGCGGTCAGCACCCACTTGATCGTGGTTCGCCGATCCAACTAGATCTCCTTGCGACGCATGCGCTCGAGAATATGGTCGGCCGCGCGCCACGCCAAGGCCATGATGGTGAGCGTCGGATTCTTGTCGGCGTTCGAAGCGAACACCGCTCCGTCGGTGACGAACAAATTGTCGACATCCCAGGTCTGACACCATGAATTCGTGACCGATGCTGCGCGATCCGACCCCATGATTGCTCCGCCGACCTCGTGAATGATCGACCCGCCGTGGGCGATGGCCTTGGCGCCGTCGGTTTTCGGAGGATCGCGCAGCTTGCCGCCCATTTCACCAATGATATCCGCAAAGGTTTTTTGCATGTGGGCGGCCTGGCGCAGCTCGTGCTCCGACCATTGCCAATGGATTCGAAGCACCGGGATTCCCCACTTGTCTTTGACGATGGGATCGATCTCGCAGAACGAGCCATCGTTCGGGATCATCTCCCCGCGACCGGCGAAATCCACGAAGGATCCGTAGTAACGGCGGGCATCCTGCTTGAATTTCGCCCCATAGCTGCCGCCGGTCAGCCATTCCAGGCCGGCCGCCGTTCCGAACCCCGGCATGCGCCTGCCGCCGCCGAACTCGATGTGATAACCGCGGGCGAACTTGAGCTTACCCGCGTGCTGGTCCTGGTAGAGCCACCAGGGAACATACATCTGCACGCCGTCCGCGGCGTCTTCGTTGAGCGGCGGCAGGCTCTCGAGCAATGGAATCTGCCCGCTCAGGGCGCTGCCGACGGTATCCATCAAGTAGCGCCCGACCTTGCCGCTGGAATTGGCCAGTCCGTTTGGGAACCGCGCGTTTTTGGAGTTGAGCAGAATACGCACCGACTCCAAGGCACTGGCCGCCAGGACCACCACTCTTGCAGCGGCGTGCCGCTGCTTCCCTTGGGTCCGGTCCACGAAGCTCACGCCGTTCGCCCGGCCATCACGCCCGACCGTGACCTCGTACACCATGGCGTCGGTCGTGATATCGAGGTTCCCGGTGCTGAGCGCAGGCGGCAAATGCACGGTGGTCGACTGATAGTTGGCGCGGACGGCGCAGCCGCGGCCGCACGGCGTCGCCCAGAGACAGGCGGAGCGATTGCGCATGTCCTCGGCGAGAATGCTTTGCGCCCTGGCGTTGCCCGGATGCAGGCGTGCCGGTGATCCTCGGAAGTCGAGCGGCTGAGTCAGCACCGCGCGGTGGCCCGGTATCACCGGCACACCCAAGCGCTTCGCTCGTTGCGCGATCAAAAGATCGCTGACCAAGGGTTTCGGCGGCGGCAGCAAGCATCCGGGCGAGGAGTTCGGCGTGTTCTCCAAACCCTCGTTGCTGCCGTAGACGCCGATCAACAACTCAACCTTGTCGTAATAAGGCGCGAGGTCCTCATAGCCGATGGGCCAATCTATGCCTAAGCCGTCGCGGGTGTGCGGCTTGAAGTCGTACGGGCCGTTGCGCAGCGAAATGCGTCCCCAGTGATTGGTGCGGCCGCCGAGCATTCGCGCGCGCCACCAATCGAAGCGGCCCGCATCGTCCTCGCGCGCGCGCACATAGGGTTCTCCGGGCACGCTCCAACCGCCGTGCACCGTGGCATCGTAGAAGCCGAAGGGCTTGTCCGGCGTACCTTCCGCCCGAAGAGGCGCCAAATCCGGCGTCTGGAACATGGGCGTCTCGGCCTCGGGAGAATACTTGCGCCCGGCCTCGAGCATGAGAACCTTCGCGCCTTCCATGCACAGCGTGTAGGCCGACTGCCCGCCGGCGGCTCCGGAGCCGACAACGATGACATCGTAGCTGCTCTGGTGGGAATCCGCGGTGACGAAGGGCATGGCTCGACACTAACACCGGAGCAACCGCGAAATCCAATGCGTGGTCGCGACGCGAGTTAACATGCCGGAGTCGACATTGGTTGTATGAGGTTCCAGATGTGGGCGGATGGCAAGACTCCCCGCACCAGCCGCCGCTTCGTCGGCTGGGTGCTTTGGCCGGCGCTGCTCCCGATCGCGTTCGCGCCGGCATCCGCCGCCGCATCCGCCTCGGGCGCCGCCGATCCGCCGCAGGTGCTGTTCAAGGATCTGTTCATCGCCGTGCAGAGCGCGCAGATCTACACCGACGGCAAGGCGTTTCCCGATGCGGTTCCCAACGAGGCGCCGGAGGAGATCCTCAGGCAGTATCATGCCGAGCATCCCGATTCACCGCCGGCGCTCGAGCGCTTCGTCGAGGCGCATTTCACCTTGCCCGCGCCCATCGGCGCGGCGCCCTCTCCGCCCGGCCGAGTCTCCTTGGTCGCGCACATCGACGGCCTGTGGAACACCCTGACGCGCAGCTCCACCGCGGCGCCGGCCTACTCCTCGCTGCTGGCCGTGCCGCAACCCTATGTGGTGCCCGGCGGCCGCTTTCGTGAAATGTACTACTGGGATTCCTACTTCACGATGCTCGGGCTCGCGGCGAGCGGCCGGGGCGATCTGGTGTCGGGTATGGTCCAAGATTTTGCGTACCTGATCGATACCTTCGGTCACGTGCCGAATGGCACGCGCACCTACTACCTCAGCCGCTCGCAGCCGCCGTTCTTTTTTGCAATGGCGGCGCTGACGTCGCCTCACGACCCACCCGCCGCATTTGCACAGTACCTTGCGCAATTGCGCCGGGAACATGCCTTTTGGATGGACGGCGAACAGGGGCTGATGCCGGGCACCTCCCGCCGCCGCGTCGTCGCCCTTCCGGACGGATCCCTGCTCAATCGCTTCTGGGACGACAGCGACTCGCCGCGTGACGAAGCCTACCGCGAAGATACCGAACTCGCGCGCGTGAGTCGGCGTCCCGCCCCGCAATTATTCCGGGACATTCGCGCCGCCGCGGAAAGCGGCTGGGACTTCGGCTCGCGCTGGTTTGCCGACGGGCGCACACGGGCCACCATGGACACCACGGAGATCGTTCCCGTCGACCTCAACAGCCTGCTGTTCGGATTGGAGAATGCCATCCGCTCGGGGTGCGCGCGCGTCGGCGACGAGGTCTGCGCGCTCGAATTCCAGCGCCGAGCGGCCGCGCGGCGCGGGGCCATCGACCGGTATCTCTGGGACAAGCCTTTGGGCGCGTATCTGGACTACCGATGGACGCGAAAGGCGCGGGTGCCGCGGCTGTCCGCGGCAACGCTGTACCCTCTGTTCGTGTCCGCGGCCTCGAAAGCCCAAGCGGCGTCGGTTGCTAAAATCACCGCGCGGACCTTGCTCGAGTCCGGCGGCATCGTCAGCACCCCCCGCGCGACCGGGCAACAATGGGACTCCCCAAATGGTTGGGCGCCTCTGCAATGGATCGCCATCTCCGGATTTCGCGACTACGGCCAGGCGCCGCTCGCGGCGACCATTGCCTGCCGATGGATGGCCGTCGTCAATGCGGTCTACCGTCAAAGCGGTAAGCTGGTCGAGAAGTACGATGTCGTCGACACCGGCCGCAGCGGCGGCGGCGGCGAGTATCCGCTGCAGGACGGTTTCGGTTGGACCAACGGAGTCATGCGCAAGCTGATGGTGCTCTATCCCGCGAACGACGACCTCGCCTCGCCGGCGCAGTGTACGGGGCGGTATCCCTCAGCTGCAGTTCGAACGGCCCGATAGCGCGCAATCCTGAAGCTGCGACATGCCGCGCAGAACTCGCGTCAGCAGCAAGCCGCCGACCACCAACAGCAACACCACCACCAGTCCGACCAAGGCGCCGCGCCGGGTCGGGGGCGTCTCGGGATCTTCGTCGCGCTCCGGGGGCTCGGGGGGTCCAGGCTCGTCCGGTTCGCTGGGCGACCATTTATCCGGATTTCTCATGAGCCGATTCTGACGAAGTTGCGTCATATTGGAAACCCGCCGTCCTGCCGTAGCGGAAATGCGACATTTCGCGCCGGGTGACTGCCGCGGCAGGGGGTATTCTCGGGAATGGCGTCGAAGGTCAACAAGTTGACGCCGGAAGCGAGGTCCCCACGGCACCCTTCCCGTAGGCTCGATAGAGATATATTGTGGCGGTCAGCCCACAGAGGGTGGCCGCGCGGCGCAAGGACTTAGGCGCCCCGGCATTCTAAAGATTCTGACCAAGGGGAGAGGTATGACCAATAGACGCGTGCTTTTGCGACAAGCGTTTGCTCTGACATCGGCCATTTCCGGCGCCGTCGCCGCGGGTTCGGCCTGGGCCCAAGAGACGAATCAGCCGTCTTTGACGGAGATCATCGTCACCGCGCAGAAGCGCGAGCAGAACATCCAAGACGTTCCCATCTCCGTCATCGCCCTCTCCGGGCAGCAGCTCAAAGATGCCGGGGTAACGGACATCAAGAATCTTCAAGCCCTTGCTCCGGGCCTGACCGTCACTTCCACGACCTCGGAGAATGTCACCACCGCGCGCATCCGCGGCATCGGCACGGTGGGCGACAACCCGGGATTGGAATCGTCCGTCGGCATCGTGATCGACGGAGTCTACCGGCCCCGCAACGGCGTCGGCTTCGGCGACCTGGGCGAAATTCAGCAAATCGAAATCCTGGAAGGGCCGCAGGGCGAACTGTTCGGCAAGAACAACGACGCCGGCGTGATCAATATCGTGACCAAGCGGCCGTCGACGACCTTCGGCGTGACGGCGGAGGTCACCGGCGGAAATTACAACGATAAAGAGGCCAATGCCTCCATCACGGGACCGGTGGGTGACATCGCCGCCGCGCGATTCTATGTGGGATATCAGAAGCGCGATGGATTCCTCGATGTGAACGACGGCCTCGGTCCGAATACCGACAACAGGACCGATGACCGCAACCTGTACACGATGCGGGGGCAATTCCTCCTCACGCCCAGCGATGCCGTGAACTTCCTGGTGATCGGCGATTACTCGAAGCGCAACGAATCGTGCTGCGGAGCCGTGCAAACGTCCGACGGTCCACCCGGAAGTCCTTCCCCCTACCAAATCATCAACGCACTCGCAGGCGTTCCGGCTCTGGGCGGAACACCGGGCGCAACCGGTATCGCGGCCCCGCCGCTATCGTCTTCCAGCCGCTTGGCCTGGAGCAACCAGCCCGTCGTACAGCAAATTCGCGACACGGGAATCTCCGCCGAGCTGAACTGGGATTTGGGCTTCGCCAAGTTGACGTCGATCACCGCATGGCGCGACAACACCATCCTCGCCGGCAACGATGTCGATTATACCGGCATCGATATAGTCCAAGAGCCCTCCGGTGAGGGCAACATGACCGACTTTAAACAGGCGAGCCAAGAAATACGCCTGGCCGGCAAGAGCGGTGCCTTGGACTGGCTGGTGGGAGGATTCTTCTCGAGCGAAATCCTGGACACGAACACGGCCATTTATGCCGGTAACGACTTCGACCTGTACCTGAGCGGCGTCGCGACGGCTGGGACGGACTTTCCATTGACGTACCAGCTCACTGGGAGTCCTCCCGGATCCCTGTTCAAACCGGGCGTATCCGGCGAGGCCGATTGGTATCATCAGACTTCCAAGAGCTACGCCTTCTTCACGAACGAGACCTACAACATCACTCAGGGCCTGGATCTGACCGCCGGATTGCGATTCACGTCGGAGAAGAAAACCGCGAATTCGAATTTCGACAACCCTGACGGCGGCTCAGCTTGCGGACAATTGATTCCCCATCTGGGGACGCTGCCTGCGGGTACGGCTGAGGCGCTGCTCTTTTTGGGATGTACGTCGGTATTCAATCCGTTTTTCAACGGCCAGTCGACCAGCCAATCCTTGAGCGAGGGCAATGTGTCGGGCACGGTCAAACTGTCCTATCGATTCAACGAGGACGTGATGGCCTATGCGTCGTGGGCGAATGGCTACAAGGCGGGTGGAATCAACCTGTCTCGCGTGGCGGACCCGGTCACGCTGGTACCGGATTTCGATACTGAATTCCCGCGTGAAACCGTTCAGTCCTACGAGGTGGGCATCAAGAGCATGCTGGCGAATCGGACGCTGCGCCTCAACGCATCGATATTCGATCAGCAATACACGAATTTCCAGTTGAACACCTTCAACGGACTCGTGTTCGTCGTCAGCTCGATTCGCAAAGTCGAATCCAAGGGTGCGGAATTCGACACGGCCTGGGCGACTCCGGTGTCGGGGTTGAGCCTCGACGCCGGCGTGACATACGCGTTTACCAACATCACAGAATTCGGTGATTCGGCGTCATTGTTTGCACCGGACCTGGCGACCTCACTCGACCGCCTGAACAACCGGCTGTCGTTTGCGCCGCTTTGGTCGGGAGTGGCGTCGGCGACGTACACGGTACCTTTGACCGGAACACTTCAATTTCGCGGCAGCGTCAGCGAGAAGTACAACTCCTCGTACAACACGGGCTCGGACCTGGATCCTCGCAAGCTGCAGGGCGCGTACGGATTGCTGAACGGGCGTCTCGGCATCGGCTCACAGGACGGCAAGTGGGCGGTCGAGTTGTGGGGCTCAAACATCACGAACAAGCTGTACTACCAGGTTGCTTTCGACGCGCCGTTCCAACCCAACCAAATCGATGCGTTCCTGGCCGATCCGCGAACCTTCGGAGTCACGGCCCGGGTCAAGTTCTGATAGTCGGCGTATAGTCGGACCGGTGGCAATTCGACGGCGGGCTCAAAGGCCCGCCGTTTTTTCATGGGGGTCGTAATGGCGAATCGGATGAAACCCGTATCGAGCGCTTCGTTTGCCCTGTTCATTCTCTTCGCCGTCAACCTGCTGAATTTCTACGACCGACAGTTGGCCGGAGCGCTGGCCGAGCCGGTGCGCAAGGAATTTCACCTGAGCGACACCTCGCTCGGCCTGCTCGGCACCGTGTTTACTCTCATGTATGCAGTCGTCGGCTTGGGCTTCGGCCGCGCCGCCGATACCTGGTACCGCACGCGCCTGATCGCCATCGGCACCGCCGTGTGGAGCGTCCTGACCGCAGCGTCGGGGCTCGCTCAGAACTACACGCAGCTCGTCGTCTCCCGTCTCGGCGTGGGAGTGGGCGAAGCCACCTGTGCGCCCGCCAGCCAATCTCTGATCGGCGATTTGTTTCCGCCCGATCGCCGCGCACGCGCCATGGGTGTGTTCATGCTCGGCCTGCCCGCCGGCCTTTGCCTGGCTTACTTCACCGCCGGCGCCATCGGCGCCGCATTCGGTTGGCGCGCGGTTTTTCTATTTGCCTGCATTCCCGGTTTGCTGCTCGCCCTGCTGGCGCTGCGGATTCCCGAACCCGTGCGCGGCGCCTTGGACGCCGCGCGGCCGCCCGCCTCGCTCGATGCCGCGGTGAAAGCGCCATTCGCCGCGGTGCTCGAGCTCCCCACGATGCGGTGGATCATCCTGTCGGGCATTTTTCACAACTTCAACATGTATGCGATCAATGCCTTCCAGACGCCCTTCCTGCAGCGGTTCCACGAGATGAGCTTGCGAGAGGCCAACAATGTGTCCGCCATCTCGGTGGGCGCGGTGGGCGCCATCGGCCTCTTGGTCGGCGGCTGGCTCGGCGACCGCATGAGCGCGAAGCGCCGCGATGGACGCCTGTTGTTGGCGGCATGCTCGATGGCGATCGCGGCGCCCAGCATTTTCTTCGCGGTGAATCAGCCCAAGGGCTCGATCGCTGCATTCATGGCGCTCATGGCCATCGGCACCATGACCATGTTCGTGTACTACGCCACCGTGTATGCCGCCATCCAAGATGTGATCGAACCCCGTCTGCGGGGCACCGCCGTCGCCATCTACTTCTGCGCCATGTATGTGCTCGGTGCCAGTCTCGGTTCCCTGGGGCTCGGCATGCTGAGCGATCACTTCGCCCATCGAGCCATGACGGCCGCGGGAGCCGCCGCGATGACCGAAGCGTTCAAGGCGTCCGGCCTGCACAGCGCCATGTACATCATTCCCGTGCTCGCCGTGCTGGCGTCGTTGGTGCTGTTCGCGGCGTCGCGTACCGTCGAGGGCGATATCCGCAAACAGCAGTCAGCTCATTAGGGTGGCGGCGAATCTCCCCAGGTGAAAGTCGGTATCGCCGAGGGTCAATTCGATCATGGTGAGCCGCTTGAAGTAATGGCTGACGATGACGTCGTCGACCACGCCCATGGCCCCATGGAGCTGCACCGATTGCTGGCCGACGAGCCGGCCGGCCTGGCCGATATAGGCTTTGGCGGCGGACACCGACCGCCGACGCTCGGCGGCGTCCGCGGAATCGGCGTACACCGCGGCGAGTATGGCCATGGAACGCGCCTGTTCGGCGGCGATGAACATATCCGCCATGCGGTGCTGCAGCGCCTGAAATTTACCGATGGGCACGCCGAATTGCTTGCGCGTCTTGAGGTAATTGAGCGTGGCCTCGTTCAGCGCCGCGATGATTCCCACGGCCTCGGCGCACAGCGCCGCTGCGCCCAAGTCCACCGCCCGCTCGACGATGTCGAGCCCCTCGCCCGGGGCACCGATCAGCGCGTCCGGGCCCACCCACACGTCGTCCAGCCGCAAATCGCCGGCGCGGCCGCCCGACTGCGTGGGATAGGCCAAGAGAGACACTCCTTGAGCCTCGCGCCCGACCAAGAACACGGAGATTTCCCGCGCATCTCCCGCACCGCTGCGCGCCGACACCAGAAAATAGTCTGCAGACGGCGCGTCGAGCACCACGGTCTTCTGGCCCGTCAATCGCCATCCGCCGCCGCCGGACGCGGCGGTACAGTTCACCTGCGCCAGGTCGTAGCGCGCCGAAGCTTCGTAGCAGGCGAGCGCCAACTTGATCTCCCCGGTGCCGATTCGCGGCAGTAGCGATTGCTTGACGGATGGGGAACCTGCGTCGCGGATCAATCCACCGCACATGACCACGGTGCTCGAGTAGGGTTCCAGCAGCAAGCCGCGCCCGATCAATTCCATCACTAACATGATATCGACCGTTTTGCCACCGAAGCCGCCGAATTCTTCGGGAAAGGGCAGCGACAGCAGACCGAATTCGGCGAACCGCGCCCAGCCTTCGGCGGAATATCCCAGCACCGATTGGGCGAGTTCGCGCCGGCGCTCGAAATCATATTCGCGGTCGATGAAGCGCTGCAGCGTATCCCGCAGTGCGGTCTGCTCGTTGCTATAGTTGAAATCCACGGCCGCGCCCTATTAGAGACCCAGGATCATCTGCGAGATGATGTTCTTCTGGATTTCGGTGGATCCCGCATAGATGGTGGTCTTGCGCATATTGAAATAGTGGCCGGTGAGCGGCGGCGCGTACGGCGCGTAATGCCCGGCGAACCTTGGGTCCGCCACCCAGTCCATATCCAGCGCTTCACGCAGGTAGGGCAGCGCATCGGGCCCCAGAGCCTGCATTTGCAGCTCGGCGAGGGTCTGCTGTATCTCCGAGCCTTTGATCTTGAGCACTGAAACTTCCGGCCCCAGCGTCCGCGATTCATCCGCCGTCGCCGACAGCACGCGCAGATTGGTGATCTCGAGCGCCATCAGCTCGAGTTCCACCTGCACGATGCGGTCGCGAAAACGCGAATCTTCGAGCAGAGGCCGGCCGTTCGCCGTTTGCCGGGACGCGATTTCCTTGAGCTTCTTCAAGGCGCGTTTGCAGTTGCCGATGCCGGCATTGTTGGTGCGCTCGTGGGTCAGCAGGAATTTCGCGTAGGTCCAGCCCTTGTTCTCTTCGCCGACCAGGTTCTGTACCGGCACGTGCACATCGTCGAACCAGATCTCGTTGATCTCGTGCTCGCCGTCCAGCATGGTAATGGGCTTGATGCGGATGCCGGGCGATTTCATGTCGATCAGAAGAAACGAAATGCCCTGCTGCGGCCGTCCTTCGGAACCCGTTCGCACCAGGCAGAACATCCAATCGGCGTATTGGCCCAGCGTATTCCAGGTCTTCTGGCCGTTGACGACGTAGTGATCGCCCTGACGCAGCGCGCTGGTCCGCAGCGAAGCGAGATCGGAGCCGGAACCCGGCTCCGAATATCCCTGGCACCACCAGTCTTCGCCGGTGATGATTCGCGGCAGGAAGTACTCCTGCTGCGCGGCATTGGCGAAGTTCATCAGAACCGGCGCCAACATTCGGAGCGAGAACGCATTCTGCGGGGGCGCGCCGATGTCCGCCCGCTCTTCCTCGAAAATATGCTGCTGAACGACGTTCCAACCGGCGCCGCCGAAGCGCGCCGGCCACATCACGGCGCCCCAGCCGCGGCCGTGAAGAATCTTCTGCCAGCGCGTCAGGTCGGCCTTGGCGATGCGCCTTCCCAGCCGCATCCTGGTACGGATATCTGCCGGCAGCTCGGCTTCGAGGAAGGCGCGCACCTCGGCGCGGAATGACTCCTCTTCGGGGGTATATTTCAGGTCCACGCGGGATCTCTCATGCTTTCCTTATGGCATCCGGCGGCGCCGGCTGCAGGGCTTTCGGCGACAACCTCTTGACCGCCGGCGACAACCAGCCTGTCCAGGCTCCTAGCGATCGATGGTCACCACGATCTTGCCGCGCGCCTCGCGCGCGCCCAGCCTCGCGATCGCTTCGGCGCCCCGCGCCAGCGGATAACGCTCGGTCACGGCGGGCTTTATCCGGCCCTCGAGATACAGGGACATCAGCGCCGCCACATTGGCCGCATGCAAAGCGGGGTAGCGCGCCGTGAACTCGCCCCAGAACACCCCGACGATCTGGCAGCTCTTGAGCAGGGTGAGATTCAGCGGCAATTTTGGAATTCCGGCGGTGAACCCGACCACGAGGTGCCTGCCCTGCCAACCTATCGCACGAAGCGCGGCCTCGGTGTAGTCCCCGCCCACGCCGTCGTAGATGACCTGGGCGCCGTCCTTCCCGCACGCGGCTTTGAAGCGATCGGTGAGCGCGCGCGCCTGAACCTTATCCAGGGGTCCCGCCGGATATTGCACTCCCTCATCGGCGCCGTGCTCGCGCGTCAGCGCCAGCTTCTCCACGCTCGAGGCGGCTGCGACGACGCGGGCCCCCATCGCCTTTCCCAACTCGACGGCCGCGAGGCCGACGCCTCCCGCCGCGCCCAGCACCAACAGGGTTTCGCCGGCGCGCAGCTGCGCTCGATCCTTGAGCGCGTGCTGCGAGGTGCCGTAGGTCATGAGCAGAGCGGCCGCTTCGTCGAACGGCATGGCGTCGGGGATTTTCCAGCAATTTCCGGCCGGCCCCACCGCCTTCTCGGCCATGCCGCTGCGTGCCGGGGACATGAGCACGCGGTCGCCGGGGCGTACGTTGAGCACTCCCTCACCCACCGCGTCGACCACTCCGGCAACCTCGGCGCCGGGTGCGAAGGGACGCGGCGGTTTGAATTGGTAGAGATCCTGGATGATCAACAAATCGGGAAAATTGACTCCGCAGGCGTGCACAGCGACGCGCACTTGATCCGCTCCGGGCAGGGGTTCCGGTATGTCCTCCAGCACCAAGGATTCGGGACCGCCGGGGTTCTTGCTGAGCAGTGCTTTCATGAGGGGGTGACTCGCTGTTTGGCGGCGGCGGCCTCTCGCTCCTGCAGCTCGCGCCACATGATCTTGCCGGCGCCCGACTTGGGGAGGGACTCGACGAACTCGACGATGCGCGGACATTTGTACGCCGCCATATTCTCGCGGCACCACTCGATGACCTGTTGCGCATCGATCCGGCCGCGCCACTCCGGCCTCGGAACGATCACCGCCTTGACGGTCTCGCCGCGATGAGCATCCGGGGTGCCGATGACGCAGGCCTCGAGAATGGCCGGGTGCTGATACATCAGGGATTCGACTTCGGTGGGCCAGACTTTGTATCCCGATGCATTGATCATGCGCTTCAGCCGATCGACCATGAAGAAATAACCGTCCTCGTCGACCCTGCCGAGGTCGCCCGTGCGCAGGAAGCGCTTGCCGTCGATGTCGACGAAGGCCTGGGCGGTATCCTCGGGCTTGTTCCAGTAGCCCGAAAACACCTGCGGGCCATGCGTGACGATCTCGCCGACCTCGCCGGCGGGTAATTCGCGCAAGGTGTCGGGATCGACCACCCGCGAGTCGACGCCGAAAATCGGAATGCCCAGGCATTGCTTCTTGGCACGTTCCGGAGGATTGAGGTGCGTGGCCGCCATGGTCTCCGACAATCCATATCCCTCGTAATAGGTGACTCCCATATCGAGGAGCCGCTGTGCGACCGCCGCGGGCATGGCGGCGCCGCCGCCGCTCAGGCGCCGTATCGAACTCAAGTCGAACTTGCCGATGTCGGGGTTCGCAAAGAAATCCTGGATCATGGTGGGAACCGCGGTCCAGCTCGCGACCTGGTAGCGCTGAACGCATTCGGCCGCGACATTGCGGTCCCAGCGAGGCAGCACCACGAGAGTGTTGCCCACGTACAAGGGGCCGTTCATGCCGCCCTGCATGCCGGTCACATGAAACATCGGAGCCACCGCCATCATGGTGGTCTCGGGCTTTATCGAGAACCAACGCGCGCCGGCAACCAGCGTGTGCATCACTGTGCGGTGAGTGTGCATGCAGCCCTTGGGCACCCCCGTGGTGCCGGACGTATAGGGCATCACGCAGAGATCATCCGGGCCCGCCGTCAGAGGCCCCGGCCGCAGAGCATCGGCCAACGCATCCTTCCATAAGGTCACACCGGAAGCGGCGAAGTCGATGCGCGGCGCCGCGACGAATTCAGGCACGGCCAGAGTCGTCGGCTGCCGCAGATAATCGGAATAGGCGGCAACGATCACCGCCTTCAGACCGGACTTGCCGAGCAGGGGTTCGACGCGCGGATACAATTCCTGCGACACGATGAGCGTGCTCGCTCCCGCGTCGTCCGCATAACGCAGGATCTCCTGGGTCAGATTCATCGGGTTGAGCGGCACCACGACGGCGTTTGCGCGCAAAATACCGTAGTAGCCGATGGCGAACTGCGGACTGTTCTGCATGAGCAGCAGCACGCGGTCGCCCTTGCGCACCCCGCAACGGCTCTCGAGGAAGCCCGCGAGGCGCTCCGCCTGTTCCAAGAACTCGGCGAAGGTCACCACCGTGTCGTAGAACACCAGGAAGGGTTTGTCGGGGTAGCGGCGCGCCGACACCTCGGCGTTGTAGAAGAGATTGGTGGCCGGCGCAACCAGCTGGTGCGCCGTGTGTGCCGGCCAGAATTTGAAATGTCGATCCGACATCGTTGTCTTACCGGTAACGGGCCAGTTCCAGCTTGCCGATCTGCTCGCGATGCACTTCATCGGGGCCGTCGGCAAAACGCAGCGTGCGCGCGGCCGCATAGGCCGCAGCCAGCGGGAAATCATCGCTGACGCCGCCGCCGCCGTGCACCTGCATCGCCCAGTCGATGACCTGGCAGGCCATGGTGGGCGCGGCAACCTTGATCATGGCGATCTCCTTCTTGGCGGCGCGGTTGCCGGCCGTATCCATCATGTAGGCCGCGTTCAACACCAGCCAGCGCGCCTGATCGATCAGAATCCGCGACTCGGCGATGCGCTCCAGGGTCACGCCCTGCTCCGATATGCGTTTGCCGAAGGCGACGCGCGTTTGGGCACGCCTGCACAGCAATTCCAGCGCCCGTTCGGCCACCCCGATCAATCTCATGCAATGGTGGATGCGTCCGGGCCCCAGGCGGCCTTGCGCGATTTCGAAGCCGCGGCCCTCGCCCAGCAGGATGTTCTCCGCGGGCACGCGCACGTCGGTGAAGTCGATCTGCGCGTGGCCATGAGGCGCATGATCGTAGCCGAACACGGTCAACTGCCGCACCCGCTTGACGCCGGGAGTGTTCATGGGCACGAGTATCATGGACTGCTGGCTGTGCTTCGCCGCCGCCGGATTAGTCTTGCCCATGAAGATCAGAATCTCGCAGCGCGGATCGCCGGCGCCCGAGGTCCACCACTTGCGGCCATTGATCACATAGTGATTGCCGTCGCGCACGATGGAGGACTGGATATTGGTAGCGTCGCTCGATGCCACGTCGGGCTCGGTCATCGCGAAGGCCGACCGGATGCGGCCGTCGAGCAGCGGCTCGAGCCAGCGCTCCTGCTGTGCCGGCGTCGCGTAGCGGGCCAGTACTTCCATGTTGCCCGTGTCGGGGGCGGAGCAATTGAAGGCCTCCGGCGCGATATGCGAGCGCCCCATGATCTCGCACAGGGGCGCGTATTCGAGGTTGGTGAGTCCGGCACCGTGCTCGGAGTGCGGCAGGAACAAGTTCCACAGATTCTCGGCTCTGGCCTTGCGCTTCAGCTCCTCGATGACCGTAGTGACGCGCCAGGGATTGCCGGCCTGCCGGTTCTCCGTCATTTCTTCGTGGAAGCGCAGCTCCGCCGGGTACACATGGTCGTCCATGAATCGCTCCAGCTGTTCCTGGAGGAGACGAACCTTTTCGCTATGCGAGAAATCCATGCGTGTTCCTTGTCGACTATGCGTCGAATGATTGCCGAACCAACGCCCACGCCTGTTCCGCGAGCGGCCTTGCCCGCCGGCCCGCCTCCAGCGCAGTGGCACTCGAGGCGTTGCCTTGGATGGCGCGCGCCAGTACGCCTTGCAGAATCCCCGTCAGGCGGAACATGTTGAACGCCAAGTAGTACGTCCACTCCCGCGGCTCGACCTGGCGGCGGCCGCGCCGCCGGCAGTAGTCCGCCACGCAGTCCGCTTCGCTCGGTATGCACAGCGCCGCCGTGTCGAGTCCGCCCAGGCCTTTGAACTGATCGGCCGACAAATGATATCGCATGCAAAGATACGCCAGATCGACCAGAGGGTGGCCCAAGGTCGACAACTCCCAGTCGAGCACCGCCAGAATGCGCGGCTCGAGCGGGTGAAAAATCGCGTTGTCGAGCCGGAAATCGCCGTGCACGATGCTGGTTTCCTCATCGGCAGGGATATGCTGGGGCAACCACTCGATGAGCCGTTCCACCGCATCGATGGTTTCGGTCTGCGCGGCGCGGTATTGCTGAGTCCAGCGCGCGACCTGGCGCTCGATGTAGCGCCCGGGCTTGCCGTAGTCACCCAAGCCGACCGCGGCATAGTCGACCGCATGCAAAGCGGCGATCACCCGCGTCATTTCATCGTAGATGGCGCGCCGATCCGCGCTCGCCACCTCGGGTAGCGCGGCATCCCAGAACAGGCGCCCCTCGACGTAGTCCATCACATAGAATTCGGTGCCGATCACCGCAGGGTCCTTGCACAGGGCGTGCGCCTTGGGTACAGGCACCTCGGTATCTTGCAGCGCCGCGATCACGCGAAACTCGCGGTCCACGGCGTGGGCTGACGGCAGGAGCTTGCCCGGCGGCTTGCGCCTGAGCACGTAGCGATGCGCCGCCGACTGCACCAGGTAGGTGGGATTGGACTGACCGCCGGCGAACTGCCGCACCTCGATGGGGCCTTTGAAACCTGCAACGTTCGACTGCATCCACTCGGCAAGTCGCGCGGTGTCGAAGGCGTGCTGCGGCGGCGGCGACCGCAGTCCCGCGGCCGGGCTATTCATATGCTCGACGCGCCGCCGTCCACGGCAAGGTACTGCCCGGTCACGTGCCGCGAGGCATCCGATGCGAGGTACACCGCGGCGCCCATCAAGTCGGTGTCGTTGCCGATACGTCCCAGCGGAGTTTGCCTGATTACCGAAGCTTCCATCTTTTCGAGCACGCCGCTCGACATCTTCGAGGGGAAAAATCCCGGACAGATCGCGTTGACGCGAATGCCGTGCGGCCCCCACTCCGTGGCAAGGGCGCGGGTCAGATGCAGGGCCGCGGCCTTCGATGCGTAGTACGCCGCCGCCTTCATCTGCGCTCCGACACGCAGCGCCGCGACCGACGCAATGACGATGATGTTGCCCGAGCGCTGCGGTATGAAGCAGCGGCTCGCGACCGCCTGACTCAGGAGAAATACACTGGTGGCATTCAAGGTCATGACCTTGTTCCAGGCGTCGGCGGGATACTCCTCGGCCGGCGCGCCCCAGCTCGTCCCCGCATTGTTGACGAGGATATTGATGCCGCCGTAATGCGCGACGACCGCTTCGACCAGCGCCGGCACTTGTTCCGGCTTGGCCAGATCGTTGACCACGGTCAGGGCATCGATACCTTTCGCGGCAAGCTGCGCCTTGGCCTCGGCGAGTTCGTGGGATTTGCGCGCGCTGATCGCAATTTTCGCGCCCATCTCGCCCAACCCTTCGGCGATCTGCAGGCCCAACCCTCGCGATCCGCCGGTGATCAAAGCCACCCGCCCCTTGAGCTCGAACATTTCGCGCACGCCCATCACACCACCTCGAACAGGCCGGCGGCGCCCTGCCCGCCGCCGATGCACATGGTGACGACCACGAGTTTGGCACCACGCCGCTTGCCCTCGATGAGCGCGTGCCCGGTGAGCCGCGCGCCGCTCACACCATAGGGATGACCCACGGCAATGGCGCCGCCGTTGACGTTCAACCGGTCGTCGGGAATGCCGAGTTTGTCGCGGCAGTACAGAACCTGGCAGGCGAAGGCCTCGTTCAATTCCCACAAATCGATGTCGCTCACCGTGTGGCCGGTGCGCTTCAGGAGGCGCGGAACGGCGTAAATCGGTCCCACCCCCATCTCGTCGGGTTCGCAGCCGGCCACGGCGAAGCCGCGAAAGATGCCCAGAGGCTCGAGACCGCGCCGCTCTGCCAGCTTGCCGTCCATGACCACGACGGCGCTGCTGCCGTCGGAAAATTGACTGGCGTTGCCGGCCGTGACCACTCCGCCCGGGATGGCCGGGCGAATCAGCGCGACGGCCGCGAGCGTGGTGTCCGGCCGAATGCCCTCGTCCGCGGCGATGGTGACTTCGCGGGTGCCGATCGAACCGCTGGCCTTGTCGGCCACACCCATGAGGGTGGTCATCGGGACGATCTCGTCCTTGAACTTGCCCGCCGCCTGCGCCGCGGCCGCCCGCAGCTGGCTGCGAACGCCGTACTCATCCTGAGCCTCTTTGGCAATGTGGTAGCGCTTGGCCACTTGCTCCGCCGTCTGCAGCATATTCCAGTACAGCGTGGGCTTGTGCTCCATCAGCCACGGGTCGCGCCGCATGTGCGTGTTCGCCTCGTTTTGAACGCAGGAAATGCTCTCGACGCCGCCCGCGACGATCACCGCCGCGCCCTCGGTCATGACGCGCTGCGCCGCGAGTGCGATGGACTGCAGCCCTGAGCTGCAGAATCGGTTGATGCTCAAGCCCGCCGTGCTCACGGGCAGGCCGGCGCGCAGGGCGATCGCGCGCGCGATGTTCCCTCCGGTGGTTCCTTCGCCGAAAGTCGAGCCCATGATCACATCCTCGACTTCGGCGGGGTCTATGCGGGCGCGCGCCACCGCGTGCCGCACCGAGTGCGCGCCCAAAGTCGCACCGTAGGTCATATTGAAGGCACCTTTCCAGCTCTTGGCCAGACCGGTGCGGGCCGTAGATACGATGACCGCGTCTGTCACTTAGGCGGTTCCTTTATATGCGCTGAAAGTCTGGCCTTTTTCAGCCAAACGGGCGAGCAGCGGCGCAGGCGTCCAAGCCTCCGAGTCGCTGCCCGGCTGTGCTGCGATCGATGCGAGCGCGCGGGCAATCTCGTGCAAGCCGGTTTGATCGGCGTAGAACATGGGGCCCCCTCGGTAGGGCGGAAAGCCATACCCGTTGAGATACACAAGGTCGATGTCCGAGGATCGCTGCGCGATGCCGTCCTCGAGGATGCGGGCACCTTCATTGATGAGCGCGTAGATGCAGCGCTCCACGATTTCCTGGTTGCTCACGTCGCGCGGCGCGATCCCTTTACGCCGGCGGTATTGCTCGATGATGGCCGTGACCTTAGGGTCGGGAATCGGCGTGCGCGCTCCGGCTTCGTACCGATACCAACCGGCGCCGGTCTTCTGGCCGAAGCGGCCGGCCTCGCACAGGGCATCCGACACATTGGAGAAATCCCGGCCCGGAAACTCGGCCGCCCGCCGCTTGCGCAGCGCCCAGCCGATGTCGAGACCGGCCAGATCGCCCACGCGAAACGGTCCCATGGCCATGCCGAATTCCTGCAATGCCGCGTCGATCTGCTGCGGCAATGCGCCGGCCATGATCAGATCGTGGGCGGCCGCGCCGTAGCGGGCCAGCATGCGGTTGCCGATGAACCCGTCGCACACGCCCGATACCACCGCGATTTTGTTCATGGTCTTGGACAGGCGCATGGAGGTGGCCAACACGTCGCTGCCCGTCTTGGCGCCGCGCACCACCTCGAGCAGGCGCATGACATTCGCCGGACTGAAGAAATGCAGGCCGATCACGTCCTGCGGGCGCTGCGTGAAGCTCGCGATCTCGTCGAGATTCAAGGCCGAAGTATTGGAGGCGAGAATCGCGCCCTGCCGCACTACTCCGTCCAGCGTCTGGAAGACTTGGCGCTTCACCTCCATGTTCTCGAACACCGCCTCGATGCACAGATCCACATCGCGCAACGAGAAATAATCCAATGTGGGAGTGATCAGCGCCAGACGCTTGGCGAGGCCGGCCTCGTCCAGCGTGCCCTTGCGCAGGGCGCCCTGGTAGTTGCGGCGGATGTTGGCGAGTCCCCGATCGAGAGCGTCCTGCTGGGTCTCGAGCAATACCACCGGAAGTCCGGCGTTGATGAGGCTCATGGTGATGCCGCCGCCCATGGTCCCGGCGCCGATGACACCGACCTTGGCGATCGGCCTCGTCGGTGTGTCGTCGGGTACGCCGGAAATGCGCGACGCCGCCCGCTCCGCTTGAAAGATATGGCGCAGCGCCGCCGATTCGGGCGAGAGCATGAGCGTGGTGAACAATTCGCGCTCCCGCTTCTGCCCGGCATCGAAGGATTTCTCGACCGCCGCAGCCACTGCGTCGACGCAGGCCAGGGGCGCGGGATACGGCCCCGCCGCGGCTTTGACCGTATTGCGCGCGAATTGAAAGAAAGCGTCCGCGTTCGGCATGTCCAGCTTCATGTCGCGCACGCGTTTGAGCGGCAATTTTTCTGCTATTGCCCGGCGGGCGAATTCGACGGCGAGTTCCAGCAAGTCGCCGTCGCCGAAGTGATCGAACAGAGGTGTGCCGCGAAGTTTTTCGGAGGCCACGGTCGATCCCGAGACGATCATATTGAGCGCAGGCTCGACGCCGAGCAGGCGCGGCAGCCGTTGCGTGCCGCCGGCACCCGGCAACAGTCCCAATTTGACCTCCGGCAGCGCAATTCGCGCCCCCGGCACGCCAACGCGGAAGTGACAGGCCAGCGCCAATTCCAAACCGCCGCCCATGCACACTCCGCCGATGGCGGCGATCACAGGCTTCGCGCTGTCTTCGACATCGCTGATCACGTTGCGCAAATTGGGATAGGCCGTGGCCTTGGGTGTGCCGAATTCACGGATGTCGGCGCCGCCGGAAAAGCCGGCTCCGGAACCGATGAGCACCAGGGCTCTGATGTCCGAATCGGCGTTCGCGCGCGCGACGCCCGCGACCAATGCCTCTCGCAGCTCGTGGCCGAGGCTGTTGACCGGCGGATTGTCCAGAGTCAGTACGGCGACGCCGCTCGTGGCCTCGAAACTCAGTTTGCTCATGCCATTTAATTCCACTATGCAGAACTGAGTTCCGCCCCCGACGGTTAATGTAGCAGTCAGACGCGCTCGAATGCCAGCGCCGCCCCCTGCCCCACCCCGACGCACATCGTCGCCAAACCGTAGCGGCCCGAACGGCGCAACAACTCCTGCACAGCTGCGCCGGCAATGCGCGCTCCGGACATTCCCAGCGGGTGTCCCAAGGCAATGGCGCCGCCGTTGCTGTTGACGTGCTCGGCGTCGTCGGCAAGACCCCATGCCCTCACGCAGGCCAGCGCCTGCGAAGCAAACGCCTCATTCAGTTCGATCACGTCGACATCGGAGATCTTCAAGCGCAGCCGACTCAAGAGCTTGTCGACGGCCGGGATGGGGCCCACTCCCATGATGCGCGGCGCGACTCCCGCGGACGCGAAGCCCAAGACCCGCGCGCGGGGCTCGAGCCCGTGCTTCTCGACGGCCGCGGCAGACGCCAACAGCAGCGCGGCTGCCCCATCGTTGATCGTGGATGCATTGCCGGCCGTGACGGTGCCGCCGGGACGTACGACGGGCTTGAGCTTGGCGAGAGCCTCGAGCGTGGTTTGCGGGCGAAGCTGCTCATCCCGTTCGACCAGGAGAGGGGGAGCGCCCTTTGCCTGCGCGACGCTCACGGACACGATCTGCTCGGCGAATACACCGGCCTCTTGGGCGCGCGCCGCGCGTTGCTGCGAGCGCAGGGCAAAAGCATCCTGATCCTCGCGCGATACCTTGAACTCGGCGGCGACGTTCTCGCCGGTTTCAGGCATCGAGTCGGTGCCGTAGAGGGTCTTCATTTGCGCGTTCACGAACCGCCAGCCGATGGTCGTGTCGAAAACTTCCGCGGTGCGCTGGAAGGCACGCTCCGCCTTACCCATGACGAACGGCGCGCGCGTCATCGATTCGACGCCGCCCGCGATCGCGAGATCGATCTCGCCGGCGCGGATGGCGCGAGCCGCCGCGGCCACTGCATCCAATCCGGACGCGCACAATCGATTGATGGTCACGCCGGGCACGTGCACCGGCAGTCCGCCGAGCAGTGCCGCCATGCGCGCGACGTTTCGATTGTCTTCGCCCGCCTGGTTGGCGCAGCCCATGAAGACCTCTTCGACCGCCTCGCCGATGGAGCCATGCCGGGCGACCAGCCGTGCGATCGCGGTTGCGGCCAGATCATCGGCGCGCACGGCCGACAAACCGCCCTCGTAGCGGCCGATGGGCGTGCGGACGAAATCGCAAATAAAGGCTTCGTTCATGGATACATCTTCCTCGAGTTGCGCAACAACGCGATCACGGTAGCAAGTATCGACTCGGCCGACAGCGCAGCGCAATGCCGCTTGATCGGCCTTCCCGACCGAGTGCAGCTACCGAAGATGGCGAACGGCGCCGCCGGCCAGGGAAGCGCCGGCCAGCGCCATGAGCACGGCGCAGAAGATCTGCGCGACCGAGATGATGCTCACGTGCTGCGCCAGCAGGAAGCCTGCCGCAACCGCGGGCACGCCCATGGCCAGGTAGCTGATGATGAACACGATGGACAGAGTGCCCGCCCGCTCGTGCGGAGCGGCGGACTGGATGACGCTGCGCAGGGCGCCCTGGAAACCGGTGCCGAAGCCCACGCCGGCCACGGCGGTCCCCACAAAGAACAGCGTGATCGCGCTCCGGGGCAGCGCGAACATCGTGAGCGCCACTCCGGCGAACAGGGCACCCGCGCCCAGCGTCACCATCTCCCGCGGCGTTCGCCTGTGCAATAGCAGTACGGAAATGCCGGCGCTCGCCGCCAGTACGAACAACGCCAGGCCGCCGAGCATCGGCGAGGCGGAATGCAGCATGCCTCGAATCAGCGTGGGTCCGAGCGAACCGTAGAAACCGCCGAGGGCCCAGACGCTGAGCAGAATCGGCACCGCCAACAGCAGGGGCTCGCGCGTTGCACGCGGTAGTTTCAGACGCGGTTTGAGGGAGGCCAGAACACCGGGCTGCGGCGCAATCGAATCCCTGATGAAGCGCAACCCCAGAGCCTGGACAATGTAGACGGCGGCCAGTGCGGCGTACACGAGATGCGTCGGTTCGGGCAAGTACTGCAGAAAAATCCCGCCCATCAAGGCGCCGAGCGCGGTGCCGAACGGCGGGGCGACGGCATTGGCAACGGCGCCGCGGCTCTTGTCGACATCGATCATCGCGGCGCCCACCGCGCCGATCGCAGCGCCCGTGATCAATCCCTGAACGATGCGCGCGATCAACAATCCCGTGACGCTCTCGGCGGTCGCGAACAGCAGCATCACCAGCGCCTGGCCGGCGGCGGCCACGATCAACACCGGCCGGCGGCCGAGGTGGTCCGACAGCCGCCCGGCCACCAGCAGTGCGGCCAGCACGGCAAGGGCATAGATGCCGAACACGATGGTCAGTATCACCGGCGAAAATCCCCACATCGCCTGATAAAGGGGATACAGCGGCGTCGGCGCACTGGAGCCTGCCAGGAGCGACACCGTGATGGAGGCCAGTAGATAAAAAGAAGCGGTGGGCGAAAAATGGCCTGTGCGCGTCAGAATGGACGGTTTCGCGGTGGTGGCTATCGAGTGCATGCAGTACTCCATACAGACAGGTCTGTCTGTTTTCATTGCACTATACAGACCTGTCTGTTAGAGTCAACCCATGAAAACCGACGCCGGGGCCGATCCCAAGGCGGCCCCCACCCGCCTTTCCGCCCGCGAGCGGCTGCTCGCCGCGGCCGACGAGCTGTTTTACGAGAATGGAATCAATCTCGTCGGCATCGATCGCCTGATCGAACACGCCGGGGTCGCGAAAGCTTCGCTTTACGATACTTTCGGCAGCAAGGAAGAGTTGATCCGCTGTTACCTGCAGGCGCGCAGCGAGCGGCGCCAGGCGCGGATCCGCGAGCGAATGGCGCAGTTTCAGACTCCGCGGGACAAGATCTTGAGTGTGTTCGATCTTCTGGGAGAAACCATCGCGCAGCCAAATTACCGCGGATGCGCGTTCCAGCGCGCCGGCGCCGAAGCCGGAGCCGGCAGCACCATCAAGGAGACATGCGACGCATCGCGCGCCTGGATTCGGCGGGAGTTTACCGAGCTCGCCCGCGCAGCCGGGGGCCGCGATCCCGAACACTTGAGCCGGCAGCTCGTGCTTCTATATGACGGTGCCGCGGCGACGGCGCACATGGACCGGGATCTCGAGGCGCCGCAAGCGGCGCGCGCACTCGCCGAACGGTTGCTGTCCTCGCAAATACCGCAGTAAACGGCGTCGAGCTCGGCCGCGCGGGCGCGGGTGAGCACGCGCAGCTGCGGGTGGGCACGCGCAGCTGCGGCTGGTTGAGTCATTGACCGTAGACCAGCGGAAACTCAGGGGCGTCAAATGGTGCGCCGTCTTCGAGCGTCAAATGAGGAAACGGCGGCGATCCCGATGCGCCGCGCCGCACGAAGCGCGCATCGGAACCGACCCACCGGGATGAAAAGACGCGTCGAGTGATGGGCGATGCGTTGGCCGGCGCGCCGTGAATGGTGCGAAAGTCGAATGCGATCGCGTCTCCCGGCGCCATGTCCCAGCCGCGAATGACGAGTTGATCTCGCTGGGCGTCAATGTCCGGTACGTCCTCGAATTGCTCGTCCGCATAAAGGGGACTGCCGTCGAAACGCTTCGGCCGGTAGCCGGCCGTATTCCATCGATGCGACCCGGCGATGCATTCCAGGCTGACATTGCGCGACACAGGGTCCAGAGGCGTCCAAAAGCTGACGGTGCGATCACCCTCCACGCAGTAGTAGGGCTGATCTTGATGCCATGGTGTCACGGTACTGTTCCCGGGGCGCTTGACGAGTATGTGATCGTGAAAAAATCGCGAGGTGGGCGATCCCATCAAGCGGGCCGCGGTTTCGGCTGCGGGCGATTCAAAAATGAATGCGCGAAAGGCCGGGATGCGCTGCCAGTTGCAGAGGTCTTGGAAGAACGGCGCCGATCCATCCTTTGGATGGTATGAGCGCTCCAGCGGGCTGGGCTGCGCCATCACCTGCGCCACGCCTCGAGATAGGGATTCAACCCAGTCTCGGAAGATCCCACGCAGTACCACGACCCCTTCAGCCTGAAAGTCGGCAACCGTCGAATCTGCAATGTTCATATCCGTGCTCTCCTCGTATCAAGCATGGCGCCCGGACTAATGCACGAGCTTCGGTCTTGTTTTTCTATTAGCCTAGGGTAATAATGCTTGCACTAGGGCAATTGGATTGTCAAGGAAATGATGAAATCTGTCCAAAGAGCCGCCCGCGGCAAGCGATCCTTCGAACTGCCTGGGGGGCCGGACGATGAGCGGCCGCTCAATGAGCGGATCAAACGATTCGTGCTCGCCAAAATCGACGGCGGCGCATGGCCCGAGGGCCATCGCGTGCCGTCCGAGACCGAGTTGGCGAACGCCTTCGGCACCGCGCGCATGACCGTCCACGGCGCGCTCCATGATCTTGCGGCCGCCGGCATCCTGACGCGGCGCCCCGGCGCGGGAACTCGGGTCGCACACCGCAGGCCGCAGTCGACGCTGCTCGAGATCCGAAACATTCACGACGAAATTGTCGAGCGCGGTCACCGGCATTCAGCCAAGGTGCAGCGCCTCTCGGCCGAGACGTGCGATCTTACGACCGCGACCGAACTCGAACTTGCACCGGGCTCCGCGGTGTTTCATTCGGTCATCGTCCACTTTGAAAACGATCGCCCGATTCAGATCGAGAATCGCTTTGTTCGGCCTGCCTTCGCGCCACGGTATCTCCACCAGGACTTCACGCGGGCCACGCCCAATCAATTCCTGATGAAACTCGGATCACTCGATGAGGTGGAACACATCATCCAGTCGCTGATGCCGGATCGCGCCACGCGTCTGCTGCTCGAGATCCCGCAAGGGGAACCGGTGCTGCATGTCAGGCGCCGCACCTGGTCCGGGGGGGTGGTGGTCAGCAGCGCGCGTCTCATCCATCCCGGCTCCAGCTACAGTCTGGTGGGGCGCTTCAAGGTCAGCCGGTGAGCGGCAAGCTCGCACAGGCCCCGATCACGGCCCTTCAGCTCACGGTGATCGCGCTCTGCGTTGGGCTCAACATGCTGGATGGATTCGATGTGCTTGCGATGTCGTTCGCGGCCTCGGGCGTCAAAGCGGACTGGCATCTGCCCGATAGTCAGCTTGGCGCCTTGCTGAGTGCCGGCCTCGTCGGAATGGGCGTGGGCTCGCTGACACTCGGTCCCTGCGCGGATCGCTGGGGCCGACGCACCATCGTGCTGCTCTCGGCGGCATTTGCCGGCCTCGGCATGCTGGGTTCGGCGCTCGCACGGGATTACGCCGAGTTGCTGGTCCTGCGGGTTCTTACCGGAATCGGCATCGGCGGCACGATTGCAAGCGTCGCCGTCATCGTGTCGGAGTACGCGCCCGATCGTTGGCGGGGAACCGCGCTCGCAATCTACGCAACGGGCTACTCGATCGGCGCCACGATCGGCGGCGCAATGGCCGCCTATGCGATCCCGCGTTACGGGTGGCGGGCGGCATTTGTGATCGGCGGAACCTTGTCGCTTTTGATGTTGCCGCTGGCCTGGCGCAAATTACCGGAGTCGCTCGACTTCCTGCTGACTCGCAGGCAGGGCCGTCAGGATTCGATGGGCACGCAAGTGAGGCTCCTGATGAAGCCCACGACTGCGCTGGTGTGGGTCGTATTCTTTTGCACGATGACGGGCTTTTACTTCATCCTGAGCTGGACGCCGCGTCTGCTGAATGCGGCGGGATTGAGCGCCGGTCAGGGAATGACCGGCGGCGTCCTGTTGAACCTCGGTGGGATAGCCGGATGCGGCCTGTTCGCCTTTGCCGCGGCACGAGTGGAGACGCACCGCCTGCTGCTCGGCACACTCATCGGCAGCGCTCTATTGATCGTTGCGTTCGGATTCGCCATGAGCCGGCCGGACAGCGCGCTGTGGGCGGCGTTGCTGCTCGGCATCATCGCGAATGCGGCGATGGCGGGTCTCTATGCCGTCGGCCCACCGCTCTATCCGACCGCGGTGCGAACCACCGGCATGGGGTGGGCGATCGGCATCGGCCGCTTTGGGGCGATACTTGCGCCGCTGGCGAGCGGCGCGCTGCTCGATCGCGGCTGGTTGCCGGCGCAGCTTTACTTCTTCTTCAGCGCACCCTTTGTCGTCGCGGCGGTCGCCGTCTTTCTCATCGGTCCTGCTAGCGCGGCCGCACGCGGGCTTCGCGACGCTAGAATTTAGCGGTCACGCCGATCAGGAAGAACCGCCCGATCGCGCCGTCCTGGTGAAGCGCGGCATCGTAGCGAAGCTCCGCGCCGCCGCCGTAGGTCTGCAGGTCCACCGGCGCATCGGAATTGAACAGATTGGTGATCGAGCCGTGGACCGACATCTGGTCGGTCACCGCGTAGGTTGCATACAGGTTGACGTCGGTGAAATGCGCCACCGAGCAATACGGGTACCAGGCGCTGGCGAGAGTCGTCACCGAGGATGAAATTGCCGAACCATAGGCCGACGGCGCCCCCGATTCCAGCGCCTCCAGGCACGTATTGTAGTTCGCCGAGGGATCGGTGATGCTGAATGAGCTGGTGTAGTTCACCGAGAGAGTGGACGAGAATGAGCCCTTGTCCCAGGTCAACGACGCCACCGCGCGATCCCGCGGATTGCCCGTGTCGCCGGAGACGCCCGACGGGCCATGGGTTCCGACCAGGTCGTACGTAGTGCCCTGATATCCGTACTCGAACTGGATCATGTGCGTGACATTCACGTCGAAGGTCAATCTGCCGGCAATGCCGATGTCGAGGCGGCTGCGTAGATCCACATCGATGCCGGAGGTGGTGGTGATGCCGGCATTCACGTAGGGGATCAATTCGTAGGCAGGATAGCCGGTGGGCACGCCGTTGACGTTGGTCAACACGTTGACGGTGTTGCAGGGCGTCCCATTGGTGGTGGTGTTGGTACACTGGGCCAACAGGGCCGGCGCTCCGCGCACCAGCGAGGTGAAATCCGCCCCGAAGCCGCCGGCCGCGGATGCCGAAATGATGTCGTTCTTGAGCTGGATTCGATAGTAGTCCACCGATGCGTTGAAGAGCGGCGTCGGCTCGAAGATGACGCCGAACGTCGCATTCGTCGAAGTCACGGCCTTCAGATTCGGGTTGGATGCGTTGACGCCGACCGCCGGATACGAGCACAGCGCGTTGAAGGTGCCTTTCACATTCGCGACACCGCCCGGACAGAGCGCCGGATCGTTGGTGTTGCCTTCGCCGAAGGCCGTCCCCGCCACCGCCGATTCGGATATCGACGGCGCGCGAAAGCCCTTACCCCAGGTGCCGCGAACCGTAAACATGTTGACGGGACTATATTTGAGGCCGAACTTCGGGGTCGCCGAGCCGCCATACGTGTCGTAGTGGTCGTAGCGTACTGCGGCGTTCACCTCGAGCTGTCTGAACGGCTTGCCGCCGATTTCGAGGAAGCCCGAAGTATCGTCCTGAGAACCCACCGAAAACGCGGGTGCTCCTTCCTGCACGCCGGAAATCACCGTCGGCGGATCCGAATAGTTCTGCGCCTTATGGAAGTACTGAGCACCGGCGGCGAGTGTCAATGGTCCACCCGGCATCTCGAACAGTTGACGCGCACCGTGGACATCGACGACGTCGAGAGTGCTCGACGGGTCGGTTACCTCGACCGGTGCAAACAAGGCCGCGCCGTTGGTATTCACTCCCGGAATGTACGAAAGATTATTCAGATCAGCCTGGGCGACGCCCGGCTCGATATAGCCGGCGATATGGTCGCTCATCCTTGCGTACATCAAGCCCACTTCGGCATCGAGGTCCCAACCGGCGGCCGTCCCCCTGACATCGGCAAACAAGCGATAAGTAGTCGTCTCCACTTCGGTCACCAGCGGCCCAATATCCGGAAAGCTGTAGACCAGATTGGCCGCGGTGCCAAACGGATTCTGCGGTGAATTGGCCGGCAGCGACAGCACCGGATATACGACGAGGTTCGGCCCGACACCGGGGCCGAAGCCTATGTTCTGGATGGAGCCGCTTTCCTGGCCCGTCTGACTGAGTGCATGGCCGAACGGAGGGGTTTGAGGTGCGAGCTGCTCGGCTTTGCTGTCGAACAAGGATGCGGTAACGGTCATCGTCCAATCGTTGACGAGCGCCTTTGTCATCTTGGTCAGAAAGTTCGTCTGCTCCGTGGGCGGTTGTATCTGACCGGGGAACGAGAACTCGCATTGGCCGGCGGCTTGGGCAGCCGCGCTATCGCAGCCCGGCTGCGGGCCCTGCTTCAGGAACACTCTCCCCGGCAATCCATTCGGATACACGCCGGCTGCATTCGGCGTCGTGGGATTGATCAGGTATCCCTGAATGCTGTCCGGATAGACAAAGGAAGCCGCCGTGGGCGAGCCCGGCGTCGAGTTCAATCCCCCCGGCAGGCCGCTCCAGTTGAGGTTCGCCCAGGGACCATTGCGATTGGCGCCGAGAATCTCCTCCTGACGGTGCCAGTCCAAGGTCGCGTAGATGTTGTAGCCGTCGTTCTGCAGATCGCCCCAGCCCACGATTGCCGCCACATGCATGGTGTGGCCGTCGTTGTGCTGAGTCGAGCCGGCCTCGGCCGTGAACTGCGAACCGACGAAGGTTTTTTTCAATTTGATGTTGACCACGCCGGCAATGGCGTCGGCCCCGTACAAAGCCGAGGCACCGTCTTTGAGAACCTCGACGCTATCGATGGCGTTGAACGGAATCGCAGTGACGTCGACGAAACTGCGCTCGCCGTCGTCGCTGAGCGGATAGGCCACCATGCGTTCACTGTCGATCAGGGTGAGCGTGCCGCCCACCGTCAGACCGCGCAGTGCGATGCCGGAAGCACCGGCGGCGAAGGCCTCGGTGAAGCCTTGATTCAGCGTACCCGCGCCGTTGGCGGCGAGGTTGCGCAAAACGTCCGAAACGTTCGTATAACCGCTGTTCAAAAGATCAGTGGCACTGATGACCTGTACCGGGCTGGGCGTCTCCGAATCGGTGCGCTTGATCAGCGATCCGGTGACGACGATTTCCTGGAGCTCCGGTCCCTGAGAGGACTTAGGTTGCGTCTCTTGTGCGCTGACGGGCCGGCTCAGCAGGGTAATCGCTATCGCGAGCGCGGCTAAAATGCCTCGAAGCACGCGGTGCACGACCAAATCCTTCCCCATTTTCATTTTGGTTTCCCTCGAGGTGCGCTATATGTGGCTCCCGTTGTGTTATCGCAACATAAGGGGCAAACGAACGCCGCTCTGATCTGGCGGACGATAGCCGTCCGCCGACCGGCGAGAATGAAAATGGTATGAATGCCGCCGGGCGTGTGATGAAGGCGGCCGGAGAATGTACGAAAGTACGCCGCACTGTCGTAAGGTAAGCACTCGAGGAACCATGTGATACCTTCGCGACCATTGTCTTCTGCGATCGGCCTGTCGTTCATATTGGCTCTCGGGTGTGCGCGGGGCCAGGATTTGAAGGCTGCGCAAGCCTGTACCCGGTTGGGCGACGACGTTGCGCGGCTGTCCTGTTACGACGCGGCATTTGGCGTGTCCAAGCCGCCGACCGCGGAGAAGTCCGGCGTCGGCAGGACGGAGCCCCTGGCGAGATTTGGCGACAGTGGCGCGCTGCATCCCGAATCTCAAATAGACCTGCCGAAGAGCATCACCGTGCGCGTTCAGCAAGCGACCCCACTCGCTTATGGACTGTATCGATTGACGTTGGAAAACAGTCAGGTCTGGCGCACGACTCAGGGAGATTCGGCGCTCGAGTTCAAAGCGAAGGACATGGTGACCATTTCGCGGAGGGTCATGGGCGGCTACGAGGTATCTTTGACGGGGCGCAATGCAAGCGTCAACGCAACACGAATAAAGTAATCCGCCTTATTTAGCGCACTGAGTCCCTACGCAGTACGCGGGACCCGTTCTGATCAGCTGCTGTTTGGATAGCTCCGTTTCGCGTTCCGATTCGTGAATCTGTTCGGCCGTCGCGCACTTCGTGGTGCCAAACTTCGTCCCGGTGACGGTTTGCGTTTGGCAGTAAAGGACCTTGCCTTGACGCCTCACCACTCGATAGCCTTCTTTGACCAGGGCGGGATCGACGTCGCTGGCGGCGGGCGCGTTGGGCGCCACCGCAGTCCCGGTTGCGGGTGCGTTGGCGGCGGCGGCCGCTGCCGGTGTGCCGGCGACGGGCACTCGTGCCACGACCACGGGCTTGGTGTTCTGCGGCTGGCTGGAGCAGGCCGCTGCAAGCGCCGCACAGATGACGAGAATGAGAGCCCCAGAAGATCGCATCCGTCAATCTCCCTTTGATATCGCTGTGAAGCTACCGTGTGAAGGTAGTCAAAAGCGGCCCCGAAGGGCCGCTTTGTCATTGCGTACTACTCCGCGTCGCCGTGTTTCAGAACTTAGCCGTAAAGGCTATGAATAGCTGGCGGCCGAACACATCATAGAAGCCGTAGGTATTGGCCGCGCCGCCTGAGACGATGTAGGCCTCCGCGACCGGTGGATCCTTGTCGAGGACGTTGTTCGCCCCGGCTCGCACCTGCAGGACCTTGTTGACATCCCAGGTGGCTTCCAGATCGATGTAGTTGTAGCTCGGGATTCGATAGTTGAAGTCATCGAATACACCTGGACCAAAGACCGCGTGCGCCAGACCGGGCTGCTGGCTGTCACCGTCCTGCGTGACCGAACCGAGGAAGCGCCAGGTGACGGACGCCGACACATTCCAGGCAGTTTCCCAGGTCGTGCGCAAGGTATGACGCCAGCGAGGATTGACGGTCTGGCAGACGGCGCCGAAGAGCCCGGCGCAGTCATAGGTATTTCCCCCCGGAATCGGCTGAGTCTCGTTGTGCAGCATGTAGGCGCCGTTCAACGCCCACGCCACATCGCCAAATCCCGGCGCCAGTTCCAGTTTGTAGTTGGCCACCACGTCGACGCCGCTGTAGATCGCGGTGCCCAGGTTGTAGTTTTTCTGAATGACATAGCCTCCACCCGCGTTGCTGTTGCCGGTCAAGCCGCCCGTGGTCGGTTGACGCACGATTTGGCTGCAATAGACGGGGTTGTCGGTGTCGGCACAGAATTGGAGAATGTCGAGATAGGGAATCACTCCCACTTCATCCTTGATCTGGATGTGGAAGTAATCGATGCTGCCGGTCAGATGCGGGATCTGGCTGGGAGCGAAATTCAATCCCACGGTGTAGGTATCGGCCTGCTCCGGCTTCAGATTGGGATTACCGCTGGTCTGCTGCGACAGCTGCGCGGCCACGCCCTGCGGAATGGAGCCGGTGTTGTACTGAGTCTTCGTCACGCCCGTGTTCTCGCACTGCTGCAGGGTGAACGTGATGGGCGGTGCGCAGGGATCGCCTCCGACCGCGGCCAGCCCGACGATGGGCGGGATGAAGGACTCGGCCACCGAGGGCGCGCGGATGGCCCTATCGTAGGAGGCACGGATCCTATAATCCGCAATGGGAGCGTACTGCACCTCGAACTTGTACGTATTGGTGTTGCCTACCGTCGTGTAGTCTGAATGCCGATAGCCCGTATCGACCACGAGTTCCTTGACGCCGGCTCTATCCTGCGCAATAGGCGCCCGCAGCTCGAGGAATTGCTCGGACACGCTGATCGCATCGTTGATGGGTGCCACGGCACTGCCGAAACCCGACAACAGTCCACTCTCCTCCGCGGCATCGGGCTCCAGATACTCTTGATCCGTGCGATGTTCGGCTCCGATGTTCACACCCACGCCCTCGGTCGCCCAGGGAGAGGTGACGCCGTATTCACCCAGCTTGCCGGTGATGTCGGCGTGCATGGTTTTCAACGTCGATGCGCCCTGCGCAGTGCCGAGCTCGTACAGATATGCGAGCTGGGACTGAGTGACCGCGCCTTGGGACCAGATATTGTAGGGCACACAGCCCTGGGTGCTGCCGCTGATGCACTTCGGGTTGGCCGCCGTGCCCGTCACCAGAAGGGCATTCGTGACGGCTTGAAAATTCAAGTACCCCTGATTGGAGTCGGTGAATTTCGTATAGAAGTACTGCCCATAGGCATCATAGCTCCAGGCGTTCGCGAAATCGCCCTTGGCGCCGGCCACCGCACGATAATTGGTGTGCTCGAAGTCGGTGGAGCGGCCGCCGCCCTCGACATTGCGCCGCCCAATATCGATCTGCGCGAGAGCCGATCCGGGACTGGCTTTGTCGGCCGCAATCTGGGCCGGCGTGCAAAGGGTGCTTGCCTGCTGCGCGCTCAACAACGGATTGCTGCAATTCGTGTAGTAATCGCCCGCACCGGTCGGATCGAGCGGATTGGCATTCTGGAACAGCGCCGCCGGCGCCACCACCTGATGCGTCTTGTCATCCATGAAGAAGAACTGCATGTAGGGTTGGAAGGCTTCGGTGATCTCGTCATGCGCCATGAACGCAGCGTTGTAACGGTCGTCTTCCCGGCTCAGGTCGATGAAGGGCTGGGAATTGAACTCTGCCGGAGGATTCGTGCCCGCCGTCGGCCAAGGAACGAAGCTATGTCCGGACACGCTATACTGAGTACCGGCGTTAGGACCCGTCGCCGGTTGGAAAAAGTTCGAATTCGACGAGCCGCCGCAACCGACGCTGGTGATCGTGCCGTTCGCGTTGAAGTTCGGCAGCAATTCACAGGACCCGAAGTCGCGAGAGCTGCTGTAGACCGGATCCGCATGACGGTAGCTCAGGTAAGCCGTGACATTGCCTTGTCCGTCGGCGAAATTCGTGCCCATGAGCACATCGAAGTTCTTGTTGCGCCCGTCGCGTACATTGCCCGTCGCCGGGTCTGCGCCAAACTGCCGCGCCAAGCCTTGTACCCAGCTGTTGTGGTTGTCGTGGTCGTTCTCGCCCACCTGACCATCCACCTCGAAGCCTTGGAAGTTCTTCTTCATGATGAAGTTGACGACGCCGGCGATGGCGTCCGAACCATAGGCCGCGGACGCGCCGCCCGTGACCACTTCGACGCGCTCCACCAGGCCGACGGGAATTTGGTCAAGATCGGGCGCCGGTTCGGCAATGGCCGTGTTGGGTGAACCCACGCCCAGCCGAACGCCGTCGATCAGCACCAGGGTGCGAGCGGGCCCCAAGCCGCGCAAGTCGGCGGTGGCCACGCCGCCGGCGGTGGTCAACCCGGAAGTGGTGTTGCCCAAATCCTGACCGAGCTCGTTGCTGAAGATCTGCGGCAGTTGGTTGATGAGATCGGTAATATCGGTTTTGCCGGATACCCTGATCGATTGCGAGGAGATGGCCAGGATGGGGCTCGTGCTCACCTCATTCGGAGCGGCGATGCGCGATCCGGTGACGACCACCTCTTCCAAGGCCGGTTCCGCCTGATCCGTCGTGACCTTGGGCGGCGCCTGCTGCGCAAAGGCGGGCATTTCTATGGCGACAATGCACACACACGCCGACAAGACAATTGCGAATCGCTCGAGAATCGACGATACGCTGAGTAGCTTCCCCATTCGCATTTTGATTTCTCCCGAATTGTTTCCATACGTGTCGGCGTGCTTGCAGCTGCGAATCACTCGTTGTGGTGTCACAACATACAAAGCACGCGGACGCCGCCCTGATGCGGTGAACAATAGCCGCTGGCAAAATGACGAGTACGAAAATGGGATGATGAGCACCGGCGGCGTGATGAACAGTGCCGGATGTGTGACGAATGTGCCGATGCCGGCTGCGCCGTCCACCGGTTCGCGGCCGGGCACCTACGGGAACTTGTTTTTACGCGTCTCCGCCTCCGGAGACGGATTGCGCAAACGCAACGAACTCGACGAACCGGCGCTGTTGCACGCTGAAGCGGGCCCTGCGCCGGGCCGGAGCGCATCGTAACACCCGGCAAGCCGCCGAAATATCGCCTACGGGCGATTGACAGTCCGGGTGTCTTGGCTAATACTTTCCTCTATGGTGAACTGTCAAGAACACCGGGCCATAAGTCAATTCGGGGAGAAATGAGTCATGCAAAAGAGAGCAATGTCGCGCCGCATGGTGCTTGAAGCAGGTGCCTGCGCATTGGGTGCAACGGCGAGCATCCCGCTGATGGCCGGTGGGCGCGCAGAAACAGGACTGGGTCCGAACAACGAAGAGACCATCCGCAAATACTACAAGGCGTGGGAGAGAAAGGACTGGCACCCGATCGACATCCTGCTGGCGGACAACTTCACGTTTTCGAGCGCTAACAACGACGACCACATAAGCAAGAGCGCTTTCAAAACACGATGTTGGGAGTCGCAGATCGATTTTATCGAACGCTTTGATTTGGAGAGGGTGCTTGGAAACGGCAACGAGGCGTTTGTGATGTACGTTTGTCGGACCAAGAACGGAAAAACGCTCCGCAACGTGGAGTATTTCCGGCTTAGAGACGACAAGGTGGAGGCCATCGAGTGCTACTTCGGTGCGCAATCCAGCTTTCCATCCGCAGTTAGCACGGAGCAGAAGTAACACCGTGGACAATGACCCGCGCCCGTAACCGACTCGCTTACCCGTTGCCCGAGTTCGGCCGTTCTGAGCCGGATTCGCCGGAGCTCGACCGCACCGTGCCGCTTCCACCACGGTTCCTGGTCGGCGAGCGGCAGAGGCGGCTGTATCCGCTCGACCCGAAGTCGATCGACTACATCGAGGCGGACGGCAACTACGTAACCCTGCACGCCGGCAACGTCGAATACCTCAGCCGCGATTCGATCAAGCGTCTATCGGTGCAGCTGGCGGAGCTCGACTTTGTTCGCATCGGGCGGTCGCTGCTGGTGAATTCCGCCGCAGTGTCGTACGTCGAAGTGGCGGGTCACGGAACCTATGCCCTCACATTGATCTCCGGTGTTTGCCTGCATTCGAGCGCCGCCTTTCGCAATTCGATTCTGCGCATCATCCCACTGCCGGCCTTGTCGAAGCGCAACGGGGGCACCGCGCCGTAGACATCCGTCGAATTTATCTCAAATACGGACGGGTTCATCACGATGGCGGCTAGGGTCATCCCAAAGTGGATCCGCCGGCTTGCGGCGCTGCTAATTTCGAGGGATGAGATTGGCCGATCGTATCGCGCAATGCCGAACTCCGTTCATCGTCGAGAACACGGAGGACGGATCCGTCACACAATTGAACAATGCGGCCGCGTTCGCCGAAGATATCAATGCTTGCGCGACGCGATATGTACTGAGCGATGAGCTGACGAGTTTGTGTACGGCACTCGCCTATTCAAAAGGAGCGAATACCCTCGCGTGTGCGGACATTTTGCACGTGCCGGCGGAGCGGGTATGGGTCGAATGGACCGAAGCTCCCTGGCGGAACGAGCTTGCACGTTACGGTTTCAAAGGTCCTGCCGGGCCGCCCGGCTCGGGCCGGCGGGGAGTATTCATTCAATCCACTCCCCAAGGACGCCGCGGCCTGTTGAGGGCGTTTTGGGCAAGCGGCGAGCCGGAATCGCATGTACTTTCCAGCAGTATGGAAGCGTATTTCGATTTCGATACCCGGGATGGCGAGGATCCGGAAGCCTTCGACCGGCAGGAACGACCTTCAATTTGCGTATTGGACGATGCCGTCGGGGATGCGGATATCTTGAGGCGCTGCTTTCGATTCCGTTTCGAGCGCTCCTGGCAGGATTACTACGAGAGGGCCCAGTTGACGTCCGTACAAGCCGGTGCCCTCTCTCATCACGCACTGGGCACGATTGCGATCGCCATTCCCGTATTGTTGGCCTTTTTTTTGCTCCTCGCGACCCGCCCAGGCCTGCCGCGTCGACCTCTGATGCTCGAGCGTCTCAACAAAGTACGGGTAAGGTCCGGAAAACGGGCGCTTCTGGGGCAAATCGAAGTCTATGCCCCTCTTCTGCCGGAGTTCAAATACGCCTCGGGCAGCGGTTCAGCGGCGCCTCGACGATCGCGCAGGCTTCACCATGTGCGAGGCCACCTCGTGCGGCGTGGCAGTAAACTATTCTGGCGAGTGCCGCACCTGCGCGGCAGTGCGCGGGCCGGATCCATCCGGAACCGCACGGTCACTTGGCTGTTCGATCCGTCGATTTCCTCGGCGAATGAGCGCCTCGCCGGAGCGCCGTCATACTGACGCGCCCTTCGCCAGATAGGCTCCCAATTTGCGCAATGCTCCCGTCCAGCCTCCTTCGTGGCTGAGACGAGTCGACTCGTCGTGCAGGAGTGAATGCGAAAACGTCAATTCCGTGCCGCCGCCGATTGCCCGCAAGGTCATCTCGACCCGCGACTCGCCGGGATCGTCGCCGCCCACCATCCAGCGCCACGTCAGGACGACGCGTCTCGGCGGGTCGACCACCAAAAACTCGCCGCTGCACTCGTGCTCTGTGTTATCCAGCTTGCGAAAGCGCAGGCGATACTTCCCGCCGACGCGCGGATCGGATTCCGACAGAAGAACGGGGCCGGCATCCGGACCCCACCAATGCGCTATGCCGTCGGCCGTGGTGACGGCGTCGAACACGATTTCCGGCGACGCCTTGATGTGCCGTACGAGCGTAAGACTGGTCACTACTTCCTGCCCTGCGCTTCCAATTCTTTGCGCTCGGCATAGACAGCGAGCTTGTCCAGCCGCCTGGACCAGAAGCGCTCCTGAGTGTGCAGCCATGACATTGCCTCGCGCATGGATTCCGGCCTGAGGCGAACCGTCACTACGCGCCCGGCTTTCGAACGGGTGATCAGGCCCGCTTCGTCGAGAACGCCCAGGTGCTTCAATACCGCGGGCAGTTTGATGTCGAAGGGCGCCGCCAATTCGCTGACGGACGCACTGGCGCGGCGTGCGAGGCTGGCCAAGATTGCGCGCCGCGTCGGGTCGCTCAACGCGGTAAAAGTGCGATCGAGGTTCTTGTGACGGTTTTCCATCTAGGAAAGTATCAATTAGACCGAACGCGTTGTCAATTTGCCGGCATCTTCCCCATGCCGCGATGGCCGCAAATTACCCCGGCGGCTCGAACGCGTTCAAAAGATTCCCCCTATCACCGAATATATTGCTTAAATGGCGCGTTCGCCGATCCCGGGCAGTTCAAAGGGAATCCGTATGTCATTGACTCTTTACGCTCACCCGTTCGCCTCATACTGCTGGAAGCCGTTGATCGCCCTGTACGAGAATGCGACGCCGTTCAACTATCGAACGGTCGGGGATATGGCCGAACTCGAGCCGTTTTGGCCGATCAAGAAGTTCCCTCTTCTCCGGGACGGCGAGACGACGATCGTCGAATCGAGCATCATCGTAGAATACTTGATGCATCGTCATCCCGGAACGACGCGAATGATACCGGTGAACGACGACGCAGCCCTCAAGGTGCGCTTCATGGATCGGTTCTTTGACAACTACGTCATGAATCCGATGCAAACGCTGGTCGCAGATCGAATCCGAACGGAAGCCGAGCGCGACGCCAAAGGCGTCGCCGATGCCAGGAAGATGCTGGACGTTGCGTATGGATGGCTCGAAGAACAGCTCACGCCTCGAGCGTGGGCGTCCGGCAGCGACTTCTCCCTGGCGGATTGTTCCGCCGCCCCAGCGCTTTTTTACGCGGATTGGGTGCATCCGGTCGGTGATCGATTTCCGGGAGTTCTCGCCTACCGCCGCCGGGTTCTCGCCAGACCCTCTGTCGCCCGCGTCGTCGATGAGGCGCGTCCATTCCGCAAGTTATTCCCACAGGGAGCGCCGGATCGGGACTGATATTGCCATGCTTGGACGCCAGGGTAATACTAACCGGCAAGTTGAGGGACCGGATCGACATGGACAATCAGCCGCGGAATTGGAATCGCTGGGGAGCGGAGGATCAGCGCGGCACGCTCAACTACGTCACAGCGGAGAAGCGCCTGCAGGCAAGTAGGCTGATCCGCAACGGCCGAGCCTATTCATTGGCGATCCCGTTGCGAGCCGATGCCCCTATCTGGCCCACACGCCACAAGAACTGGCACATCGCGACCCACCGCAATACGGCGGGTCCCGGTCCGGGCGGCGCGGAGGACGTGCTGATGATGCATACGCACGGCACCACGCACATCGATGCCCTGTGCCATGTGTTTCGCGACGGACGTATGTACAACGGCTATTCCACCGCCGACTCGATCACTTCGCGAGGAGCCGAGCGCAACTCGATCTCCAATGTCGACGTGATCGCGACCCGGGGCGTGCTGCTCGACTTGGCCCGCCACCATGGGGTTGCGCATCTGGCGGCCGATCAAGAGATCACGCCGCAGGAAATCGAGACGGTGGCCGCCGCCCAAGGCGTCGCCATCGGCAGCGGCGATGCGATTTTGTTTCGCACCGGATTCATGCAACTCTGGAAACGCAGTCCGGAGGAATACGACCGCGCCCAGCCCGGCGTGAATCTCGCCGTCGCCCGATGGGCCGGCGAACGCGAAATCGTCCTGCTCGGAGCGGACAACAGTGCGGTGGAGAGAGTTGCCGACTCATCTCTTCCCGTGCATCAGGAATTCATCCGCGACCAAGGCGGCTACCTGCTGGAGCTCTTGTACCTCGACGATCTGGCGCGCGATCAGGTCTATGAGTTCATGCTCGTGGTCGCGCCGCTGCGCATCGACCGCGGCCTCGGCAGCCCGATCAATCCCATCGCTTTGACCTAGGAAAACGATGAACATCTTGCAAGGCAAAATCGCGCTCGTCACCGGCGCCGCCAGCGGCATCGGACGCGCCAGCGCACTCTTGTTCGCAGCCGAGGGCGCCTCGGTCGTCGCGCTGGATCGCGCGGCGGAAGTCGAGGCGACCGTCGCGGCCATTCGAACCGCAGGCGGACGCGCCGCGGCGCGGATCGCGGATTCCTCCGCCGAAAGCGACGTGGCCGCCGCCGTGTCCTTCGCCGTGAAGGAGTATGGAGGCCTCGATGTGTGCTACGCCAATGCCGGCATCAGCGGCGGACTGGTGCCGTTCTTCGAGGAGACGGTCGAGCGTTGGAAGGAGGTTCTGAATGTCAACTTGATCGGCGCCTTTCTGGCGGTCAAGTATGCCGCCCTCGCCATGGTCCCGCGGCGGCACGGTTCGATCATCTGCACCGCGTCGGTCGCGGGTTTGCGATCCGGCGCCGGCGGCATGCCGTACAGCGCCAGCAAAGCGGGGGTCATCAGCCTGGTGCAGACGGCGGCCAACCAGCTGAGCGGCACGGGCGTCCGCATCAACGCCATCTGTCCCGGCCTGATAGAGACCGGAATGACCCGTCCGATCTTCGACGCGGCGCGCGCCCGCGGCAGCGAGCGCAAGATCGGGCAACTCAATCCCCTGCGGCGCGCCGGAGATCCCGCCGAGATCGCGCAGATGGCGCTATTTCTGGCGTCCGATGCGGCCTCCTATGTCAACGGACAGGCCATCGCCGTAGACGGCGGCCTATCCACTTCGCACCCCATCGTCATCCGGCGCGATGACATGCCCGCGGGGGCCCAATGAAGCGCGCACCTGCCTCGATGACCGCCGCGGCGGTTGCAGCCTCGGCTTCCCTGCTCTGCGGCGCCCGCGCCGGCGCATCCGACTTCGGGCCGGCAAATCCATTCTACGCGCCGAGCGCGCTGCCGTTTCACGCCCCGCCGTTCGATCGGATCATGGATGAGGACTACCAGCCGGCGATCGAAGCCGGAATGGCGCAGCAACTCGCCGAGATCGAGCGCATAGCGGAGGACGCCGCGCCGCCCACCTTCGACAACACCCTGGTCCCCTTCCAGAGAAGCGGTCGTCTATTGAACCGCTCGCTGGCCGCGTTCCGCGCCGTCAGCGAGGCAAGCACGAATCCCACGCTGCAGGGCGCGAAGACCGCGCTCGCCCCGAAAATCGCCGCGCACGAAGATGCCATCCACCTCAACCAGAAGCTGTTCGACAGAGTGGCGGCCATTTATCGGCAGCGCGCCACGCTCAAGCTCGATGCGGAGTCGCTGCGGCTGGTGGAAATCGTCTACGACGACTTCGTTCACTCCGGCGCAAGTCTCTCGGACTCGGACAAATCGGAGCTCGAGAAACTGAACGAGGAAGCGTCGACGCTCTCGAACGATTTTTCCAATAAACTCCTGGAGGCGACCAAGAATGCGGCCTACACCACGGCGAGCAGAGACGCGCTCGCGGGGTTGAGTGAATCGCAACTGTCCGCCGCAGCTCTGGCGGCACAGAAGCGCGGCAGCGAAGGCTTCGTGATCCCCTTGCAGAACACCACCCAGCAGCCGCCGCTCGCATCGCTCAGCGTGCGCGCGACTCGAGATGCCATCTTCCACAATTCGTGGAACCGTACCGAGCGCGGCGACGCGAACGATACGCGGGCCGACATCGTGCGGCTGGCGCAGCTTCGCGCGCAGCGGGCAAAGCTGCTCGGCTTTGCGAATCATGCGGCGTGGACGCTCGAGAACCAGATGGCCAAGACGCCGGCTGCGGCGCTGCAATTCATGGATGCTCTGGTGCCGCTGGCGAAGGCGAAATCGGCAAGCGAAGCGGCGGACATCCAAGCGGTGATCGATGCCCGCAAGGCCGGGTTCGCGCTGCAGCCTTGGGACTGGGACTTCTACGCGGATCAGGTGCGCAAGGCGAAATTCGACCTCGACGAGGCGGAGGTCAAGCCTTACTTCGAACTCAACAATGTTCTCGAGAACGGCGTCTTCTATGCCGCCAATCGGCTGTATGGAATACGCTTCAAGGAGCGCAAGGACATCCCGGTCTACCATCCCGACGTGCGCGTTTTCGAGGTAACCGACGTCGACGGCAGACCCCTGGCCCTTTTCTATTGCGATTATTTCAAGCGGGACAACAAGGATGGCGGTGCCTGGATGTCGTTCCTCGTCCGCCCGTCGAGATTGCTGGCCGACCTTGCGGTCGTCTACAACGTCGCCAACCTGCCGAAGCCGGCGCCCGGCGAGCCGGCGCTCATCAGCTTCACCGACGTGACGACCATGTTTCACGAGTTCGGACATGCGCTGCACGGGATGTTCGCGAACACGCGATTTCCGACTCTGTCCGGAACCACGCCCGCCCGGGACTTCGTCGAATTTCCATCGCAGTTCAACGAACATTGGGCCATCTATCCCGAAGTCTTCGAGCACTACGCGCGGCACTACAAGACGGGTGCGCCCATGCCGGAGGCGCTGGTGCAGAAGATCAAGAAGGCGATCAATTTCAACGAGGGCTACAAGCTGACGGAATTGCTGGCCGCCGCGGAGCTGGACATGCAATGGCATATCCTGCCGGCGGATGCGCCTTTGCAGGATGCGGATGAATTCGAAAAGCGCGCGCTGGCGACGACTCACCTCGACATCCCGCAGGTGCCGCCTCGCTACCGCTCCAGCTACTTCAGTCACATCTGGGACAGCGGGTATTCAGCGGGCTACTACGCCTACCTGTGGACGCAGATGCTGGACGATGACGCCTTTCAATGGTTCGACGATCACGGGGGGCTCACGCGGGCGAACGGGCAGCGCTTCCGGCGGATGATACTGTCGCGGGGCAATACGCAGGATCTTGCGAAGATGTATGAGGCTTGGCGCGGCAAGCCGCCGGGTGTCGAAGCCATGATGAGGTATCGAGGCCTGAATCCTTGAGGACGGCGTTGCGGCTCATCCGATGCGATGGCGCAGGAATTCCCAATGGCGGTCGACGTGCCCCGCAAGGCCGAGGGTGTGCTCCCGGCTCACCCGTTCTGCCGTCTCGGGGTCGCGATTCTCGATCGCCTCGATGAGCTTCAGATATTCGACGCACGCCCCTGCGGCCAGGTCGCCGTGCGTTGCCGTCGCCCGGCTGACGGCACGGCGAAGCGCAAGAAGCCACCGCGTCGACTCCTCGATCGACTTCGAGCCGCCCGAAGCGACCAGCGTCGAGTGAAAGCGGAGGTCGAGGGCCGAGTACTCGTCCGGATTCCCGGATGGGGAAAAATTCCGCAGCTCCTGGAGTATGCGCCGCAGCCCGGCGATCGCCGCATCGCCCGCGCTCAATGCCGCCAGCCGGGCGGCCATCGATTCGAGCGCTGCCCAGAGCTGAAGTTGTTCGACCACTTCGCGCTTCGACTTGCGGGCAAGCGGCTCGATCGAGGCCGCGTCGGCTGCGCGCCGAACCAGGGTAAATATGCGGCTCACGGTCCCCTCCTCCCGCCGAGTGATTGCGCTTTTTAGCCCATGTTGGAGAGCTCTGCAACGCAAAGTACGTATACAAACTTGTAAACTTCGGCTGCCGGGAAATGGACGATAATCACCGGCTGGCGAATAAGGAGATGCCGATGCGGTGCGTACTGAAGAACGTTTTCATCCCCGTGATCGGACTGGCGCTGCTGTCGGCGGCGGCGCCCGGCGCGATCATGGCTTCGCCCGCCGCCCCCGAGTGGTCGGTGGAGCAGCAGTGGAGCGTGGGCGGCGCCGGCGGCTGGGATTACCTGACCCTCGACCCGTCGGGACGGCGCCTATTCGTGAGCCGCGCCACCCGGGTCGACGTGGTAAGCACCGAATCCGGCAAGGTGATCGGCACGATCCCGGATACGTCCGGGGTGCACGGCATCGCACTCGCCACGAATTTGAAGCGCGGCTTCACGAGCAACGGCAAAGCCGATTCGGTCACGGTATTCGATCTCGACACTCTCAAGACGATCAAAGAGATCAAGATTAGCGGCCATAACCCCGACGCCATATTGTATGAGCCTAAGGGCAAGCACATTTTTACCTTTGACGGCAAAAGCAAGGACGTGACGGTGATCGACGCCGAAACGATGCAAATCGCAGCCACCTTGCCGGTTCCCGATAAGCCGGAATTCGCGGCCGATGACGGCGAAGGCCAGATCTATGCGAATATCGAGAGCGATCCGGGCCAGATGGTCGTCATCGACAGCCGCGCCCTGTCCATCAAGGCCACCTGGCCTCTGCCCGGCTGCTCGAGCCCCAGCGGACTCGCGATCGATCGCCTGCATCATCGCTTGTTTTCGGTGTGCGACGGCAAGGTCATGGTGGTGACCGACGCACGCACCGGCAAACAGGTCGCCCGTGTGGCCGTAGGCGAGGGCCCCGACGCCGCGGCGTACGACGCGAAGCGCGGACTGGTGTTCAGCTCCAACGGCGAGGGCACACTCACGATCGTGCACCAGGACACGCCCGACAAGTACCAAGTGGTCGACGCGCTGGCGACGCAGCGCGGAGCACGCACGATGGCGCTCGACCCGGTCACCGGGAAAGTCTATCTCGTTACTGCCAAGTTCGGCCCCGCTCCTGCGGCCACCGCGGATCAGCCCCACCCCAGGCCCGCGCTGATCCCGGATACGTTCACCATACTAGTCGTGGGTGCGCACTAACCGGCAAGCCGGTCCAGATCGGAGCCCCGCAGCAGCACCTCGACGAGCGGTTCGAGTCCGACGCGGTCCTCGTGATCGAAGCGCGCCAATCGAGGACTGTCGATATCGAGAACGCCCAAGAGCTGTCCCTGATGGATCAAAGGGACGACGATCTCGGATTGCGACGCGGCATCGCAGGCGATATGTCCCGGAAAGGTATGCACGTCGGGGACGATGACGGTCTCCCGGCGCGCGGCGGCGGTACCGCAGACCCCGCTTCCCAGCGCAATCCGCACGCAGGCGACCCTGCCTTGAAAAGGGCCGAGCACCAGTTCGCCTCCCCGCAGAAAGTAGAATCCGGCCCAATTCAATTCCGGCAATGCCTCGTATAGAAGCGCCGACATATTGGCGAAGTTGGCCAGAGCGTCCCGCTCGCCGGCGAGGAGCGCGGTCAATTGCGAATGCAATTCGCGATAGGTATCGGCCTTGGATAGATGGGCCGTTAGTCCCGGTCGTTGCACGGTGGGGTCGAGCCGTCCCGGCACAAGGCGGGACCCGAATCGCGCTTGGTGGCGCCCGGGCTGTCGTCGTGCGGAATGTTGCCGCCGGAGGCGCACCCGTAGATCAGGAACGCGGCGATGAATAAGCTGGCAAATATTCTCATGGGTGCTCCTTGCTGCGCGTAACCGCGCGGACAGCCTACTTCCCTTCGGATAGTGAACCCGCGGCCGTTCGGACGCCAGGGTCACCGGTGCGCAAGTCGGTGTCGGGACCGTCCTACACGATGGGGTTACACCCCGGGGTTCACGCCACCGCATGCAGAGGCTGCGCCGCGCGCTCCACGGTAATCGTGGTCGACCGGCAGGCCTCCAAGCTGAATACATAGGCCACACCGCCGATGAGCAAACCGTTCATCGTCAGGGCAACGGCAAGGGCGGCTAACTTGGTCGAGATCCGAGTGGTCATGGGGCGTCTCCTGGTTGATGAAATCCGCACCAGAGCAAAGCAAGCGCCGTGCCAGCCGCGATCATTCGCTAAGCTGCTATTTTTGAAGGGAATTATTTTTTGCGTCCGGACTGCCCTGGCCGCGGACAGTGTCCGCGGACGACCGGACGGACATCGCCGGATCAGTCGGCAGAATCGATCAGGGTACCGAGCGACTCCACCACGGCCTGCCGGAACTCATTCTCGTTCCATGCGGAAAGATGCAGGCAGGCGGCCGCAACCATTTCGGCCTGATCGATCGTGATACCGGTTACCGCGAAGCATTTGACCACGCGCCCATCGCTGGCGACGAAACGAGCGGTCCAACTGTCATCGTCGTACGCGCGCGATGAGACCGGCTTTCTCTCCTGAAGCACCCTGGCAAGATCGTCGCGATTCGGGATATCGGACAGGAATCTTGCCATCGCGTCGGCGTCGTCGAGACGAGCCGTCGCAAATGCAATCCTGGTACTCATCATCGAACTATAATATCTCACGTACACCGCCGACGGAGCGGCAGGCTGCGCGATATACTCCCGTGGCCATGCCGCTCAGTGTAATCAGCGCAACCTGGCCGCTGCTTCTCGGCATGGGTGTTCTCATGCTGGGCGCCGGTCTACAAAGCACCCTCCTAGGACTGCGTGCCACCCTCGAGGGGTTCCCGACACCGGTGACGGGCGCCGTCATGTCCTGCTACTACGTAGGGTATGTCCTCGGCACCAAGATCGCTCCGCCGCTGCTGCGGCAGATTGGGCACATCCGCGTATTCGCAACCTTGGCGGCAATAGCCTCTGTGGCGATTCTGGTGCAAGGCTGTTTCGTCAATCCCGTGGCCTGGGGCGCGATGCGTCTCCTGTCCGGGATATGTTTCGCGGGCATTTACGTCGTGGCCGAAAGCTGGCTCAACGATCGGGCCAGCCGCGCGAATCGAGGCAGGCTGCTGGCGGTGTACATGCTGGTCTTGTACGTAGGCTTGGGTGCAGCACAGTTCTTGCTGGTGCTGTCGAATCCGCACACGCCCACGCCCTTCATGCTGGTCTCCGTGCTGATTTCATTGGCCATGGTCCCCATCGTCGTGTCGGCACAGCCGATACCGGCGAGCGCGGCGCCGGGCAAGGTGCGGATTCGCGACCTGTACCGCGACACGCCGCTCGGGGTCGTGGCGATCACCGCTTCCGGCCTGATCTCTTCGATTATTTTCTCGATGGGTCCCGTGTACGCTCGTTTGAGCGGCTTGGACACCAGGAACATCGCCACCTTCATGGCCGTCAGCATTCTCGCCGCCGTCGCGACGCAATATCCCGTCGGCCGGCTGTCCGATCGAGTGGACCGGCGCACCGTGATCGCCGGTATCTGTACCTGCGCCATGCTCGTTGCGGGCAGCATCGTCGCGTTTCCCGCCATGCCCCATGGCCTGTTCCTCGCCCTCTCCGCCCTCTTCAGCGGATTCGCACTGACGCTCTATTCTCTGGCGGTATCGCATGTCAACGACAAGCTCGAGCCGGCGCAGATGGTGGCCGCGAGCAGCGCGCTTCTGCTGTTGAACGGCTCGGCGGCGGCTATCGGACCCGTGCTCGCGGGCGGA
>Ga0209624_10000221_pt1 | contig 51924 bp, 42 predicted proteins | sample JacPinW_OM2H0_O1_FD_188565 | JGI IMG/M metagenome (GOLD analysis project Ga0209624, IMG submission 188565) | Forest soil microbial communities from Algoma, Ontario, Canada - Jack Pine, Ontario site 1_JW_OM2H0_O1 (SPAdes) (version 2) | ecosystem: Environmental > Terrestrial > Soil > Boreal...
CCGTCCCGGCGTCGGGATGACAGCGCGGAGTGAAGTCCTGCGACGCCGGGACGGGGCAGAGCCCCGTCACCACACCATTCCGGGCCGCTGCCAGGCGCAACCGAACATGCTTGTCTTTCACCCCTTGCGGCGGCGCCATCAGGCGCACCGTCCTGGCGGCGAAAATCGGCTCCCGATTGTCCATGCCGAATGGTTCCAGCAAGCGCAATGTCTGGTGAAGTTCGGGCGTGACGTCGCTTAGCGGCAGTTCTCGATCGAATTCGATCTGCGGCTCGAAGTCGGTGAGAGTGAGCCTCTCACGTGCGTAGCCGTCGAGATGCTGGCGCAGTTTTTCGACGTTTGCGCTCGGCAGGGCAAAGCCCACGGCGTGGGCGTGTCCGCCGTAGCGGGAAAATAGATTGTGGCACGATTCAATTGCATGCAGCAGATGAAAGGCCGCGATTGATCGTCCGGAGCCGTGTGCTTCGTCTCCCTCACGCGAGATGACCAACGTTGGCCGTCCGTGGTGCTCGACCACGCGTGAAGCGGTGATGCCGATTACGCCGCGATGCCAGCCTTCGCCATCGAGGACGACGCAGTAGGCCTCGCGCAGCGCCGGCTCTTCTTCTAGGCGGCGCTCGATGCTGTCCATGATGTGGCGCTCTTCTTCCTGGCGCCCGGCATTCAACTGATCGAGGCGGCCGGCCATCTGCCTTGCGCGCCCTATGTCTTTCTCGCTGAAAAGATCGACCACGTCGCGGGCGCCGTCCATGCGTCCGGCAGCGTTAAGGCGAGGAGCAATGCGAAAGGCTACTTCGGTCGCCGTAAGAGCGCGGCCATCGTCGAGTTTCGCGACCTCGAGCAACGCCCGCAGCCCGACGTTCACAGGACGACGCAGCCCTTGCAGGCCCAGCTTCGCGAAGACGCGATTCTCGCCAAGCAACGGGACGGCATCGGCGATGGTCGCGATGGCGACCACTTTCATGAACGACATCAGCAGGCGCGATTGATCTTTTGTATCCAGGCGGCGCTGCATCAATCCTTGCGCCAGCTTAAAGGCTACGCCCGCGCCGCATAAGTGTTTGCACGGATAATCGCATCCACTTTGATTTGGATTAATGACGACCAGCGCCTGCGGAACGCCGTCGGGCCCAGGGAGGTGATGATCGGTAACGATCAGGTCAAGGCCGAGGCGGCGCGCGGTTTCGGCGGCGGGGAAGGCGCGGATGCCGGTATCGACGCTGATGATGAGGCGCACTCCGTCGGCGGCGGCGCGCTCGATCACCTCATCGCGCATGCCGTAGCCTTCGCGGATACGATGGGGCACGTGAAACTCAGCCGCCCCGCCACACAGTTCGATGGCCGTTTTGAGAATGACGATGGCCGTGGTGCCGTCGACGTCGTAGTCGCCATAGATGAGGATTTTTTCTTTGCGCTCCAGGGCCGCTTCGAGACGATCGATCGCCGGTTTCATTCCGCTCATCAGCAGCGGGTCGTGGAGATCGGCAAGCGCGGGCGCGAGAAAACGGGCGGCAGCCTCCGGCTCGTCGATGCCGCGGGTGACCAGGAGATCGGTCAGAACGGGCAAACCCGAAGCGGGAATTTTCAATTTGGAATCCTGTAGGGCGGCGGCCAGCAGACGGGCTTTTGCAGAATTCACCGGATTGGAGATCCATCGCATGGGCAGCCTAGCGGGAAGAAACAGATTAGCAGGCGTGGCCGGTCAACAGTAACGGGGGCGCGAGAAGCGATCGAATTCCCAGCCAGCGCGCCACCACTACGAACCGCTGGCACGGCCTCACTCATTCCACCGAGTTGCGAGTTGGCGGATGCGCTCGGGTTCTCCGTGATCCACTGTCGATCGCCTCGCAGTTATGCAGAGATTCTCGCCGACTTTCCCGAACGGGCGCGCGGGCGCTTCCCTGCCGAAACGGAAGTGCTCGCCCTCGAGATCACAAACGAAATTAAGGTGATTGAATCGGTGTAGAAGAAGTGTTGCAGCGGAGCCCTACCGTTCCTCGTCTCCGTCCGGCTCATCGATCATGAATCCTCCGGCATCATCGGCCAACTCGCGCAGATGTTGATAGTGCGCGTACCATTCCGTGCCCGCTTCATAAACGAAGAGGCAGCCTTGATAGGCCCAGCCAAGCTGTACAAAGCCAGTCTTACCGATATACGTCTTGAGCCAGCGGCTTTCTTCGAGATCTTCTTCGTTACTGAACTCGCCATCGGCCAGGCGCTGCGATAAGCCGTCTAACTCTTCGCGCTCGAGCGCCCAGGAATGCATGGTCAGGAAGGGCGCAGCGGTGGATTTAGCCAGCTCTACGAAATCCTTCCAGCTGTCGGGATTCTTTCCCGAGTCCCAGAGCACGCTGGGAATCTCGTCGCATTCGACGTAGCCAAAGAAACGGCGCATGCCCAAGCCTTCAATGAAGGCCGTCATATCGTCTTTCATGCCCGTCAGGTCATCTGAGATAGAAGACATGGAGTTCCTACATTGTAAAGCTTGGTTGCGGTCAACCGCCACTGTGCGGGGATTCACGGCGCGGCGGGCAGGACGCGCGCCGAACAGCCGCCGGGACGGCGGCGCTACAATCGCTCGGTGGAGTGGGAGACTGCCCGGCGGCGGGCGACCGGCTGGTAAGTGTGGCAGAATTCGGTCGCGCGCCCGGAGCCGTCGACCGGAGGAAGATGGGAGGAACAACAATTGTGTTTTCCCTGAAGAGCATTCTGGGCATCGTCACCAGTCTTGGCGTCTTCGTCCTGCTGTCGTTCATTTCTTCGCAAGCGGCCGCGCAGAGCAAACGGATTGTTATCGCGGCGGGTGCGCTGCTCGACGGCAAAGGGCACGTGCTGCGCGACGTCCGCATCGTCATCGAGGAATCGAAGATCGTGGCGATTGTTCCGGTTGATTCGAAAAGCGCTTCGCAAGCCGAGCCGGTGGATTACGATCTGCGGGGCCTGACAGTGCTGCCAGGCTGGATCGACGCGCACGTGCACATCACCTGGAGCTTCGGGCCGGACGGGAAAAATGCGGGGCAGGGAGGAACAACACCGGAGTCCGCGTATGCCGCGGCTTCGAATGCGTGGCTGACGTTGATGGCAGGCTTTACGACCGTCCAGAGCGTGGGATCGCCGGCCGATGTTCCCTTGCGCGATGCCATTGCAAAAGGGTCGATCCCAGGCCCGCGCATTCTGACGGCAGTCGAGCCTCTTTTCGGACAGGGTGAAAAGACGGGGACGCCGGATGAGATTCGCGCGTTGGTACGGAAACAAAAGGCAGCAGGCGCGGACCTGATCAAGATTTATGCGTCGGGGGGCATGACGCGGGGCACGATGACGATGTCGCAGGAGCAATTGAACGCGGCCTGCGACGAGGCAAAGAAACAGGGTCTGCGCACACTGGTGCACGCCTATAGAGATGCGGTGCGAGCCGCCACTCTGGCCGGATGCACAGAGATCGAGCACGGTCTGGGTGCGTCAGACGACGATCTGAAATTGATGGCCGAACACGGGACATATCTTGATCCGCAAGCCGGATTGCTGCTGCAGAATTATCTCCGTTTTAAGGACGAATATCTCGCGCCCCCTTACTACACGGAAGAGGGCTTCGCGGCGATGAAGGGGCTTATCCCGGCGCATCAGGAATTTATCCAACGTGCGCTGCGCGTTCCCGGATTGAAAATCGTTTATGGCACCGATGCGGTGGCGGGCGCACATGGGCGGAATGCGGAGGATTTTATTTACCGCGTGCGCGATGGCGGGGTCGACGCGATGGCGGCTATGGTCTCCGCCAATTCGCTCGGAGCGGAGGCGCTTGGCATGGCCGATCAGATCGGCTCGATTGCGCCTGGCCTGGACGCGGACATCATCGCGCTTGATGGCGACCCGCTGACGGATATCACGGCCGTCCGGCGGGTTGTGTTTGTGATGAAGGGCGGCGTGGTTTACAAGAATGTGACGCCTGGCGCAATCCCTCGACGTGCAGGCGTCTAGCCGGGAAATCGGCGTTCAACAGCGACAAAACGGCAACAGATTTGACCGCCGGCGCAAGCGCGGTACCCGCACCCACCAGCGGTGTTGTGTTAGACTTTGTGTTCACAAAAAAGCGTTTTCATCATGCTCTTTTCGAAAGAATACGTGGGCTATCTGTCCCGCGAAGTTTCCAAAAAACTGGTGGCGAGCGGTCTCATCGAGACCAAGGCGATGCCTGCTCTGAACGAGAAGGTGCATGCCGCGTTGCTCGAAGAACTGGCGCTCGAGGATCGCATCAACGATGAGGTGCGCGTCATTCTCGAGGCGTATTCCGAAGAAATGCAGAAGAGTGGCGCCAATTACCAAGAGATGTTCCGCAAGGTGAAGACGGAACTGGTGAAGAAGTATAAGGCCGTTCTTTAACAGGAAAACGAGCATGAATACGAATATTGGAGTTACGAGGATGCCTCTGCCGTGCGCTTGAGCCGCGACAAAGTCAACAAACTCGCCCATGTGGTCACCGACGCGGTCGCGGACCTGGATGAGGTCGAGTTCATCGAGGACCGGAATACCATTCGCCTCGAAGTCCGCAAAATTCTTGAAGAACTCTTCATGCAGGAAGCCCGCATCGACCAAGCTGCCCGCCAGAAAATCGAGAGCCAGCGCCGCACCATCATCGAAGGCTCGGAGGAGTGGTCGATCCTCTACCGCAAGTATTACAACGATGAAGTGAAGAAGCTGGGAGTGTAAAGTACCCAGTACTGCGTAGCCATTACCCAGCCTTTCGAAGCTTTTTCTGGGTACCGGCTACGCAGTACTGGGTACTTGTTCATGGACCGCGTCGTCTTCGAATCCGTCCAGAAGAAATTTCGCCACCGTCCGGCTCTGTTTAACTGGCTGGGCACGGAGCGGGGCGGTGAAACCGTCGCCTTGAAGAACGCGGCTTTTTCGGTCGGCCCAGCAGAGGTGTTGGTCCTGCTGGGGCCGAATGGCAGCGGAAAAACGACTTCCCTCAAGCTGATCTCCACCATGCTTCTGCCGGACGCGGGCTCGGTTCGGGTGGGCGGCTTCGATACGCAGCGCGATGCGGGCAAGGTGCGCCGGCAAGTTGGCATCGCCATCGCCGCGGAGCGCTCGTTCTTTCCTCGTCTCTCAGCCCGTGAGAATCTTGAATTTTTTGCCGCGCTTGACGAGGTGCCGCGTCGCGAGCGATGGCAAAGAATCGACGAAGTACTTCGCGACACTGGCCTCGACGAGCAAGCCGACACGCTGGTCATGAAATTTTCCAGCGGCATGTATCAGCGGCTCGGCATTGCGCGCGCTCTGGTCAAGCGGCCGAGTGTGCTATTGCTCGACGAACCGACGCGCAGCCTGGATGCCGCGACCACGGCTCACTTCTGGGCGACAATCCGCGCACTGGCGGCACAGCAAACCACCATTCTGCTCGCCACGCACAATTTTGCTGAGGCGGTTGCCGTGGCGGATCGCCTGCTCCTGCTACATCGTGGAGAATTGCTGGCTGATCGCGCCTTGGGTGACTGCGAAAACGCCGAGGCGCTGCGCTCGTTTTACTTTCAAACCACGGGCGAGATCGATGAGAGAGATTTGTGACCACTCTCGATAAGCTTCATGCCATTCTGCGGCGCGATCTGCTTACGGCAGTCCGGCATCGGAGTGGCTTTGTTGTGACCTTCGTCGGAGTATTCACCGAGTTGGCGGCTTTTTATTTTCTTTCCCGCGCCATTGGCCCCGGCTTTCGGCCCGACGGCGTCGAGTACTTCCCTTTTCTGCTGGTGGGGACTGGCGTCTACACTTTTTTTGTGATGAGCGCGCAGGCCTTCCTGAGCGCGGTGCAGGAGGCGCAACAAACCGGAACCCTGGAGGTGCTGATGACCACTTCCACGGCGCCGGCTGAACTTGTCATCCTCAGTTCGATCTCCGCATTCGCCGGAAACCTGGTCAATCTTCTGATTTACCTTGTCGCTGGCGTGGCCGTTTTCCGGGCCTCGATTCACGCCAATTTTTTCTCTTGTGCGCTGGTTTTGGTTTTCTCGATGGCGATCGCGCTCTCCCTGGGAATCACCGCGGCCACGCTCCAGGTCGCGTTTCAGAAGGGCGCGGCGCTGCTCTGGCTGCTCAGTTCGGGAATCTGGTTTCTGAGCGGCACCATGTTTCCGATCCAGAGTTTACCTCGCCCGCTCGAATTGCTGGCGCGTGCCGTCCCGCTTACTTATGCCATCGATGGGTTGCGCCGGGCCTTACTTGAGGGGCGGTCGGTGACGGCGATGGCTCCGACATTGGCTATGCTGGCTGGGTTTGCCGTGGTCATGCTGCCGCTCGCGCTCGCCGCCCTCTCGCTCAGCCTGCGGCGTGCGAGGCAAAACGGAACTCTGTCATTTTATTGAGCATTCTGATTCGAGTTCCGCGAATTGCCACTAAGTCATCATTGGCACGACGGAAACCGTGTAGTACACTGCGTTTACTCTTATCCGAAGCGTGGGGGATGCCGGCTGCCCGGTTCGACTGGCGTAATCTCCAAAGTGGCGTAATCAATGATGAAGGACAATTGGGTCCCTCGCGACAAACCCCAGAATCGTTCTCCGATGTTCGCCGACACCCCTAGCGAGACAGCGTCAAACTGGGGTGCGGTGCGTTCAGAATTGGTGGTTGAAGTATTGCGCCGCGAGAATCGCCAGCGAGTTCGCGCGGAAGTTCGCGGGGAAAGTATGCTGCCAGCTCTTTGGCCGGGCGATGTGGTCGAGATTGAAAGCTGTCCGCTTGAAGAGTTACGGCCGGGAGAAATTGTGCTCGCGCAGCGTGACGAACGCCTCGTGCTGCATCGACTGGTTGCCGGCAGCGGCACGGCTGGCTTTGTGTTGCGCGGCGATTGCGTGCGCTGTGCCGATCCCGAATATCCTGCCGGTGCGCTGCTCGGTCGACTAGTGCGCGGCGCTCCTGAACGGCGAGATGTGCCAGAGCCTGGCCGGTGGGCGCGATCGGCCGCCGAATGGTGGGGCGCGAAGTGGTCGCGCGCTATCGGAATACTGTTCTGCTACTGCAGCCTGGCTCGTCGCCTCGCGCTGAGATTGCACTGCCGCCGCAAGGCGTTGGCTCGCGATATTACAAATTCGAAACATGGCGGGGAACTGGCTACGCTCGGATTCGATTCCCGAGAGACTGGTTCGCGAGAAGCAGGAGCCTGTTGATGGGCGCGCTTCGCAAATCGGCGTGCGTTGAGATCGGAGCGATCCCGATTGCTCTTTCGACCACCGAGGACGGCTTTCTTGAGCTGCTGAGCCGGCGTTATGACGGGTTTCTGAGTTCTTCGCGCCCCGAGTTTGAACTGGAGTTCGATCTTTCGGTGACGTATTCGGTTTCCGATGCCGATGTGCAGGTGCAGCGCGATGGTGACGAGTGGACGATGCAGCGGGGAGACTTTCGCGCCCACTGGGATCCGCGCGCGGGGCGCGGCACGGTGCGGCAGGATGCGAATCCGTATTCGCTCGACACCGTGCTTCGCATTTTGCACAGCCTGATTCTCGCCGAGCGCGGCGGCTTTCTGTTGCACGCCGCCAGCGCTATTTGCGACCGCCAGGCGTTCTTGTTTTCGGGCGTATCGGGTGCCGGCAAAACTACCATGACGCGCCTCGCGCCGCCTGACGTCACTCTGCTGACCGACGAAATTTCATACTTGCGGCCGGGCGCGGGCGGCTACGCGGCCTTCGGCACGCCTTTCGCCGGAGAGCTGGCGAGATCGGGGGAGAATTGCAGCGCTCCCGTCTCTGCGCTTTTTTTTCTGGAGCAAGGTCCGGAGAATCGAATCGATGAGTTGGCGTCCGGGGAAGCTGTGCGACGGCTTATGCGTAATATTTTGTTCTTCGCCGAAGATCAGATCCTGGTGCAAAAGCTTTTTGTCACCGCGTGCGATTTTGTGGCCAGGGTTCCGATTCGCCGCTTGACTTTCTATCCTGACGGCAGAGTGTGGGACGAGATCCGCAACTTCGCGGCTGATGCCGAAGAGGTGCCGCAGCATGCCTGAAAATTGCACTTACATCGCGCGCAGTTCTGCGATTGCCGCGCGCGCGCTGGCCGGCGAAATGATGGTGATGAACTCGGCCGATTCCACGTTCTTCACGCTGAACGAGGTCGCCACCGCCATTTTTCAAGCTGCCGACGGACGGACTCCGCTGCGCGAAATTGTCCGCGACCGCATCTGCGAGCAATTTGACGTTGATCCGGGACAGGCTCAGGCCGACGCCGAACAGTTCGTCGCCGAGCTCTCTGGCCACGGAATTCTTTTGGTTTCCAATCAGCCCCTGAGTTCGGAGCCGGCCCGATGAGCCTGATGACCGAGGTCGGCCAGAAGGCGTTTAACCTGGGCGTGCCCATCGCCGTGCACATGGATGTTACCTACCGGTGCAACGAGCGCTGCGTGCATTGTTATCTCGATCACGACGATCATGGCGAGATGACCACGGACGAGATCAAAGGCGTGCTTGACCAACTGGCCGAGGCCGGAGTGTTCTTTCTGACCTTTAGCGGTGGCGAAGTTTTTATGCGCCGCGACTTCTTCGAACTGGTGGAACACGCGCGCCGCCTGATGTTTAACGTGAAGATCAAGACCAACGCGGTCATGATCCACGAAGAAGAAGCGCGCAGAATTCGCGAGTTGGGTGTCGACACCATTCAGATCAGCGTCTACTCGCATCGTCCTGAGGTGCACGACGCCATCACCAAGCTGCCGCACTCTTTCGAGCGAACCGTGCAATCGATTCGCTTTCTGCGCGAGCAGGGATTGCGCGTGACCATCGCGAATGTGCTGATGACTGCGAATTATTCCGATCATGCGGGCGTGCAACAACTGGCTGCCGAACTTGACGCGCAGTACACGCTCGATCCCACGATCACGCCCATGATGGACGGCGACACCGGGATACTGGCGCTGCGCATTCCCGGCGAGGAACTGCAGCAGGTTTTCAGAAATCCAATGCTGGTGGAAAATCAGGAAGAGTTCTGCGCTCCGCCGAAAGCGCCATCAGAAACGGATCTCGAAGGATATCCGTGCAGCGCGGGGCATTCGTTCTGCTACGTTTCACCTTACGGCGATGTTTTTCCATGCGTGCAGTTCCCGCTGCCGACGGGAAATCTTCGCCGGCAGAAGTTTTTGGATATTTGGAATTTCTCTCCGCAGATGCAAGAGGTTCGCTCGATTCAGGCCAAGCATCTGACCGTCTGCTCGTCGTGCTCTCATGTCGGCAGTTGCTCGCGTTGTCCGGGGCTCGCCTACATGGAAGGCAGCATGCGCGGTCCGTCTACTGCCGATTGCGAGAAATCGTTTTATCGGACGGGCGTGCCCACGGCCAATATGCTGCGACTGGGGCTGTCGAAACCGCACAGCACAACGGGTGACACTGCACACTTGATTCAGATCCGGCCGGTCGCCGTTCCAGCGTAGCGGCGGGATTCCCTGTCGCCGGGCGTTACTTGATTTGTCCGGCGGCAGCTTGGCCGCGTTTGAGATCAACCACAGATTCGGCGCTCGACAACTTCTCGAGGATGCGCTGGAGACAAGCGCGCACCTCGTGTGTCGCTTCATGGAACTTCAGCGCCGCGCCGATGCCCATGTCCATGCGCACGACTTCGGTTTCGATTGTCACGTGGATCTGTTCGTGCGAGAAGGCGAGCTTGAATTGCGATCCGGGCAGCAGGATGCCGCTGGTTTCAACATAGCAACCGCCCAGGCTAAGGTTCGTGATGATGCCCAACGATTGAGGCTGGCCGTTGCCGGAAATCTCGGTGGTAAGGCGGCCGCGCACTCGCGGGTACAGGCGGCGGTTCTTCGGAGTCGACTGGTTGCGCTTTTGCAGATACATGCGCTTGTCGGCCTCGGATAAAATTTTCTCGGCATCCATGCCGTCGTCGGGATAGATAGCACGGCCCACGCTGAGCGACAAAATGTCCTCATTGCAAATGTCTTTTCCCGCTTGCTGCGCGAGGTCGCGCATCTGTTCCGCCTTGCGCGCGGCTGCTTCCACAGTGAGACCGGGAGCGATGACGACGAATTCATCGCCGCCCATGCGAGCCACATAGTCGTACTCGCGGCTGGTTTCTTTCAGCGTATTGGCAAACAAACGCAGGACGCGATTGCCTTCCAAATGGCCGAAGCGGTCGTTGATCTGCTTGAAGCCGTCGAGGTCGGCGACCATCACGGTCAGGGTCGTGCCGTCGCGTTTGCAACGCGCCATTTCCCGGTCGAGTTGCAGGAACAGCGAGCGCGCATTGGGCAGTCCGGTCAAATAGTCGGTGACCGCAGAATTTTCCGCCTGTTCGTACTTGACCGCGTTCTCGATCGCCATTGCCATCTTCGAACTAACCGCCAGCAGTATGCGCAGGTGATCAGAGGTAAAGAAGTCTTTCTCCGCATGATACAGAGCAACGACGCCGACCACGCCCTGCAGGCCCTCCAACGGCACGGCGAGCGCTGAATTCAGGGTGCTGTATTTTGAAGCATCGTTCAGATAGCCGGGCTCGACCGAAGGATTGCCGTTGAGAATCGGCTTAAGATTTTGCGCTACCCATCCGGAGAGCCCCTGCCCCATCGGAATCCGCAGCGAGGCGAACAGGCGGAAGTTGTCGCCATTCACGTATTCCGGCACCAGTTCGTCGCCATGGCGCACATAGATGGCAATCGCATCATAGGGCATGGCATGCCGCAGCTTCACTGCGAATACGGACAGCGTTTCGCCCAGACTGAGCGACGCTCCCAAGTCTTGGCTGAGTTCAAAAAGAGTCTGCGCCTCCTGGCGCGCGGCGGCGATCGAACCGAGGAAGCTGCGCTCCGGCACTTGCCGCTTCCCTTGCGCCTCGAAGCCGGCTGCGGGCTTGCTGGCGGGCTCGGTCTTCGCGTCAGGATCGAAGCCCTTTACTTCAGTCGAGAGCTTCTGCTTGCTCATGCTGTCGGTGCGTTGGTGGACCAGTTGTTCGAGGTCGACGTAGCGGCGTTCGAGCACTTTGACCACTTGCGGGTCGAACGACTTACCCGATTCATCCACCAGCCGCGACATCGCTTCATTGAGCGGCAGCGCGCGACGATATTGGCGATCTGAAGCAAGGGCGTCGAGAAAATCCACCGCCGCCAGAATGCGCGCGCCAATCGGAATCTCCGTCCCTTTCAGACCCATCGGATAGCCCGTGCCATCGAACTTTTCGTGATGGGCGCGCACGATCGGAACAACCGGGTAGGGAAATTGCACACGCTCCAGAATCTCCGCCCCCACCAGCGGATGAATTTTCATTTTTTCGAATTCTTCGGGCGTCAGGCGTCCGGGCTTAGAAATGATGTGCTCGGGGATTGCCAGCTTGCCGATGTCATGAAGCAAAGCCGCGGCCTGCAAGGCTTCCATGCCCTCGCGATCAACTTTCAGATCTTTGGCGACCTCGACTGCATACACGCGCACTCGCTGCAGGTGATCGTGCGTCGTCTGATCCTTGGCTTCGATGGCCAGCGCCAGCGCTTCGATGGTGCGCATATGCAAGTCGGCCATCTCTTCGACGTGGCGCTTCTCGTCTTCCAGTTTTCCGAGATAAAGCCGGTAAGAGCGATAGATCAGGTAGGCCACCGGAAGCGTGAGTAACGAGGTCTGCCAATCGGTAAAGCCGTGGAGCCAGCTCATCATGCCGGCCACGCCCGCCCCTACGAGGTAGTAGGGGAAGCTCCAGAAATAGCAGTCAGCCCAAATTTTGCGCAGCGATTTGCGCTCGGTCAACGAGATGGCGGCCGCTACGGGTAGCGTGTTGGCTACGAAATAGACGCAGGCCACCAAAAACAACAGCGTGGATGGATTACTCACGGTGTGATGCCCCAGCGAGTAGCGATAGGCGGCAAAGGTCACCGCAATCGCCAGCGCGGTCGAGCAGACGTTAAAGGCGACTTGCACAGGACTCGGACGATCGCGACCGAGGCACTGCACGACCACCGCGGCACAGCCGAGCGCCATGGTCTCAGACAAGCTCAGTTCGAGCACACCCAGCAGCAAAAAAAGGAAATTTACCGACATCGTTCCGGTGATGCCGGGCAGATTTACTTTGAGCCTCGAGGCCGCCAAAGCAATCGCCAGGTAACACAAGAATTTGACTGGATTTTCGCTTTTTCCGTGCCAGACGGAATAGCTCAGAACAATCATCCCGCAAACTACAACCACGCCTATAAAAAGGCGTGGCGCCGCGCTCATGTCCCGGAAGGATTGAGGACGGGTTTTCATCGGGACGCACTCCTGCCCGGAGGCCGGGCCGTAATTCCCATACGCGAGATACACGGCAACACCTCATTAGATAACAGGGGGTGTTGAGGCACGAAAGCATTCAGGGTTGAGGGGGAAACTTCGGTAATGGGGGATAATGACCGTTTGGCTATTCGCCGACTCGGGTGGCAGTCGGGCCCTCGGAGTCAAACCGCAGAAAACAAATCACTAAACCCGGCGCTCGCAAATCGGGAACCAGCAGGATCGCCGGTTCGTATAGGAGGTCAGGGTCGCGGGACCCTGGCGAGACCGTTTATCACGGAGGGTACGAGGCCCAGGAAGGGGAGACTTTAGGCGAACATCCCCTAATGTTCTTGCGTGAACGATTCTCGTCCTAAGTTGTGACCGGGATGCAGGGGTTTGACTTCCCAGAACCGGCGAGCCTACGATGAATAGCTCTCTCCCAGGAGTGTTCTGAGGAATGACCGGCCCGACCATGATCGGCCAGACGATCTCCCACTATCGCGTGCTCTCGCAACTGGGCGGCGGCGGGATGGGCGTGGTCTATGAGGCCGAGGACATCAACCTGGGCCGCCACGTCGCGCTCAAGTTTCTTCCGCCGGAAACGGAAAAGGATCCCATTGCCCTCGACCGGTTTCAGCGCGAGGCGCGCGCTGCTTCCGCTCTCAATCATCCCAATATTTGCACCATCTATGAGGTCGGCGAGGAGGGCGGACGGCACTTTATCGCCATGGAATTGCTGGAAGGCGAGACCTTGAAGAAATGCATTCAAAGCCAGCCGCTCGAACTCGAAGCCTTGCTCGATCTGGGCACACAGATCGCCGATGCGCTCGATGCCGCGCATGCCAAGGGCATTATCCATCGCGACATCAAGCCGGCCAATATTTTCGTGACCAGCCGCAATCAGGCGAAGATTCTCGACTTCGGGTTGGCCAAACGCACGGGCAAGCCTTCGCTTCATTCCGCCGCGACCATCGGTTCCGCAGTCACCGTGGATGAGCCGTTCCTTACCAGCCCCGGCTCGACCGTCGGCACGGTTGCTTACATGTCGCCGGAGCAGGCTCGAGGCAAGGATCTCGATGCCCGCAGCGACCTGTTTTCCTTCGGAGCGGTGCTCTATGAGATGGCGACCGGCGCCGTGCCCTTTCGCGGTGATACTTCAGCAGTCATTTTCGACGCGATTCTGAATCGGCCGCCGACGCCAGCGCTCCGGCTGAACCCGGACTTACCGCCGCACTTTGAAGAGATACTGAATAAGCTGCTGGAGAAAGATCGCGACCTGCGTTATCAGAGTGCCGCCGATGTGCGCTCCGACTTAAAGCGCCTGCGGCGCGATTCCACCTCGGGGACGTTGCGGGCAGCGGACTCATCAAGTTCGGCGGTTCGAAGCTCTGGCGTCCACCAGATACCCGCGCCCCCTCGCAAGCTTCCGGTGTGGCTCATTCCCGCTTTGATTGTCGCGATCGTCGCTGCCGGAATCGGCTTTGTATTTCTCAAGCGTGGGCACGCGCTGACCGAAAAAGATTCGATCCTGATTGCTGATTTCGTAAATACCACCGCCGATCCCGTCTTCGATGGCACGCTCAAAAAGGCACTGGCTGTCGATCTCGGACAGTCGCCGTATCTGAATGTCTTTCCCGACCAGAAGATTCGCCAAACGCTACAGTTTATGGGCCGCGCACCCGACGACCGTATTACCGCCGATGTCGGACGCGAAATCTGTCAGCGCGACGGCATCAAGGCGATGCTCAACGGCAGCATCGATAGCGTTGGAGGCCAGTACGTCGTCACTCTCGAGGCAACCAATGTTGCGTCGGGCGATTCGTTGGGACGGCAGCAGGTTCAGGCAGAGAAAAAAGAGGATGTGCTGAACGCGTTGCATAGCGCCGCCAGCAAACTGCGCGGGCAACTCGGCGAATCGCTCTCCATGGTGCAGAAGTACGACATGTCGCTCTCCCAGGCCACGACGTCGTCGCTGGAAGCGCTGAAGGCGTTGAGCCTCGGCGACGCCAAGCACAACGTCGGCGACGAACTGGGCGCGCTGCCCGACTATCAGCGCGCGGTCGAGATCGATCCCAACTTCGCGATGGCTTATGCCCGCCTGGGCGCGGTCTATAACAATCTGGGGCAGACACAGCTTTCGGAGCAAAACCGGCAGAAGGCGTTCGAACTGCGAGATCGCGCCAGCGAGCGCGAGAAGCTCTACATCATGGCTCACTATTACGGCGATAGCGGCCAGCTCGATAAAGGCATTACCGCTTACGAACTCTATCGCCAGACTTACCCGCGCGATTCTACGCCATTCAGCAATTTGGCGAGCATTTACAACCAGCTGGGGCAATTCGACAATGCGCTCGGGAACGCCAAGCGCGCCGTGGAGCTTGAGCCCGACTCGGTGACAGGATATTCAAACCTTGCCCAGGCCTATGAGGGATTGAACCGAGTCGAGGAAGCACGCGCCACTTACAACACCGCACTCCAGCGCAAGGCAGCCCCGATGACCTTTCACCTGGGCTTGGCTGTCTGCGATTGGGCCGAGGGCAAAGATGCCGACATGGAAAAAGAACTGGAACTGGCATCGACCACTCCAGAGGGAGAACTAAGCGTCATCGGATTCAGAGCCGGCCTGGCCACAGCACGCGGCCAGTTCCAGAAGGCGCGCGAATTGACGCGCCAGACGGCGGAAGTACTCGATCGCCTGCATTTGCAGGGTCGCGCCGATGCCGAATCCAGTCTTGCCGACTCCGAGGGACTGGTGGGCAATCGCAGTGAGGCCATCGCCGAGGTCAACGACGCGCTGCAATCAAGCCGCGCCTTTAACGTGTTGTGGAATGCGGGTATGGCCTTCGCCATCTTGCGCGAGGACCAGAAGGCGACGGCTGTGGCCGACGAGATGCAGCGCACTCGTCCGAACGATACCACCGCGGTGAACGTGGCCGCTCCGATGATTCGGGCTATTGTCGCCCTGCGGCCGGCCAATCCAGCCAAAGCCGATCCGGCCAAAGCGATTGACTTAATCAACGGTGTGGCGCTCTACGGTCGCGGCATGACCGGTGTTTTTTTCACTCGAGGATTAGCCTACGAAGAATCTGGCCGCTATCCCGAAGCACGGCAGGATTTCCAGAAGGTCGTCGACCTCAAAGCCCACAGCGGCCCTGACCCGGTTTATGTGGTCGCCCAATTGGAACTGGGCCGGCTGTCTCAGAAGGAAGGCGATGCGCCGAAAGCTCGCATCGCCTACCAAAATTTTCTCGCCGATTGGAAAGACGCCGATCCCGACCTGCCGCTGCTCAAAGAGGTCAAGGCCGAATACGCAAAGATACAGTAGAGATGTAGCGCTTCGTCAGCTTCCTCAGAAGTGGAACCCGAGTTGAGCCGTCAGCGCGCGCGGGGTTACGAAGTGCGTCCCGCTGAAGGTCGAAAGAAAGTTATACAGAGCCACCTTGTCGGCGATGTTGATAGCGGTGAATGTCAGACTCCATTTGTAATGGTCGCCCTTGAACAGGTTGTCATCGCCCACCGAAGCATCGAACAGGTTGCGGGACGCGATGCGCGGCGGATTGTGATCATCGTTCTCGGTGTTCGGCGCTGGTACCTTGATGCGATTCGATCCAAATTGCGACGCCAGGCAGGTGGAGGGTAACGGAGTTGTGAGGGTGGCAGTGGCGCCAGCGCAGGTAAATCCGGCCTCGTACTCCTGATCGGCGCTCAGTGGATTTCCGAAAGCATCCGTCAGAGACACCGTGGGCGGCCCAGGCGTGATCGACTGCGGGCAATCGTTACCGGGATTCAGTCCATAGCACGGAGCGTTACCGGCCACCAGGCCGCTGTCATACCGCCAATTGAAGCCGAACCATGGGCCCCGCTTCCACGGTTGATATTGCAAGTGGGTCGTCTCGTTGAATTTTTCATCGTGGTCGATTCGGAAGGGAAGATCGGTCGTCGACACCGTCGCGCCTGCTCCACCAATCTGCGGATGGAAGAAGCGCGCCGCCACGCTGGAAAAAACCATCTGCGCTGAGAAGCCATGCAAATTGGGAACTCTCACGCTGCCCGCATATCCGGGAATTTTTGCGTTGTGCCACTCGATCGGAAAAGTGATGGGAGTGTTGCCGAGCACGCTGAAATCGTAGCCGTTGTGCGTGTATTTCGTGATCCACTCGCCGGAAAAGACCAAGTAGCGTGACAACGCCTGCTCGAGGCCGAGATGAAACTCGTTGCGGAAGCCTGGATTTAGCGGGTTCGCCTGAAAGGTACCGGGCACCGCGGACGAACAAGCAAGCAGCGGACTCAAAACCGGGTTGCTGCAACCGACGCTGGAGAGAATCAAATTTTCATTGAAGGGAGATTCCAGCGTGCGCGCATAAGACGCGCGCAGAACCGTGCCCGTCTTTTTGATGTTGTAAGAGATTCCAATACGCGGCTCGGCCTGGCTCGCTTGCGTAAGACCATTGTAGACATCTCCGCGTATGCCAAGGTTCATCGACCAATGGCCCACCGTGATTGCATCCTGAATGTAAAGAGCGAGTTCCTTGACGTCGGTATGGCCTTGGAAGAGATAGGAAGCGCCTCGGCGAGTCAAATCGTAAGGAGCAAGGATGGGATTGTAATTGGGATAGAATGCCGTGCCCTGCGAGTTAGCCAAAATGTTTTCCTGATAGCCAAACGCCCCGCACTCGGACGGATTGGTGAAACCAGGAACTGGAACGTTAGGGGTAGTGGCCGTTATGCACGGTGCGTTGTAGGCTGGGTCGACGATCCCGATACTGTCATTCTCATTGAGAAATGTCTGCTCGTAGGTAACTCCCGCCTTAATGTTATTGATTCCCTTGGCGTAGGAGATATCGGATCGAATCCCGGTGTTGGTGAGCGTTCGATTCTGACCGACCGATTGCCTCTGCAAACCCGGCGGCCCGAGATCGGCGAAGGGATCACTGCTCGGGTAGTAGTTGTAATCGTCGCGACGCACAAACGCGCCCAACGTAAATACCGCGTTGGTGCTTATGAGGCGCGTCCACGAAGGGGCAATATTGAAGGTCCCAATCTTGGAGCGCTGATCGGCCGAGCCGACGGTCACGCCAGGAGTGAATCCGGTCGGAGTGCCGATGGGAACAACACCATGATAATTCTCGGCTGCCGGAAGAACTCCGCTCAGCCCGCTCCATGCGGTGGCGTTTTCGGCGTCCAGCGAATTTGGCGTCTGGAACCAGCTGCGGCTGTAGCCGAGATTCAGATGAATCGAGTCGCTCTGCGAGAGCTGATAGTCGATGCGGTCGAATAAATTCTGTTCGTTGCCCTTGTCGTGAATCACCGCAAATTCTGGCGCATCCAGAAACCGGCCGCTGTTCAGTCCGGCAACAGAAATAAAGTTCCCCCAGCTCTTGCCGCCGTAGGCAAGATCGGCCGCCAGATTGGCCGATCCAAATGAGCCGTAGGAAGTGGAGATGCTGCCGTGGGGTGTAGTCGAGCCCTGGCCGGAGCGTGTGGCGGCTACGATCACCACGCTGGTCTTGCCTCCGTATTCCGCGGGCGGCGCGCCGGCGATCACTTCCATGGATTGAATCGCATCGACAGAAACCTGGTTGGAAAAAGTTTTGCTCGACTGATCGGTCATAGGCTGGCCGTCGATCGAGAATGAATTCTCCGCATGATCGCCGTAGCCGTGGATTTGGCCATCGGAATCAGAAGCGACGCCGGGCGTTGCCAGTCCTACCAGCGTACTCATCGAAGACGATCCGCTCCCGATTGGCAGTTTGTCGATCAACTCTTTGTCAACGTCGGCGTGGAAGGTCGGATCGTTTTCCACCAGGTCGCCGGCGGCCTCGACCGAAACCGTGGTGGCCGAGGCAACCACCTGAAGATTGACCTGCACAAAGGCGGGCACGACCGAGCGCACCTCCACATCCTGCGCCGTCGGAGCGAAGCCCTCGGCTGTGACCGTCGTGTGGTAATTGTTAAACGGCACGTTCACGAAGGTGAAAGCTCCCTTGGCGTCGGTAGTGGTTTTGCGGTCAAAACCGGTGACCGGGTTATGAATTTCGACACCGGCATTCGGAACCACAGCGCCTGAGGGGTCGAGCACGGTGCCGTTAATCGTTCCCGAGCTCCCGACCGACTGCGCGCCTGCATTCGTTGGCTCCGCATTCACAGTTCCGCCACTCAACATTACAGCCACCGCCAGAGTAGCCGCAGCCAGACAACTTTTATAAAGCGAACGCATGATTCCTCCAACAAAAGGTTCTGGAGCGAGTTCAATCAAGATCGAAATCTGATCGAGATCGAGACCGCGGCCGTTCTTAGCTATATCGACGGAAGGAGAGCGCGGGATCAGAACGCAGGTGGAGGACGAATGAACTGGGTAGCAGCGGGACGAAAGGTCAGCGATACTTCGGCAACGAAAATCGCCAGCGGGGCAGCAAACAGAACCGGCGCCGACGCGGTCGTCGCGGTGCTGATTCCAGCATGAGCGGTGGCGCAGATCGAACAGGTATGGCGCGCCGTCGCGGAGTTCTCATCACTATCATTGTGCGAGTGGGTGGCTTGGGCCATCCCCATCGCACACACCAGCGCGACCGCGAGCACAGACACAGCTCTGACGAATACGCCCCGATTGGAAGAAACTCTCAACATCTATGCAATGATTCTATCCTTAGATGGTCGTCTGCAGGAACTCGGCGCAGGAAAAATGAGCCTTCCGTAACCTCTGGGAGGGTTTCATGCCTGGCCGGTAGCCTGCGAAAGCGAGAACCAACAAAAGCACTATTACCGCTGCGGGCCTTCCCCGACAATTAACGCAATTATTGTGCAATTGTTGTGTCAAGGGCAACACTTCGTCATAGCCGCGCCACCTGCATCTTAAATCGATCTTTGCCAGTCGGTCTGCGCTCCGTGTGGGCGCTTGCGAAGTCAGACTCAGGGAGAAGTATCTATGTCGGGACAAGTCATTTTGTATTTTGAAGATCAGGCGGATGCGCTGCGCTTCGCCTTAGCTGCCGGCTCGGTCATGGCGGGAGACACAAACCGCGCCACCGGCGATCTCGTCCAGGAAACTACGCGAGTGACGCGGATAAAGCTGGATGCGGCCAACAAGGGTGCCCCGGGAAAGAACAAGCAATCTCCGAGTCCCAATCCGAGCGAACGGGTGGCATAACCGCGCCGCCCTGCCGATTTTCACTGGCACCAAACGCTTAGTTCTGAGCAAAGCAGCGGCCCCGCATTAGAATGTCTGCTATGCCCACTGCTGAACAGACACCGTCTTCTTCGTCTTTATCCTCCGTGCTCGATCTCACCTGGGTGCGCGCGCAATTTCCAGCGCTCGCGCAAAAAGTGAATGGGCAGCCCGCCGTTTTCCTCGACGGCCCGGGTGGCACGCAGGTGCCGCAGTGTGTGATTGATGCCATCGCAGATTATCTGGCGCGCAACAACGCCAACACCAGCGGCGCATATCTCACCAGCCGCAACACTGACCGCATGATCGCGGAGGCGCGTTCGGCGATGGGCGGTTTTCTAAATTGCGATGCCGATGAAATCGTCTTCGGCCCCAACATGACGACGCTGACCTATGCCATGAGCCGCGCGCTCGGGCGCGATCTCGGGCCCGGCGACGAAATCGTGCTTACTTTGCTCGATCACGACGCGAATTTCTCTCCGTGGAAAGCGCTCGAAGAAAAAGGGGTGACCATACGAACGGTGAAATTCAATGAAGAGGATTGCACGCTCGACATGCAGGATCTGGCGGCCCAGATCGGCGAGCGCACTAGACTCATGGCGGTTGGCTACGCGTCGAACGCGGTGGGCACGATCAACAATGTCGCCGAAGTGGTGCGACTGGCGCGGCAAGCGGGAGCGCTGAGTTATATCGACGCCGTCCACTACGCTTCGCATGGAGCGATTGATGTGCGTGCCCTCGACTGCGACTTTCTCGTCTGCTCGACTTACAAGTTCTTTGGACCGCACATGGGCGTTCTCTACGGCAAGCGCGAGCATTTGGAACAATTGCGACCGTATAAAGTCAGGCCCAACACCCAAAACATTCCGAACTGCTGGGAGTGGGGCACGCTCAACCACGAGTGCATCGCGGGAATCAAAGCGTGCGTCGATTACTGGGAAGCGTTGGGCCGGCGCGCTAATCCCGAGGTCGCAACCCGCCGCGCCGCGATTCTGGCGGCACACGAATCGACACATCGGCATGAACGCAAAATGACCGCGAAGATGATCGCCGGCCTGCTGGCGATTCCGGGATTAAAACTCTACGGCATCAGCGATCCGCAGCGCTTCGAGAATCGCTGCGCAACATTTGTAGTCCGCATCGAAGGCCACACCCCGCTGGAGCTGGCAACGAAGCTCGGCGAGCGCGGCTTCTTCACCTGGGATGGAAACTACTATGCGCTGAACCTCACCGAGCAGCTAGATGTCGAGAGGCTGGGAGGATTTCTGCGCATCGGACTGGTGCACTACAACACGACGGAGGAAGTGGAACGGCTGCTGGCAGCGCTGCGGGAGATTGTGAGCGGATAAGTGCCGCAACTTATATCCCCATCAGGAATTGACGGCGAATCATTCATGGGTAATAATCCCGGCCACGACCCGCCACCTGCGGCACCACCTACTCCGCAAATTACAAGGTGGTCGGCTCTCTGGTGACGCCCATGAATACTCTCCCGATTAGAGTTTCAATTTCCTCCATTGTACTTGCGTTAACAATCTCACTCTTCGCTCATGCCCAGCAACCCGCTGCCGCGGCGCCTCAGAATCTATTGCCTGGAATAGGCCCGCTCTTACAGTCCGCTGGCGCTTCCAATTGGACTGGCCTTTCGATCCTTGAGAACATTCCTGGCACGTCCCTCTATCCGATTACAAGCCCGACAACCGTACTGTACATAGGGTTCATCGCCGGCACGAGAGTGGATATCGGCAATATGGTGCTGTACACGACGCCGCGGGAGAACTCTACGATCACTGCGGTTACTCCAGTCACGCTGAAGGGAGTTTCCAATCCAGAGATTCACCTTACGCACCCCAGGACCTGCCCGAACCAGCCGCTCTCGGCTACAAGTCCGTGCATCATACGGCTCGATCCGATCCAGCTTTCGCTATCGACTCTGAATGATTACTACTTAGCGGTGTACTTCACAAAAACTGACGACGACACTCACGTGGCGCGGCCGCGGTCCTTTATTGGAAGTCTCTCTGGCGGCGAAGAGGTTGGCGATGATACTCAGTTACCAGTGGGTGCTTCTGTTCCTAGCCTGCTGGGCAATGGCAACAGCGCCCCGCCTTCTTTTCTACTTGTCGCTGTGATGAACAATTAGAGGCGGGCGACTGCCGCGAGAGAGGCTGGCGGCATTTTCGAGTGAAAGTGGCGAGGGTGGCGCGGCCTCGCCTCTTCCTACGTGAGATTTGCCGCCGCTGCGCGCAATTGCTCTACCGACGTCCCCTTCCCTATTTCGGCAAGCTTTGCAATCCCGATAAACAACCCATGCTCGACGATGCCAGGAGTATCGCTCAGCTCCCGCGCCAGCGCCGCTGGATCCTCGATCCTTCCAAAGCTGCAATCAAGAATCTGATTGCCGTTGTCGGTGATGAACGGGCCGCCGTCGGGTCGCGTACGCAATTTGGGAGTCGCGCCCAGCGACACGATTTTCTTCTCGATCACGGTTCGGGCAAAGGCGATGATCTCGACTGGCAGGGGAAATTTGCCTAGCGTCGCAACAACTTTTCCTGAGTCGACTACGACCACCATTTTTTTCGATGCCGTGGCGATGACCTTCTCGCGGGTCAGCGCGCCGCCTCCGCCTTTGATCAGGTTGAGTTTGGGATCGACCTCATCGGCTCCATCGATGGTGATGTCAATCTCGGGATGTTCGTCGAGCGTGGTCAGCGGAATGCCGACCGCGCGCGCCAGGTCGGCGGTGTGCACGGAGGTTGGGATTCCGGTGATTTTCAATCCTGCCTTCACGCGCTCGCCTAGAGCCACGACGGCGAAGTAGGCAGTTGAGCCGGTGCCTAATCCGACGATGTCGCCGTCGTGCACCAGTTTTGCAGCGGCACGACCCGCGACTTCTTTTTCTTCTTCATGCGCCATGCTTCACCTGGTCGAGACTCCCGCCTCATTTGCCGTAAATTTCGATGTACGCGAGATAGCCCGCCAAGACTAATCCGAAGAGGCCCAGCACGTAAGACACAACATCGATGACGAAGCCGGCGGGCTCAAAGCTATTGGAATCGAGTTGTAATTTGGTTTTGCGGTAGCGGCCGAGGCCCGCGAGAATCAGCAGCACTCCGCCAACGGTCGAAATGATGCCGAGCCAGGTGGTGAGGCCGGGCGTGGCGGCGGAGCGCCCCTCAAATTTCAGGAATTCACGCAGTGCGATCGAGAAGCGTCCGATGGCAAAACCGAAGATGATGGTCGCGACGCCGGTTCGCACCCACGCCAGAAAAGTGCGTTCATTAGCGAGATGATCGCGGGCTCGGTTGGGGTTCGGATTCTCGGGCATGAAATGGCGCCGGGAACATCTTAGCGCGGGGAAAGTTCTTCACCACAGGGAGCACAGAGAAACACAGGGAAGAACGATCTTCTCTTCTCCGTGTTTCTCTGTGCTCCCTGCGCTAAAGCCTTTGACCCATTTATTATTCCACAGCCTTCTGAATCAGCGCGCTCACGCCCGCGATATTTTTCAGCAGTTCGACGGGAAAACCGTGCCGCTTTTGCAGATATTCCGACGAATTATAGGAGAGCCAGACTTGGCCCTTCTCATCTTGCCAGGCGAGCGCCTTCAGCGGCAGGTCGATGGCCAGCCGGGGCGCGGCAACCATCAAAGGCGTGCCACCCTTCGGACTGCCGAAGATCAGCAACTGGGTTGGGCGCAATTTGAGGCCGGCCTTTTCGGCTTCTCCACTATGGTCGACAAGAGCAAACACCATCATGCCCTTTTCTTTGAGGATCGCCTGTAGCCGTGCCAGCGTGTCGGGCACGGAGTAGGGACTGGGCACGTCAATGATTCCGTTGTCCATAGGCAGCCTCCAATTTGTTACAACCACACGCACCCGCGCCAGCGTACTTTGGTTTCCCCAGTTCTTTCAGTTGAATCGACCACACCCGGCGGCTCATCCGTTATCCTATAGAAGATACTTATGTCAACTTCAACCCGCAATACCATCGGGAGAGATAATCCCGCGACTTCGTCGACTTCAGCTTCGTCAATTTCAACGGCTGGGATTTCAGAAAATTACGAACGCGAACGCATCTTTAACCTCTTCCGCCAATACGGATATCTTGAAGCGGAACTGAATCCGCTCGGCCTGCTGCCTCCACAGCCGCGTCCCGACCTGGCGATCGACAATGAGTTTGCGCGGGAGGCGCGGCGATTTTATTGCGGTAGCGTGGGCGTGGAGTTCATGCACATCTCTGACCCCGAGCGCCGCCATTGGATTCAGGAACGGATAGAGGCCGAGGCAGCCGCCGGCGATCAGCAGCGTGCGCTCGACCTATTGGTGCGGGCCGACGTGTTTGAGCAGACGCTGCAACAACGCTATCTCGGCAACAAGCGCTTCTCGCTCGAAGGCGGCACTTCGCTGCTGCCTGCGATCGATCAGGTTCTGGACGTGGCCGGTGAGCGCGGTGCGGTCGAACTTGTCATGGGCATGAGCCATCGCGGTCGCCTTAACATGGTGATCCATGTAGCCAATCGCCCGGCCGAAGAGGTGTTTGCCGAGTTTGAAGATGTCGATCCGCGGAGCGTGCTCGGGTCAGGCGACGTGAAATATCACATGGGCGCGACCGGCGAATACGTCACCAAGAGCGGAAAGAAAATTCATATTCACCTGGCCTCGAATCCGAGTCACCTCGAAGCCGTCGACCCCGTAACCGTCGGACGCACGCGCGCCAAGCAAGATCGGGCCGGTGAAGGCGGCCAGGCGAAATATCTGCCGCTGCTGGTGCACGGCGACGCGGCGTTTGCGGGACAGGGCATCACTGCCGAGACGATGAATTTCGCTGACCTGAGCGGCTACACGGTCGGTGGAACCATCCACTTCATCGTTAATAATCTGATCGGCTTCACCACGAACGCTCGCGAAGAACATTCCTCGCGCTTCTCGGCACAACTGGCACGTCGGCAGGCGATTCCCATTTTTCACGTCAATGGCGAAGATGTGGACATGGTGATGCGGATGGCGCGCATCGCCACCGAGTACCGTTATAAATTCGGTACCGACGTGGTTGTCGACCTCATCGGCTACCGGCGCCACGGCCATAGCGAAGTGGACGATCCCACGGTGACTCAACCGCTGATGTATAAGGCAATCAAAGAGCATCCGCCTCTTTATAAGATCTATGCGAAATTCGTCGGCTTGGATGATGAAAACATCGCCGAGCGTGCGCAGCTGGTGAAGAAAGAGTACGAAGCTGCGCAGAAGGCTGCGACGAAATTCACCAAGAAGCCGCTGTTGCGCGATCTGCCGAAATATTGGGACAACTACTTCGGAGGCCGCTATAAAGCGGAATACGAACAACCAACCGGCGTCGCGCGCGAGGAACTCATCGAACTCACGGAACGCTTGACCACGTATCCCGAAGGTTTCCACATCCATCCCAAGGTCAAGAAGTTGCTTGAGCAGCGGCAGGAGATGGGGACGGGCAAGAAGCCGGTCGACTACGGAATGGCCGAGGCGCTGGCTTTTGCCAGCCTGGTGAAGCAGGGCATTCCCGTGCGGCTGAGCGGACAGGACTCGCGGCGGGCGACCTTCAACCAGCGCCATTCGATGCTCCTCGATATTGAGGATGAATCGGAATATGTTCCGTTGCGCCACATTGCGCCCGGCCAGGCGGCGTGCGACATCTATAACTCGACGCTTTCAGAAGCCGGCGTGATGGGATTTGAGTACGGCTACAGCCGGGATTATCCCGAAGCGTTGGTGCTGTGGGAGGCGCAGTTTGGCGATTTTGCCAACGTGGCGCAGGCGGTCATCGATCAGTTTGTATGTGCGGGCGAAGATAAATGGAATCTCTTGTCAGGCCTCGTGCTGCTGCTTCCTCACGGCTATGAGGGCCAGGGGCCGGAGCATTCGAGCGCGCGCATCGAGCGGTTTTTACAGTTGGCGGCGCGCGATAACATTCAAATCTGCCAGCCTTCAAACGCGGCCCAGTATTTTCACTTGCTGCGCCGGCAGGCTCTGCGCAAGTGGCGGAAGCCGCTGATTGTGTTTACGCCGAAGAGCATGCTGCGGCATCCGGATGCACTGTCTCCGCTAGAAGATTTGACGCATCAGCAATTTCTGGCGGTGATTCCGGATGGCGAAGTGCAGGACGCAAAGCGGATTCTGCTCTGCACGGGAAAGATCGGCCACGAACTGCGCACCGAGCGCCAGAAGCGCAAGGAAAAAGACAAAGATGACGGCAGCACTGCCATTGTTTTCCTCGAGCAGATGTATCCGTTCCCCGAGGCAGAGCTCGCCGCCGAACTCGAGCGTCACCGCTCGGCGCGAGATATCGTATGGGTGCAGGAAGAGCCAGCCAACATGGGAGCGCTCTCCTATATGCTGCCACGCTTGAAGCACATCGCAAATGACCGACCCGTGCATTCCGTGAAGCGTTCTGCGAGCGCCAGCCCGGCGACGGGGTCGGCCAAGGCGCACGAGGTCGAGCAGAAGACGCTGTTGACGCTAGCGTTTACGATGGTCGACTGAACCGCGGTCGTGGACAGGGAGACAGCTGTTTATCGCAGTGGATTCTAGGGTTTGCCGACGCCGAGGTCGGTTTGCATTTTGGTGATTTCCCAGCCCAGCGAATTGCCGCCGTTCGGCTTGATTCTTTTGCCCTGTAAGGTCACGCGCTCGCCCGGATTTATTCCCGCCATATCGCCAGAAATCCTGTATGTCCGCTGATTTTTTTTGTCGCTCACAGTCATCCCGTTGGGCGTGGGCTTCACGCATCCCGTAATCGTTCGTTTGCGCGAATAGTGAATCGCTACGATCGCGACCACTGCCACCACCGCAACCACGCCGACAACAACGCCAACGATGGTTCCGGTACCCACACCAACGATTGTGCCGCTGTCAGCTTGGGCAGGAGTGCAGAGGATGAAACCGAGCGCAAGAACCGAAAACCAGGAGAGAATTTTCGAGGCCATGTCGTCCCCTTCACGTGGGCAGTCTTTATTGACGATGAACGCCACCCACTCTTTGATCAAGGTGGCGATTCCCAATGACCGGCCCACGGGGCAAGCCCCGTTTCTATCGCGACAAATGGCTTGGCTTATGGCCAGCGCTTGGCGGCGTCTTCCCAGCCAGCAACCCGCGCCGGAGCGCTCGCGCCTTGCGCGGCTACGACCGGAGGAATTCTTACGGGTTGCGCCGGCGGAGCGGCAGCCAGACTTGGCTTCGGCGCTTCCATCTGCTGTTCTTTTTCGTCGGATAGCAGCGGAGCGGCGACGCGCAAGGCTTCGACTTCTTTTTCCAGCCGGGTCAATTCCAGTTCCTTCTGCCTTAAAACTTCATACACATTCTTCATGCTTGGGCACCTGTGTGTAGTAACAAACGATTAAGCGCAGAGTATGGCTTCCAACGCCAATTTGTCAAGGAAAACGGCAGGAAAACGGCACTCTTGAGTGCATGGGTGGTAATCGAATAGGAGCTACGCCGGCGCTATCGAAAAACGACTACGGCGACCAGAATACCCAGAATCAATACAACGATTGCCAGCAGATTGACGTGGTCGGCCAGCCATGATTCCTTCGCGGGCTCGGCGTTGGCGAGAAAGGCAGGTATGAATTCCGCCTCGGTGCCGGCGGCGGGCGCCAGGTCAGGCGCCTGCTCGGAGCGAGCGTTCGCGGCCGTTAGTTGGCCGGTCTGGCTCTTGTCTTTTTCGGGCCCGCGTTCGGGCTCGCGCTGCTTCTTCTCTAACCCTTTATTCTCGCCGTTCTTCTTCTCGCAATCGAGACAGAGGGTTCTACCATCGGAAACGGGAAATCCGCAGGCAGCGCATTTTTGCACGCGCAGCATCGACTCGGGAACTGCGGCGGGCGCGATGGTGGCAGGCTCCGACTCTGGCGGAGTCTCGACCGGCGGAGTTATGGTCGGCGGCGTTACGACCGGCGGCGTCATGACTGCGGGCGTTGGCGGCGCCGGGGTCGCAGGCTCGGCAGACGAGGGGATTACGGGCAATTCGTCGGGGACCGGCGACTGGGCAAGATCAGGATTAGCCAGAGTGCCAGTTGAGCTGTCAGCGAGGGCAGCGTGGGCATCGATCGAAATCGCAGGAATGTCTGTTGTGACGCTGGTTTCAGCAGGCGCCTCTTTTGGTGGAGCGGGCACCATGCCCGCCAGAACCGGAGTTGCAGAAGGGTGGACAGTTGGTTCCGGATCTCGGCGCGGAACCACCGCCGGGGCAAACTTTTCTCGCTGCTCAGCCAGATCAAGGGCGGTCACAGTGAGCGCGGCCATGCGTTCGAGAGCAATCAGATCGCGCTCTTCGAAGGCGTAAGGATGGTCGGAAAACAATTCGAACAGCCCGCGCACCTCACCGTCTTTCCGCAGCAACGGCAAAACAACGATGGATGCAATGCCCAGCGCGCGGCAAGCTTCCAGATTCACGCGCGGGTCGGCCTCCGCATTGTCACAGCGCAGCAACTGCCGCCGCGCGATGCTTTCGCCAGTCAGTCCGGAACGCACCTGCAGCCGCGCCCCCACGGTGGGCGCCGACGAACCGGCACTGGCGCGGCACACCATTTCATCACCCTGGGGCAAAGCGAACGCGGTGCCAGTAGCTCCCGTGATATATTGCGCGCGCTCGACCAGCAACTGCAGAGCCGACTCCAGCTCCGTGTCCGCAAAAACGCGGCTGCCATTGGAGGAATCGCCGGCTGAGCCTATTGCCCCAGCCGATGCTTCCTCGCTGCTCGATGGCTCTAGTCGATCTTCGGGTTGGGCGGATCCTTGCATGAACAAAGTTGCTGCCAAACACCACTCTTCGCCGGACGAGAAGGCGGAGCGACTATTCCGAAGGGGCTGAATCGAGTCTCGCCTTGGAGGCGCGGACTGTCAAGGGCCGGCTGCAAGGGTAAGCGGCGGATGGGACGGGCCAGCAGGTACGACTATTTCTTGGTTCTGGCTTAGCGGGGGCTCGGCTCCAGGCGAGCATAGTAGCCCTTGCGCGCCCGAACCTGTAATTGTTTGCCATCTTTCTGAGCGATGACACTGATCGTGCGATGGCTTCCGTTGGGCTGAAAATCCGCGGGCTTGTAAGCGACGAAGTAGCGGCTACGAATCACATCATGCAGCTTGTCGAAAGACCCGCCCAAGCTGTGCATGTCGCCCGGGAACATGGCCTCGCCTCCAGTGCGCTCCGCCAAAAACTCTAATACTTTGTCGGCATCCGTCTTATCGCCGCGGTCTTCTCTTGTGCTGACGGTGTAGATCGTGACCCCCGTCTTCTCCGCAGCCTGGATGCTTTGCTTCAGAGTGCTGTGACTCGAATTATCTTCGCCGTCGCTCAGTATTACGAGGACTCTTGCCACCCGCTCGCGATCGGGATACGCTGCCAGCTTCCAACAAGCGAATGACACCGCGTCAAACAGGGCTGTTCCTCCTCCGTTCGTCAACTTCTCAATTCCCTTTCCTAGTTCACCCGGATCCGAACTGAAATCCTGGGTAACCGTAGCCCCACTGGCGAAGCCTGCGATAAACCCGAGATCGGAAGCATTGCTTAGCATTTTCTCGACGAACTTTGCCGCGGCGCGCTTTTCAAATGGGAACCGGTCGTGCACCGAACCGCTCGTGTCAACGAGCAGAGCCAGCCGGAGAGGAAGTTTAGACTGAGGCGCAAATTGCATGACTTTTTCCGGGGGCTTGTTGTCGTCTCGAATCTGAATGTCGGACTGCTGCAAACCGTTCACCATCTGCCCATGGCTGCTGACGGCGAAAAATAGAGTGACTTCGTCCACGTTCTTACGAATTGTCCACATCCCGGCACGGGTCGGGATGCCCTGAGGCACATCCGAAACCTCGCCGCTGCTCGCGCGTTCCGGGGCTGCGCTCGCCTCGGCCAGCGTGTCACAGTCGTCGCAGGTTTCGTTCGTGGATTCATCCCCTAAATTGCTCAATTGCGCCTTCAACCTATCAGTGTTGGGGAAGGTTTGCGTCTGCGGAGAAGAGGCCTGAGTTGTCGTTAGTTGCGCACCGCCGGTGCCCGCTGCCGTCACTACTCTGCTAGCGCCCAAAGCAACCAGATTCTGCCGTGCGACCGGAGCGAATGCATTCGTCGGGTCCTCGCTTATGAATAACTTCAGTTCGTGCTCCATGGCTTCATAATCGTTGAGAGCCATCGCAGCCGACGCAGCCACGTAGTGCACATTCGCGAAACCCTTATGATCGAGCGCATGCACTCGATGCGCAGTTTCAAGGGCCTGCCGGTATTCATGAGTTCCATTTTGCGCGTAAGCCAAGCCAGAAAGAATTTTGGAGTCCCGGGGCTGCACGGAAGCAGCCTTCTCAAGCGCGGTTCGCGCCGCCCCAAAATCGTTCTGCGACAAGGCCAGCTGACCGAGATGGGCGAACGATCCGGGAAACTTGTCATCCAACTTCGCAGCCACCTCGAACTCGCTCTTTGCGCGCACGGTATCTTCCTGATCGAGATAGGCGAGCCCGAGATTAACATGGGCGGAAACGAACTTAGGATACTGATCGATCGCCCTTCGCAGGTATCTCACCGCCTCTTTCGAATGCTGCGTCTTCATTAAACTGGTAGCGTGGTTATATTCCTCCACCGCCTTATTGGGAGCATCCAAGTCGAGCGCCGATAGGATACCGCTATCAACCAGCTTCTTGTCCTGAGCCTTCTGTTCCTCCGTCTTCTTTTTGTCGCGGTTGATCTGGTCAAGATACATCTGAGAGAAGTCAACTTGTTGAAACGCTGCGTCCGGACCTCGACCCAGATAGGGCATTTGGGCGAGCACAGACATAGATATTCCGGCACTGACCGACAAGGCGATTAGGGTAGCTGAACGCTTAATCAACCTTAACGAGAGAAATTGGCGAGCAACCGGCATAGACACCGCTTTAATTCTGATCGATTTTACGTTATATCCCCAAATTCGCCTTTTTTCGGCCTCCGCCGAGCTCAGCTTTGCGCTTATCTCCTAGTTGCTAGCTAAGTGAACATCAATACACCACCTCTCCGCATCCCTTTGAAGAGGCGAATGCAAGAGGCGCGGAAACTCGGCCAAGCCTGGTTCAGTGCGCTTTCGCGACTTCCTGCCGCTGTGCGTAATATCCAGTCCGCGTGCGCGCGGTCATTCCGGGTCTGTCAATCTTAATCTGAATGTTGTGATACTCATTCGGATGGTCCGCCGCGGCAGAATCAAACGAGAGAGTGTAATAGACCCTTGCGTCCGCCACACAGCCGGCAATCGAGGCGGCAATGTCGTTACTCTTATTGAGAACCCGCCCGCCGCTTTGCGTTGCGATCACCTGCAGCGCAACATCCCCGCTCTCTACCTTATTCGCATAAGGCACACCCTTGAGGAAGTTCTCGTAATAAAACGTTTGGAGGCTGGCCGCATCATCCATTCCGAGCGGATCGACGCTGTAAAGCGTAACGCGGGCCTCCCGCATATGGGTGGACAGTCTCACAATGGTGTGGAAGATCGTGTCTTGGTCTTTCTCGCTCAGCGCGGAGCGAGGTCCAGAGATCAGAGGCCATCCGGGGCTGAGCCAAATCAGCAGTTTTCTGCCGGGCTGCTTTGCTTCATAGGCGATGAGTTTCTCCAACGTGCTGAGGGAATTTTGAACGCGCTCGACAGCGCCATAGAACCCCGCCGATCTGCCAAGATCGCGCAGGCCAGACTCGTGAGACTTAAGAGAGTCGGCGAGGCTGTTTCCGTTGCGAGTCGCCGCGCCTTGCACCTGGGTCCCCTTGTCGGCAAAGAAGACGAGGGACATAGGTATAGGAAGCTGGCCCTCGCCCCGCCGCAGAAATTTTTCCAACTGTTGTCGCGCGTTGCTTACCGGACGGTATTCAGCGTTGACTTCATCGATGAGAAAAATCACCTGCTGCGGCAGATCATCCGCTTTGCTGGTTTCGTCGAATGCACGAAAAGAGAGAATCGGCTGTGGCTGTTTGTCGTCGAGAATGGTAAAGTCCTGCTGCTGCAAACCGGGAACTGGATTGCCCGACTTATCGGTCACGACCACGTCGAGTGCAACGCGACGATCGGTGCCAGTACTCGCCGGAGATGCTGGAACTTGCCCCGATGCGCCTAAAACCGTGCCCATGATAAGAATCACCATCACCGGTCCGACGTTTCTCATAACTTGACCTCATGCATCCCGCGGGAGAGTTACTCTTCGGGAAAGACGACAATAAAATGGAGGAATTGTATCGCTCTTCTAATTCGGCGGCGAAGAAAAATGCCGTTTTCATTCATCAGCTGCCTTTTAAAGTGTGGATACAGACTCGCGGCAGGAACGCAAGCATAAACGGGCTTTTTGAACCGGGTTATCAGAGCAGATACAATCACTGCGCAAGAGTAACGTTGCGACACAACCGGGTTTAACGCGCCGTTACTGCGCTTTTTCTTCTTTGTGTCGCAGCCACTCGATAAACATCTGCTCTTTTGGCTTGTCGTAGGCCATGAGCAGGTGGCGAATGCTGCGCCCACTGACGAAGTGGCAAACCTCTTCCGCGAGATTCTTGGCGTGGTCGCCGGCGCGTTCTAGTGACTGTGTCATGAAGATGACTTGCAGGCTGGCGTGACGCGCGACGTTCTCAGGATTTTCGATGTGGCGCAGGAAGATAATGTTTCTCAAGCGGTCCATCTCCGCATCGGCGCGCAGCACATCGATGGCTTTCTTGACGTCCTTCTGGGAAAACGACTGGCCGACGTCGGCCAGCATTTTTTCCAAAATCGTTGCCATTTGTGTCAGTTCGCGAGTATCCTGCGAGTCAAGCCGCCCGCCCGCCGCCTGTGCACTCGTGGCGAAACTCAAGAGTAAATCTCCTATGCGCTCCAGTCCGATCATCACTTTCATGCACGCCAGCAACTGCCGTGTCTCGTCCTCGGGCACGCGGCTGATGGTCGAGGTCACACCGGAGTCGACTTCCACATCGATGGCATCGAGATCCTTTTCGCATTGGCGTATGGCATTGAGGCGGGACATCGATCCGGTGGCAATTCCCTCAGCCGCGATAGCCGCGGCCTGACGGGCCAGTTCGCAGGCTTCCACCGTTCGCTGCACCAGGACAGAGTGCGCAGGCTCAGGCGTTTTGACGCTGGCTGTACTCATAGGGCAAACCGCCTAATTTCTCGATGCCGAGAGTGTGACACATAATTAAGCAAAAGCATAATTCCCAAACCGCCGAGGCAGGTTACAAGCTGGTAAATTTCTCGTCACCCGTCATGAAAAATTGGATTTAGGCCATATTATCCAACCATTGGGATTGACACACAAAATGGCATTGTCCGCACCGGGCGCCTATTTACTTCGTGGTAAGCAGTAGAACGTTGACCACATCGCCCGTCGACCCGAGGCTGGTTTATGAATCCCGGTCAAGCGCGGGCAAGGTAAACAAAAAGCTCGAGCCATGGTTGAGTTCGCTCTCGGCGCGAATTGTTCCGCCGTGCGCCAGCACAATGTGCTTGGCGATGGCCAGTCCCAGCCCGGTGCCGCCCGATTCTCGCGAGCGCGCTTTATCGACGCGATAAAAGCGTTCAAAAAGTCGCGGCAGATGTTCGGAGGAAATTCCAGGCCCAAAATCTCTAACATAAAACTCGACGCCACTCTCGGCACCGCGGGCTCCGAGAATAACCTTTTTCCCTGACGCCGCGTACTTCAAAGCATTCTCAATCAGGTTGGAAAAGATCTGGTGAATCGCTTCGCGATCCGCATTCACATTGCTGGCGCCCACCGCGTTCTCAATCACCAGCTCGACTCCATACGACCGTGCCACCTCGCGAAAGCTTTCCAGAGCGTCCTGCAGCAACTCTTCGGCGCTTACCCGCTGCATGTCGAATCTGTGTTCGCCCGATTCGACGCGCGCCAGAGTGAGCAAATCTTCCGTAAGCCGCGACATGCGGGCCGCGTTCTTGCGGATGATCTCCAGAAAATCGCGCACGTGATTATCGACCAGCGCGCCGTCGAGCAGCGTCTCCGTGTAGCCCTGGATGGAAGTGAGCGGCGTGCGCAGCTCGTGAGAGACGTTGGCGATAAAATCGCGGCGGCTCTTCTCCATGCGCTCCGTCTCGGTAAGATCGCGCAACACGGCCACGGCACCACCGCCGGGCATGGGCGCAGCGGTCACGTCAAAGATGCGGCCGGCGGCAATCGTGTTTGAGCGCGCCGAGGTGACCACCTGCTCGCGCGCCGCTTTGTGGATCGCATCGAGAAAATCCGGATCGCGCACACTATCGATCAAGGGCGCATTCAACCGCGGAGTCCGCAGCACCAGGCGATTCATGCCGCGATTGGCCCACTGCACGCGCCCGTCAACGTCGACCGCAATCACCGCGTCCTGCATGCTGTTGAGCAAAGTTTCCAGCTCGCGCTGGCTGGTTTGAACGCGGGCATAACTTTCCTCCACGCCGCGCGTCGTCTTATCGAGGGCTGCCGCCACCTGCCCGATCTCGTCAGTTGACGTGGATGCAATTCTGGCCGTCAGATCACCGCTGGCCACACGCTCGGCAAAATTCACGATCCGTTCCAAACGCCGACCCATATATTGCGACGCCGCCGCCGCTACGATTACCGCGAAAACGAAAGCTGCCAGCGATCCCCACAACAGAGCTGCGGCCAGCGGGCGATCGGTGAATTCCATCTCGGTCAACGGATAGGCCAACCGCACCGCTCCGCCGGAAACCGGCGCGGCCACATACAAAAAAGGAACGCCCAGGGTTTGACTGCTGCGCTCATCCACACCAACTTTGCCGCTGAGCGCCGAGATAATTTCCGGCCGGTGCGCGTGATTCTCTGTCACGCTGGGATCGGCCTCGGAGTCGGCCAGCACTTTGCCCGTCGGATCAACCACCGTAGCGCGCGCGCCCGCCGCCTGTCCTTCTTGCGCAACGATATCGCCGAGCGAATGCTGCCGGTCAGCCTCGACGCGATAGGCGAACATCAACGTTTTCTGCCGGAGATTGCGTTCGATCTGCTCGCGCAGCGTGCGCTCCCACACCTCGTGCACGGTCCACTGCAACGCGACCGCGCTCGCGCCAATCACCAGCAGAAACACAAACATCAATTTGAAGAAGATGCGACTTCTCAACGCGCAACCTCAAAGCGATAGCCCGCGCCCCGCACCGTCTTCAGATAGCGCGGGTTCTCGGGATCGGGCTCAATCTTTTCGCGGATGCGTCGCACATAAACGTCCACCGAGCGCGGCGTAACATACGCCGTGTCGCGCCACACCGAGTCGAGCAACTGGTCGCGGGTGAAAACGCGTCCCGCGTGCCGCATAAAGTGGTCGAGTAATCGGAATTCGGTGGCCGTGGTTGGAACCTGCTTGCCCCGGACCGTCAACGTCATCGCGCCCGGATCGATGTGCACCTCATCAATTTTCGTAGGCAGCGGTGGCAGCGGCCGCTCAAAACGCCGCAGCACCGCTTTCACTCGAGCCACCAATTCGCGCGGGCTGAAAGGCTTGGGGATATAGTCGTCGGCCCCCAACTCCAAGCCCAGCACCCGATCCGCCTCGCCGCTTTTCGCTGTCAGAAAAATAACCGGAATCGACGCCAGCGAAACCGACTGCCGAATCTGCCGGCAAAGTTCTAGACCGTCTTTTCCCGGCACCATGATGTCCAGCAGAAACAGCGCTGGACGCTGTCGTTCAGCATCGACCACAACCTGATTGCCGGTCGAGTAGAGTCGCACATTGAAGCTTGCGCCTTCCAGGTGATGGCGAACCAGGCGCGAAATATCGGGGTCGTCTTCGACCACATAAATCGTAGGTTTCACGCGACCATTGTAGCTGGGAATTGTGTCGATTTTATAAAAGGTGGGTGGAGTGCTGGCTTAATTTGGCGTGCGTCGCCGCGCTAAGTAGCGCCCCGGGGGCCTTTCCTCGCTGTCTCGAGGGCGTCCTCGCCTCGGCGGGCATGATGCCTGCCGGACAGCCGCCGGGACCGCGGCTCTACAATCGCCGCGCCAAATTCACAGCTTGAGATTCTTCAGATAGTCCCGAAACTGGCCGCCCAGATCTTCGCGCTTCAGCGCGAACTCAACCGTCGCTTTCAGGAAGCCGAGTTTGTCTCCGGTATCGTGGCGGCGGCCTTCGTAGACGTAGGCGTAAAGCTTTTCGCGCTGCAGAAGTCCGCGCAGCCCGTCGGTAAGCTGCAACTCGCCGCCCGCGCCCGGCTTGATGTCGGAGAGGGTTTCAAAGACCGTCGGGGTCAAAATGTAGCGCCCGATCACAGCCAGATTCGACGGGGCATCCGCAAGCTTGGGCTTTTCGACGAGGTCAAGAACTTCGTAGAGCCTTCCACCCGAGCCCTTGACCTCTTTCGCTTTGATCACGCCGTAAGAAGAAATCGCCGGACCCTCGACCACCTGCGTCGCAATCACCGAACAATGCTTCTCGTCGAAAACATTCATCAATTGTTTAAGGACCGGAACTTCCGCGTCGATGACGTCGTCGGCGAGCAACGTGGCAAACGGTTCGTCGCCAATCAATTCTCGCGCCGTGAGCACGGCGTGCCCCAGGCCGAGCGCCTCTTTCTGTCGCACGTAGGCGACGTAGATCATGTCGGAAATCTGGCGCACGATCTTGAGCAGATCGTTCTTGCCCTTTTCTTCGAGCATCTTTTCCAACTCGTAGCTGACGTCGAAGTGATCTTCAATTGCGCTCTTGCCGCGGCCCGTAATAATGATGATCTGGTCGCACCCGGCCGCCACGGCCTCTTCCACGCCATATTGAATGATGGGCTTGTCGACCAACGGCAGCATCTCTTTCGGCTGCGCTTTGGTGGCGGGGAGAAAGCGGGTGCCTAATCCTGCGGCAGGAAAAATTGCCTTGCGGACGGACCGAATCTTGCGGCGGTCGCTATTCGTTCGTCGTTCTTGCGGCAGTTTCATCGCGGAATCATTGTAACTGCTTTCGCTTAAACCTCTCTTACAGCTTCTTCCCGAGCGGCCAATTCTTCCAACAGATCGCGCAGCGTTTGCAAAATTCCCTCGGCGCTGTCGATTTTTATCGAGAACTTCAGCGTACCGTCGGGCGAAAATTGCGTACCGCGCTGCGAAGCGACAAAGCGCGCCAACTTCTCCGTCTCTATCGAGGCATTCTGGCTGAACTTGATGCTCACGAATTCGCGCTTGCGTTCAATCGCGGTTGCTCCCACCCGCATCGCCTGCAGTTTGAGGGCGGCATACTCAAGAAGGTTGCGGACCGCGCGCGGCGTCTCCCCATAGCGATCGATCAACTCGGAGCGTACATCGTGCAATTGCGACTCCGTTTCCACGCCGGCGACCCGTTTATACATGCGGAGGCGTTGGTTCTCTTCCTTTATATAGTCGGAAGGAATGCGGATGTTGAGGCCGAGGTTGAGCTGAATTTCCGTGACCTCAACGCCCGCCTCGCCCTTCATTTCGCGGACGGCGCGCTCCAGCATCTGCGTGTAAAGCTCAAAGCCCACCGCTTCGATGTGGCCGCTCTGCTCGCCGCCGAGAAGATTTCCTGCGCCCCGCAGTTCGAGATCGAGCGCGGCAATCTTAAAGCCCGCGCCGAGATCCGAAAATTCCTTAAGGGCAGCCAGGCGCCGCCGCGCGATCGGCGTCAATTCAATTTCCGACGGCAGAAGCAGATAGGCATAGGCGCGCCGGTTCGAGCGGCCAACCCGCCCACGAAGTTGATAAAGCTCCGACAATCCCAGCCGGTCGGCTCGATTGATCAAGATCGTGTTGCAGAGCGGAATGTCGAGACCATTTTCGATGATCGTAGTCGAGACCAGGATGTCGGCTTCGTGATGCATAAACTTCAGCATCACCTTTTCCAGTTCACCTTCACCCATCTGCCCATGACCTACGGCGACACGCGCACTCGGAACCATCGCCTGAAGCTTGGCCGCAATTTCCCAGATGGAATCGACGCGGTTGTGCACGAAATAAACCTGTCCGCCGCGCTCGAGTTCCTGCTCGATCGCCGACTGAATGAGCTTTTCGTCCCAATTCGCGACCACGGTTTGAATCGCCATGCGATCTTTAGGCGGCGTCTCGATCACGCTCATGTCGCGCAGGCCGACCAGCGACATGTGCAGCGTGCGCGGAATCGGCGTCGCCGACATCGTGAGCACGTCGACCTGAGTGCGCATCTGCTTGATGCGTTCTTTGTGGCGAACCCCAAAACGCTGTTCTTCGTCGACAACCAACAGGCCGAGGTCGGCAAACTTCACGTCTTTCGAGAGCAGGCGATGCGTGCCGATCAAGATGTCCACTTTCCCGGCGTCGACCCTTTGCAAGATTTCTTTGACCTGCTTCGGCGTGCGGAAGCGGCTGATCATTTCCACGGTCAGCGGGAAGGGCGCGAATCGCTGTTTGAAAGTCTCGTAGTGCTGGAAGGCGAGGACGGTGGTCGGCGCGAGTACGGCGACCTGCTTGTTATCGCTCAAGGCCTTGAAGGCCGCGCGCATCGCCACTTCTGTCTTGCCATAACCGACATCACCGCACAGCAGGCGATCCATAGGAAGCTGCGACTCCATGTCGCGCTTCACGTCCGCGATGGCCTGCGCTTGATCTTCGGTCTCGCTGTATTCGAACGAGTCTTCGAACTCCTTCATCCATTCCGTATCGGCCGGATAGACGTGACCGCGCGCCGACTGACGCTGCGCATAAAGTTTCAGCAATTCATCGGTCATATCCTTCATCGCCTTGCGTACGCGGGCTTTGGTCTTCCCCCACGCAGCGCTGCCGAGATGATTGAGGACGGGCTTCGCGCCCTCAGACGAACGATATTTCTGCACCAGATCGAGACGAGTGAGCGGAACATAAAGGCGCGCAGCTTCGGCGTATTCGAGCAGCATGAATTCCGCGGTGCCGTCGCCCTGGTTGATTTCTTTCAGGCCTTGATACTGTCCGATGCCATGCTCGACGTGGACGACGTAATCGCCAACCTGCAAATCGCGAAAATCGGAAAGAAACGCCGAGACTTTCGATTTCTGTCGTTGCGGGCGCGCCGCTACCAAATCCGATTCGTCGAAAAGATCGCGCGCGCCAAAAATCGCGAGATGCGCCTCGGGCAAAACAAAACCGTCGGGGAGATAAGCCTTCAGCAGCGTGGTGGTGAGGACGTCGCCGGCAAAATACGAAGTTTCGTCAGCGTAGCTTTCTCCGCTGCGGGTGCGGCTGCCGAGACGATAGGAGGCGTTGTACTCGGTGAACATGTCGGCGAGACGCTCGACTTCTCCCGTGTTGGGGACGGCGATAATCACCTGCATCCCGCCGCCGACCAACTTCTGCACCTGTTCAATCATGGCTGGAACTGCGCCGTGGAAGCGGGTTGCGGGCTGCGAAAGGAACGTGGCCTCCGGTCTTTTCTCGCCGGCTTCGTCGGCCTCGCGTGCCAGCGCCAGATATTCGAAATCGGCCCCAGAGATGCCGGCGGTTTTTCGCTGCCAGCTTTCCGGGGTCAAATAAAGGTCCGACGGTCGAACCAGATTCCCCACGCCGCTGCGCTCGTGCGCTTCTTCGATTCGCGCCCAGACTTTATCGAGCTCCAACTTCAGCGCTTCGGGTTCGTCGAGAATCACGCGTGCGTCCGGAAGCAACTCGAAAATGGTGCGGTCGGCACCCGCTACTGGAGCGTAGAACTCCCAACCTGGAAAAACTCCAGCGCCCGAGTCGCGCATGGCCTGCTCTACGACTTCCGGCGATCCGGTAACACGTTTGCCCGAAAGCCGGGCATTGATTGAGCCGAGCAATTCTTCCGTCAGCGGCGTTTCCGTCAGCGGCAGAAGCAACGCTTCATCCACTGGGTTCGAAGATCGCTGACTCGCGGGATCGAACTTGCGCATCGATTCGATTTCGTCGCCGAAAAACTCGACGCGCACGGGCCGGTCCGCTTCCGGCGAATAAACGTCGAGAATGCCGCCGCGAGCCGCGTACTGCCCCGGCATTTCCACGACATCGGTAGAGCTGTAGCCGACCGTGTTCAAGTGCTCGAGCAGTTTTTCCAGATCGAAAACTTCACCGCGACGCAGAACCCGCGCCAGGTCGGCGTAGTACTCGGGAGAGCGAAGAAGGATAGTAGTTGCGCTCACTGGCGAAACGACAATGGCCGCGCGGCCGGTAGCAATCTTCCACAGAGCGGTGGCACGTTCTTCCTGAATCTCGGGATGGGGCGACAGATTCTGGAAGGGCAACACATCGCGCGCCGGGAGGCTAACTACCGACTCGGGATCGGCCGCTTCGGTCAATTCGCAGAAAGCCCGCAACACAGGCAGCAACTCTTCAGCTGCGCGATTGTCGGCGACCACCAGCACAAACGGGCGCTCCACCGTGCGCCGCAACAAAACTATGATTAGCGCTTTGGCGGCCGACGATAGTCCAGTGACACTCATCCGCCCCGCGCTCTCCCGCAAATGGGAGGCGGCACGCGTGAAGGCAGGCAATTGTTCAACGTCCGCGAAAAGTTCGCGAACAAACGGCAAAAGCATTCCTGTCTATTTTAGCAGTCTCGCCCGCAATGACAGCGGCTGTGGCCTCTGGGATAATGGGGGCTCTGCAACGCCATGCCCTAACATCGCGCACTGACGCCATGCCCTAACGTCATGCACTATCGAGAGATCCAACCGAACGCCGCAGCGGCCAGGTTCGTGAAATGCTATTGGCTGCTGGAAGACGGCGAGCCGTCACCCAGCATCCAGCGCGTTGTTCCGGATGGCCGCGCACAGCTGATCCTGAACCTGGGCCATCCCTATGAAGCCCTGACGGAACGCGGGTGGCAGCGCCAGCCGCGACGTTTCTTTATCGGTCAGATCACCGCTCCCCTGCTGCTTCGTGCAACCGGTCCGTTCAGGATGATCGGCATTAACTTTCATCCACACGCTGCGAGTCAGCTGCTGAGGATTCCGATGTACGAGCTGACCGATAGTCGCAGCCGTTTCTCTCGACGACTTCTCGGGCGGATTGTTCCGGCAATTGGATCGGATCGAAGAGCTACGCTCGCCGCGGGAGTGGTTCCCGGCCCTGGACCATATCATTGGTAAATTGGGAGAACGCGATGCCGTGGACGACCGTCTGCTGGCATTCGCTGTGAAGGAATTGGAGCAGGCGGGTGGATTGACGAGCGTCGCCCGAGTGGCCAATCACGTCGGCCTGAGTTCGCGTCAGTTCCAAAGGCGCTTTATTGAGGCGGTCGGCATCGCACCGAAGTTGTTTTGCCGCATTCAGCGATTCCAACGCGTGTTTTCGACCCTGGAAAACGACGGCTTTGGCTGGGCTGATGCCGCGGTGCGCTGCGGGTATTTTGACCAGGCGCACTTGATCAGAGACGTCCGCGAATTCGCCGGGAAAACCCCGATTGCGCTGTTGGCAGAGGAAACCGATCTCGCCCGCCACTTCTTGCAATCCAATTCGATGTCGCATTTTTCCAAGACGAGCGTTGGCAGTTGGCGTTAGCCTGCTCTCGAGTCGAGGCGATCAATGCCGAATAGGAGGAGTGCAATGGACAATATCAGTCTTTCGAAATGGGTTTCGCCGTCTCTAATTTTTGTGGCGCTGGCACTCGCTGCCGCTCAACCGAAGAAGCCGGAGCAGTCGCAGCCGGCATCTACCACAGATGCATTGCGCGATCAGATTGTCGCCCAGGAACGCGCCGGATTGGATGCGCTAAAGACGGGCGATTTGACAACGTTCGGTGCTTCCACTGCGGAGGATGCAATCTTCGTCGATGCGCACGGTCCTGCGACCAAGGCTGAGGTGATGGAGCATACTGCGGCGTTCCGGCTCACGGACTACACCATGGTAGACATAAAGTTCATTCCACTTTCTCCGGAGTCTGGGCTGATTGTCTACACGCTGACGGAGAGCGGAAACAGCCACGGCAAAGATTTTAGCGCCCGCGTCCATGTCTCGAGCTTATGGCTGAAGCGAGGCGGCAAATGGTTGTGCGAGTTCAGCCAGGAGACCGGAGCGAGGTAGCGCGTCGTTTACTTGCTGCGACTGTCCGGCTTTTCCGGAGGCGCCGGCTGTGGCGGCTGCGACTGGGCTAGGGACTTATCGACCCGCTTCTTGAAATCGCCCGCATCGTCGTTCGTAAACCCGCTATAGCTCGACTGGACCTGCATCTCGCAGGCATTGTCTCCCTTGATGTTTAGCACGACGGTGTTGACACGCTTCTGGCCGAGTGAGCCCATACCAATGGAGTATGTGGCTGTCATCTCGGTGCTCTCCATCCCCAGGATGCCGTACTTCCCCGAGTTGCGGAGCGTATCTTTCACGGCGTTCCACAACGCGGTGCAGGGCACCGAATACATGTCTTTGTGCGTCTTAGCGAACGACGGCCCGGCGACGATCAATAAAATTAAAGCTACTGCGGCGAATCGCCTCATCAAGAATCCTTTCCCGGCGCAGACATATTACCACCGGAGATTTAACGTTGGCAGTGACCGACTATCTACTTGTAACGCCGGCGCGGTTCATCTCCGCAGCAGCGGCCGAGTCAGGCAGGTCGGGCCGCCGGCGCCGTTGATGCAGATCTCGGAGCCTGGAAAGGTTCTCACGTCAAAACCCGAGTCGCGCATGCGCTGATTTGTCTTGGCGTTTTCTTCGAGCGCAACCAATCGCTTCGCCCCAAGCGACAGCACGTTGCAGGCAAGCGCATCGCGTTCGGAGTATTCAATTTCAATCATGCGAAATTCGTGCGCCTTCAGCAACTCGACGGTTTCAACGGCCAGCCACGGCAAATCGACCAGGATGGTCCGCTCGTCGAGCATGCTCATCAATGACATCAGGTGCAGGCAAGCGGATGGACCCGACCCATAGGGCAAGGGCGCGGAACGTACTTCGAGGTTCTTTGCCGAGAGCAAAGCGCGCAACTGATCGATTCCGGCCTTGTTCGTACGATAGCCTTCACCCACGAGCAACGTTTGCGAATCGAGCCAAACCATGTCGCCCGCCTCGGAGCAAGCCGGCAGCCTTATTTCGCCGAACGCAGGAATCTCCAGTTGCCGGTAAAAGTCGGCGTGGGCACGCACCTCGGCTTCGCGACTCTTCTTTCCCGGATTCATCAGCACTGCACCAAAATCCGTGGCTAGCGACGCGTCGTGAGCGTAGACGGCGTCGAGCGTCAGTGATTCCGCGGCGGGCAAACACACAACCTCTGCACCCGATTCGCTTAGCAAACGGCACAGAGTCTCGTGCTGCGCCTGCGCAGTTGCGCAATCTGGAACGTGCTGAAATCCAAGTTCTCGCCATTGCGCCGCCTTCTCTGCGCTATTCCACCCGGCGTTCTGCGGCGGACAAACCATCACGCGGAGTAACTCGCCCGTCATGGAATGGCCGTTGAATTTTTCCGGATGCGGCAGCGAAGGCACAAGAAATATTTCTGGCACGACGATTAGTCTCGCTTGAAGAAGTCTTTTGCTCCTAGAAATCTATGCAATGCTCGCCGCAAACGCAACGTAAGAACTGCTGAACTAAGATCAGGCTACCCAAAAGCGGAACGGATTTGGTCAGATTCGCGGTGCTGCGAGTTAGCGATTAAGAAAAATGCCGATAGCGCAATAACTAGCGATAAGTCCACAAAACATTTAGCGCTTGTCATCTTCGGCCGACGGTAACCTACGTTATTGCTTGCCTAAACACCCTTCGCTGATGTACATATCAGCTTTCCCGTCCCAACAAATCGTGCTTGAAGTTCAGCTTGGGCCATAAAATCACGCACCTTGATACTTCCTTCCGCCCTGACGCGGAAGATCTCGGGAGCCCTATGAAAGCGACCCTGCGTCTGTTTTGTTTCGCCCTCTTATTCTTACTCATCCATCAATTTGCGTTTGCTCAAGGCGCGGCCACCGGCGACCTTCACGTGACGCTGAAAGATCCGAAGGGCAGCGCTGTGACGAACGCCACTGTCACCGTCAGCAATGTCGCAAAAGGTCTGGAGCGAACCGGCACCAGCGACGGCCAGGGCGGCTATAGCGTGCGGCAATTGTCTCCCGGCACGTATACCGTCACCGTCGATGCTCCGGGCTTCGCCAAGGTCGAGGCGACCGAGGTCGCCGTCACGGTCGGCGGAATGGTCGAGTTACCCGTCGCGCTTACCGTTGCGGGCGGAAAAGAAATTGTCGAAGTCAGCGCGCAGGCGGATCTGGTGGAAACTTCACGCACTTCCTCCACCGACACGATTGGCCAGCGCCGCATCGATAACCTGCCGATCAACGGCCGCAACTACATCAATTTCACGCTTACCGATTCGCAGGTCGTCCGCGATAACGCGCCGAACACCGGAGCGGCTCCGACTTCCGGCCTCAACATGAGCGGGCAGCGCGCCCGATCTAACTTGGTCAATGTTGATGGCGCCGACGCAACCGACAATTCGACTAACGGCGTGCGCTCGACCGTCTCGCAAGAAGATGTGCAGGAATTTCAAATCATCACCAACAGCTACGCGGCCGAATATGGACGCGCCGCCGGGGGTGTGGTTAATATCATCACGCGATCCGGATCTAACGAATTCCACGGCGACGTCTTCGGATATCTGCGTGATCGCGACTTCCAGGCCGTCAATCCGTTCAGCACTACTTCGAATCCTGCTTATACGCGGGTGCAAGCAGGAACTGCATTTGGCGGTCCGATCAAGAAAGACAAGACGTATTACTTCTTTTCTTATGAAGTGACGCGGCGTCATGAGACCGGGTTCTCGAGCATTGGGCAGGACGGATTCGGCTTAGTAAACAATGTGGATCTTTCTTCGGCATTCGGGCTACCTCCGGGAACCATTCCACTAGTCTCAGGAACTCCCGAACAACAAACCTACTTCGCCAACCTTCCCGCTGCGTTGCAACAGATTGCGATCACTCTCGGCCCCGCCGCGGCAGACGCCTATGCCCAGGAAGCGGCGGGCTACGGCACCTGGGTGGGCGGATCCTCCGGCATTGCGGTCAACGGAACCTATCCGGTGCCAGCCTTTACTGCGCTAGCCTCCTTCGGAGCGATCCCCACGCCGTCCACGGGCACGTTTACGCAGTTTCCATCGTCGTGTACGTTTGTGAGTCCCAACACACTGTGCAACGGCTTGCCTTCGAGCTTTCTTAGTCTGCAATCGCAGGAAGGCAATTTTCCGGTTTTCGAGGGGACCAGCCTTTATTCGCTGCGGCTGGATCATAACCTCACCAACAGCAACCACCTGACGCTACGAGCCAACATCAGTCCGAGTACGGTGACTGGCATTGAAGTCAACGGCCAGGACCAGCCCTTCGGCCAAAATTCTTACTCCCGCACCTCGCAACAAACCTACCGCGACGTTGCCGGCGTTTTTCAAGACACATGGACCATTGGCAATAACAAGGTGAATGAGTTTCGTTTTCAATATGCCCGCCGCGGTTTGGCGTACTTTTATAACAAGTCGATCGCGGCTGGGGATGATCCTGGCATAAACATAATTGGGGAAGCGTACATCGGGCGCGAGCCGTACTCATTCATCCAGCGCGTTGAAAAACGCTATCAGTTCACCGACAACTTTTCCTGGACCCTCGGTCCTCACAATACTAAGTTTGGGGTCGACTTCAACTATCTCCCTCTCACAGCCACTTTCACGGTGAACTATGGCGGCGTCTACGACTTCAGCGATATCCCCGGTCTGTTTCCGGATGAATGTTCCCCGGTGTGCCCGACCTTTCCGGACTTCTCATCGGTGCAGGCCTATGGCCTCGGCATCCCTTCGTACGTAGTGCAAGGCGTCGGCAGCCCGAATGATTCATTCTCTAACAAGCCTTTAGGAGTCTTCTGGCAGGACTCGTGGCGCGCGCGGCCAAACCTTACGCTGAACCTGGGTTTGCGCTATGACGTCGAGTTCCCTCCAACCTTCGCTCCGCCCGACGCGATCGCTCAGATTGGCTATAACTACCTCGGCGTGCAAAAGGGCATCCAGACCGACACCCACAACGTCCAGCCGCGCATCGGACTTGCCTTTGACCCGAAGGGCGATGGCAAGACTGTGATCCGTAGCTCCTACGGAATTTTCTTCGATCACCCGTTGCTTGGGCTTTACTTCCTGGGCGATGCCTCCGACGGTTCGAAGACCGGGCAGTTGCTCTTTTTCGGCGCCAATCCCTGTGATGGATCGAGCGCTGGCGCTAGTCCACTCAATCTGAATGCCACAAATATGTTTCAGGGCATTCTCGGTGTGCCCAACTGCCTGCCTGCTGGACTCGCATCCGCGCTCGGCTACCAGAACAATTCGGCGGCGGGATCGGCCTGCCTCGCCGGGCCGAATCCGCAGCGTTTCGATCCTTGCTTTCCTAATTCGCCATTTCTCAACCAACAGTACATTACGGGGCCGGTTGCATTTCCTCTGATCTCACAGCCGTTCGGATATCCGCAGGGCAAGGGCTTTGTTTACGCTTATTCGCAGCAGGTGAATTTGAGCGTCGAGCGGGATCTCGGTGGCGGATTTGCACTGAATCTCGCATATAACTTCAACGGCGGTCGCCGCATAAATCGCCCAATCAACGCGAATCCAGCGCGCGGAGATTTGCTTACCGCCAACTGGCAAGCCGCAGTGGCCGCCGGCGCGGCGACTACATCGACCAATCCGCTCGACATCGCCAGTTGCGGCGTGAACCCGATCCCAGGAGCGCAACTTCCCTACTTCGTTCCATCGCCGCTGGTCAGCTTCTTCCGTCCTTCGGGGATCAATCCATCATTAGCGGGCGGAGCGTTCACTCCCTGCGTTCCATTGGCGCTGGCCGACCTGCAAGCGGCCGGTCTCAATACCAAATGTAACCCGCTGGTGACCGCGCTCGCCAATTGCGTTGTCTTTAGCGATATGGATGCCAACTACTCCAACGGCAGTTCGGTCTATCACGGCTTTACCGCCAATCTCCGCAAGCGTTTCAACAACCACTACGAATTCCTGGCGTCCTACACCTGGTCGCATGCCATTGATGACTCTACTGACTTGCAGGCGACGCTCGTTCCGCAAGACAGCTTCTATCCGGGTCTCGATCGCTCGTCATCAACCTTCGATCAGCGCAATCGTTTCGTCTTCAGCGGCGTCTATCAAACGGGCAAGCTAACGGGCAGCGGCTTCGCCCCGAAGTTCTTCAGCGATTGGACTTTCTCTCCGCTGATCGAATTCGGCTCTGGCCGTCCCTTTAACATCATTACCGGAAGCGGCGATAACCTGCAGTTCTCCTCGCAGACTGGACGCCCGAATGTCGTTCCTGCCGGAACGCCGACGAACGGGTGCGGCTATCCGACCATAGCTTCGAAATACTCGCCCTCAGGCTATCTCCAGGAGGTCTGCTTCGCCGACATTACTCCGGCGCAACTGCTGCAGCCGAATGCGCTGCTGCTGCTCGATGGCAATCTAGGTCGCAACGCGGGCGTCAGTCCGTGGAATGTTTTCAACGATCTGCGAATCTCGAAGCGTGTCTTCTTTGGGGAACGCTACAACATGGATCTCATCGCCGACATGTTCAACATCGCGAACGTCTATAACTATGCGGCAGTCAGCCCGCTCTTCACCAACGCCGGCCAAGCCACCGCGGCTTATGATCCGCGCCAGTTTCAGTTCGCGCTTAAATTGAACTGGTAGAATCACATTCGGCGTACTGCGCTGAAGGGGGCCGGTTGCTGAAAAACTGGACGTTGCGGCCGATCTTGGGACGCTCAATCTTGGATGGTGCGGCGCGGCGGCGTGGCCGTAACTTTGTTTTGGTAGGTGCGCTGCTGGCGCTACTATTTTCTGCCTTCGCCTATGCTGACAGCGCCGCCGACACTTACAAGAGAAAGTGTTCGGCTTGCCATGGCGCAAAAGGAGCCGGCGATACCTTGCTCGGCAAGAACCTCAAGCTACGGGCGCTCGGTTCATCGGACGTGCAAATGAAATCCGACGCCGAACTCACAAACATCATCAGCAAAGGCAGAAACAAAATGCCGCGCTTTGATGACAAACTTTCTAAAGATCAAATCCACGCTCTGGTTGGGTACATTCGCTCATTGAAGCATTAGAGCGTTTTTTTGCCGGCGCGCGCTCCCGCGCGTGGCAAGCACGCATTGCAGGAAAAAGAAAAGCCGCAACTGAAATGCGGCTGTCCTCTGGCCTCAATCTCGTGCGTTCCAAGCGCCCGACTGCCTACTTGTTCGATTCTTTGTCTTTCGCGATGCTCTTGCTGATACGGTTCTGCTGCCGATTGATTCCCTTCTGCTCACCCTTGGTGAGATGGCCGTTGTTCTTCGCCATGTCGGCCTTCTCGCGATTCTGCACGTTGGTCTCGCGATTTTCCAGGTTGGCAGTTTGCTTCGAGTTCAACGTTCCGTTCTTCACTCCGTTGCCGATGCGTTGCTGCTGGTTTTCTTCGCGCGCGTTCACTTCATTAACCCGCGGGTGACCGGGATCGACAACGCCGGGGCCCGCGCCCGAGGTGGTTGAGGTTTGAGCAGTGGCGGACCCGGTAAGCATCAGTCCCCCAACTGCCAGGAGCAAGAGCGACTTGGTGAATGTGTTGTTCATGTAGATAGAAACCCCCGCCGGAAAGATTAGTAGCGGAGGTCTATAGATACGAGGTTACCGAGGTGATAGTCCAGAAGTTACCGTGTGTGGAGCGGACACTCCTGTCCGCCGCCGTTGCGGTTGAACTTGTTCTTGCCTCGATCAAACTCACGAACTAGACCCTAAGATCCCGATCAAAGATAAAGTCAGTCCAGATCGAGGTCAAAGTCAAGATCAACTTCAACGGCGGCGGACAAGAGTGTCCGCTCCACACTACACTGCTCGAAGCTACACTACGGAATCGCCGGCGTCCGCCGGACGCGCATCCAATCGGGCTCCTTCTCGCCGAAGTCACGCAGGAATTCCTGGTAGCAGTCGATCGCTTCCTCTTCGGTTGCGTGTCCGTGGAAATGAAACTTCTCAGCGTTCGCGACTCTTAGAAGCCTGTCCTGCTCCCACTCGTCTTTATCATCAGTAGGGCCGAACGCCGACACAGCTCCGGTTTACTCTACTTTCTGGATCGAGAAAGTGACGCATCCCACGAAGTTTATGCAGCTGCAGTATGCGCAGATGGTGATTCTGGAGTTTGAGATCTTCGCAGCCCTGCCGAAAGTGAATGCGGCATATCGGAATGCCGCACTTCTCGGTCGCGACCTTGAGAAAGTCGTTCGGCTAAACTGACTGAGCGAAAAACAAAAGGCCACGCTCGTACCTGAACGTAGCCTTTATTTATGCGGCAACAAGATCCGAGCAAAGCCGTTATTTGATCGTGTGCAACAGGCTTCCCGCAGTGCTGTAGACGAGGATCTCGTTTCCGTTCTGGTTAGAGATGTAGACCCTCTCGCGAGTATTGTCGACCGCGATGCCGGCTGCGGTGAAAGGCAAAGTCGCGAAAGTCTTGAATTGGTACGAGGCGATATTACCAACCACGACCGTATTGTTAAGAAGACCCATATAGATGTTGTCCTGTGAGTCGATTGCCATGGAGAACGCCGGGTCATTGCTGTCGGCGCCCGGTCCGGCTCCAGAGATGAAATAATCGGCGATCGGCTGGAACTCAAACCCGTCGGGGCTTCCAAAAGCGATCCACGGTCCCTGAGTAGCCAGGCCATAGACGAAGCTGAGTCCCGGAGGATTGTAGGTGCGGACGTACTGTCCCGGCGTGCCGTAGTTGTTGGTGTAGAGAGTCACGTTGACATAATCGTTCTCGACCCAGATGTCGCCGAGACCGTCGATGGCAATCGCTTCGGGGCCAAGAATATTGCTGGTGATCGTGTTGCCGGTATTCTGCCCGAGGGACGGCGAGTATTCGGTGACGCTGCCGCCCGCACCGTAGTTGGTAACCCAGAGATTGCCATTCGGATCGAAGGCAACTCCCGTCGGGTTGCTGATGCCCTGCGTGATCGTATCAGTGGTGATCTGTTTGTAACCAGAGGTGAAGGCGATCACGTTGTTGTCGCCGGAATTGGCAACCCACAGATCGCCTTTGGCGTCGACCGCGAGGCCGCGTGGTTGATTCACAGGGTTGGTGGCTGCGGAACTGGCAACGATGCCCACGCTTAGAGCGAGCGACAAAACTGCCAGACCGCGAGAGATTTGTGAGAATAACGAATTCATGATGATGATTTCTCCTCAGTTTTTTTGAATGAGGGAAGCTGCGATCGGAATGCCCTGTCCGGGCTTTGCCCGTTTGGCGTCCGTCGATGCTTCCCTTCCACTCAGAAAAGCGACGTTGATAGGAGAATTCCCTCACGTGTCGGAAAATTTTTTAGCGGCCGGCGCGCTCTATCTAGAATTCGAGACTCAACTTTCGTGTTTGGGATGGGAGAGGTAGAACCCGCGGTTATCCCTTTTTGATGAGAACGTGCGTTGCATTTTCTCCGGGCACGGTCTCGAGAGAAGTGAAGCCAAGTTTGGGAAGATTGATTCCAGAAAATAAATTTTCACCTTCGCCGAGCAGGACGGGCGACAACGCCAAATGCATTTCGTCGATCTTGCCCGCGAGCAGGTACTGGCGGACCACCGACACGCCTCCGCCGATTCGCACGTCTTTGCCGTCAGCTGCTTCTTTTGCTTGCTTCAAAGCAGACTCCATTCCAGCGGTGACAAAGTGAAAGGTAGTGCCGCCTTCCATGGGGAGCGGAGACCGCGCATGATGCGTGAGCACAAACACGGGCGTATGGTACGGAGGATTGTCACCCCACCACCCTTTCCACGAATCGCCTGTTGTTGTTGCCCATGGGCCACGAACCGGCCCGAACATATTGCGTCCCAGCACCCAGGCTCCGACACGCTCAAAAGAACGTCCGGCAAAATCGTTGTCGATGCCCGTGTCCCCACCGCTCTGACCGTGCATTTTCCTGAATGCCTCTGTCTGCTGAAACCATCCATGCAGTTCGAGTCCGCGGACACCGAGGGGATTGTTCAGGTCTTGGCGGGGACCCGCGCCAAAACCGTCGAGTGAAATCGAAAAGGCAGCGACTAGAACCTTGCTCATCGTAGGCTTCCTGCAATATCTTATTTGCTGGCAGGTGGGGCGGACGCTCTTGTCCGCCGCCTTTACCGCCTTTGATGTTGCTGTTGTTCTTGAAATTGTTCAGAATCAGAAAATCAAGAGCAACAGAGCAACGGCAGCGGACAGGATGTCCGCTCCACACTGGGACGAGTGCCCCTTGCCCCACCCTCGCCGACGCTCCGAGATCAGCACATGGTCGTACACGGTTACAATACGCCGTGCATTTGTGCGCCGTACTGGGCATACGCTGTACGGGTCGGAGTCGAACCGTCTAATGCTGCCCTCGCACTACCAGATCGGCATTGCCCCGCCGTAGGGTTGTGCTCACCTCTCGTTGCGCCGACTACCTACTCGTCCTAGTCCATCAAAGTGGTCAGCCAATCCGCTTCCTGTATTCGCGTGTCGAGTTCCCGGTACTGCTTGGCAAGATCATCCGCCTTGCGCTGTATTGCCGCAACGCTCACAGTACTGATGAACTTCACTTCAGAACGCGTAGTACGGGCTTGAGTGATTGAAGCCGCGGTCGCAAGCTCGCGATACGCGTTGTATCGGATCTTCAGGACGTCCCGCTCGGCAAGCGCGTCTGCTAGCATTCGATCACCGAACTGCGATGCAGCATTCGTGCGGTTGATCCGCTGAATCAGCACAGTCAATTCTTGCGCCGATTTTTCCAGTTGGGCCTGTAATTCCACCGGATCCTCCTCCGGTTTATCGCCTTCCTGGATGCGCGCGTTCTTAAGCAGCCTTTGCTTCAGTTGCTCGAGATGTTTTTGGAGATCGGCCCGGAGTGCGAGCGCTTCCGCGACTTTCATCCTGGGATCTCCTTTCTGCCGTGGACAGTCTAGCAGGATCCGATCCCAACATTCCTGCGGCAGTGTCTATATCTCCGACACAAGCGGAAAAGGCCACGCTCATTTCTGAACGTGGCCTTTATTTATGCCGGCAACTACCTACTCTCCCACACACTTTCGCGTGCAGTACCATCGGCCCAGCGGGGCTTAACTTCCGTGTTCGGGATGGGAACGGGTGGAACCCCCGCGGTAAGATCACCGACAAGTCGTAGCAGCGGTCGTTAGTCCTTGGTCGATTGTCGTGGGCCAAAGACCTCGCTGCAAACTTGATGGTCTCAGCAGACTGCAGATCCCTCGCTTCGCTCGGGATGACAAGGAGTTTGCTAAGAGCTCATTTCTCAAAGAGCGTGAGGACGAAGCCTCACAACTGAATAGATTGGGTACTGCTTAAAATACTTGGCATATCGTTTTCGTCGGCGCCAGTCGTCAGTACTGTGTCGTCAGTTGCGTCCAGTTTCTGACGCTTCTGAGGAGGCCATCGAGCTTTCGAACAAGTTCGAACTGAAAGCTGATGACGAGTGCTGACGGCTGTTTCTGCACCGAGTAAATTTTATGGTCAAGCCGAACGGGCGATTAGTACAGGTAAGCTACACGCGTTACCGCGCTTCAACATCCTGCCTATCAACCAGGTAGTCTACCTGGGCCCTTCATTACCCTTAAGGGTTGGGAGATCTCATCTTGAGGAGTGCTTCCCGCTTATATGCATTC
>Ga0209624_10000222_pt1 | contig 51787 bp, 32 predicted proteins | sample JacPinW_OM2H0_O1_FD_188565 | JGI IMG/M metagenome (GOLD analysis project Ga0209624, IMG submission 188565) | Forest soil microbial communities from Algoma, Ontario, Canada - Jack Pine, Ontario site 1_JW_OM2H0_O1 (SPAdes) (version 2) | ecosystem: Environmental > Terrestrial > Soil > Boreal...
GGGTGCGGCAGGTGCTGGAGTCGCCGTCTTACCCCCATCATGCTCGGACTCGTTTGCGGCCGGCTCATGTAGAGCGGCCATTGTTGCCGGGGCCGCAGTCTGTGCCTGAGCATCACCTGGCATTGCCGGAATAAAAACAGAAGCACCCGCCAATAAAAGAAGAGGTAAGGTAGTTGGCAAAGGCCTACGGTAGTGAATTTTCACGATCATCACGCCCCAGTTTCCTGATGATTTACGGTCGTTGCACAGAGCTCCAAGCAAATGCTCCATCGAACCGGCTCCGGCTATTACTTCTCGTTGACGTTCGATTACATCCAGAAAGTCATAAAGATCGCGTAAAGCAAATGTATGGAGTGCATAAAAATCCTAGGATTCATTGCCGAGCCCCATCGCAATTGGGTGAGCCTGCGACGATCCATACGTCACCGGATTCGGCAAGATGTAAAGCGTGATGGAGTATTGAGGTAGTCTCCGCAAGCCATTCGACGGTCAATGGTGGTTTGCCAATGCGGAAGTCGAGATCGATTGGACGAATGTCAGTCGCGGCTGGAATCGAAGATCCCAATCCATCGATTAACTGACAGACTGTGAATGCCGCAACCCGCAACCGAGCGTCGGGGTTCTTGATCCATTGTGATTGGCGTCAGATTCCGGCGTACCAGGCGTAGCCTCCCTCGGGAGACACGGAGCCCAGACCTTTACCGAACTTTTTCACGTCGTCGGTGACAATCAGACGGTTCAGGAATTTCACGCTCTTGTAGCCGAGTTGCCGTGGAAGGCGCATCCGAAGCGGTCCGCCATAGCCCACAGGAAGTTCATCCCCATTCATTCCGTATGTAATGAAGGTCTGCGGGTGCAACGCGTCGGCCATATCCATGCTTTCCCACCAATCCGGCTCGATGGAGAAATAGAAAACGTACTTGGCCTGCGGATTCGCCCCTACAAGATTAAGGATGTGCGAGAGAGGCACGCCGTTCCATTCCGCGATGTAGGACCAGCCCTCTTCGCAAACGACTTCCGTTATCTGGCTCCGCGATGGATAACTCTTCAATTGGTCCACAGAGAACGTCGTCGGGCGCCCGACCATACCGTCGACCGTGAGTCGCCAGTCCACGAATTTTGCCGCCTGAAAGCGTTTGAATTCTTCGCTCGGAGGCGCGATCTCATTCGCCAGCGGACGCTTCGAGATCTGGCTACGCGGGAATTCGCGCGCTAGCGAGTGCTTCGTCAGCAGCCGCATGGAGGCGTAGGTGAGAGTTTCGCCCGGACCGTAAACGCCACCGTGATCAGGAGGCACTAATCCGTACTTTTGCGCCAAGTGCGCAGCTACACCGACGGCCGAGACACCTGCCGTGGCGGCGAGTCCAGTTACGATCAGTTTCCGGCGGGAAATGTCGGTCATGTGCGCTCCTTACGAGTGCCTGTCTGCCCCGTGATCATGGCTCGCATGCGGCTGATAAATCCCGCCCGCCAAACCAGGAAGACGTGAACAAACAGGAAGGCTACGAGAGCCATCGAGACTAGGAAGTGAAGCGTACGCGCGGATTGCCGGCCGCCCAACAGAGTGACGGTCGCCGGAATCGCAGAATCGAAGGCGGGGGACATCGCTAAACCCGTCCAAATTACCAATGGGAAAAGAATGAAAATTACGAACAGATAGGTGAGGCGCTGCACGACATTGTAGGACAAGGCTTCCGCCTCAGTGGGCGGTTCGAAACGCAAGTGATGAGCAACCACGCTCGTGACGCTTCGCCATGAGAAGTCGGATTTCCTCGGCACGAGGTCCTTGCGAAAGTGCGCGGTAACCACTCCGGAGACCACATACAACAGGCCGGTCAGCACCAGGATCCACGCAGTTTGAAAGTGGAGCGATCGACTCCAGCCATTCTGGTCCGGCAGCACGTAGCCGTAGCCGGTGGGGACGAGATTTCTCGAGGATGGGATCGGCAGCTTGAACCAGGGATCGGTCAACACATTGCCAGTTTCCCCCCAATAAAACCGAGGGTGAGAAACGACAATTTCAGCCCCGGAGACCACCAAGGCAAAAAAGCTCAGCGTGATCACCCAGTGAGTGACACGGACGAGTACAGAGTGTCGAGCCGTGATCGAGGCGAGTGGGGCGGCGGGCACAGAAGTTGCGACTGCAGCTTGCAAGGGCACCGGCGCGGATGGCAATGTCGACATTCTCACTCTCCTGTAATCCGCTTAGATTACATCTGTGGCGCAACAACCGGCAGGTGAAAAGTTCCGGGAGTGAAGTCCGGAGGATTTTCGGGATCGGCAGACTTCGACCCGCGTTTGATTTGCCAACATCCGCTGGATCCGTGTACTGGGTGCTGTCGAGATGGCCACATTTCGCGCGGGGTTTATATAATGCTTCTCACCCTCGTCTTGCCTTGTTGACTTCGATTACAAATTCGTCGTTCAGTCTACATCAGGTTGGTCCGCGCACTAGTGGTGCTTACGCTGGGTGCTTCTTGTGATGATGCAGCTTCGAACGACCACGGACCTTGTGATCGGACGGAGAACTTTGCGCTTTGCATTGTTCCTTCTGCTGGTTCGTCCTCTCTCTCTTGAGCGGGGACAATCACAAGTCAGCATTGCTCGTTCTGGCACTCAAAACGCGGTTACCTCGATGCCGAGTGAGCCCGTGGGTGCGAATCGCTGCAAGGTTTGCCACTCCGCCGAAGTAGAAGGATACGCGCGCTCTGCGATGGCGCACGCTTTACGGCCGGCTGGCCAGGAACCCGGCGGCACACTCATAATCCCGAATGGGAAGATCACGATGTATTCGGCGCCGACCGGGTCGTGGCAACGTTTAGAGACTGCTGGAGATGTCAGCAATTACCACATCGATTATGTGATCGGTTCCGGCAACCATGCGAGAGGCTATCTAGTCGATATCGCTGGCCATCTGTTCCAGTCTCCGGTTGCGTTCTACAAGAGTCGCGATTCGTATGATTTGGCACCTGGCTATGAGAAAACTCAAGATCCGGACTTCACCCGTCCCGTAGCCGAGGGCTGTGTCTTCTGCCACTCAGGTTCTTCCCTTCACGTCTCCGGCACCGACAATCAATATCGCTCTCCCGCTTTTCCGGAAGAGGGCATCACGTGTGAGCGCTGCCACGGCCCTACCGGAAAACATCTTGCCGATCCCAAACCCGGCACCATCGTGAATCCGGCGAAGCTTGAAACCGTAGCTCGCGACAGCATTTGCGAACAGTGCCATTTGATGGGCGTCACCAGAGTGCTCAATCCTGGACGAGAGTTCCGGGATTTTCAACCCGGGCAACGATTGGAAAATACCTTCACGACCTATCATGATGTCCTGCCACCGAATTCGCCGCCAAGCACATTCAAAGTAATCAGCCACGTCGAGCAACTCGCACTGAGTGTGTGCGCGCGGAACAGCCAAGGCCGTTTATGGTGCGGCACTTGCCATGATCCTCACAACAAGCCGGCTCAACCCGTGGAGTACTACCGCTCGCGATGTCTCAGTTGCCACAGCTCCAAATTCCCCGCAGCCCATCCGAGCGCAGACACCAACTGCATTGGGTGTCATATGCCACGGCGAGATGCACAGGATGGTGGACATACGGCGTTCACGGATCACAGGATTCAGCGACGTCCGGAAGTCCAGGCTGACGCGCCGCCTCCGGGAGATATTGCTGCATGGCGCGAACCCGCGCCCGAACTGCGCACGCGAAATCTTGGCATTGCTTATGTCAGCGCAGGCTTGCAACGTCGATCGACACATTTTCTGATTCAGGGATATCAGCTACTGACCGAGGTGCAGCAGCAGTTTTCCTCAGACTCCGAAATATTCACTTCAATGGGAACGGCCCTTCTGATTGGAAAACAAGCTACCGAAGCGGAATTCGCTTTCGAACGCACACTGGAACTACGGCCAAACTCGGCTGTCGCAGAGACTAACGTCGCCGCCGCTCACCAGCAGGCCGGAAACATCAATGGCACAATCGCACATTTGGAGCGCGCCGTCGCCATTGATCCGGTACACCTGCCAGCGGCCAGTGCTCTCATCAATCTGTACCAGCAGCAGGGGAATCCAGCTAAGGCGAACGAACTCGCCGAGAAAGTTCGGGCCATCATGCATGAGCGACCTGGCGAAGGCCATCCGGTGCCCTCTCAGGTAGTGTCTGCTTCAAGTCCACCGAAAATGGCGGACGCGGTATTCAAGAATCTTAAAGTGCTGAACGGAATTCCTTCCGATCAGTTGATCCCAAGCATGCGCTTCATTTCTTCCTCACTTGGAGTGGAATGTGGTTTCTGCCATATTGAAGGTCATTTCGACGATGACTCCAAGAAAGAAAAGCAAACTGCTCGGTCTATGATGCGAATGATGCTGTCGATCAACCAAAATCATTTCGACGGAACTCGAGAAGTGACCTGCTATTCATGTCATCGGGGTGCGCCCCGACCAGTCGCTATACCCGTGGTTGCGCGTGAGAACCAGCCTCTGGGAGAGACTGAGGCTGACAGAGACAGACAGACCGAGTTACCGACGGCCGATCAGATCATCGACAATTGTGTTCGGGCGCTGGGTGGGGCGGATTTGCTCGAGAAGATAACCACGCGAGTGGAAACTGGCAGCATGGCGTCGGAAGGAAAATCATTCGAGGTTGAATTCTTCGATAAAGACCCAGATAAAGAGTTATTCGTCCAGCATACGCCGGCTGGCGATAGTGTTACTGCTTTCGATGGCAACTCTGGTTGGGCCAACGCCCCCGGCCGCCCGATGCGCGATCTGAGCGGCTCGGATCTCGATGCCGCACGTGCCGATGCCGACCTGCAATTTCCTTTGCACATCAAACAAATGTTCCCTGAACTACGAGTGGAATATCCGGAGCAAGTGGATGGTCGCGAGACGTATGTGGTCGTCGGCTCGCGCGAAGCCGGGCCATCCTGGAAGTTTTATTTTGACGCGGCGTCTGCACTGTTGGTGCGCGTGGTACGTTTCGCGGAATCCCCTCTCGGTCTCGACCCTACTCAGATCGATTACAAAGACTTTCGTGCCATCGACGGAGTGCAAACGCCGTCCACCTGGACAATCAGCCGCGCGGGAAGCCGGTCAACCATTCACATGAGGGAGACTCACGACAACGTTCCGATCGACGACGAGAAATTCCGGAAACGTGCCCAAGCCGAAAAAGCGTCTACACCGCATTAAGCAGCATCGTTACTGCCTGCGATTGCTAATCTTCACCGGTTCGGCACCAGTTCGATCCAAGTGATTTCTTTCCCGAGTGGAACTACGTAGGCACCCCTCTCCAAGTCGAAGTGTGCATTGGGCCTATAATCTCCGGCCTTCACGCGAGAAGGCTGCTCCACATGCAACCGAGCTAACGGCGTAAATTCTGAGGAAGCGGAGAGACCGACTCGGACTTTTCCGGTCTTCGAATTCACCTCAACCTGTTCAAACTTTCCTGCGTCGAGCGTGAGCCATAGGCCTAGTGATGCGAAATAAACCCGTGACCGGAAAGAGTCAAGCGGAGTGGTTTTTACGGTGTCGTGGTCTTTCTTAATGTTTCCTCCGAACGCTATCCATCCGAATTGAGGATGATCCACGATATACGTCGCAGTATTCCAGGCGTGTCCAAAGAAGTTCGGCCCGTAGTCGCCAGACAGCGGATCCGGCCTCAACATATCCGGGAATCCATGGAATGCTGCCGAGGCAAATCCCTCTTGGTCGATGTCGGTGAGTGCGCCCATGGTTCCACCGTAGCCCACACGAAGCAAGTAGAAGTCGTCAGGATGTTCGCGGTACTCGGCCAGCAGCGGAATCGCGTTGAGGCCCGAACCATAATGATGAAGTTGTCGCTCAAGCCGCCGGTCTTTGGCTGCAAAGATAAAATCCCAGTAGCGCCGGGCGCTGCCGTTGTAGCCCCAGTGAGGAATCGCCGGATCGTAACCGAGAATCGCGTCGAGGGTCACTTCGGCTTTGTCTTGGTAACCAAAATACTTGGTCCACGCGTAGACCTCTTCCTGCCCTGTCGAGTCCCATGGCATCTCACTGCCGAATGGATAGGCTTCCTTCCTCCAGCGTTCCGTGCGACTGCGCATTCTCGCTTCAAGGTCGTCAGCTTTCTCTTTCCAGCCTTCACGCCTGAGGTCGTTGAGAATCTCAAGAAAAATGTCTCCCTCCATCTGGCCAAAGACTGCCAACTCCGCCGCGAAATTCGTCATTGCAACGGATGTTTCATATGCCTGGTTCAAATACCAATCCCAAGGGTGATTCGTTACAAGCCTCTCGTGATCGAGAGCCAGTCGATAGAAAACCCAGTAAGCCGCTGCCACGTGCGGATAGTCATAGGATCGATCCACCCGCTCGGAAGCTTTTTTGTCCCAACTCGTCCAAGTGGTCCAATTGAAATCATTGCGGTAGTAGCCGGACGGCATCTGATCGGGCTGATAGAAGAAAAGACTCTTGCGAACTCCGAATTGATGCGGACCGTCCTTATATTGCAATCCACCCCAAAGCACGCCGTCGACAAACTGCTGCAACTGTTCGATTTCTTCTTTGTTAGGCTCTACCAACTCCTTCATGACGGATGTGAGCCAGGCCCCGCCTCCGCCCTCATCGCCGAGACCGGAAATCCATACGCGACTATCCTGCATGACGATCTGGTTCGCTTCGCGATCGTAAGTCATAACGGACGGGCCGCGACGGAACGGATCCTTCGGATCGACGTACCACTGACGCGCAGTGAGGAAGTGACCCAAGTCCTCGACAACCTGTGATTCCGGCTTGGTCACGAAATACTGAATCGTCTGCACCGAGCCATCGGTAAAGGTCACAGAGAGACGCGAACGCCCCCACTTCTTCCCTTTGACTTCATAGGCTCTCCAACCGCCAGTGAGCCGAACGCCTCCATCGAGGGACAACGCCCCGTCCGGTTCCACTTTCATCGACGCAACAACCTTGGGATACTTCAGAAATAGGCGAGCATCTATGTCCATCGGAACTATATAACCCGGCACGCCGATTGCGACTGGTCGTCCATTTTGTGCCAGCGTTGTTTCGATATCACGGATTGAACTGGACAGCAGAAATTTGAGCCCGTACGTTTTCGATTCACCCGGCGCGAGGGTGAGACTCGTAGCCGGATTCCAAGGCTGTGCTGCCTTCCACTCATTCTCGGCATACGCCGCGCTGTGGACCATCCATTCGTAGAAACCTTCGAAGGTAATCCCGCGCGGTGTGGGATCGGTGAATATAGGTTTTGCACTCCACGATCCCGCTTTGTCGACGATAGGGTTGTAGGCCTCCAATGGCGTCTTGCCCTCAGGAACAACCAGCAGGGCAGGCCCGTGGCCATTGAGACGCGTCACCTGCAGATATCCCGCATCTTCTCCAATGTAGGGATCATAAAAAGAGCACTTAGCGTGAGCCTCTTCGAGCGAGCGGTCGTTGAGCACATTGTTGAAGATCATTGGAATGCCCAGGGCGCCGATCTGGACGGTCTCCGTCGACTTGTTTTTCATCTCAAATCGCAGGATGAGTTTTCCTGACTCAAGAACCCAACTCCGTGTTATGCGCAACGGAAAATCGTCCGGCAAGGTCGGCGTCAGATCGGAGGCCGCGAGAATGCTCTTTGACGCAGGCAGAACGGTGACAGGTGTACGAACCGCAGCGGTTGAATAGTTTCTCCATTCGCCGGAACCTCCCGTTCGTAAACGAAGCGTGATGTCACCCAGATGAAAATATCCATCATGGGACCGCGAGATGAGCAAATCACCCGGCGTGAAATCAAAACCCTCGGCGCCTTTCGGCTTCAGAGCTGCAACGGTCTGCGAAGAACGAACTAGAGTGAGGGTAAATTCGGGAGTGTCGAGGTCAATCGTCCCCTCGCCGAGCATAGGACCGGGAGTCGGTGACACCTTTCTTTCGCTTTGAGCCGAGGCCAACAAGAGTGCGATCGCGAAAAGGATCGGTGCAAAACGACACAATCGGAAGGTGCGGAGAACAATGGGAGATCGGAAGTCATACACGCGGTTAGGCTCCCTTGACGACCTACGTGATCACGAGATTCAAGTTAGAACCCATTCGACGAGTGGTAGTACATATCGTTCCAACGCAGTTCCTTCACGAAACCTGAAACCGTGGTCTGGGCGTTAATCAACAAGCATTCTATGCCCGCCATCTCAGCAAAGTTCTCGAGATGTTCTGGCGTCAGGGCATAGCTTAAAGCGGTGTGGTGTGCCCCGCCAGCATGGATCCACGCGGTCGCTGCAACCTTCAAATCAGGTTCGGGCCTCCATAACGCTCTCGCCACGGGGAGCTTCGGCAAAGGATGCTGCGGTGGGATCACATTGACCTCATTCACGATCAAACGAAATCGGGTTCCCATATCAACTACCGATGCATTCACAGCTTTTCCCGCGGCTGCGGTAAATACCAAGCGCACCGGATCGGCTTTGCCACCGATAGAAAGCGGATGGATCTCCGCCCTCGGCTTTTCGTTCGTGATCGATGGACACACCTCCAGCATGTGAGCGCCCAGCACCTGTGCCCCACCTTTCAGGTGATAGGTGTAGTCCTCCATGAACGAAACGCCGCCTTCGAGTCCGTGACTCATCACTTTCGCTGCACGAACAAGAGCCGCTGTTTTCCAGTCGCCTTCAGCGCCAAAGCCATAGCCATCGGCCATCAAGCGTTGGACTGCGATGCCCGGGAGTTGGCTCAGACCGTGCAAATCCTCGAAGGTGTCGGTAAATGCGTTCGAACCGGTTTCGTTGAGAAAGCTCCGGAGGCCAATCTCTATTCGAGCCGCGTCAACTAAAGATTGCCGCTTACAACCACCCACGCGGAGCGACTCCGCAACTTCATACGTTTCGTCGTACTCGGCGGTTAACTCGTTAACTTCCGCCTCGGTCACATGCTGAATCCGCTGTACCAAATCCCCGACGCCGTATCCGTTCACGGTATATCCCAACTGGATTTGGGCGGTGACCTTGTCTCCTTCGGTTACGGCGACGTTCCGCATGTTGTCACCGAAACGTGCAACCTTGAGGCGTTGAGCGTCGTGCCAGGCGCAGGCCGAGCGCATCCATGCGCCCATTTCCGAGTGGACCTCGGGATCCTGCCAGTAGCCGACGACAACTTTGGGATGAAGCCGCATCCGGGCCCCGATGAATCCGAACTCCCGGTCGCCGTGAGCCGCCTGATTCAGATTCATAAAGTCCATGTCGATCGTCGACCAGGGTAGCTCTTGGTTAAATTGAGTGTGTAGATGAAGTAATGGCTTACTCAGCGAGCGCAAACCGGCGATCCACATGCGAGCCGGCGAAAACGTGTGCATCCAAGTGATGAGACCAATGCAGTTTGCAGAACTATTGGCCTCTTGGCACAACTGCTGGATCGAGTCGCTGCTCGTCATCACCTGTTTCGCGACGATCCTGGCGGGCATCGCCGGTGATGCGCCCAATTCGCGCGCGATTGCAAGGGCGTGCTGCTCGACTTTCTTCAGGGTTTCTGGCCCATAGAGATGCTGGCTCCCGGTGACGAACCAAGCTTCCAGATTCGATAAATCGATCATTCAATCCCCTTTTCGAATACCTGCGTCACTCGTTCAGCCCCTCGTCGAGGACTTGCGATTGGCGGCGCACTTCTCTCTCCTGGGCGCGACTTCGGAGGCCCGAAACAATACCAGCTATCAGTTAGGTTTTGATTGCTCGTCCGGCGTTCAGCACTGTGGAACAAAAAATGTGGGGACCGAGCTGCCACCGACCCCTTGTCGACTTCATGACAGTCTCCTCGCGAGCAGAAACGAGTAAACGTTTGCTAGATTATACGCTTGGATTCGCCTGCCTTGCACCAGAAAAGGTTCTCTTGTGTGAGGAGCCAAGCCTGGCCGTCTTTCGCCTAGGACAATGGCAGCGCCAATTTCGTAACCGACGCGGCCGGGAATGTATAGGTCAGCGTTCGTCCTTTGATTTCCAGATTCTTCGTTTGCGGGGTTATAACGTCCCGGTGCTCGAACGTATTGTGGGCATGGATGTCGGAGTGGGTCAATGTTGTGGCTGAGCCCGATCTAAACTCAGCGCTGCGTACACGGATTTCTGCTTCGATGGGCTGCCTGACATCAGGGTTAACTACGGTTAATGTCAGATTCTTATCTCGCAAAGAAGCGGAGCCTTTAAGTCCCCAAAAAGTAGCTGCCTTCCCATCCCGATTGTATTCAATCGAAGGCGCTGAAAAAATCGTGCGCAGCGACTGCCCGCCCTGATGCGATGCGTAGAGAGCAAATACATGGCCGACCGGTGTCACGACGAACCGATCTTCGTGCGCCAGATAGAGGCTATTGAGACAGTTAATCAATTGGGCGCAAGCCGCCATCGCAACTTTTTCGGGATGGCGATTGAAAATGTCGAGTGTCATTCCACTGAAGACCGCGTCGCGCAGGGTGGGCATCTGCTCGAGTTGATCGAACGGGGTTGCCTCGCTGCCCGGCCGATACCATGGCCCCCATTCATCGACGACCAACTTTACCGAGTGTTGGGGATCCTCCTCTCCCATAATTTGCCAATGACCGTTAATCAGCCCTTCCATGCGATCTCCTTCGCGTAGAAGTTCATACCAATCGACCGCGTCAAACTGAAGTGCGTCTCCCTTTCCCTGATTCCAATCTTCCGTCTTCCCACGGCTCAGATTCCATGCGTAGTGATGAAGGGCCCAGCCGTAGATCGACCGCAGCTCGCCTCTTCCCTTTTTTACGATTTCCTCGAAGAACCCTCGAGTCCATGCCCAATTGTCAACATTCGGGCCGGACCCGATGAAAGATACGTCTCGCCCGAACCGCGGCACCCACGTCGTGAACCGCCGGAATTCGACGGCGTACTCCTGCGCCGTAAAATTCCCGCCGCATCCCCAAGCTTCATTGCCGACGCCCCAGTAGCGAACGTTGAACGGCTCTTTGAATCCGGCATCTGCCCTGAGAGCCGCGAGCGTAGTGCTGTCCGCAGGGGAGTTGCAGTACTCCACCCAGCGATAAAATTCCTCAGCGGGAAGACTGCGCAGATTGGCTGCTAGATAGGGCTCGGCGCCGATCAGCTTACAAAAGTGAGCAAACTCATTCGTGCCAAACTCGTTCGGATCGTATCGGTGACTCGCCGGAGCGGCGCTATTCTCTCCGCCAGCCCAGAAATTTGTACGTTTCGGCCGCTTATTTGTGGGGCCAACGCCGTCGCGCCAGTCATAGCTGTCCGCGAAGCATCCGCCAGGAAAGCGGACGACCGCAGGATTGATCTTGCGCATTTCGTCGATCAATTCCTTGCGAATTCCGTCGACGTTCGGCACCTTGGAGTTGGGCCCGACCCAGACGCCGTCATAAACCACTCCGCTGAGATTCTCCACGAAGTGTCCGTAAATGTTGGGAGAAATGACACCCAGTGGCTCATCGAGCAGAATCTCAATGCGCGCTTCCGTGCCGCCCGACTGGGCCCCTCCTAACGGAGACAAAGCTTTCGTGGCGAGAACTGCGCCTGCTCCAGCAAGGCCAGTTCGAAGAAACTGACGGCGTCCGATCATGGCAATCAACTCTCAGTAGTAATGAAATCCCCCGGATAGTAAACGTTTGCCATTCTCGGCGCCAGCGTTTTCTCACCAAAGAACTATCGACGTTTTACACCGGACGATCCTCACCATTAGGCGTGAGAAATCTAGGCCGTAAACGATTGCCCTATTTTGGTATCATCGGTGTTTTCCGCGGGACTATAGCGGCATCCATCTCATGGACATTCGCGAAATCGCCAAGCGTGCTCGAGTTTCGACCGCCACCGTGTCTCGCACCATCAATCGAATTCCAACTGTCAATCCGCAACTTGCTAAGCGGGTTTGGAACGTCGTCGAAGAACTCGGATACTATCCCAACACTCAAGCCCGCGCGCTTGTTTCCGGACGAAGTCGGATTTTCGGTCTCATCATTTCGGAAATCACCAACCCATTCTTCCCAGAGATCGTACAGGTATTCGAACGGATCGCCGTTCAGCATCATTACGAAATCATGCTGACTTCCACTGGTAACGATCCCAAGTATATGGAGACGGCGGTGCGGAGGATGATTGAGCGCCGCGTCGAAGGTGTTGCCATTATGACCTTCGGAATGGAAGAGGTCTTGCTCGAGGACCTTAAGCTGCGCAAAGTGCCGCTGGTCTTTGTCGATGTCGGGCCGGCGCGGCCGAGGGTCAGCAATATTCGAATCGACTACCTCCATGGGATTCGCCAGGCGGTGCAGCATCTGGCCGCGCTTCGACACCAACGAATCGCGTTCATCTCCGGCCCCCGGCACTTGAAATCGGCTGAGGCCCGCAAGCAGGCATTCCTGAGTTCCATGTCGGAGATCGGATTGGAAGTCGATAGGTCCTTGATTGTCGAAGGAACGCACACGATCGAAGGTGGTATCGCTGCGTTTGGAAAATTATTGACCGAATCAAACAAACCTACTGCTGTGATTTGCTCCAACGACATGACCGCAATGGGCGTGATGAGGAAAGCCTACGAAGAGGGGATCCAAATTCCCTCGGACCTCTCCGTGATTGGCTTCGATGATATCCGTTTAGCTCAATTCGTCTTGCCAGCGCTTACGACGGTTCAAATGTCTCAGGCGGAGCTTGCTCGTCTGGCCTTCAATGCACTTCTCACGGAACTACAACGGGACGCGCCGTCACCCACGGGAACTGAGTACGTCCTCACGACACACTTGGTGCTGCGGGAGTCTACACGTCTTGTTTCTGGCAATGCAAAGGCTTCTGCCGGCAAGAGGCAGATGCGACCGTAAGTCTCTCCTCGTCATACTCGCAGCCAGACCAATTACGCTGCCCACTGAAGCACCGCGTAGGACCGGGATGGAACTTCAAGTCTCGTGCGCCACGCCGACGTCGCAGGTTTGTCGAATGCCTGCGGGGCCACCCGCTGCGGGGAATCAAAGGTGTTGGAGGCCTTCAGATCGTTGCCCGTCAGAATCGTCGAGTTCAAGAGTTTCCCGGGAGCTATGCCCTGCCAGTCAATCTCGAGTGTATGGGCTTTCGACAGATCCCGATTGAGGATAAACAAGGAAATCTTGCCGTCTTGACCCAGGGTTCCAGCCACATCGAGATAGGGAACTTGACCCAGACCCGAAACTTCGTAAGTCGGGGATTCCACCAGCGCGTTCAGCACTGCGCCGCGCGCCCATTGCAGAGCCCAACTGTACGGATAATAAATTGTCTGGCGCAGCAGTCCCTTTTCGTTGGTTGCAATTGGAGCAATGACATTGATCAACTGTGCGAGACACGCAATTTTGATGCGGTCGGCATTGCGCATCAGACTGTTCACAATTCCGCCGACCAGCAGCGCATCTTCCAGGTTGTAGACCTCTTCCAGCAAGTGTGGGGCCTCGTGCTCGTGTCCATTCATAGCCTCGGCATCGCGGGCACGATACCAGACGTTCCATTCGTCGAAAGAGAGCCATAGCTTTTTCGGCGACCGCTTATGCCCACGGACCATATCGCACACCGCCAGAGTCTCTGCGATCTGCCGCTCCATGCTCAGGTTCATGGCTACAAATTTCGAGCTATCTTTGCCGGTTTCTTCTTCAGTGTTGCCGATATAGCGATGCAGAGACAGTGCGTCGACATAGTCATAGCACTGTTCCAACACTTCACGGTCCCATTCCAGATACGTGGGCATCCCTGGACCGCTCGATCCACAAGCGATCAGCTTAAGCGACGGGTCGACAGCACGCATTTGGCGAGCAGCGTCTTGGGCTTTCAGGCCGTACTCGGTGGCTGTCATATGCCCGATTTGCCAGGGGCCGTCCATTTCGTTGCCCAGGCACCAGTGCTCGACTTTGTAAGGTTGGTCAATCCCGTGGCTGCGACGCAGATCACTCCATTTCGTTCCCTTGTCGAGGTTGCAGTATTCCACCAGCGCCGCGGCCCGCTCCGCAGTACCGGTGCCCAGGTTCAAACCCATGAGTGGTTTCGAGCCAACCGTCTTGCTCCAAGCCATAAACTCGTTGGTGCCGAACTGGTTGGTCTCGAGCGTGTTCCATGCCTTGTCGAGCACGCGCGGGCGATCTTTCTTGGGTCCAACTCCATCCATCCAGTTGTATCCCGACACAAAATTTCCGCCCGGATACCGGATGATGGGAACGCCGAGATTGCGCACCTCGTCCATCACGTCCTTGCGAAATCCGTTTGCATCCGACAGGGGTGAGGCCGGGTCGTAAATGCCTTCATAGATCGCGCGACCTAAGTGCTCCAGAAAAGATCCAAATAGATTGCGGTCCAGAGCGCCGATGGTCCGGCGCGAATCGATATAAACGCGCGCGGCCGATGTGGAATCGGAAGATGAAATTGTCGAGGATTGACCAAAGACGAAGCGGCCTCCCACGAGATTCGCAGAGCTGGCAATTCCAAGGCTGGTCGCCTGTTGCAGAAACTTTCTTCTAGTACCTGACATGGTTGCATTCTCCAGATTCGGGTTCGGCTTTGTCGCTTGATTTTTTAGCGTTCGTTCGCGGTTTTGGCAATCTGAATCAAAGCGGGCAGCACTTGTCCGAGGTCACTCTTCCCCGCCTCGCCGAACAGGAAATAGAGCTTGCGGTAGTGCTGATAAAGCGTTTCGTAAACTTCCTGAGCTGCCTTTTCCGGCTTGTAGACCGTGAACGGCGAGCAAATTCTAGCTTGCGCCTCATCGATTGTCTTGAAAGTGCCCGCAGCAAGAAATGCAAAAATTACCGACCCAATACCTGTGACTTTGCTGCTGGGCACCAACACCGGCCGCCCGAGCACATTCGCATAAACCTGATTCAGCACGGAGTTGTTCTGCGGAATGCCTCCTCCGTTGATGACGCGTAGCGTGGGCGCTCCGTATTCGCTCATCCGATCGAGGATAACGCGCGTGTGAAAGGCAGTTCCTTCAATGGCTGCAAACAGTTCGTCCTGGGCAGTGTGTTGAAGATTCCATCCGAACGTGATCCCGCCGAGATTCGGATTTACTAACACCGTCCGGTCGCCGTTATCCCATGTCAAACGCAGCAACCCGGTTTGGCCCGCATGGTAGGCTTCCAGGCCTTTACTCAATTCGGCGACGGACGTGTTTGCTCGCCGTGCGATGGAGCTGAAAATGTCTCCGGTGGCCGAGAGTCCGGCCTCGACACCCGTGAATTGCGGGTGAACGCTTCCCTTCACCACGCCACAGACACCCGGAATCAAGTCTGCCTGCTTCGCGTAGGCGATGATGCAAGTTGACGTGCCCACCACGTTAACGACATCGCCTTCCTTCGCTCCTGCGCCGATAGCGTCCCAGTGCGCGTCAAATGCACCGACGGGGATCGGAATGCCAGCGCGCAGGCCGAGTTCCTCCGCCCATCGAGGTGACAATGTTCCTGCAATCTTGTCCGAGGTTGCGTACTGCCCATCCAGCTTCGTGCGAACTCCCGCCAGCAGTGGATCGACTTTAGCGAGAAAATTCTCTGGGGGCAGCCCGCCAAGAGCTGAGTTCCACATCCATTTGTGACCCATTGCACAGACGCTTCTTTTGACATCCGCCGGATTTGTGATCCCGCAGAGCGTTGCTGCAACCATGTCGCAGTGTTCGAAAGCGCTGGCAAACCTGTCACGTTTGTCAGGATTGTGACGGAGCCAGTGGAGCAGTTTCGCGAATCCCCACTCCGACGAGTACACGCCGCCGCACCACTCGATAGCTTCGAGTTTGTCGCCGCGCGCAAGTTCCGTGATCTCGGCAGCCTCTTGCTTGGCTCGATGATCGCACCAAAGGTAATAGTCATCCAACGGGGTCAGATCATGGGCCACCGGAATCACACTGGAGCCTGTGGTATCGAGGGCGATAGCCTCCACCTGATCGCCCCGGATCCCAGCATCCTTGAGTGCATCCTTCGTGGCGGCCGCCAGAGCTCGCATGTGGTCGTTATGCGATTGGGTCGCGAAATCTGGATCTTCTCGCTTCCGATGGAGGGGATACTCAGAGAGTGCAGAGCCAATCAGCCCACGCTCACTATCGACCAGAGAGACACGCACACTGAGCGTGCCAAAATCAACTCCCGCGACGATTGCCATTAATTCATCGCCTCAGCTTGAAATGGAAATAGAGTAAAAGCATGCTCAGCGACGATCCACAAAATGGAACGACCGAGCGTGCGCTGGAATCATTGCTCCTCGACCTGTCCGTAATAGGCGGTGCATCCATGCTTGCGCAAGAAATGTTTGTCGTGCAATTCGCGCGAGAGCGGCCTTGCCTCCGCGTTAGTTAGGACTGTATGACACGCCATGTTGGCGACGTATTTCACCTTCACCGCGCTATAAGTGGCTGAAGCTGCGGTCGGACCCCCAGGATAAAAGGGTGCATCTCCAGCAAGGAAAACAGCCCGGATTCGAATCCGGTCGTCCCGCACTTGTTCCACGCAATCTAGATAACAGCATATTCACCGTGAGCGCAAAATCGACGAGGGAGCCCTAAGTCGCTAATATAGTAAACGTTTGCTCGAACCGGTGCTACAATTTTCCCACTGTTTAACGAACATAATGGAAACTCGACTTCTAGGGAGTAGCGACCTGGCGATCACTCCGGTTGGGATTGGCGCGTGGGCCATCGGTGGGGCCGGTTGGAATGGCAGTATGGGACCGCAGGATGATCGGGATTCTATCCCCGCAATTCACGCGGCTCTCGATCATGGAGTGAACTGGATCGACACTGCCGCACTCTATGGACTTGGACATTCCGAAGAAATGGTCGCGCGTGCGATCAAGGGACGCACGCCCTAGCCCTATATTTTCACCAAGTGCGAACGTACGTGGGACGGGAACGGCAAGATCGGTGCCTGCCTCAAAAGGGAATCAATCCGGCGCGAGTGCGAAGACAGCCTTCGCCGATTGAAAATTGACGCCATCGATCTCTACCAGATCCATTGGCCGGAACCTGACAATGACATCGAAGAAGGATGGACGGAACTAGCGCGGCTGAAAGAAGAGGGAAAAGTACGCTGGATCGGCGTCTCCAATTTCAGCGTGGAGCAGATGAAACGGGCTCAGGCAATCGCTCCCATCACCTCACTGCAGCCGCCCTACGCGTTGTGCGGCGTGAAATCGAGCAAGAGATTCTGCCGTTCTGCATGAACGAGAACATCGGCGTGATTGTTTATTCGCCGATGTATGCGGGCCTGCTCACCGGCGCGATGACGACAGAACGCGTTGCAGCTTTCCTGCCAGAAGACTGGCGGCGGAATCTGCCGGGATTCAAGGAGCCGGTGTTATCGCGCAATCTGCGAATCGTGGAAAATCTGCGGGGAATTGGTGAACGCCACGGCCGCTCGCCGGGTGAAGTAGCCATTGCTTGGACGCTGAACCATCCGGCGGTCACTGGGGCCATCATCGGTTTTCGCAGTGCGAAACAGGTCGCGGGAATCATTGGCGCCACGGACTTCCGGCTAAATGCGAGCGAACTTGCAGAAATCGAGAACGCGCTGAAGCAGGAGAACGCAATCTGACTGGGCTTTTTCACATCCCTTACGGGAAGTATCCGAGGCCAGAGCGAATCATTGACAAACGGATACAAGGCTCATAGCCTCTGGTGTAGTAAACGATTGCTCATTCGGAGGAGATATGGCGCATGTAGATCGTAGAACTTTCCTGAAGGCAACGACAGCTACCGCAGCGGGGACATATGCGGCGAGCGTCCTGCCGGCTTGGGCAGCCTCCGAAAAGAGCCTCATGGCGATCTCCACGCCTCTTACGACCTTCGCATACTCCGACGTCCAGCTATTTGATGGACCGATGAAGCGGCAGTTCGAAGAGAACCACGCGCGCTTTCAGAACCTCGACGACGATCGCATGCTGAAAGTCTTTCGACAGGTCGCCGGCTTGGCGGCTCCGGGAGAGGACATGGGTGGCTGGTACGACCTTACCGGATTCAGTCTGGAAGGAAACGACTTCCACGGTTTCATCGCCGGACACAGTTTCGGGCAATATGTCTCCGGACTGGCTAGGTCTTACGCAGCGACCGGGTCTGAGGCGACCCGAGCCAAGATTAACCGCCTTGTGAAAGGGTACGGAGAGACGCTGGATCCAAAAGCCAAGTTCTTCGTGGATTACCGTCTCCCCGCGTACACGTATGACAAATTGTCATGCGGATTGATCGACGCACACGAATACGCCCATGACCCGATGGCGATGGATATTCACGAAAAATTGACTCGCGCCATTGTTGCCTATTTGCCAGCGAAAGCCTTGTCCAGGGCTGAAATGCGCTCCCGCCCGCACAAAGATACGTCTTACACGTGGGACGAAACCTATACTTTGCCTGAAAATCTCTTCCTCGCTTATCAGCGCAGCGGCAAGCCTTTCTACCGAGATATGGCCCAGCGTTTTTTGGAGGATGACACCTACTTCAATCCTCTGGCCGAGGGCAACAACGTGCTTCCGTTTGAACACGCCTACAGTCACGTCAATGCTTTTAGTTCAGCCATGCAGGCTTATATCACCCTAGGAAGCGAGAAGCATCTTCGGGCGGCAAAGAATGGCTTCGACATGCTGGTGAGGACACAGAGCTTCGCAACCGGCGGCTGGGGCCCTAATGAGGCGTTTGGAGAGCCAGGCACAGGACAATTGGGCAACAGCCTCACTACTACTCACGCCAGCTTTGAAACTCCCTGCGGGGCATATGGCCATTTCAAAATCACGAGATATCTACTGCGCGTCACCAAGGATTCGCGTTACGGCGACAGCATGGAGCGCGTGCTCTACAACACAATTCTCGGAGCCTGGCCGATTCAAGCGGATGGAACTTCGTTTTACTATTCCGACTATGCCGCGACCGGCAAGAAAGTCTGGTACGGACAGAAGTGGCCGTGCTGCTCAGGAACATTTCCCCAACTCGCTGCGGACTACCACATCAGCACCTATCTGCGTTCAGCAGACGGGGTCTACGTAAACCTCTTCACTCCTTCGAGCGTGCAGTGGAGCGACCAGAGTGGGAAATACGGACTGAAGCAGGAAACGAAGTACCCGTTCGACAACAAAGTGCAGATTCAAGTCTCCGGTTCGCAGTCGAAGGACTACACACTTTATGTCCGCATCCCGGCGTGGGCCGCACCGAATCCTGTGCTTTCCGTAAACGGCACACGAGTCTCGCAAGAAGTCGAGCCTGGAACCTTCGCCAGTATCCGGCGAACATGGAAAGATGGCGACCGCGTTGAACTCGAACTTCCAATGCCGTTACGGCTTGAGGCTGTGGACGCCAACCATCCGGAGATGGTGGCACTCGTTCAAGGACCGCTGGTGCTGCTTGCTGTTGGGGAGTCGCAGCCAACCTTTGAACGAAGCGCGCTGCTGCAAGCCAAGGCAGCGAACAATGCGGCGGGAGACTGGCAGGTAACTTCAGCCAACGGAAGCAACATCACGATGCGTCCGTTTATGAATATCGACAAAGAAAGCTACAGCACCTATTTATTGCTGAAGTCTTAAGCGGATCCACCAACTACGGATTCGATGATCCGTCTGGCTGCTTGGGTGGAGTGTCGCCTTCGACAAGTTTGTAGCGGTACTGTTCTCGTTCCACCTTCGTTTCATCCTGGCGAAGGAGAGCCAGTCGTTTGAGCAGTTCTGGAATCTCGTTCTTTCGTCCACTCTTCCTCAGAGCTTGGATCAGGTGATAAAGCGCGGTCTGATCCTTGGGATCGATCTCCAGTGCTTTCCGGCATTCGACTGCAGCCTCGGAATATTGTCCGGCTTGTAGATAGAGCTTCGCCAGCACACCCCTTGCAGGTTCAAGGGTGGGCCGCAGGGCGACCGCTTTCTTCGCGGAACGCATTGCAGTTTGAAACTCTGGGCTACCTGGCTCTGCGCCTTTTTGGGTGATAACGTCGGCCTGCAGATACAGCAGGATTGGATCGCTGGGCTTACGTAATAGTTTTTCCCGAACATTGGTCAACGCCCGATCGAGATCATTCTGCTGGACTTCGGCCAAGCCTTGGGCGGCTGCACTCAAGGACTGATTCGGATCGAGTTTATATGCGGTTTCAAAGTCAGTCTGAGCTTTGTCGTATTCGGCCAATTGGACGTAGAGCACCCCGCGGGCGAAATAAAGAGGTGCCGCTTTGGGCTGCTGGTTGATGCCTTCATTCACGACGTTGATGCCGACCTGGAAAGACTGGTGGGTCGCGGAGATCGCTGCGAAATCCAGGTAGAGATTAACGTTTTGCGGATCAAGCAAAATCGCCCGGCGCAAGGTGTCGACAGCCTTCTCCGTGTCATGAGCGTCCTCATAGGCGGCGGAGGCAAGATCCAGAGAGCTGGCATCCGCGCCGCTCTCCCCGATAAGGGGATCCAGTGTCGCAAGAGCGTCCTGCGGCTTGCGCGCCATCACTTGAATCGACGCTAACAGAAGCCGCTCCTGTCGATCGTCTGGGCTCAGCGCCAAAGACTTCTTAAAAACACCCGCCCCTTCGTCGAATTGCTTTAGTTTCACGAGGCAGGTAGCGTAAGCGTGGAGACCCTCTGGTTTGGACTCAAACACCGTCTCGGAGGCCGCGAAATACTGTACCGCCGTCTTGCAATTTCCTTGCTGGTACTCCAAGACGGCGAGCATCGCATTCGTCGTGACATCTCGGGGTCGCAAGCGAAGCAAATGTTGCAGCAGTGGAATCCCTGCAGCGCTACCGGCCTCATATTCGATCTGGGCGGCACCCTGCAGAGCCGGGATTAGGTTCGGGGAAATCTTAAGAGCATTGCGGAACGACGAAAGTGCTTCCTTCTTTTGTCCACTCCCCGCATAAGCCACTCCTTGCATCGTCCACAACTCTGCATTTCCAGGGGATTGTTCCAGCGCAGGACGGAGAAGTTCGAGCGCATGATCAAATTGTTGGTTTCGCAATGCTGCAGCGATGGGGGAGATGCGATCCTGCGCACTTTGAGGCAGAGCAATTGAAAGGAAAAGGAAGAAGATCGGAGCCAGCAGGAGAGCAGTCTTTCGAATGGCAACCATTTCAGTCATCGCCAGCCGAGTGTTCGCCAAGGGAGGATTCCGCTACTAAAGTTCATCCGCAACAGACATGGTACTCGATGCCGGGGCGCAGGTAGCGCGAGCGAAGGCTTAAGATCGCAGCGCGACGGATTTCAATGCTCTTCCTAAAAAGTGAGCGGCCAGCTCGCCATGGGGGGATGCGAGCCGGCCGCTGCATTTTGTTCACGCTGATCTAGAAGGAGATCTTGCCTCCTAGTTGCCAGAATCGAGGTTCGTGAGATGCTGTCGCAAAGCCGAAGTTCCCATCTGGAAGATTGGTGTCTACGTTCGCATAGTTCGGGCGATTAAAGATATTGAATAGCTCGAACCGGATCTCAAAGTTAACCCTCTCCGTGATGCGGTTATCTTTATAGAAGTTCACGTTCGTTTCGTAGAAGTTTGGCCCTCGAAAGAGGTTGGACTTCTCATTGCCCTCCACCCCGAAAGCCGGAGTGGCAAAGTTAGTCTTGGGAATGGCACCCGAAAGCCAAGATTTGTTATTGGTTGATTGACCGTAACTCAGCGCATCCGGGTAAGCGATGTTATCTCCGTCGGCGTTGTAGTCGCCGCTGCCAGCTTGGAACGCAACGGCCGGATCTGCGGCTGAACATCCGGTAACGTTGCTCAGAGCGCCTGACGCACATACGGCCAGGAAGCCATTCGTGTTTTCGGGCGTTATGGGATAGCCGGACTGGAAGATGCTCGTACCGCTAATCCCCCAGCCGCCGGTGACGTACCCGATTGCGCCTCTTCCACCATTCAGGCCCTTCACTGAGTAGTTAAAGCTCAGAGAAAAGCGATTTGGCACATCAAAAATCGAGGGTCCGTAATACTGTTTGGGATTCAATCCCGCCGAATTTGGATAGTCCAGTGCGTCATCCTTGGACTCGGAACGTGTGTAGGACGCGTCGAAATACCCACGCGAGAAGTGACCTCTGACATCAAAGATCACAGCATTGTAATTTCCATACCGGTCGTTGTCGGCGTACGTGATCGTGCCGAAGCTCTTGTTTAACCGAGTCGCGCTCGGAATCACCGGAGTCGCGCTCGTATTTTCTTGGTTAATCAGGTCGCCCGCGAAAGCATTTATATCCACTCCATAAGAAACGTTCCCGATCGAGTTGCCGTTGCCGACGATGTTGTAGGAGTGGGAGCCGTTATATCCGACACTGGCCGCAAATTTGCTCCCAAGTCTTTTCTCCAAGGTGACCGACCATATGTCTGATTTGGGGGACTTCAACAGCGGATTTATACCGCCGATCGCAAAGCTCGCGCCCACAACTCCACCTTGCGAATTGAGTCCACCACCGGATTGTGGTGTCGGACCTGTTCCCGTTCCGAAAGTTGGAAACGTGAATCCAAAGGGCGGTTTACTGCTGTTTCCGAGAATAAAGATTGGGGCCTGAGCCGACGCCGTTCCACCAGCAACGAACGTCGGAGCAACTTCTCCTGGAGGGCTGCCGCGGAATTCTTCTTGCACGTTAGCTTGTGTCAGCCAGTTGTTGTATATCCCGAAGCCCCCGCGAACGACCCAGTCGCCCTTTCCCGTGGGATCCCAAGCTACGCCGATGCGAGGACTGAATAGGTTATCGACCGAGTGCAGCAAAGCATTATGCGTCGCCTTGGCGTAGCCATTGGCCACTTGCTGCTGTTCGGTCGAACCAGTGCCCAAATAAAAGTTCCCGAAGACGGTCGACGGACTCTTCGACCACGGGTTTCCGCTGTCGTCATAACGCAAACCCAAAGTCAGCGTAAGATTCTTCCTCGCCTTCCAGGTATCTTGAACAAAGAGCCCGAACGTTCTGGAAGCGGCATCCCAACTCCATAGCTGTTCCGTACCGGTCGCGGGATTGTAATAGATTCCGTTTTCGTTGCCGGGATTATCCTGTGCCAGAGTCAAAAGATTGGCGAAGGAGAATTTGGGCTGCGACCATGGCCCTTGGAAGGGCTCGACGTCATCTCCGTACCATCCTTCGTAGCCCACTTTCAGTGTGTGCGCTCCCTTAACGTGCGTGAGCACATCGCGCCAGTGATAGTTGTGCTGAATGAAATCGCCTTGCGCGAAACCTACGCCATAGGCCTGTCCGGAATCGACGTTGATTCCGTTGACTGTGATCGAAGGAACGGTGTAATCCTTGGCGCCGCTACCCAGCACCCCTTCTACTCTGCTCTGGCCGGCCGTAAAATCGTTGAGCGTAGTCGGAGAGAAGGTGTGCGTCCAGGTCGCCTGCCCCGCAACCTGCCAAGTATTGTTTAAGGCGGAGAATTGCGGCATGGGCGAGGGCGCGCCCGTCAGCAGTAGAGTTCGGAAAATACTGGCATAGATTCGATCGTTGGCGAATCCCTTATCCAAACGCGCGAAGTACTGAGTACCGTTTCGTCTCGATGTGGCGCCGAATGCACCAGTGTCGATCATAGGTGTCGAGCACGGGATGTTCTCAACGACTGGCGTTCCGCAGACGGTAGCGCCAAGAACATCCGACGCAGTCTGAGAGACGCTGACGCCCGACACACCGAAAGGTTGATACTTAGCCAGAACTCCAGTCCCGACCGTGGTGGGGTTATTAGCCTGAGCAAAGCTGATGAACTCGGGGGCCGCGAACGTCACGGACCCGCCTGCGCTCGAGGATGAGCGCAAAGGTTCTACTGAAAAGAAGAAGAAGAAATTGTGGTGCGGAACTACCGGCCCACCGATGGCGAAGTCCATATTGTTGGAATGGAATGGCTGGTATGGATAGCCAACAAAGTGCTGGCTGGCAAACATTTTCTGGTAATTGAACCAGTCTGACGCTGAACCGTGGAATTGATCAGTTCCCGACTTGGTGGTGAACATGGTTTGCAGCCCGGCAGCGCGGCTGTACTCGCTCGTGAAGGTGTTTACCTGAACGCTCGTCTCCTGAATGGCTTCCGGTTGCGGAGTCAGATTCAAGACGCCTTGGCGAATTCCGCTGGTTACATCCAATCCATCTACGACATATTGGTTATTGTTCTGCCCTTGACCGTTCGCACTCGCGTCCACTTGCTCTTCCGTAGAATAGTTGTCGACGCCTGACGCCGGACTCCCGGACGTACTGGTTCCCAAACCTGAGGCCCCGGGGGCCATTGTGACCAGAGTGACCAAGTTGCGACCAATCACCGGCAACTGGGCGACCGCGCGATTTTCGATGGTCATCTGATTCCGGCTGTCTGCAGTGTCGACCACTGGAGCCTCTGAAGTAACGACTACGGACTCGCTCACCGAGCCTACCTTGAGAGAGATCGGCAGATTGAGGTTCTGTTCGGTGAGCAGCGTGACATCTGCCTCAGACTTCGAGAAACCGGCAGCTTCGGCGGTGATCTTGTAGTTACCTGGGGCGAGGCTAACGAACCGGTAGTTGCCCCCATCATCGCTGGTCGCTACCGCGCTCACTCCCGTCGCCGTATTCTGCAGGTGAATCGTAGCTTTGGCGACACCTGCGCCGCTGGGGTCTTTGACTTCGCCCTGGATGCTGGCTGTGAATTGCGCAAACGCCGTACCGGCGGTGAACAAGACGATTGAGAACATCCAGATCGAACAGCGAGACATCATGCTTCGCGGCATGGAATCCCTCCACAGGGGTCGTTTAGAGTGGCGAGAAAACGTTTACTTCAAACGGGTAATGTATAAATATTACGACCCGAGACTGTCAAGAACTTTTTTCCAACTTAGTGCTCACCGAAACACTCTGACGTTGTGATTTTCTCGTTTTTTAGGGCCGCGGGTGGTTATCCGACAGCCTTACGAACGGCTCCAACCTCGGCTCGGCACAACTCCGGAACCTTCCCGAACCGTAATCAGTTGATTGGCGGGGATCTTCTTGAATTGCTCATGAAGGCCATTGGGCCAGAACACTTCGACGTCGGCCAAGAGGGACGCTCCAAGACCAAAATGCAGTCGAGGATCGTTGCACGAATAATAGCTGGACTGGCTGAGGAGTGCCTGCGCCTGCACCTTGCCGCCATAGTGGACTAGGATACGGGCACCGATCGCACTGCGGTTCGACTTCACCCCCTCCAATTTCACCTTCAACCAGTTTTGCTTAACTTTCATATCGTTTCGCAGAAGTGACGGCGGCTCGTTCATGTTAACGATCAGAACGTCCATATCGCCGTCATTGTCGAAATCTCCGAAGGCACATCCGCGGCTGCTGTGTGGAGCAGTAATCCCTTCACCACCCAGCGTCTCCAGTTCTTCAAAAGTGCCGTTCCCCAGGTTGCGAAACAAAACACGCGGAGTTTTGTATGGGTATTGGGGCAACTTGCGCTCCACCTCAGGATAAACGCTACCCGTTACGAAAAGTACGTCGGGATAGCCGTCGTTGTCGAGGTCAACAATGCCCGCGCCCCAACTCGTAAACCGGGTTTCGACTCCGACTTTTGCCAGACGCGTTACTTCATCGAAATTTCCTTTCCCATCGTTGCGATAAAAACCGCTCGTGTCTCCTATGAAGTGAGTCTTGAATAAATCCAGGTGGCCATCCAGGTTGTAGTCGCCGATGCCGACGCCCATTCCAGCTTGTTCCATGCCATCGTCGCTCAACGCAACTCCGCGCATGACTCCCTCCTCGCGGAAAGTGCCGTCATGATTGTTCATAAACAACAAACTGGGAGTCGAATCGCAAGCCACGAAGATGTCCGGCCATCCGTCTTCGTCGAAATCTGCGGTCACCACGGTCATCCCGTAGCTTTCCGTTGCCGCAGCGATGCCGGCCGGCTTGGTGACGTCGGTAAACGTCCCGTCTCCGTTGTTGCGATAGAGAGAATGCCTGCCGGTGGGAAGTCCGCGCGGTCCGCAATTAACAGGGATTCCCTTCCAGTTGCATGTAGAGTTCTCTCCGGGCGCGGGCGCATGTTCAAAAGAAAACCGGATGTAGTTGGATACGAAAAGATCCAAATGGCCGTCGCGGTTATAGTCCAAGAAAGCGCATCCGGCGCCCCATCGTGCGGGACCCGATTCCCATAGTCCGGCTTCCTTCGTCACATCGGTAAACGTTCCGTCGCCGTTGTTGCGATATAGACGGTTCTGTCCGAAATAGGTGCAGAAGATATCATCGAAGCCGTCGTTGTTGTAGTCAGCAACACAGACACCGTTTGCCCAGCCAGCGGCCCGGAGTCCAGCCTTCACCGTGACGTCCGTAAAAGTTCCGTCGCGATTGTTCTTGTAGAGCCGATTCGTTGCTTCAGGAGGATCGCCTTCTAACTGCGTTCCGGAAAGCAAGAAAATGTCCATCCACCCATCGTTGTCGTAGTCGATGAAAGCGCAGCCGCAACCATTAGCTTCCATGATGTATTTCTTGCTTTCGACACCTCCGTAAATCACCGGAGCGTGCAAACCCGCAGCCCCCGCAACGTCGGTAAAGTGTGCATTGAAGGGTCGGCCAGAAGGCGAGGGTTTGGCCTGCGGCTTTACATCGCGCGAGGCTATCCCCTGTTGCCCAAATATCCGTTGCGCGGAAGCACAAAGCGAGAGCAGAACGAAGGAACGGCGAGTGATCGTCATGAACTCAGGACCTGGCTGACGCGTCCATTATCGTAGTGATCATTCATCGAAGTAAAGGTTTACTGAGATCGGCAGAAGGCCTGACTTACTCAACGCGACCCGAGGTGGGATCAACCATCAATTTGTAGCGATTATGTTCCGCCTCTTCTTTGGCTGCGTCCTGTCTCGCTTTCGCGAGCCTTTTCAGCAATTCCGGGATTTCGGCTCGATCGTTCGTCTTCCGGAGAGCGAGAACTAGGTGATACAAGGCGGTCTGATCGTTCGGATCATCGTGCAACGCTCGTCTACACTCCTGCACTGCGAGAGCGGTCTGCCCGGATTGCAAGTAAAGTTTGGCCAATACGTCGCGTGCGACGAAAAGAGAAGGTTGCAAAGCGACTGCCTTCTTGGCCGACTGGACCGCTTGCCGAAATTCTGAGGTGTCTGGCGCGGGCGCTTTCTGCGCCACAATGGCGGCCTGCAGGTACCACAGGAAAGCATCGTCCGGTTTCTTGGCCAGCTTCGATCGAACGGTCGCCAGGGCTTTGTCGGGATCACTCTGGTTCTGCTCCTCCGCAACCATTCCCTGCGCCGCGGCGCTTAGACCCTGGCGCGGATCCAATAACTCCGCCCTCTCAAAATCTGCTTCCGCCTTCTCGTAATCAGCGATCTGGACGTAGAGAACGCCCCGCGCAAGATAAAGATCCGCAGCTTTGGGCTGGAGGTTGATGCCAGAATCGACCATCTCGATTCCCGCTTGGAACGACTGGTGGGTCATCGCAATGTTCGCAAAATCCACATAAAGAGCCACGTTGCGCGGATCTTTGACGATAGCGTGGTGAAGCATCTTGACTGCATTTGGCGTGTCTTTGTTCGCCTCATAGGCGGCAGCAGCAAGTTGAAGCGTGCTCACCTCGGGCTCGCTTCCAGTAAGAAGCGGCTGCAACGTTGTGACCGCAGCTTCCGGCTGTTCGGCTGCAAGTTGAACGGCAGCCAACCCGCGTCGGACACGTGGATCGTCGGGATGAGAAGCCAATATGCGCTGAAAGACAGGAATCGCTTTCCCCGGTTGCCCTCGTTCCATCAGACAGCCGCCGTACTCCTGCAACGCTCCCGGTTGTGAATCGAGTAGGGCGCCGCTCTGCTCAAAGTGTTGTACCGCGGTCGCACAGTCTCGCTTCTTGTACGCGAGGACCGCCAGCATGGCATGACTCGTGGGATCATTCGGTCGCAATCTCAGCACGTGCTGCAAAAGAAGGACAGCCGAAGGGCTGCCAGCTTCGTACTCCAACTGCGCCGCTCCCTCCAGAGCAGGAAGATAGTCGGGCGCAATCCTCAAAGCGCTTTGGTAGGAAGTCAGGGCCGCCTTCTTATCTCCTTTTCCCGAATGCGCCAACCCTTGCAACATCCAGAGTTGCGGATTCTTCGGAGACGCTTGGAGAGCAGGTTCAAGGAGTTGCAGGGCTTGGTCGAATTGACCACCCTGTAGAGCCGACGTGATTGCGCTGATTCGATCGGTCGCAGTCTGGGCGAACGCCGGGGAAAGAACCCCTACGATGATAAAGATCAGATGTAGCGTCTTACGAGTGCAAACTGACATTTTAGATTTCGAGTCATCGCGGTAGAATTCGTTTCTCTCGCGCTTATACTTCATCCGATTTCGCATAGTAGTCTAGCCGATATCTTTTATGAGAACGCATCCGTGGCCGATATCGTTCAGTTATTTTCTCTGTTTTTCGAAGGAACGTACCCTTCGCTCAGCGTGCGCTCTCGGTTTCTTTGTCCTTCTTGTCTCAGCGGCGGCATCGTGGCCTCAGGTTAGTTCCGCCACCGTCAATATTCGGGTGCATGCTGATCAGCTCGATGGTACGACGCAACCGGTTTGGAGTTTCTTCGGATACGACGAGCCGAACTACACCTACGCTTCGAACGGGAAGAAGCTTCTCGACGAACTTTCGTCGCTCACCCCGGCCCCCGTTTATGTGCGCGTGCACAATCTCCTGACAACAGGCGATGGAACCGCTTCTCTAAAATGGGGTTCGACGAATGCTTACACGGAGGACGCCGCAGGAAACCCTGTTTACAGCTGGACGATCGTGGACAAGATTTTCGACACGTTTAATGCAGCTGGCGTCAAGCCGTTAGTCGAAATCGGATTCATGCCCGAAGCTCTTTCGACCCATCCACAACCATATCGCCACAATTTCCCTCACGGCGAACTCTTTACCGGATGGGCCTATCCGCCAAAGGATTACCAGAAATGGTCGGAACTGGTTTTTCACTTTGTGCGCCATTTGCGCGAGCGGTATGGCGATGCCGAAGTGAAGACGTGGCTGTGGGAGGTCTGGAATGAGCCTGATATCGGATATTGGAAAGGAACGCCAGAGGAATATTCCAAGCTCTACGATTTTTCCGTGGACGCCGTTTTGCGCGCGCTGCCAGATGCTCGTGTAGGCGGGCCTGACAGCACAGGCCCTGCGTCCCCGAAAGCCGCTGAATTCTTGCGTTCGTTCTTGGAACATTGCGCCCATCAGAAAAACCTAGCAACAGGTAAGATTGGCTCCCATCTGGACTTCATCTCTTTTCATCCCAAAGGATCGCCGCAGTGGCAGAACGATCACGTGCGGATGGGCATCGCTCACCAACTTGGAGCAATCAAAGATGGCTTTCAAATCGTGGAGTCTTTCCCTGAGTGGCGCGAGACTCCCATCGTGCTCGGCGAATCTGATCCAGAGGGCTGTGCAGCTTGCTCTGCCAAGAGTAATCCGCAGAATTCCTATCGCAACGGCCCGTTGTACGCCGCCTACACGGCCGAGGTGTTGGACAGAATTTATGAGTTGTCTAAAGGCGAACACATCAACTTTCTCGGCGCCGTGACCTGGGCCTTCGAGTTCGAGAACCAGCCTCCGTTTGAAGGCTTCCGAGAGTTGGCTACTAACGGGATCGACAAACCTGTCATGAATGCATTCCGAATGTTTGGCCTGCTGGGACGCGAGCGGCTGAAAGCTACGAGTACTGGCGCGTTAACGACCGAGGATGTGCTGCGCGATGGCGTACGAGCCCAACCCGACGTCAACGTGATTGCGACTCGAAAGGAACATGAGATCGACATCTTGATCTGGAACTATCATGACGACGATCTCGCGGTCCCGCCTGCCTCGATCAATCTCGAAGTCGACGGCTTCCCGACGGCAGCGACACGAGGAGTGCTCGAACATTTTCGGGTCGATTCTAGCCACAGCAACGCGTTCGCGGCCTGGAAAGAATCGGGATCGCCCGAGTCTCTTTCTGCCGAACAGGTCGAGCAGCTACAAGGAAAAGGACAGTTACAACTTCTGGAGTCTCCTCGAGAGATAATGATTGAACATGGATTGTTACAGCTGAGGTTTGGACTGCCTCGGCAGGGTCTCTCGCTCGTTCGCTTCACGTGGTGAAGCCCGGCTCAAACTCAGTTCTTCCCTATCGATTTCACCACCGCGGAAAAGTCTTCCTCGCCCAAACCTTGGCCTACTGCTTGCTTGAAAATCTCCAGAGCAGGAATTGCCGTTTGCAGCGAGAGTCCGCATTTCTCTCCCTCATTGATGGCGTAGCCGATATCTTTCGCCATCAGCTTAAGCGGAAAGTTGGGAGTGAAATCGTCCGCAGTCATCGCTGTGACAATTCTCTTAATGAGTGGGCTTGCCAGTGCGCTATTCGATAGAACGGCAACGCTTTTCTCGCGATCGAGGCCACTCATGCGAATCAGAGACATTGCTTCAGCAAAAGAGGCTGCCTGAACGCCGCAAACAAAATTGTTAATCAATTTCAAGAGCGCTCCGCTGCCGTTTGGACCAAGATGCAACACTTCCCTTCCCAGGACCGAAAGGAGGGCGCGCGCGCGCGCAAAGCCCTCGGCCGATCCTCCCACCATAAAAAACAATTCGCCTGCTGCGGCGTGAGGCTTGGTTCCTGTAACTGGCGCGTCGAGAAAGTCGCACTTTTTCGCGCCTGCCATCGCCGCGAGTTCCCTCACCCAACTGACAGACAGCGTGCTCGATTCCAGCAACAGTACACCGGCAGACGCTCCGGCTAATGCACCTTCGTCGCCAAGCCATACGCTCCGCGAGGCGGCATCATCCGCGACCATGCTGATGACGATATCCGATCGCGCGGCAGCCTCGCGTGGAGAACCTGCAACGAACGCTCCAGCACTCGCAAGCTTTTCCGCCTTCGCTCGGCTTCGGTTATAGACGGACAACGGAAAACCCTCGGCAAGCAGACGTGTTGCCATTCCTCCGCCCATGATGCCGAGACCTAAAACTGCGACTCGTGGTTTTGACATTGCACTTTCACCCTAATGAACTGACTTCGATCAATGCGGCTTGAGATTTCGCCACGTGAACCGGATTGCGCAGAGCGCGCCCGAAGCCCTCAAACTCGACTTCCACTACGTCCCCATCCTTGAGCTGGATACCGGCTCCAAAACTCAAGCAATCGGTGCCAAAAAAGTGAACGTGCAGATCACCCGGCCGACGATGAGCCTCGAACTTGAAATGATGGTGCTCAAGATTCTGCAAGCTGTGGCACATTTCCGTCTCGCCGGTTCGGAATCCTCCGGACCAGAACGTGCTGCCCTCCCGTTCAATCTTGACCTTCGCGGATACCGATGAAAATTCCGGGTTCACAACGAGTTCGGGACCCAGAGCGCACGTTCGGAGCTTCGAACCGGCGAGGTTCAGATAGTTCTTTTTCTCAAATCGATGATCCGAGAATTCGTTGCCGCCGGCCATCCCTACACGGTACGGCGATCCATCTCGGGCAATCACATAGATACCGGCGATCTCCGCTTCCTCGCCGCCATCTTCCGCATAGGCGGGGATTTCGAGAGGTTGGCCATGTCCTCGCAACATCGTACCGGTGCCTTTATAGAACCACTCCGGCGGAGTTCCGATCTGTCCCGGAGCGGGACGTCCACCATCTTTTCCCCAATGAAACATTTTCATGCTGTCTGTCATTTCATTGCTATCCGCGGCATGCATCGACTGTCGATCCCGCGCACTGCCGGGATGAGTAAGACCAGTTCCGGAAACCATACAACGAGAAGGCTCATCCGGATGATCGATCGGAGGCAGCAATCGCCACTCTGACTGACGGCTGTAAACGAAGTCATAATCCAAGCGTTCGCCAGTAAGACGCTTCTGTGCAAGGTCACTCAACGCGACCTTTCCCTTGATAGCCGACAACGCAAGTTCGTAAATCGAATTGCAACCGTCGAGCACACGAAGATGGGGTTCTTCCACCATCGCCACTCGTCGCACGATGCCCTTCTTAATTTGAACCAACCGCGTCATGAATTTGGCCTGCTCCTTCTATTCGTGAACATCGAAGTTTTTCATATTGATCTCATCAAGTGTTAAACCGAGACCCGGCACATCATCGCTGAGATCGATGAACCCGTCTTTCGCCTTCGGCTCGCCCGCGAAGAGATACCAGAAAAGTTCATTTCCGACCTCGACATCCACCATAGGGAAATATTCCGCCATCGGCGAGTTAAGGCTTGCCATGACGACGTGATAATTGTGCATCTGTCCGGCATGGGGAATCACAGGAACCGAGTAGGCTTCAGCCAGCGCGGCAATTTTTCGCGCCTGCGTGATACCTCCGACACGGTTTGTATCGAACTGGACGTAGTCCAACGCTCGCGCCTCGAGCAAATCGCGAAATCCATGCAGAGTAAACTCGTGTTCACCTCCCGCAATCGGAACTCGCCCGCTAGATTTCAATTCGGCATATCCATGAATGTCATCAGGAATCACGGGCTCTTCCAGCCAGCGAAGCTGGAACGATTCGAGTAGCGGGAGCATTCTTTTGGCGTAGTCGAGCGTCCATCCCATGTAGGCGTCCGCCATCACATCGATCTCATTCCCCACTGCTTCGCGCACCGTACGGACGAGGTCGACATTGCGCTGCATTCCCGCGGCGCCATCCACCGGCCCCCATCCGAATCGAAGTTTCATCGCTTTATAGCCTTCGTTCTTGTAGCGCGTCGCCTCGGCAGCAAGCGCACTCAGTTCAGTCGCGTAGAGACGGCTTGCGTAAACCGGAATACGCGGCTTCGTTCGACCTCCCAGTAGGCGATATATAGGCTGCTTCGCGGATTTACCCAGAAGATCCCAGAGGGCGATGTCGACGGCGCTGATGGCGACCATTCCTATCCCTTTGCGCCCGAACGCCATCGTCTTGCGGTACATGTGCTGCCACAAAAACTCGATATCCCAAGGATTCTGGCCGAGTAACAACGGCTTCAGATAAAGATCGATCGTCTGTTTCGTAACTTGCGGGGCGAGAGCAGCGTTTCCGATTCCAACCAGACCGTCATCGGTGAAGATTTCAACAACCAGCCATCCGTGGAAGGTAAACGTTCCCATTGACGCTTGCTGCAACTGCAATAGGTCCATCGGATTCGTACAGAAGTGTGGCGGCAAAGGTACTGTTTTCCCACGCCATCGAAATACGCGCGTTCGAATTTCTTTAATCTTCATCGCGCTCCTTGATACGTCAACCTACGCTCGATATCCGCCGGCTGAAATCGTGGGATGGCGGCCAGAATGATGGCGAAGGCAGTTACGTGTAGCATTCCCGCCAGCCCAAGAACAACACCGTAGCCGGTGCCGTGGTCCAGCAAATAGCCGACTAGTTGTCCAAAAGCAATTCCACCTATAGCCCCACCAAAACCTATCAGGCCCGCGACCGAGCCAACCACACGCCGTGGAAGAAGATCAGTGGGCAGCACCATTACCAGCGTCGACCAAGACTGTTGACCAAAGTAGGCAATGCTGAAGATAGCAATCGCCCAGGACACAGCGACATGAGGAACGAGAATAACAAGCGGCATGACAACGGCACTCAATCCAAGCGCAAGCTTTCTGGCCGCACTCAGTGAGAAATCTCGGCGCACGAGATAACTTGAGAGCCATCCACCGACCAGACATCCGATGCCGGCTGCCGCATAGGGAATCCAGGCGAACGCTCCAACTGCCTTGATGTCGAAGCCGCGAGCGTCGTACAGATACTTCGGCAACCAGAAGAGATAAAAATACCAAGCGGCGTCGCTCAAGAATTTCGCTACTACCATGCCCCAGACCTCTCGGATACGCAACAGGTCAATCCAACGCACATTCACCGAGGATTCGCTGCCTCCAGACTCTTTCAAATCTAGGTTTTTTCCTGGCGGAAAATAAGACAGGCGCCACCACCACGTCCAAAACAGGCCGAGGGCACCTGAGATGACGAAGATCCATCGCCAGCTCAAGAAAGTGAGAACAAGAGCGATCAGCGGAGGGGCGATCACAGCTCCGACAGCGGTTCCCGCGTTGATGATGCCCATAGCGCTTGCGCGTTCATCAGTCGAAAACCATTCTGCAACCACTCTTGTTGCGGCCGGAAATCCACCACCCTCTCCCATACCAAGCAAGAAGCGGCTCACCGCAAGCATGGCAAAGCCCAACGCGATCGCGTGACTGACGCAAGCTGCGGACCAGAAAATCATGATCGCCGTAAATCCCTTTCGCGTACCCAACACATCGGTGAGTTTTCCCCCACCCGCATACATGAAGGCGTAGGAAAGCAGAAATGCGGATTGCAACGTTGAAAATCTTTCATTGGAAAGTGGAATGTCCCTTCCGATCGCATTTACTGCGACTGGAAGAGTCTGGCGGTCGAGGTAGCTGATCGCGATTGCCGCGCTTACCAGAACAGCAATTCTCCACCGCTGCAAGAGCCAACTCCTCAATCCAGTTTCGTCATTGCGGGACGAGACCTGCATTGCTCACTGACTCCGGTCGCTTGTCAGGAACGCGCGACCTGGGTCCAGACTTGCATCGAAGTCGCTTGCCGGTTCGCCCACGCATAGTACGGAATAAAGGTCAGCGGGACTTTCTTCGTTCTTTCGCTTGCTCCGGTGTAACGCGGGTAGAGAGCGTTCGAGGAATCGCCCCTATCGTAGGTAATACCAGTGTGGCGAAGCAGAAGCACGCCACCCAAGAGATCGTTCTTCATCTCGGTCTGAAACTCAGTGTCTGGACGCCTGCCCAATGCCAGAGCCACGTCACTAAGCATCACCCCGTTGGACTGGTCGAGTTCTTCGAGACAATAAACGAGTGGACCTCTTTGAACCGCAACTCGGCCTGTGTCGTCCGCCACGCGTGGATTCGCTTCCAGGACTTGCGGTGTCATTGTCATCTGGAGATGCACGCGATCTCCGGCAGTCCAGCGCCGGCGCAGGGGAAGATATTCGCCCGGTTTTACGCCAGGCAGTTGTGAACCGTTCACCGACACTTGCGCGCTATCAACCCATCCCGGAATTCGTACGTAGACCACAAAATCCGTGGGTTGAGCCGGACTCACGGTCATTTCCACGCCGCCATCCCAGGGATAGTTGGTCTTCTGCGTGATCTTCAGCCCTGTGCCATTCTCCAGATGCCAATCCAGAGCTGAGTTATCGTACAGATGAATGTAGATCCCATCATTACTGGTGCTGTAAAAATATCCGGGCAAGGAACCGAAGGTGCGCTCCAAATTCGGCGGACAACAGGTTGTGTCGTACCAGGTATTGCGAATCTTATCTCCGCCCGACGGATCGAACGCCAGAGGATTGCGGTAGCAGTACATTACTCCATCCAGTGACATTCCCGAGTTGATACCGTTATAAAGAGCGCGCTCGATTACATCAGTGAACTTCGCATCTCCAGTAGCGGCGAGCATTCGCCAATTCCACATCATGTTGCCGATGGCGGCGCAGCTTTCTCCATATGCGCGGAAATTCGGGAGTTCGTAGGCGTCGCCGAATGCTTCCCCATCTGCTCGAGATCCAACCCCTCCGGTGACATACATCTTGGTTGTGGTCATGTCGGTCCAGAGCTTGTTCAGAGTCTGCCAATAAGAATCGTCACCTGTCTCCATGTAATAGTCGGTCGCTCCGCAACAGGCATACATGGCTCGAACCGCGTGCCCTTCAAGTTTGGTCCGCTGCGTGAAGGGCGTTCCCGAGAACATGTAGATCGTCCTGCGCTCGGGGAGGTCGATCCGTTTGTCCCCCTGCAGGATGTAGCCCGCGAGATCGAGCTGTCGCTTGTCACCCGTGATCCGATAGAGCTCAATCAAGGCCATTTCTATCTCGGGGTGTCCGGACACGATTGGTTTCTTGGGAGCGGGACCATAGTCCGGAATCAGAAAGTCGTCGACGAAGCGAATACCGGCATCCAGCAATTTTCGATCGCCGGTCGCACGGTAATATGCGATTGCACCCTGCAGCATGTGTCCGATGTTGTAGAGTTCGTGGCCGGTCGTCTGTGTTTGCGGCAGCATCCGCTGCGATTTGCGGTCGTCCACGTAGTACGTATTCAGGTAGCCGTTCGATTCCTGCACAGCCACAACTTCGCTGATCGCCTTCTCAGCACTCGCCCGAAGTGCCGGAAGGTCGCCCGATTGCAGCACAAAGCCAACCGCTTCTGTCCACTTGTAAACATCGGAGTCGGAAAAGACCGGACCGTGCTGTGCGGCGTCACTCTTGCCAACAAGTCGAAGGAAATTGTTCATGCGGCCATTGGCTTCGAGGAGGTCGTGCATCGTCGGGATGCTCTTGGTAACGTTCACCTCGCGGCGAGTGCCCCAGAAACCGCTCTCAATCGTCACCGCATGTACCGGGATATTTCGCAGCTTGGCGTGCGGCGATTTCGCCAGGTTCTCGACCCCCTGATCTCGCCAAGCAGGTTGGTCAGTAAGAGTAACGCTGCTTTGGGTCGCACCAGTTGCCTGCCCCTTTCTAATCGATGCGATGGCATCGCGAACGGGAAATGACGAAATGGCAGCGACCGCGGCTGCTGACGTCACAAACTGCCGGCGCGATATTTCTCTTTTCTGGTCCATAAGAAACTTCCTCCCAGTCTGGTCAGGTTCCTTTCCGAGATTATATCCCGCTCAAAGTAATCGTTTACTCGCTATGAAGTTATTTCCCGTACCGAATTGGCAGTCGTGCCGTTTCACTTCGCGGGATAGGGGCGCGTCTTCTGTGTCCGTGAATTGAATATTTCGAAGCTTCCGTCAGGCTGCGCTGTCAACTCCAGATAGTTTCCCGCATCAGGACCCTCGGGATTGGCGATAAACTCCGCTGGCACATTGTGTGCCGGTCCACCCTCTTCTGAAAAATGAAGCTGCCACAGGTTCTCGAGTCCGGGAGACTTTTCGATGATGTCCCACACTGAGGGAGTGCCGCCCTTTTTTGCTCCGTTGTCCATGATCGCGACGCGGGGAGCGATTCCGTACACCAGCGCTGGACTGCTGCTCTGGACCCATCCGTGGTGCGAGACGATGTAAATGTCGATTTTCCCGATCTTGTTCTTGGGACACATCAGCTGCATTTCTTCGTCTTTGGTCAGATCACCGAGGTCGAGGATTCTGAGCTTGCCAAACGTTATGAGGGTCCCAACCGAACGTCGATTTTCCGTCTGATCGGCAGGATACTGCTCAGCGTTTTTGCAACTTGAATTCTCTCCTCCGGCGCCCGGAAGCGGATCACTCAAAACCACCCCATCTGCACTAACGATCGTCGCCTTCATTCCGCGGATGGGCAATGTATCGCCGGGCTTGGCAACAATGTGCTTGTATTTTCCCGTGCTCACTAGTTGTTGGTATGCCTGCCAAACCTGCACCGTTGGCTTGTCGGTACTCTCGCGATTTTCGCCGTGATCGACAAAGGTTTCTAGGGGAATTCGCTCGGCCAACTGAGGCGCTCCTCCAACGTGATCCTCGTGAAAATGGGTAATCAGGACATAGTCGATTTTGCTGATCCCGGCCTTCTTCGCGGCCGCAACGATTCGATCAGCGTCCCGACCTTCGTTTCCTGGCCAACCCGTATCGATGAGCAGGGATTGCTTCTCTGGCGTGACGAACAAGGTGGCCTGCCCGCCTTCCACATCGATGAAATAGATTTTCACGGAGCTCCTCTCCGAGGATGACGTCCCCGATGCTGATGAAGAGAGACTTGCGAAAATCACGCAAAACGAAACAGTCGCGGCAATTGCGATCAAGATCCTCGACGCCACAACTTGCTGCTTCGATGCGAAAGAGAACATTCCACTCATATCCAAGCTCCTGGTTGCTGTCATTCAATTGAGTTCGAGAGATGATCCCGCTTGCTGCATTTCTCGTCAATCAGTATGTTTTGAGATTACGTTTACTTCAATTTTTTCCGTTATGATCTCTCTACTTCCCTTGAGTTCTATGAGGCGTAGGATCGCACGATGACTAAATTACGCAGCCAATCATGGTTCGGACGGCAAGACCGCGAAGGCTTCATGTATCGCAGCTGGATGAAGAATCAAGGCTGGCCACATGATCTCTTCGATGGGCGACCCGTCATTGGCATTTGCAATACATGGTCCGAACTCACGCCCTGTAATTCTCACTTTCGCGAGCTTGCCGAAATCGTGAAACGCGGAGTCTGGGAAGCCGGCGGGTTTCCCCTCGAGTTTCCCGTCATGTCCCTGGGCGAGACACAACTGCGGCCCACGGCGATGTTCTTTCGCAACCTGGCCAGCATGGACGTGGAGGAATCCATTCGTGGCAATCCCATCGATGGAGTCGTGCTGCTCATGGGGTGCGATAAGACGACGCCATCCCTGCTGATGGGTGCGGCGTCCGTCGACTTGCCCACCATCGGACTTTCTGGCGGCCCCATGCTATCGGGAAAGTTTCACGGACGCGATCTCGGATCAGGCACTGGCCTCTGGCAAATGTCCGAACAAGTTCGCGCTGGCGCTATGCCCGTAGAAGAGTTTTTCGAAGCTGAGAGCTGCATGCATCGCTCGAAGGGTCATTGCATGACCATGGGCACGGCTTCGACCATGGCGAGCATGGTAGAGGCGCTCGGCATGAGCCTTCCCGGCAACGCCGCCATCCCTGCGGTCGATGCTCGACGCAACACCCTTGCGCAGCTCACAGGCCGCCGCATTGTTGAGATGGTTCGCGAAGATCTGCGCATCTCGCAAATTCTCACTCGACAGGCATTTGAAAATGCGATTCGCGCGAATGCGGCCATCGGCGGCTCAACCAACGCGGTAATCCACTTAATCGCAATCGCCGGCCGTGTAGGTGTAGCTCTTTGTCTCGACGACTTTGACCGTTTGGGTTCGGCCTTGCCGTGCTTGGTGAACATTCAGCCGTCCGGCAAATATCTAATGGAAGACTTCTACTACGCAGGAGGATTGCCTCGTGTGCTTCGAGAGCTTGGCGAGGCTGGCACGCTTCATCGTGACGCGCTGACCGCCAATGGAAAATCGATCCTCGAGAACGTTGCCGAAGCGCCGTGCTGGAACGCAGAGGTAATCCACTCGTTCGCCGCTCCGTTCAAATCAAATGCCGGCATCGCCGTTCTTCGCGGAAATCTCGCACCGGATGGCGCCGTCATAAAGCCTTCTGCGGCGAGCCCGCAACTGCTAAAGCATCGCGGACGCGCTGTTGTCTTCGAATCGATCGAAGAGTTCCATTTGCGCATCAACGACGAGAACTTAGACGTCGACGAAAGCTGTGTGATGGTTCTCAAGAACTGCGGCCCACGCGGTTATCCGGGCATGGCGGAAGTTGGCAACATGCCGCTACCTCCCAAGCTCCTCCGCAAAGGCATCACCGACATGGTGCGGATCTCCGACGCGAGGATGAGCGGGACGGCCTACGGAACGGTAGTACTGCACGCCTCGCCGGAAGCCGCTGCTGGCGGCACGCTCGCGTTAGTACGTCCCGGCGACATGATCTCTTTGGATGTTGGCCAGCGTTTGATTCAGCTCGAGGTGGATGACGCGACATTAGCCGCTCGTCGAGCGGAATGGAAGCCTCCGGCCCTTCCGGAACGGGGCTGGGAGCGACTTTATATACAGCACGTACAGCAAGCGCATTTGGGTGCTGATCTCGATTTCCTTGTGGGACGCAGCGGCTCGCACGTCGCGCGCGATTCCCACTGACGACTGCTCTTAGGGTGACCAATGATCGAATCGTGGAATCGACGACGTGTTTTGAAACAACTCGCCATAGCATCTGCCGCGCTGGCCTTGCCCGCCGATAAAGTCTTTGCAACGGCAGCCACCAACACTGCCAATCAAGACCTCGAAGTCCAAATCTCCAAAGTGAGTGCGCACACCGTGCGATTGTCCGTCCTGCCGATTCAGCATGGGAAGACCGCCGAGATTCCATACTTTGGCTCCCTTATCCGAGAGTCCTGGGATAGCCAAGTCACAAGACTGCACAGCAAGGACACCGGACAAACGATTCAATCCGGCGAACTAAAGGTTCGGGTTTCTCTCGAACCTATATCTGTTGCGATTTCAAGCGCCGACGGCGGCGATGTTCAAACGCTCGCTGTTGATCGCGCTACCGGCGTCGTCTCCTTCGCGACTGGAGATTCACCCCTGCTCGGTCTTGGGGAAGGAGGTCCTCAATTTGACAGGCGAGGCTCTGTCCACGATATGAAGAATGGACAGGGCGGTTATAAACTCGAGACCCACGGCGCACGGGTTGGTATTCCCTGGATCATCGGTACCGCTGGTTGGGCGATCTTCTTTCACCAGCCGTTCGGGACTTTCGACTTCACCAGCTCTCAATCCAGGTTCTCTCCGGCGAATGCGGACAACCCATTCCCGCTGGATGTTTTCTTCGTCTCCTCGCGCGATCCAGCCACGATTATGGCCGAGTACGCCCGCCTAACGGGGTACGCCGAACTGCCCCCACTCTGGAGTCTCGGGTATCAGCAGTCGCACCGGACTCTCGCGAGTCGCGATGAAGTGCTCGCCGAAGCCAAGACATTCCGTGAAAAGAAATTGCCCTGCGATGCTCTGATTTATCTCGGTACAGGCTTTTGCCCATCCGGTTGGAACACAGAGAACGGCTCCTTCTCGTGGAACTCTCGCGTATTTCCCGATCCTCGACAAATAATCGATGAGCTGCACCACGATAACTTCCGCGTGGTTCTGCATGATGTCATTCTGACCGACAAGCTTTCAGGAACAACTCACGACGCGTGCAAATTGTCGGAGTTCGACCAGGCGAACGCGAGTTGCTATTGGGACGCCCACCGCAAAGATTTCGCGATGGGGGTCGACGGCTGGTGGCCCGATGAGGGTGATCCACTTGACATTCCGTCGCGACTCGCCCGGAACCGGATGCATTGGGAAGGTCCGCAACTCGATCGGCCCAATGAACGTCCCTACGCGTTACATCGCAACGGTTATGCCGGAATGCAGCGCTTCGCCTCCTTTCTGTGGTCGGGCGATGTCTATTCCAAGTGGGAGACGCTTAAGACGCAGGTGCCGATCGCGATCAATACATCTCTTACTGGTGTCCCGTACTGGGGAACCGACATCGGCGGCTTTGTTCCTACGTCAGAGTTCACGGCAGAATTGTATCTGCGTTGGTTTCAGTTCGCGGCATTCTGCCCACTGTTCCGCTCTCACGGTCGAGCATGGAAGTTACGCCTTCCCTGGGGATGGAACACTGGAGAGACTGGCCCGATTGAGGCAGGCCGATACGATGGTTGGGCACTTCCGGATGCGAGCCAATTGCACTACGAGCAGGTGGAACCAATCTGCCGAAAATATCTGGAGCTTCGCTATCGAATGCTTCCGTACCTCTACAGTGTCGTGCGCGAGTGCACGATCACCGGGCTGCCCGTTATGAGAGCGCTATGGCTGCACTATCCAGACGATCCAAAAGCGGTCGAATGCCAGGACCTATATCTTTGGGGACGCGATATCTTGGTCGCTCCGGTAGTGGAGAAGGGAGCAGATCATCGAAAAATATACCTGCCGCGAGGTGATTGGTACGACTTCTGGACGAATGAAAAAGTAGAAGGCGGACGGGAGCTCTCGCGCGCCATTGATCTCGAAACCATTCCTCTTTATGTTCGAGCCGGAGGGATCCTTCCCTTTGGGCCTGTGAAGCAATATGTCGATGAATCGGTTGAGCAACCGCTCTCGATTTCAATCTATCCCGGCAGTGATGCTTCGTTTCTGCTCTACGAAGATGATGGGCGTTCTTTCAGCTACCGAAAAGGCGAGTGGACGGGGTTAGAACTGGTTTGGAATGACAAGCAACGCGTGCTTGCGCTAAGTCTTGCGCCGGGTTCGCATATGCTGCCTCCAACACGAAAAAGCATTGAAGTAAAACTTCTTCAGGAGCGCAAGCAGGTCGTGTTCGAAGGAAATCCTCTCAAGGTTTCGCTTTAGTCACGCGCGATTCGGAAGAGGAACAGAGGTTGCTCCCTGGGATTTTAGGATGCACATATCATCGCTCCCCGCTGTTTGGCTAAGAGGAGGCTGACTTCGCGAGGGCGCGTCGACTTGTCATGAGCTGCTCGATCGCGTCGGCGCTCACTGGCTTGGAGAACAAGTAGCCTTGGCCAGTTTCGCAGCCAAGGCCTCTGAGCATCTCCATCTGCTCCTGTCGTTCAATTCCCTCGGCTACCACCTTAAGACCCAGATTGCGAGCCAGCATCGCGATGACGCGAACGATTTCCCCGGTATCGCGATCCCGATCCATCTCGGAAACAAACGTTCGATCGATCTTTAGCGTGTCGACAGGGAAGCGCTGCAATCGAGATAGAGAGGAGTAGCCCGTTCCGAAGTCGTCGATACTCAGGTGAACACCGAGTGCCTTCAATTGAGAGAGCACCACTGCAGATCTCTCTACATCGGCCATCGCAATATTTTCAGTGATTTCGAGATCGACGCATGCAGGATCAGTATCAGTTTGGCGAAGAATCTCTCCAATCTGGGAGGCGAGGTCCGGCTGGGCAAACTGCTTCGCAGTGACATTCACTCCAATTGCGAGGGGTGGATCCGACGGGAAGAGTTCATGCCAGCGACGCAGTTGCAAGCAAGCGTCGTGGAGAAGCTGACGGTTCATCGGCAGAATGAGGCCAATCTCATCGGCGACCGCAATAAATTCTCCGGGCATCACAATGCCTTGCGGCCGTTGCCAACGGCTCAGCGCCTCAAATGCGACAATCTTGCCGGTAGTCAGAGACACCAACGGTTGGTAGTGAACACGGAACTCATTCAACTCGAGCGCTTTGCGCAAATCCGTCTCGAGTTGCAAACGCTTGACCGCGTCGTCTTGCATGGCACTGTCGAAAACTTCACAACGAGCCTTTCCAGCGTCCTTGGCGCGGTACATGGCCATCTCGGCATCGCGGAGCACGTCGCTGGCATTCGTAGCAGTACCACCGCTGAAGGCGATCCCGATGCTGGCGGTGATGACGATCTCGTGCCCGCTTACGCCGAAGGGAATGGCCAGACGCTCCTGAATCCGCTTCGCCATCCGGATGGCATCGCTAGGATCGCGAAGCTCTTCGGCAAGGACGACAAACTCATCGCCTCCGGGACGCGCCAAGGTATTCTCGCCGATCGAAAGTTGCGACTGCTCACCCGGTCGCGGTCGTGTTACCGTGTCTGCGCCGCGAAGGCAAGCGGTGAGGCGTCGCGCAATCTGTATCAGAAGGTCGTCTCCCGCACTGTGACCAAGGCTATCGTTAAAGACCTTGAATTCGTCAATATCAATGAAGAGGACTGCGAATCGGAAATCGTTGTGACGATGTGAAACTGCGATCGCTCGTTCCAGGCGATCGAGAAATAGCGCCCTATTCGGGAGATTGGTCAACCCATCATGGAACGCACGATGTTCCAAGAGAGCTTCAGCCCGCTTGCGTTCCGTGATATCTCGGTTGACGATGACAAGTCCTTTAGTCTCGCCATTCTGTCCAGGAATTGCGTTCGAGGTGGATTCGAGTACGCGCCACGACCCATCCTTGTGGCGAATCCGGTATTCGAGACTTTCGCCTCGACCGGTGGCGTAAGCTTTTTCGGCGGCTTGCAGCACACGCGCGCGATCGTCGGGATGCACTTGATCGAGCGAAGATGTGGAAGCCAGTTCAGCCGCTCCATATCCCAGCATCTTTTCGTACGCGGGACTGTTGTACAGACGATGTCCCTCCCGGTCGACCAATGCGATCATGTCGGCGGCATTTTCGGTGATGATCTGAAATAACTGCTCGCGTTCGGCAAGACGGCGGCGGATGCGCTGAAGTTGCAAATGCTGATAGATCGTATAGATATCAAATAGCAGTACCAGCGCCGCTAACCCGCGCACCCATTCCTTGAGATTCAGAAATAAGGATTCGTCCTTCGACAGATAAAAACCGGGGAATGTGAGGGAGAGAATGCCGAATGTCAGCACAAGAGTGACGGCAACGGCGAATCCCCAGAGCCACCACTCGCGGCCTTCGACTTTTCGGATCAGGATCGGGGCTGGTTCGTTCTCAGGCCGGTTTTGAAATTGATCAATCACTAGTTTGCATTCTGTTTCTTGTTCCGTAAACTATCGGTTCATCGAGTCGAGCGCGGCAGCACCCTACCTCGACAGCGAGAAAATAGTCCAGCTTACTAGTTGTTACTACGTTCATTAGGATCCCGCTATTGTCCGTGGTGCCTTCACTGACGTAACGTCAAACTATCGGGCCACGGCAGTCAAAGAAGAAGATTCGGATGGATTGATCAGAAACGGGACTCGCAGCGTTTATACAATTTCCTTTTTTTCGTCTGTTTTCATCTTAGATAACATTTGGTAAATGGTGGCCCGGCCAATACCCAGAATTTCTGCAGCTCGAGCTTTGTGTCCGCCCACCGCTTCCAGCACCCGCGCGATGTGGCGCCTTTGCACTTCATCGAGCGACAACAAGGCTTCATCCGTTGAGATGTCGTGGCTCATCGGGGCGCGCAGGCTCTCGGGAAGGTCATTGATATCCACAAGACTGCCGTCCGCCATCATGCACGCGTTTCCGATCACGTTCTCTAATTCCCGGATATTGCCGGGCCAGGGATAGGCGGCCATCCGAGTCTGAGTTCGCCGAGTAATGCCGGTAATTGCCTTGTTGTACTCCGCAGCGTATTTCTCGACGAAATATCGCTGGAGCAGTGGCAAATCCTCGCGACGACTGGCCAGGGTGGGCAACGAGATCTCAACGATGGCGAGCCGATAGTAAAGATCTTCACGGAACTGCCCATCGCGGACCATCGCTTTCAGATCGCGATGTGTGGCGGCAATTACGCGGACATCTACTCCACGAGTAACTGGTGATCCAACTCTTTGTACCTGGCGATTCTGTAACACTCGCAGCAATTTCGCCTGAGCCGGCAACGAGAGCTCGCCAATTTCATCCAGAAAGATAGTTCCGCCGTCGGCGTATTCGAACATTCCGGGCTTGTCCTGCGTTGCACCGGTAAAGGCGCCACGGACATGTCCAAATAGCTCGCTTTCCAGCAAATTCTCTACTAGCGCGGAACAGTTGCACACCGCAAACTTTCCCTGTGCCGCTGGGCTGAGGCGGTGAAGGGCTTGAGCGACCAGCTCTTTTCCCGTGCCCGTCTGGCCAGTCACCAACACGGTTCGAAAATGCGGCGCCACTCGTCGTATTCGCGCGAAAACTTCCAGCATCAGGGGGCTGCGGCCCACCATGCCTTCGAATTGACAGGCATCGACCATTTCTCGATCGAGGCGTAACGTCTTCAGACGATTCTCGGCCTCCGCGATTAAGCCCCCAATTCGGCTTCGAAGTTTTTCGACGTCGAGAGGCTTGGTCCAATAGTCGCGAGCTCCTTTTTGGATTGCTTCCACCGCGGATTCCGGAGAATAGTGGCTGGTAATCAGGATCACATCAGTTCCCGGGTCCACCGATACGATGCGTTCCAACAATTCCATACCGCTGACTCTTGGCATAACCAAGTCGAGCAGCACGACTCTAGGACGAACTTTTTGAAATACTTCGAAGCCTGTCTCCGGGTCAGTCTCCGTCAATATCTCTACGTCCTGTTTTTCGAGCGCAGCGCGAATCAGCTCAAGATTCTCGGGACTGTCATCGACGGCAAGCACAGTAAGGCTTTTCGTTTGACTCATTCGGTACTCCCGCTTCGAGATTCACCCTGGAGAGCACAAGAGAAAACGGGGAGGGACACCAAAACTGGGAAAAAATACAGCGGCGTCAGTCCGGAAACTGAAGCGGCAAAGGTTGGCGCGAGCAGCACACTTCTGGAACTGAGCATTGCGCTCCTCCCCGCCACATAAGAACCGAAACTCTGATGGGTTCGGCAGGTCAATGCCAAATCGCATCTTTCTGATCGCGACTGGAACAAACCACATCGGCAGCAGCAAAGATAATGCTGTATCTCGCTTATCGCAAAAAGAGCGCATGGAGTCAAGACGTAAGGCCGCATCTTAATTACGAGAGTGGTGGCCAATTCTTTGGAGAATCCTCGAGCTAACCTTTGATTAATGGGCGGCCCATCCTTCCATCGACCAGGCCAATGCGTGTCTGGTAAGTGGAAAGCGTATGACTAACAGACAACCCATTCATTGTGCGAGAGTGGCGACAAAACCACCCGTGCACCAAACATCCTCCAAGCCATTGCAAGGAATACACTTACAAGACCGTGGATCCGACAGCCCATCGTCTCTAGCAGTTGTGACAGATGGCACATTTCGTGCATCAACCTACCCTGATGGACGTCGCGCTTATCGCTCCGTCCAAGATGAGACACGAAGTGGGGTTATGAAACTGTTGATTGCGGAAGATGATGCTTTTTTCGTGAAGATACTACGGCAGGTCCTTGCTCCTGACTACGAACTCATTGTCGCTTCAGACGGGGGCGAGGCGTGGGAGATCCTCCAGAGCCCCGACGCGCCGCGTTTGGCGATCCTCGATTGGGTCATGCCCCGGCTCAGCGGTCCCGAGATCTGTCGAAGAGTCAGAAGCTCCGAGCGCATATCATCGACCTATTTGATCATCCTTACCTCTAAGAACAGTACAGCCGATATCGTAGCTGGCCTGAGGGCAGGGGCAGATGACTACATTACGAAGCCTCCGGTGCCCGAGGAACTGCGCGCGCGGGTCAGGATGGGCGAGCGAGTCTTGGCATTGCAGGATGTGGTCGAAGCGCAATCTGAAGTACTTCATCAACCCAACGAGCGAGATCAGAGTTTTCGGAAGGGCCAAGCAGGCGACCCGTTTTGTGAGAGGCCGATCGTCCGCGAGAACCTACGGGAAGTTGCAGCTTATTTAAGTCGACAAGACAGATCCGCAGAGAATCTTTCAAGCTCCCGCGTCGAGGGAAGCAGTTGCGATTATTTGCTTGCGAACTGCTCCATGGAGAACTCCCATTCCTAGCCAGGAGCAGGACGGGGGACCTATCTCGAAAAGCGCGCCGCAGCAAGGCGATCCCGCAACGATTCTCATTGCGGAAGACGATCCCATCTTTCGCAAACTACTTCAAAGTCGCCTGCAAAACTGGGGCTATCGAGTAGTTGCGGTGAAGGACGGAATCGAGGCGTGGGACATTCTTCAGCAATCGACTCCGCCGGATTTGCTCATTCTGGATTGGATGATGCCCGGAATCGACGGCATCGAACTCTGTCGCCGAATTCGCGAAAGTAACCGGGAGTCGTATCAATACATCTTGCTAGTCACCGGTAAAGACGGCAAGCAGGATGTCGTCAAAGGCCTCGAAGCCGGAGCTGACGATTACCTGACCAAACCGTTCGACGTCGCAGAGCTTCGAGCACGGGTATCGACCGGGAATCGCATTCTCTCGCTGCAGCGCCAACTGATCCAGGCCCGCGAAGATCTGCGGTTTCAAGCGACTCATGACTCCTTGACGGGCCTTCGAAGCCGTGGCGCAACCCTGGATCTGCTTGCTTCCGAGCTTCAGCGAGGATTTCGATCCCACACGTCGACTGGAATTTTGATGATCGATCTGGACCATTTCAAGAGCATCAATGACTCCCATGGTCACTTGATCGGCGACTCTGTGCTTAAAGAAGCGGCATATCGCATTAGCCATTCGCTCCGATCCTACGATTTTGTGGGACGGTACGGTGGTGAAGAGTTCCTCGCAGTGCTATCAAACTGCACACTCGAGGAGTTGGGAATAGCGGCCGAAAGAATACGCAACGCAGTGGCCGAAACTGCGGTCGTAACGAAGGCTTTGAGCATAAAAGTCACGGTAAGTATCGGAGGCGTTGTTACCTCGGATTGCACTCCTGATATCGAACTGTTGTCGGCGGCCGACGTGGCTCTATATGAAGCGAAGCGAACCGGTCGCAACCGCGTTGTCATCGGTTCCTACGGGGAAGCACGAGGCGAGAATGCGCCGTCTGGTATCACCGCATCAAGAATGATCCAGTGAGACCTCTTCATGTATGAACCTCGTCCCGCAGTCCGCCACGCTCTGCTCGCGCTCTCGTTTGTGTTGGTATATCTGTTACTGAATCGGCCAGAGATTATCCTCATATCTCGAATTGGATCTGTGGCCTGGTATCCCGCCACCGGATTAATTCTGGCGATCCTGCTGGGAGTCAGTCCGTGGTATGCGTTCTTGGTCTGTTTTTGCGACGCACTTGCCGGAGCTTTGATCTACAAACAGCCGCTTAACTCGTTTAGCGGGACGATTGGCGCAGTTTGTGTAGCCGGCTTCTACGCTGCCGCGGCATACGTTCTCCGAGGCCCCTTGCGGATCGATCTTGGGTTGCGCCGGCGCCGAGACGTGTTCCTCTATATCTCCGTAACTACCTTCGCTGCGTTGGCATCAACAGCCGTCGGAGTCATGTGTTTAGTCGCGGACCATTCCGTGCGCTGGACCGAATTCTGGCCGTCAGCATCGGAGTGGTTTTTGGGCGATGAAGTCGGGCTACTCGGTGTAGCTCCTTTCCTGCTGATTCATGTATTCCCCTGGCTCCGCCGCAAACTATCGTCCAGACCGATCGAGATTCACTCTGGCAGACAGAATTCCCGCCGGAGAACGCCCCATGTTTGGGTTCTTGCCGAGGCCAGCGGGCAGGTCTGCGCTCTTCTATCGACATTGTGGCTCATGTTCGGACCCAGCTTTGGACGCTTTGAGCTATATTTTATGGGCTTCGTCCCGGTGATTTGGATCGCCATGCGGCAAGGCGTTCGAAGAGTTGTCACCGGGCTGTTGGCCCTGAATTTTGGCATTGTGGTCGCGCTGCACTTCTTCCCATTGACCTCTGCCTCGCTCCCGAAGATAGGTCTGCTCATGTTTGTCGTCTCGGCCGCGGGGCTCATCGTGGGGTCGGCCGTGACCGAACGGCATCGCATCGCCATCGAGCTGACCGAGCGGACTTCCGAATTGCTCGATGCGAATACACAATTGCTGGCCTCAAAACAAAGGGCGGAAGAAGCTAATCGCACTAAGAGTGAATTCCTCGCGAATATGAGCCACGAAATCCGCACCCCAATCAACGGGATCCTGGGCATGGCCGAATTGGTGCTCGACACCGAACTGAGTTCGGAACAACGTGACTATCTGATCTTGTTGAAGTCTTCGGGTGATTCCTTGCTAATAATCATCGACGACATTCTCGATTTCTCGAAAATCGAGTCTGGCAAGTTGGATCTTGATCCCATTGAGTTCAACGTGCACGACTCGATCGGTGAGACGATGAGGGTTCTCGCTTTGCGGGCGGACGGCAAAGGGCTGGAACTCGTCTATGAGATCGACTCGCAGATACCAGATTGTTTGATTGGAGATCCGGGACGCCTTCGACAGATTCTCGTCAACCTCGTCGGAAATGCCATCAAATTCACGCCGGAAGGAGAAGTCGTTGTTCGGGTGCAGATCGACTCTCAGACTGACGGCGAGGTCACTCTGCTTTTCAGCGTAACCGACACTGGGATTGGCATTCCCGCCGAGAAGCATTCTTTGATCTTCGAAGCGTTTGCGCAGGCTGACGGTAGCACAACGCGTCATTACGGCGGCACCGGTCTCGGATTGGCGATCTCTTCTCGCCTGGCTGCATTGATGGGTGGAAAGATCGGGATTGAAAGCGCCGTCGGCAAAGGCAGCACATTCCATTTCACGGCCCGCTTCGGAACGGCCAAAGCCGAACGCTCGTTGGTCGTCCAACCCTGTCCGTCTGAACTGATGAATCTTCCTGTACTGGTGGTCGATGACAACGCAACGAATCGCCGGATCTTGATCGAAATCACCAGAATCTGGGGCATGACCTCTACAGCCGTCGAGACCGGAAGCGCGGCATTGGAAGCAATGACGGAGGCGGCGATGCGCGGAACCCCGTTTCGCCTGGCGATCATTGACAGTCGGATGCCCGAAATGGGCGGTTTTGAACTTGCGGAGCGTATCAAGCAAGACCCGAGCCTGGCGGATGTGAAGATGATGATGGTTACTTCGGCTGGCCAGCGTGGAGAGGCAGCTCGCTGTCGGGAACTCGGCATCTCCGCCTATCTTCCCAAACCCATCCGCAAGTCAGAACTGATGTCCGCGGTTCTTAATGTGCTGGGGCAAAGGCAAACCGATGGCGCTCCGCACCTTGTGACAAGATACAGTTCACGACAGGCTTCGACGGCGCTCCGCATTTTGGTGGCAGAAGACAATCCCGTGAACCAGACTGTGATTCTGCGGATGCTGCAGAAGATGGCCCACATACCGACATTGGCCCGCAATGGTCTGGAGGCGCTGTCGCTGCTGGAGACCGGGACCTTCGACGTCGTCTTTATGGACGTGCAAATGCCGGAGATGGACGGACTAACTGCGACTCGGAAAATTCGGGACAACGAACGGGCAACTGGAGCCCATATTCCGATCGTCGCCATGACGGCACACGCTATGAAGGGCGACAAAGAACGGTGCCTGGACTCAGGCATGGATGAATATATAACCAAGCCTTTGAGCAGCCACCGGATCCAGGAGACCATCGCCCTCCTGCTCGGCAGAGAGCAAACAGTGCAGCAAGTAGCAGCAGAGAGGACTACCTCAAACCTGATTTGGGAGGTGAAAGAAGCCCTTGCCAGATTGGATGGCGACGAAGCGCTGCTGCGCGAACTGGTGCAGGTTTTCCTAGAGGATTTTCCCCAACAACTCGTCACCTTACAGCTGGCGCTGGAGACCGGTGACCTTGAAAGAGTCGAGAGATCGGCCCACAGCTTGAAAGGAGAGCTGAGTTGCTTGGGACTAACGGAGGCGGCGCGAAAAGCCCGAGATCTCGAGCGCGCTGGCGAGGAGCGATCGATGCAGAACGCTTCGGACCTGTTCCCTGGGCTCAAACTCGATATTGCTGCAGCCGCCTCGGCGATGCGAGACATGTTGGCTACGGAGTGTCAATCGGTTAACCATAGTTAATATTGCCAAGCCTAAGAAGCTCCCGCACTCGCTCGCGTTATCCCCGCCTTCATCAGCACCCGGCAGAGCCATCCTTGAAAAGGGAGCCGAGCAATGCCTCGCGGAATCCTCCACAAACGAACAAGAAAATAATCCATCCTTCTGCCCCCCTCTGGCTCTTATTACTTATTTCCGCCAGTGTTGGCGCTCTTCAATAGGACCATAGGAACGTGTTGGAACCTGACCTCGAGCCGTACAACTCTCTGGTGATCGTCGCCCACTCGATTTTCAAATAAATGCGATAAGAAATATCTATTGGACGCGGCTAGTGCGTCGATTTACTTTCGCGCATTGTCCGAATGCGATCCGTTTGTGGAAATGAGCTGCGCCAATGCGGAATGACGCTCTAGGTCTGCCGAAAGTCTGATACTTGGAACTGGCCGCGCTAGAGCTTGCAATGGCTTACGTTGCTTCGGCATTGTGCGCTTTCGCTGTCGTGGTGGGCGGATTGTTGATGCTGGCAATCTATCCCCTGGCGGGCGTGCTGCTCACGCTCGGTGGGCTGGCTCTTTTGCTATATGCGCTGACAAATTTGTGCGGAATTCTTGATGAAGGCAACGAGTAAAAGAGGAACCAAACTCAGAGAATATCTAGCATTCTTACGACCGGCTTACCGACACCGTAATTGAACCGGGTTGACTGGAGCCATTCTTGCGATCGAACTTCTGTTTTTGGATTATCCGCGAACGCGGATCTGTTGGCGAACCGGCAAGACATGCGGGCACGCATGCTTCCGAATAAACATTCAGATTAAGGAGCATCGAAAATGACAAAACGAGCAGAGAGGCGCTCTCTGCACCGTTCCCTGGCGTCAGTCGGCGGCAGAGTTCTAATTGCCATATGGATATTCGCCGCTCTAACGGCATTTGGCCTTGCCGATGACCCAAAGCCCGACCCCGCCGGCACGGCCACCGGGGACAAGACTACCGCCGTCGATGCTGCTGGAAATCCTTTCGTCGTTCCCGAACCTACCGACAAAACTGCGCCCGACTATGCCAAGAA